>Ga0209039_10003182_pt1 | contig 13046 bp, 17 predicted proteins | sample BogFormECP12_OM1_FD_188238 | JGI IMG/M metagenome (GOLD analysis project Ga0209039, IMG submission 188238) | Bog forest soil microbial communities from Calvert Island, British Columbia, Canada - ECP12_OM1 (SPAdes) (version 2) | ecosystem: Environmental > Aquatic > Freshwater > Wetlands > Bog ...
ACTGTTTGGCGGAACGTGGGACAATACGCCATACTCGCCAAATCCAACTTTAGTTACGATCACAGTGCAAGATAGTGCGTTGGGAACCGCTACGGGAGTTTTCAACATATTTACGGGCACGTATTTGATTGGCATCGACACCAGCGGGGTCGGTCCCGTCCCACGCGGTGAGCCGTACCACGGTTCACTTGCGGCTACAGGACCGTTCGTTCTCCCCGTGGCGTGGTATGTGGCACCCACTATCGCCTATTCAAATACGCTCCCAGCAGGGTTATCGTTGACAGCCGATGGATCGGGAGCGACCGCAGGCGCGACCGCCACGATCTCAGGCACGACGGATGCTGTGCTGACGAACTATCAGGTTCGCGTCATTGCGGTTGACAACACGGCGACGGATGGTCAAACAGCGGAAGCTCTCGTGACGCTCAACTCGGACACGAATCTGACCATCATCGGTTGGGATTACGTGCCCGCCACGAATCCACCAAATGGATACCCGTTCCCGTTGCCGAACGCCACGATCACGGCTTCCTACGGTCCGATTCAGCTTATCGCATCCCACGGCGTTCCGGTAGGAACGAACACGGATGGCTACCCTCAGTACGGTTGGAGTAGTTCTCCCGCATCTCCATACCTTGGCGGCATTAGTCTTCATAGCGGTTCGCCCGGACCCGTGGGTCCAGCAGGTACGCTCGATGGCACCGCAAGCGTGGGGCCGACTGGTGCACCCATCACTTTCACCGTATCGGACAGCTTAGTGCCGCCGAATCAGGCTTCGTTGACCACAACGCTCACATCGCAGGCTTCGGGATTGACGATTGACACGAATTCACCGTTGCCGGACGTAACCGTGTATCGAGAAGAAAAAAGAGAAGTTGAAGATTCCAGGAAGCACTCATCGGGGTTCGAAGAGTATTTCTCACACCTGAAGCTTGTATAGCCGGTTCGCTGGCTGCGTGAGGATTACCAGGGAGAAAGCTGCAGGATATGTTCTATCCGTCCAGCACTTTCCGGACCGTTCGGGCCAGTTCCCCTCTTGTGAGGGGTTTCATGAGAAAGGCCCGAATACGGGCTGCACCGGCGGGAGGGGCATCGACCAGATGACTGAACCCGTAACAAGAATGACCGGTATGTCTGGGCGGACGGCCCTAAATTCTTGCGCCAGCTCGATCCTGGTCATGTCGGGCATTGCCTGGTCAGTCACCACAAAAAGAGATTCTCAAGGTGTCGAATGCCACACTCTGGAAATTGATAAACGCTGGCAGATCGCGGTCGTGAGGCTATCGCCTAAGAAGGTGTATATTCGCCGGGAAGAACTTGAGAGGTCCATCCGGGAAAGTGAGAAGTAGCTGAGCGAATCTCGCCTGCTCAGGGGAGGGTCTATCGTGAAACGGGACTGTCGAGGCGGGACTGTGGCTATGTGCTCCTTAAGGATTAAGCCATTTGGCATACAAAACTATACCTTTGACCAATTGTTACCATGGCTTTGCTGCACTATCGTATTAATAGATTCACGAGAAAGCAGACATCGATGATGAACTACCTGACAGCAAAAGATCTTTTCGATGGATCCATACAGCAGAATCCGGCCTGCAGATCCCGTTCGTTGAGAACGACCATCGACGTGGCCTCAGGCTATAATGACAGCCATTTCTAACCCCATCGTACCAATTATTGAGGTTATGTTCCTTGGTCCAAGGGCACCTATCCAGATTCGCCACACACCCCCACCAAGACGGTTGGAGACGAACAGAAAGGCGATACTCTCCATGGTTTGCTTTCTCGTGGTCACACTCCTCACCACGGGCATCGGGCAGGCGGTCGTGATCGATGATCGCGCGGGTAGCGCAATCTACTGGGGAGGAAAGTATGTAAACGTCAAGCCGTCGGGGTACCGAGACGTCATCGGGAGCAGATCAGCGGTCGATCAGATGGAGGTGATCGTAAACGGCAATGTCATGACGGTGAAGATTACCGGGCCCTATTTCTTCAATTACGCGCACAATATCAAGCACACGCGGGATGCAGCGCCAGGAGACCTCTACATCAGCTCAAGAGGCTGGAAGGTTGCCGGCAGACCTCCGTACACCGGGGATATCTTCGAGGCCTCCGAAGGATGGGATTATGTGGTTTCCTTCGAGAAGAAAAAAGTTTACACGTTGAGATTTTCTGACATCGTTATGACCTCGCCTCTGCCGTATGTGACCAAGTACCGCGCACATCAGGCCTGGAGAGGTGGTTACGGGGATTATGTAGCGGATGCCGCTGTAACCTTGACAGAGACTGGCCTGACGTTCATTTTCACCGTTCGGGACATGCGGCTCGAAAGCAAGATCGGTCTTCACTGGACCATGAAATGTGGCAACGACATCATCGAGGGAAATGCCCCGATCGCTCCGGTCGCGATGCCATTGTCTGCAGAGCCTGCCGAGGCTGAAGAATTCCACCCTGTTCCAATCGATGTACTCGTCGCTGAAATCGGAGCTTCCGAGTTGCCGGCCGCCCCCATCGCCTCTGGTTCGTCGGCAGTTGTCTCGGGCGCTCTTCCCTCGGCAGCGGGCGGCTTTCCATTTCTGGGGCCACTCCTTGCAGCGGCTGCCATTCCAGTTATAACATTTGGTTCGAACCACAATAACGAATCTATCACTCCGGGGAGCGGCCCGGGCGGACCCGTGGAGTTTCCTCCTGGGGCAGTATCTGGGGCAGTATCTGGGGTAGTACCAGAGCCTTCAATAGCCCTTCTGCTCCTTGCCGGCCTCTCCGGCATTCTAACGAGAAAACGCCCAGCTACATGAGTCGTTCGTCAGGCGGAGTACCGTCGCTGGCTTTCGCTGTAAGCGGTTGATGTTTATGCGTCCGAAAAAGGTACGTCTGTGGAAAATAGCGGCCACCGAAAGCGGCTATTATCCTGACTTGAGGAAACCGTTTCCCATTATGCTCACTGCCTGTAAGCCCTTCATAGGCCGGACCACCAAAAAGGAGAGGTAGTCTACGTACAAAAAAGATGATGAGGAGATAAGAGCCATAAGGGGCGATTCTGGTCGATGAAAGGGTGCTGATTACCAGTTGAAACATACAACACGTCAGAGAGTGCCGTCTGTGAGGACTAGGAAGTTGTGCGCAGGAACTGTGCCCCAGCACTTTTTTTAATAAATTCTGCGACGAGAAAAAGTCACGTACAGCAGGTCAAGTTGAGTTCTCCCCATCCTCCGCGCTGAACACCGTAAAGTTCTCACACGCCGCGCGGAACACAGCATGATAGTGCGTATCCGGCACCACGCTTGAGATCCTGCAGTTCACTTTTTTTGCATGTAAGTGCTTTTGATTTAAGCCCTTCAACCCATCAGAAATAAACACTTGGCTGATTGTTATCTGACGTGGGTGCGTCTACTCTTTGACTTAGACGCCCTACTCGCTAGCCCTAATGAGGACGCACCGAGGAATGCAAAAAAGGATACCAGTCTCAATCATGGTCGTCGTGCTCATAATCTCGCTGGCCATATTTGTGAGATGGATGGGCGAAAGAAATGGGAGTCGCTCTCAAATAGTGGCAAGTAGTCACGCCGATGTTCTTCGCGGCGCTCTAGGGAATAATGTGGGGAAAAAGGAACACCAGATAGACGACTGCGACGCATGGGCGGGCATGAATGTGAAGGAGAAAAAAAGGAACTATCGGGCTAATCCTAAGCGATGGACTAGATGCCTATGTGAAGAAGAGGGCTGCGAGCTTGACCGACTTTACATTACGGGTAAGCTGTCGAGATGGTAGTAACGGTTCAGAGGTACGGCCGCGTTAGCTGTACTCCTGCTCTCGGAGGTCGGCTTTTTTCTGCACGAGCTTGCGTTTGTCGGATAGGGCAGTCCCCCACGGCGCGAAGTTCACGCGTGAGGTATAACATCGTATTGAGCGGCGGAGGGCCAAAGCATGGCTAAGCATTGTTTTTTTCCAACTTACTTCGTAGTCCTTGACCTTATTTGTCTCAACATCACCCTGTGGGGAGCTTTGGTCGTTGTCACATCGGCAGCGATCCTGATAACGGTGTGGAGTAAGTCTGATATGAAGAAGGATGTGGCTACCTCGAGAAAGCGATGAAGCCGAGGCTGTTAATCTTCAGGGTCCTTCACGAGACGGATATTCGTAAAGAGAGATAATCTGTCCGGACGATTATGGATCTCCCTCTTTAGCCACTCTACAGCTTCGTCCTCCTACAACGCCGGTTCTTCTTCCTTTAATAGGTCGATAGTATTCAGTCGTTCCACCGAATCGAAATAGACCGTTGGCCGATTGTTATTCCCCAGTATCCCCGCTACACTTTTAAAGGGGGGGCACTACCGGAATGGAGGAAGGGAAATGAAAACGGTTCTCGTGGTTGCATGCGTTATGGTTATGGCAGCAACGGCAAATGGCTATGCAGCACCTGCAGTGGATAACTATATTCAAGCGATAGCGAGCCTACCAGATTCGGAGTCAAGGATACCCAAACCCCCGAAAGGCTATGGCGCTGTGCGGAATGAGCAGACTGGAGACTTTCTGGTACTGGTTCCACGGGAGTATTGCGGAACCAACAACGCTCCAGGTGACACGGTATCTTTAGGGCACACCACGTACGGTAGTCAGATTACTGGCTATTGCCAAGAATTTTAAAGGACTAATGGTTGACCCAGAATGGCTACTTGGCCTGATCGCCGGTTTCACCTCTATGGTGGCGCCGGATACAACTTGGTGCTTCGAGAGGCAGGCACGATTTGCTCAGTCCGCTTGCCTTTTGAGCCCCATTAGGTGGCAAAGGTCCACGCAGGGACGTTTGGGGGCAGACACCCTTGACAAGTGTGTTCTCCGGCCATAGATTCTTTTTGTAAGAGGCGACCGTGCGTTTGTTCAGTGGTGTCCGCACAAAGAAGTTTTCATCGATCTTGGGCTGCGAAGATTCGGCGTTCGCTTTAAGCGACAACCTCTATCTCCTGTTGAAGAGAGCTACGCGTGCGAGGCCCATGCCGGCTTCAACCGTTACCACGTCCCCGGGTTTGAAACCTCATGTCGAGGCGGACACGAGCCGGGAACACGTGGGTAAGAGCGATCAGGTGCGCGGATGAGATTCTTTCCGCGGGGAGAGCAGCGTGATGGCGGCGCCACAGACACGGCACGGCTACCGACAGACCTCCCCCTCTCGCCCGAGGCGGCGTTCCACAACGTGATCGACCGGGAACTGACAAGGACCTCGAGGTCAGGGAGGCCTTTCCTCCTGATGCTTTTCGATATTTCCGGGTGTCCGTCACCCGAAATGGCCCGGAAGGTTGCTTCCGTGCTCTCTTCCTCGACACGGGAGATTGACGCGAAGGGCTGGTACGCAGAGGGCGCCACCGTGGGTATTCTCTGTACCGAGTTTGGCAGTATGAACAACGTCCATGCCGCAGGGGAAGCCATAGTCAGGAGACTGCACAATAGGCTTTCCGGTTTTTTCGAAGACAACACCCCACGGATAGTGCCGTACACGATGGCGGCAGGGCTTACCGGCCGCGAAGGTCTTCCACAGCCATGGACGCATGGAGGAAAGAGAAAGCATAGTGCCACTGAGCTCCACGGCTCCCACGCCACGGCATAGCCGGCGTGAGGGGACGACGAACAGAAAGCCTGCAGCACCGTGCGTGCTGCTCGTCGACGACGACCGCACGGTTCGCACCCTCCTTGCCGTGAGCCTTGAGATGCTCGGTTGCAGGATCGTTACCGCGGGCTCAGGTGTGGAAGCTCTCAGGGTATTGAACGCCAAACCGTCTGTTGACGTAGTGGTGACTGAGGCAGCATTGCCCGTGATGGACGGTCTGGAGCTTGTCTGCACCATGAGGCAGACAGACGGGCTCAAACACCTTCCCGTCATCCTCTGCGCTGCGTCCGTCGACGAGATGATGATGAAGAAAGCCGTCGCGTGCGGGTGTGGTCGCTATCTCCTCAAGCCTGTCCACCCCGATTTCCTGTTCGAGCAAATTCGCAGCCTCATGCAGCAGAAGGCCTCGCACCGGGATGTTCAGCCTGCGCACTTTTGATTTCCGTTAACGCTGGGTATAGCCGGCGCGGAAGAGCCGAGAAGCCTCCTGCAAGCACGCCTTGGGGGACATCGCACAACGGGCCAGGTTCGCTACATACTCGGTACCTTCCGGAATGCTGTGCAGGCAAACTCCTGGAGCATGAGATGAAGGGACTTCTCAAGGAGATCCCCCTTGCCGAGTACATCCTCCCGGGCATGGGGAAGGTCGGCTGTGCGGTCTTTTTTGAAACTTCCCGGTATTGTTATTTCCTCAACCTCCTGGTCAGCCTTACAAATTTGGCCAGAACCGTCTCGGGTCCCAACCCACACCCCACGTGATGCAGTGGCTCTTGCAGGAAGTTGTTAGCCAAGCAAAAGGGATGTCCCGTTTGATAAAGGCGCCCCAAATTTATGATCGGAGTTCTTCGCTGGTGATTTTCTCATAGTAATCCAATGAATCAGGATTACTCAAAACGTCGCGATTCACCACAGGTCTGCCGTTTACTATATTTCCGACGGCGCTCTCGACCTTTTTCATGTTTACAGTATAAGGAATCTCCGGCACTTCAATAATCTTCGCAGGCACGTGTCGGGGTGAGGCGCTTGTACGCAGGGCATTCTTTATCTTTTCCTTTAACTTTTCGTTTAGTTCGTACCCCTTCGCCAGCTTCACAAAGAGGATAATACGCTGATCCCCTTGCCAGTTCTGCCCCACGACAAGACTATCTGCAACCTCATCCAATTTGTCTATGACATTGTATACTTCAAGGGCACCTATTCGAACACCGGATGGTTTCAGAACTGAATCGGAGCGACCAAAGGCAGTTATTCCGCCTGTATCACTGTGGATCATAGCATAATCGCCATGACGCCATATGTTCGGGTAGACATTGAAATAAGCTTCTCTAAACCTCTCTCCATCGGAGTCATTCCAAAAATAAAGAGGGACCGACGGAAAGGGTTTTTCGCAGACGAGTTCTCCTTGTTTGTCAATGACAGGTTTGCCATTTTCATCATAGACATTTACCTTCATCCCCAACGAAGGCCCCATCATCTCACCGGCATACACAGGTTGTATCGGGCTGCCCTCAACGAGCCCGGTCTGGATATCTGTGCCGCCCAAACCCGAGTCAAAATAGACGTCATCTTTAATTGCCTGATAAATGTATTCAAACCCTTCGGCAGAAAGGGCTGATCCCGTTTGAAATATCCCCTGCAACGATGATAAATCGTACAGCTCTTTTGGCCTCACTCCCTGAGCCCTCAGGGCATCAATGAAAGCTGCACTGCACCCTAAAAAAGTCACTTTCTCATCCTGTATTATCTTCCAGAGTGCTCCCGGATTGGGATAGAAAGGATTACCATCATACAAAACTATGGTGTTGCCTACTGCCAGACAACTTGCCTGCACATTCCACACCATCCAGGTAGGGCTTGCTATAAAGAGTGCAGTATCGTTGCGCTTTAAATCGTAGTGAATTATATGTCCCTTTAAATGAGCAATAAGCGTTGCGGCAATTCCGTGAACAATACATTTTGGCCTGCCGGTCGTTCCAGAGGAAAATAAGATTTCTGCCGGATGATCAGAGGGCAGCTGCTCAAACTGGATTTCTAATCCACGTTCACGCGATAAGAAATCATCATAATATACTGCATTCGGGGCGGGACCATGACCCGCTGTTTCAACCGCATAGGGTACCATAATAACTTTCTCAACCGAGGGCAATCCCTGCACAACCTCTGCTACATTCGAAAGGGTATTAAAGGCCTTACCTTTGTAAAGATATCCACTCCCCGCAAACAGCACCTTTGGTTCAATCTGGCTGAAGCGGTCCAGAACTGCTTTTGGCCCAAGCTCCAGGCCGCAGGACGACCATATGGCGCCAAGGCTGGTAGCGGCCAGCATAGCTACAACCGTCTCTATCACGTTCGGCATATAGGCGACTACACGGTCCCCAGGCCTAACACCGATCTCCTTAAGGGGTTTTGCCAGGCGCGCTACGTGGTCGTAAAGTTCGGCATAACTCATTCTCAATGATTTCTGCGTTTCCGCTCTGAATATAAAGGCAGTGCGATCGTCTCTATATCTCAAAAGATTCTCTGAGAAATTTAACTTTGCCCCCGTAAACCATTTTGCCCCCGGAAATTTGTTAATGTCATCTACGACTGTCTCGTAGCTCCTGGACGCTTTAATACCCATGAAATCCCATATTGAGGCATAAAATTCGGGAATATACTCTATCGACCACCTGTAAAGTTCCGCGTAGGTACGAAGACTTTTCCCGTACCGCTCGTTCACAAACTCCATGAACTTGGTTATATTTGCGTTTCTCTTTCTTTCCTCGCTCGGTTGCCATAGTAATTTAGCCATAAATTACCTCCATGCCCCGGCTCACGGGGCCGACGAATCAGGCTGCCGGGTCGAGCTCGCCTTATTCTTCAGCTCGTGCTTGCGCTTGCGTATGCGGAGCTGGTTGTCCTGGAAATCCCTCGCGAGCATGAACAGGATCCCGGTCGACCAGGCGATGGTAAGAAGCCCCACCATGCCAAGCAACGCTTCGAGCAGACGCCAGTGCCGCGGCAAGTAGCCGGCCTGCAGCGTCGTGTAGTTCAACAATGCGTGATAGAAGGCGACGCTATGGTTGGGCTGCGCGTCCCGTAAGACGTAAAACGCCGCCCAAGCCATCACCTCGACGAGGTTGGTCAGGATAATCAGCCAACTCGCGAGTACGATGACGCCAAGGTCACCCAAGAAGGACTCAATGGGCCCGAAGCGCTCCTTCAGCGAATCGGTGATCCGCAAAATCACGAACATGCCGGTACCGTGGATCGACACGGTGATCGCCACCAGGAAGCCGCCCCAGAGGATCTCCTTCAGGGAGATGATATACGTGTCCATCACGCGTCCATTTGCAGGTCTGTTGCGGACTGCTTGCCGACTCGTTTGCCGGAAGACGATGTCGACGACTCCGGCCCCAACGCCCCCGATGTCTCACACCGTATCTGGTATGTGCACCAGGAACTCCGGCATGTCCGGCAGCCCGTCGATAAACGTCCCCTTTTTCTTCCCCTTGATGGAGAAGCGCCGAACCCGCTGGTCGAACCGTTCGGCCACGTAGAGATCGCCGTCAGGTCCGATCGCGAAGCCGGACGGGGCCTTGAGCTTGCCGTTGATGACCGTGCGCGCCTTGAGCTTGCCGCGTGGAGCCGCTTTGGGAATGTCGTAGGCGAGGATGCTGCCACTGCCGGCGGCGCCGATGTAGAGCGTGTCGCCCTGCAGGATCAGGTGGACGGGCTTCGAGAGTTTCTTCCCCTTGATGCGGGCCACCAGCTGCCCCGACTTCAACTCAAAGATCTTGACGGCGTTGCCTGCCTCGTCCGCCACGTAAAGATGTCCGCGGTGCACGATGATCCCGCGGACGGAGTGGCGGGGTCTGCCATGCACGTCGAGCACCACTTTGAGACCCTGTGGCGAAGGAACGTCTCTCGGCGCCTTTTCGCCGGCGTCGGGGAGCCGTCCCTGGCTGGAGGCCACCACCGTGCCAGGAAGGAAGTTCCCGTCGGGGAAGGTCTTGCGGAGGTGCTTCGCCACGGAAGCCGGCTTGCGCGTCTCCGGCAGAATAGCGAGAACGATGTTCGTGTCCTGGCAGGAGACGTAGATGCGGCCGTCGTCGCCGAGCTCGACATCGAAGGGGTGAACCAATGCCGCGACCTGCTTGCTGGTCGCCAACAGATCGGAAAAGTGAAAGGTGTCGCCGCGGCGGCGGTAGCGGGCGATATGGCTGTCCTTGCGCCAGGCGTTGGCGATGTAAAGATCGTCCCCGACCAGCGCGAAGCCGCGAGCGATGTGCAGCGGATGCGCATCGGGCGACGGATCGAGGAGCAGCGGGTGCTTCTTGCGGGGAGTTCCATCGTCCTCGAAGACGCCGACGTTCTCGACTCCGGTCTTGCCTTCACCTCGATAACTGATCCACCACATGATATCCCTCCTCCGGTGCCGCGGCGTTTTCAGGATGCGCGCGTGGCGCGAGCCGCTCCGCGCCCTCGGCTCGAGGACGCGGCTCGTGTACCATTGTCGCCTTACTTTTCCTCTTTGGGCGGGCAGCGCTGGTCGTAGTCCGCCTGCATCTGTCTGAGCTTGAGAATGCCGTAAAGCACGCTGGCGCCCATGCCCAGGACCAGCAGCCCAACGAGGCTCTTTTCGATGCCGTAGCTGCCCAGGCGGTAGGCGATGTAACTGGCAATGATCAAGCCGAGGATGGCGATATTGATAATCCAGTTCACCGGCTTGGTAACGACGAAATGCAGGGTGCCGAAGCCGGCCAGTTGATACACCATGAACGGCAGGATCGCCATCGCGGGCACCAGCTCAGAGGCCCCGAGCGAGGTATCCACCGCGCCGAGAGCTCTGGAGTGGAGCAGGGTGCTGTTCGCCAGCTCGTGGAACAAGGAAGGCACCGCGCAGATGAAAGGGACCACGGCGAGCAGCTCGAGCACCAACGCTCCGCTCCAGGCTCCGACCCTGGATGAATGATCAGCCCCCTTGTCCTCCGACTCGGTGCCGACGAACAAGCCACCGACGATAGCCGCCGCGCTTGAGAGCATCAGCAGTTCCACCGACATGCCGAAGCCCGTTGGTTCACCGGTCTTCAGCAGCAGCAGCGCCAAGAAACCGGGCGTGTAGAACAGCACGCGGACCAGTCGGGCCCAGACGCGTGCATCACGTACCGGTGGCAGTATCGGCAGCGGTCGCCCATCGGTGCCGATCCTAGGTCTATCCTTCGCCATGTGCCCCTCCTTTATTTGCTCTGGCCACGAATAATGATAACAATTCGCTTCGGCATGAGCTAAATATGTAGCAAAGGAGTTTGTATGTCAAGTACAAGCAACAACACGAAGCCTCTTTGATATGAGAACGCATTCGATTTTGGATTAATCCCTGTACCTGATGCTTTGTCTCAACGCAGTGAGATGCCAAGAGTGGATCAGGCACGTTCTGGATGGCTAATGATTACCGCTCGAGCGGTATGATGGCACCAAAGCAATCGGCAGAGAAAAAGGCTTTCGATTTGTCGTCGTAGATACAGACAGTAGTTGGGTTATCGAACAGGGGCCGTCCGACGGCGGTCAGCCTACGGGCACGGTTAACGCCATTCGTCACCTGGAGGTTATCCTGGTTTGAAGGTCAATCATGGCCTGCTGGCTCACCGCGGTGTATGTTGTCTCTGGACGGTCGAGTATCGCTATAAGCAGAATGACCGCCGAAAACGCGAGGCCGAGCCAAAAGGCCGACAGGAGACTGCGCGCGCCGGACAGTCCGGTTTGATACCCCATGAGCGCCATGCCGAAAGCCGCTACCACGTATAGCGTAGCCCAAATGCTGTCAGGAATGCGGTGCCGGAGAGTCCAGTCCAGCCGTTTCGTGCGGGCGTCAATCATCTGGCTCAAGGATTTGACGAAGAGTGCAGCCATGACGGGGCTAGCAGCCTTCTGCGAAACGGCGACCGTCTGAGACCACAGCGCGTTCTGCAACCTTTCCGACCGCGCAATCCCTTGTTTCAGGTTTTTCGGGTCAAGACGCATCTCCACTGCGACACCAACGTACTCTTTGACGAGCGTGCGGACTTCTTTACTCGTCTGTTCTGGGAGCAGTCTGGCATACAAATAGACCTTCTCGATCGCGGTGGCATCATCGAGGACCAGGTCCCTCCTTTCCTGGAAACGGTTTACTGTCATTCCAAACGTGAATGCAAGGATGAATGCAAGCAGAACCAGCGAAGCGGACACAACCGATCCGACCGGCGCGTGGTGCTCATGTTCCGGCTGCCGGCTTCGGTAGCGCCCTAGTTGGAACCCTGCCTCAACAGACAGGAGGACAAAGGCAACGGTGGCGGTAAATAACCCCCAGAACGGAAGGTAATCAATGAGCGAGTATTGCATGGGGTCCTCCCTCCCGAGACTGCTGGTTTCCAGCCTGTAATCTGCTTATGGAGTGAGTATAGCACGATCTGTTAGTTAGGACGTATCAATAGATGACACTGCGTGATCTGTCGAAGTCACCACAAGCCTGCAAAAGGTGCTGAGTACCGCCAGCAAGAGGGGTAACGCCAAGGTTGGTTTGCCAGAGCCACTCGTGCTCGCAACAATCATGTCTCATCGGACGACGATGCGCAGGGGGTGGATATTGGGCTAAAGTCTTATTGACAGGTCTTGAACTGCCGACGCATTTCGTTCCTCAAACCGGCCACGATTGCCAGTCGCAATCTTCTACTCGTGCAGAAAATTAAATTTTGAAGAGTACAGGAAGTTAACGAGCGTGTGCGGGCAGCGAGATCTTTTAGCACCTGCTGATGTGAAATTTGAGAATAGTGAATTGGATTGCGAATTACCAAGCGTAAGAAGAAAACTCAGCGCGAGGCCAACGCTTTTCTTGCCGATTGGCTCTAGCGCCTGGTTCGGCGTCTCTTTAGATTAACTTGACAAGGAGTAAAGTAATACGGGAAGCCCAAGCAGAATGAGCCAACCCATTATCGAAACCAGAATCGTCGGGGTGGGGCTCAGTCGCCATCCATACTGCCACTCTCTCTCCCCAAATTGACAAACTCCCAAGGGCATCCGGGAACCAAATCAGAGCGAGAGGAAGCAACAATAATAGGCAGCCCTTAAAAACAGTTCCCGTCAATCCGTGCTCCGCGACGACCATGAATATGGCATATGCTGCGGCAATCATAAGACTCAGAATTCTTGAAATGAGCTGTATCATAGTGCCAATTCTTCTTCCCAGTGCGGTATCTCTGATCGACTGGTTGCCAGGGTCGACTGTTTGGTTTCCCCACGGTTCATTTGACACCGCCGTGTTGGCGCAACAATTCCGCCGTGGCCTTCAGGTCTCCCTTCAGCCCGGGCTTATCGGGAAATACCAAGTCATATGCATCTTTGCCCATCAACTTAGATGCCCCCTCGCGGCCCTCAAGAGCAAGGCGCAATGGCGTCGCGCCGCAATTGTCCTTGGCGTTGACCGCG
>Ga0209039_10003183_pt1 | contig 13043 bp, 6 predicted proteins | sample BogFormECP12_OM1_FD_188238 | JGI IMG/M metagenome (GOLD analysis project Ga0209039, IMG submission 188238) | Bog forest soil microbial communities from Calvert Island, British Columbia, Canada - ECP12_OM1 (SPAdes) (version 2) | ecosystem: Environmental > Aquatic > Freshwater > Wetlands > Bog ...
GGGCGCCAGGCGGCCCAGCCGTGGCAGACCTCGAACCAGGCCAGCGCGCTGGCGACCAGGAAGCAGACCGAGCCGAAGGCGTCGGGCCGCCACACGTGCTGGTGCGCGGCCTTGGCGGTGAGGTCGGACCGCACCGCGATCCCGGTGCTGACGTTGAAGAACAGGGTCCCGGCAAATTGCACTGCGGTGGCCCACCAGTCGATCCGGTGGGGCTGGTAGACGAAGAAATGCCGATGGGCGGAGCCCGGCGTACGCGGGCCGGCGTCCACCGCCTCTCGGTAGCTCAGGAAGGCGGCCGCGGTGAAGAACAGCGAGCCGATGAAGAACGTCGCCGCGTCCCAGCGGGCCCCGACGGCGCTGGCGTAGCCGGGAACCGCCCCGAGAGCGAACAGCAGCGACCCCACGGCGAACAGGATGGCGATCCACCATCCCCGGGCCCTAGGTGCCCACCAGGTCGAGCCGGCGGTCAATGCGCCCTTCAGGTGCTTGCGGTGGTCGCGGGATTCCCAGCGGGCTACCACGCCGTCCGGGCGGACGCGCTCGACGAAGGTCACGAAGGGGCCGACGCGGCCCTGCAGGTCTTCGGTGTCCTGCGTGGACATCGGCGCGTCCTATCAGAGTGATTCGGTCCTTCCAGGCCTGATAGCAGACTGCCCTGCCCTGGTATTCGCGCACTCACCCGCAACGGGTGACGACGTCGCTGGCCAGTGCCGCCAGCATGGCGAGCAGTGCCGTCCCCGGCCGGACAGCGGAGCTATGCCGCGGAATCCCGGTATGGAGCGGCCCTGATCGAGGGGATGCCGACTATGGCGTTGCACGAGCGTGACACCGTCCGTGAGCAGATGGAGGACTCAGTGTTCTCCGGGCACAATGTGACCAGGCCGGTACCCAAGTACCGGTTCCCCCGGGACGAAACGCTGCCGAGGGATGCGTTCCAGGTGGTGTCGGACGAGATAATGCTCGACGGCAATGCCCGCCAGAACCTGGCCACGTTCTGCCAGACGTGGGAGGAGCCGGAACTCCTGCTTCTGATGGAGCGCGCGATCAACAAGAACTTGATCGACAAGGACGAGTACCCGCAGACCGCCGAGGTAGAAGCGCGCTGCGTGCACATGCTGGCCGACCTGTGGCATGCGCCGGGGGCGGCCAACGCCGCCGGCACCTCGGCCATCGGCTCCTCGGAGGCCTGCATGCTGGCGGGCATGGCGGCCAAGTGGCGGTGGCGGGCCAGGCGGCAAGCGGCAGGCAAGCCGGCCGACAAGCCGAACATGGTGTGCGGCCCGGTGCAGGTGGTGTGGCACAAGTTCGCCCGCTACTGGGACATCGAGATCCGCGAGGTGCCGATGGCCCACGGGCACTACATGATGGATCCCGCCGATGTGCTGGCCCGGGTGGACGAGAACACGATCATGGTCGTCCCCACGTTCGGCGTCACCTACACCGGCGCCTACGAGCCGGTGGAGGCCATCGCCAAGGCGCTCGACCAGTTGCAGGCCGACACCGGCCTCGACATCGACATCCACGTGGACGGGGCCAGCGGCGCCTTCCTCGCCCCGTTCTGCGCGCCGGACGTGGTGTTCGACTTCCGCCTCCCCCGGGTCAAGTCGATCAGCACCTCGGGGCACAAGTTCGGGCTGGCCCCCCTGGGCGTCGGCTGGGTCATCTGGCGGGACCGCGCCGAACTCCCCGGGGAGCTGATCTTCCATTGCAACTACCTGGGCGGCAACATGCCGACCTTCCAGATCAACTTCTCCCGCCCGGCCGGGCAGATCATCGGGCAGTACTACAACTTCCTGCGCCTGGGCCATGTGGGGTACCAGCGCACTCACGACGCGTCCTATGAGATCGGCCAGTACCTCGCCACCGAGATCGTCAAGCTGGGTCCCTTCGAGCTGCTGTGTGACAGCACGCCAACCACCGGAATCCCGACCGTCACCTGGCGGATCCGCGACGGCGCGGACCCCGGCTACACCCTGTTCGACCTGGCCGACCGGCTGCGCGCCCGCGGCTGGCAGGTACCCGCCTACACCCTGACCGGAACGGCATCCGACATCCCCGTGCAGCGCGTCCTGGTCCGGCTGGGCGTGAGCCGGGACATGGCCTCCCTGCTCCTGGACGACTTCCGGGACGCCATCGCCCACTTCAGCAAGCACCCGGTGACGGTCCCCATGACGAAGGAGGAGTCGAGCGGCTTCAGCCACCTGTAACGACACGCCCGTACACTCTCACCGTCGGTCGTCGCAATCGTGCTCTGGAACGGGTCGGCATCACCCACCGGGAGTGAACGCATCAATGACTAAGGCGTCTCGCCGGCCCGGGCCGGCGAGACGCCCTCTTAACACACCCCCGGCATGGACACGGCCTAGTACCGGGAAGCACTCTCAATATCACCGACGAACCTGACTGCCTGCTGGAGACTTGCCGGAGGCTTGCTGCAAGTTACCTCAACAGTCGCTGACGGACATAGAGTCCGGGTGCTGAGCGTGATAGGCGCTGAGCGTGATAGGCGCTGAGCGTGATAGAAGAGCGGAAACCGGCCCGTCTCAAGGTGGCCAGGCGTCACCACGGACCACGGGAGCTATTGGCGGCCTGCATCGCGCGGACGTAGCCCGCCCGCTCGTAAGCAGCCTCGTCAGTACCTGCAGGCAGGGCGAGCATTCCGCGCACTGCGGCGACCGACGGATATCCCTTGCGGGCCATCCAGTCGGACAGGCCGTCGAGCAGGACGGCGGCGTGCTCGGGGCCGTGCCGTATCAGCGCGGATGCCGTCATCACGACATCGGCGCCCGCGAGCAGGTACTTGATCACGTCGGCCGGTCCCTCGACGCCGGTCGTCGCGGCGAGGGAGGCACCCAGATGCTGGCGCAGGATGGAGATCCAGGTGCGCGGCAGCCGGGCCTCGGCCGGGCTGGAGAGGTACACGTCGGGCATCACCGCGAGGGTCTCGGGGTCGATGTCGGGCTGCAGGAACCGGTTGAACAGCACCAGGCCGTCTGCGCCCGCCTCGTCAAGCCGCAGGGCCATCTCGCCGACCGAGCTGAAGTGCGGGCTCAGCTTGACCGCCACCGGCACGGACACCGCGGCCTTGACCTGGCACAGGATGTCGATGTGCCGCTGCTCGACCTCACGGCCGGTAATGTGCGGGTCACCTGGTATGTAGTAGATGTTCAGCTCGATCGCCGCGGCGCCGGCGTCTTGCATCGCGCGCGCGTAGCTGGTCCAGCCGCCGGGCGTCACGCCGTTGATGCTGCCGATGACCGGTATCTCGACCGCCGCCGCGGCGCGCTCGAGCAGGCTCAGGTAGCGGCGCGGGCTAGGTTCATCCGCGGCGCCATCCTCCGTCGCCTCAGCCTCGGTCTCGGCCGGGAAGTAGGACAGCGCCTCAGCGAAAATCTCGGTGCCCGCCTCGGCCAGCCGCGCGTTCTCCGCGGCCTCCCGGCGCAGCTGCTCCTCGAACAGGGAGTAGAGCACCACCGCCCCGACACCGGCGTCGGCCAGCCGCCGGACAGCATCGACGGAGTTCGACAGGGGTGACGCCGAGGCGACGAGCGGGTTCCGCAGCGCCAGGCCCAGGTAGCGGGTCGAAAGGTCCATCAGTCGTCCCTCCGCGCATCGGCCGGGAACTGCTGCGCTCCGCGGGTAGCCATCTCCTCGTAGGTGCTCCAGCGCTGGTCAACCGCTTCCTGGGCCAGCTCTCCCAGGCGCTCGGCCTCGGCCGGGTTGGTATTGCTGAGCGAGCGGTACCGCAGCTCGCGCTGGGTGTAGCTGGCCAGGCTGATGCGCGGCCGCGGCGAGTCGAGCAGGAACGGGTTACCGCCTGCCGTCCGGACCAGCGGGTCGTACCGGATCAGCGGCCAGTGTCCGCTGGCGACGGCGCGGTATTGCTGGTCGAGGCCGTTGCGCATCTCGATGCCGTGCGCAATGCAATGGCTGTAGGCGATGATCAGCGACGGGCCGTCGTAGGCTTCCGCCTCGCGGAAGGCGCGCAGGGTCTGCTGCGGGTCAGCGCCCATGGCCACCCGGGCGACGTAGACGTTGCCGTAGGCGATGGCCTGCAGCGCGATGTCCTTTTTGGGCACGGTCTTGCCGGCCGAGGCGAACTTGGCCACGGCGCCGAGCGGTGTCGACTTCGATGACTGCCCGCCGGTGTTGGAGTAGACCTCGGTGTCGAGCACCAGCACGTTCACGTTGCGCCCGGTGGCCAGGACGTGGTCCAGGCCGGCCGATCCGATGTCGTAGGCCCAGCCGTCCCCGCCGACGATCCAGACACTGCGCCGGACCAGGTGATCTGCGACGCTGCGCAGGTCGGCGACGTGCCCGTAGTCCTGGTCCAGGGCATCGAGCCGCCGCTTCAGCTCGGCGACCCGGTCGTGCTGGGCGCGCAGTTCCGACTCGGTGAGCTGGGGCGCGCCGAGGATCTCGTCCGCCAGTTCGGCGCCGACCGCGTCCTGCAGCTCCGCCAGGCGGGTGCGGGCCAGCTCGACGTGCCGGTCGGCGGCCAGCCGGAATCCGAGGCCGAACTCGGCGTTGTCCTCGAACAGGGAGTTCGACCAGGCCGGGCCGCGACCGTCGGCATTGCTCGTCCACGGCGTGGTCGGCAGGTTCCCGCCGTAGATCGAGGAGCAGCCGGTGGCGTTGGCGACCATCAGCCGGTCGCCGAACAGCTGCGACAAGAGCTTGACGTACGGCGTCTCGCCGCAGCCCGCGCAGGCGCCGGAGAACTCGAACAGCGGCTGCAGGAACTGCGTGCCGCGTACCGTGCCGAAGTCGACCCGGGACCGGTCGGCCACCGGCAGCGTCTCGAAGAACGCGACGTTGTCCCGTTCGGCGGCCACCAGCGGCTCGCGGGCCGCGAGGTTGATCGCCTTGCGGGTGGGGTCGTCCGGTGCCCCGACCGGGCAGGCCTGGACGCACAGCTCGCATCCGGTGCAGTCCTCCACGTAGACCTGCAGCGTGAAGCGGGTGTCCGGGAGCCCGCGGGCGTCCAGCGGAGCCGACCGGAAATCCGGTGGTGCCTCTTTCAGCAGGGACTCGTCGTAGTAGGTGGACCTGATCACGCTGTGCGGGCAGACGAAGCTGCAGTTGCCGCACTGGATGCACAGGTCCGGATCCCACTCCGCGACCAGTTCGGAGATGTTGCGCTTCTCATATGCCGTGGTGCCACTCGGGTAGGTGCCGTCCACCGGCAGCGCGCTGACCGGCAGCTCGTCGCCGAGGCCGGCCATCATCGCGGCGGTGACGGTGCGGACGAACTCCGGCGCGCTGGCCGGCACCATCGCGGGCAGTTCCCGGGCGGATGTCACCCGGCCGGGCACCTCGATCTGGTGCAGCGCCGCCACGGTGTGATCGACCGCGGACAGGTTCTTCTCGACCACCTCGGCGCCGCGGCGGCCGTAGGTCTTGGTGATCGACTTCTTGATCTTGCCGATCGCTTCTTCCCGGGGCAGCACGCCCGAGATCGCGAAGAAGCAGGTCTGCAGCACGGTGTTGGTCCGGCCGGCCAGGCCGGCCTCGCGAGCGATATGGCCGGCATCGATCGCGTAAACCACGATCCGTTTGGCGAGAATCTTCTCCTGGACCGGGCGGGGCAGCGCATCCCAGACCTCATCCGCTGGCAGCGTGCAGTCGAGCAGCAACGTCGCTCCCGGGGCGGCCAGGCCGAGCACGTCGACCCGGTCCAGCAGCCCGAAGTGATGACAGCCGACGAAGCTGGCCTGCTGGACCAGGTAAGGCGCGCGGATCGGCTGCGGTCCGAACCGCAGGTGCGACACGGTCTGCGAGCCCGACTTCTTCGAGTCGTAGACGAAGTAGCCCTGCGCGTTCAGGTTCTCCTCGGCGCCGAGGATCTTGATCGTGTTCTTGTTCGCGCCGACCGTGCCGTCCGAACCGAGGCCGAAGAAGACCGCGCGGATCGTGCCGGGCGGCTCGATGTCCAGCGACCGGTCATAAGGCAGGCTCAGGCCGGACACGTCGTCGTGGATGCCGATCGTGAACCGGGGCCGCGGCCGCTCGCGGGCGAGTTCCGCGAACACGCCGGCCACCATGCCCGGGGTGAGCTCCTTCGACGACAGGCCGTAGCGCCCGCCGGTCACCAGCGGCAGCACCGCGCGCTCACCGCCGGTGTGCGCCTCAGCCAGCGTGGCGACCACGTCGAGGAACAGCGGCTCGCCGTTCGAACCTGGCTCCTTGGTCCGGTCGAGGACGGCGATCCGGCCGGCGCTCGCGGGCAGTGCGTCGAGCAAAGCCTGCGCCGGGAACGGCCGGAACAACCGGACCTGCAGCATGCCCACCCGCTCGCCCTGGCCGCACAGGTAGGTCACGGTCTCGCCGATGGTCTCAGCCGCCGAGCCCATCACGACGATCACCCGGTCAGCTTCGGGGTGACCGGTGTAGTCCATGATGTGATACTGGCGGCCGGTACGGGCGGCGAGGCCGTCCATCGCTTCCTGCACCGCGTCCGGCACGGCGGCGTAGAAGGGGTTCACCGTTTCCCGCGCCTGGAAGTAGACGTCCGGGTTCTGCGCGGTGCCCCGGATGAACGGCCGCTCCGGTGACAGCGCCCGCCCGCGGTGCGCCCGGACCAGCGCCTCGGGCACGAGTGCGCGCAGGTCGTCGTCGGTAAGCATCTCGATCGTGTTCAGCTCGTGCGAGGTGCGGAACCCGTCGAAGAAGTGCACGAACGGCACCCGGGTGGCCAGCGTGGCGGCCTGCGCCACCAGCGCGAGGTCGTGGGCCTCCTGGACCGACGCGGAGGCGAGCAGCGCGAAACCGGTCTGCCGCACCGCCATCACGTCCGAGTGGTCACCGAAGATGGACAGCCCCTGCGCGGCCAGCGACCGGGCCGCCACGTGCAGCACGGCCGGAGTCAGCTCACCGGCGATCTTGTACATGTTCGGGATCATCAGCAGCAGGCCCTGCGACGAGGTGAACGTGGTGGCCAGCGCCCCGCTCTGCAGGGCCCCGTGCAACGCGCCCGCGGCGCCGCCCTCGTGCTGCATCTCCACGACGGAAGGCACGCCGCCCCACAGGTTGGGCCGCTTCTTGCTGGACCACTCGTCCGCGAACTCGGCCATCGGCGACGACGGCGTAATCGGGTAGATGCAGCAGACCTCGTTGAGGCGGTAGGCGACCGACGCCGCGGCCTCGTTACCGTCGACCGTGGCGCGTGTCATTCGTCCTCCGGGATCATCTCGATCGAGTGCACCGGGCACTGCTCGTAACACGCGCCGCAGCCGGTGCACTTGCCATAGTTGAACTCGTAGCGGTGGCCGGGCCCCAGCTTGATCACCGCATCCTCGGGGCACGCGCCCAGGCAGCCGTCACATTCGCAGCAGTTGCCGCACGACAGGCAGCGGCGTGCCTCGTACGTCGCCTCGCCCTCGGACAGGCCGCCGGTCACCTCGCCGAAATCCGCGATCCGCTCCTGCGGGGCGGCCTCCGGCTGCTGCCGGCGGGCGGCGTCCCCGAAATACCACAAGTTCAGGTCGCTGAACGGGACCTCTCTGTGCTTGGCCGTATTCGCCGGCGCGGTTCCGCGCAGCCAGGCGTCGATGTTCTTGGCCGCTTTCTTGCCGTGCCCCACGCCGACCGTCACGGTGCGCTCGGCCGGCACCATGTCCCCGCCCGCGAACACGCCGGGGCATCCGGTCATCATGGACGTCGACACCTGCACGGTGCCGTCCCGGCTGAATTCCACGCCCGGCACCTGGCGCAGGAACGCGGTGTCGCTGTCCTGGCCGAGGGCGAGGATCACGGTGTCCGCGGCCAGCGTCTCGAACCGCCCGGTCGGCTGCGGGAATCCGGTCTCATCAAGCTCCATCGCCTCGATGGTCAGCTCCGGGCCGTCGAACGCGGTGATGGTGCGCAGCCAGTTGATCCGCACCCCCTCACGCTCGGCCTCTTGCGCTTCGTCTTCATGAGCGGGCATCTGGGCCCGGGTGCGGCGATAGACGATGATCGCGTCGTTCGCGCCCAGGCGGCGGGCCACCCGGGCGGCGTCCATGGCGGTGTTGCCGCCGCCGTAGACGGCGACGCGCCGCCCGATCACCGGCCGCTCACCCGAGGCGACGCTGCGCAGGAACGACACCGCGTCCACGATCGGTCCGGCGTCCTTGGCCGGGATGTCGACCTTCTTGGACAGGTGGGCGCCCACGGCCACGAAGGCCGCGTCGAAGCCGCCCTCGCGCCGCTCGGCGTCCAGGTCCTCCACGTTGTGTCCGAGGATGATCCGCACGCCCATCGCGGCGATCCGGTCAAGCTCGCCGTCCAGCACGTCGCGTGGCATCCGGTAGGCCGGGATGCCGTACCGCATCATCCCGCCGGGCTGCTCGCCCGCATCCCTGATCTCGACCTCATGGCCGAGCCGGGCCAGGTGGTAGGCGGCCGAAAGCCCGCTCGGCCCGGCCCCGATGACCAGCACCCGCCGGCCGGTGCGCACCGGGGGCGGGTCGAACGACCAGCCCCGCTCGAGCGCGAGATCGCCGAGGAACCGCTCGACCGAGTGAATCGAGACGGCGCTGTCGAGGTTGGCGCGGTTGCAGACGCTCTCACACGGGTGGTAGCAGACCCGGCCGTGGATGGCCGGCATCGGGTTGTCCGCGGTCAGCTGCCGCCACGCCTGCTCGTGGTTACCGGTCTCGGCGTACGCCAGCCAGGCCTGGATGTTCTCCCCGGCCGGGCAGCCGGCGTTGCACGGCGGCAGCAAGTCGACGTAGAGGGGGCGCTGCTCGCGGACCGGCCCGGCGCGGGACCGCCCGTGGAGCAGATCCGGCAACGCCGTGACGTCTTGTCGCGCTGGTCCAGAGGGCATGTCGGCCACGCTAGTCCAGACCCCCGTCCAGCATCAGGGACCAAGGTCCCTGAGTGTGCGGCACTAACCGGCGGATCAGCTGATCTCTGGCTCCACGGCCAGGTGAGATGCGCCATTTCCGCCTGCTCCCCGGCCGAGCGTGTCAAGGAAGCTCGCCGCCCAGCGGGCCACGTCGTGTTCGCGTACCCGCCGCCGCATCGTGCGCATCCGGCGCCTGGCCTCCTGGGGATTTGCCGTCGCCGCCCGCACGATGGTGTCCTTCAGGCCCTCGATGTCGTGCGGGTTGACCAGGAACGCGCCGGCGAGCTCATCGGCCGCGCCGGTGAACTCGCTCAGCACGAGGGCGCCGCCTCCGTCGTACCGGGAGGCCACGTACTCCTTGGCCACCAGGTTCATGCCGTCGCGCAGCGGGGTTACCAGCATGACGTCCGCGGCCAGGTAGAGCGCGGCCATCTCGTCGCGGGGGTAGGACTGGTGCAGGTAATGGACGGGGTGGTAGCCCACCTCTCCGTGCTGGCCGTTGATCCGGCCCACGATCACCTCGACCTCGTCCCGCAGCGTCTGGTAGGCCTCGACCCGCTCCCGGCTCGGGCTCGCGACCTGGACGAGGACCACCCGCGGGCCCAGACGGCCTTCGTCGACTAGCTCCCCGTAAGCCCGCAGGCGGTGCAGGATGCCCTTGGTGTAGTCGAGCCGGTCCACACCCAGGAGGACGAGGCTCGGCTCGTCGAGGGCCTGCCGGATTTCCCGCGCGCGTTTCCTGACGTCCTCACGCTGGGCGATCTCGGTGAGGCCGGCCGCGTCAATCGAGATCGGGAACGCGGCCGCCTGGATCTGGCGCGGTCCGCCCGGTTCGTCGACCCGCACCGTCGAGCCCTTGGTGGTGAGGCCGACCGCCCGGCGGCAGGCCCGCAGGAAGTTGGTCGCGTCGGCCCGGCGCTGGAATCCCAGCAGGTCGGCGCCGAGCAGGCCCTGGACCACCGGCCGGCGCCAGGGTAGCTGGGCGAAGATCTCATAGCCGGGGAACGGTATGTGGTTGAAAAAGCCGATCCGGACGTCGTCGCGCAGCTCGCGCAGCATCCGCGGAACCAGCTGGAGCTGGTAGTCGTGGACCCAGACGGTTGCCCCGGGCGCCGCCTGTTCCGCCGCCGCCTGCGCGAACCGCCGGTTGACCGTCACGTAGGCGTCCCACCACCGGCGATGGAACTGAGGCGGGGCGATGACGTCGTGGTAGAGCGGCCACAGCGTCGCATTGCAGAAACCCTCGTAGTAGTGCCTGACCTCGGCCTCGGAAAGTCCGATCCCGACCAGGTCCAGGCCGTCGGCATGGAACGGGCCTGGGGCCGGGCCCGCATCGCCCGACCAGCCGATCCATACGCCCCCGGCCCCGCGCATGACGGGCTCCAGGGCGGTAACCAGGCCACCGGGACTCGTCCGCCACTCTTCTCCGCCGTCCGGGCCCTCGGCCCGGTCGACCGGCAGCCGGCTGGCGACCACCACGAAGCTGTGCTTTACGGGCTCGCCTGCGGCGTCGGTCGGCTCGTTCGTCTGAGACATATCTACTTCACCATAGCCGCTGGGTTCGTGGCGACGGTGAAGCAGCCACGACGGGCGTCGCACGTCTTAGTTACACGGCCACCGCCGCCTGGTAGCCGCCCCGCGCGGCGTACCGTGGCGAAGGTGATGGCTGACCAGACCCAGCCCCAGACCCAGCCCCAGACCGCCCCCCGGCTGACCTCGCTGTCGCCCGGCGCGGGCTGCGCGTGCAAGCTGCCGCTGGCCAAGCTGGAGGCGCTGTTCGCCAGCATGGGCGATGGCGTCCCCGCGATGGGCCCGGCCTCGGGCGACCTGCTCATCGGGGCGGCCGAGGGCGACGACGCGGCCGTGCTCCGCCTCGACGACGAGCGCGCGCTGGTGCTGACCACGGACTTCTTCACCCCGATCGTCGACGACCCGGTGGACTGGGGCCGGATCGCGGCCGCGAACGCGCTATCCGACGTGTACGCGATGGGCGGCCGGCCGCTGTTCGCGGTCAACCTGGCCGCCTGGCCGGGCGACGGCCTCGACATCGCCATCCTCGGCCAGGTGCTGCGCGGCGGCGCGCAGGTGGCGGCGCAGGCCGGGTGCTTCGTGGCGGGCGGGCACACGATCGACGATCCGGTACCCAAGTACGGCCTGGCCGTGGTGGGCCTGGCCGACCCGGACGCCCTGATGACCATCGACCGCGCCGCGTCCGGCGACCAGCTGATCCTGACCAAGGCCATCGGCACCGGCGTGGTCGCCACCGCGCTCAAGCGGAGCGCCGCCCCCGCCGAGGCGGTCCGGGCCGCCGTGGCCTCCATGACGCTGCTCAACGCGGGCGCGAGCCAGGCCGCCCTGGCCGCCGGGGTGCGGGCGGCCACCGACGTGACCGGGTTCGGCCTGCTCGGCCACCTGCACCGGATGCTGGCCGCCAGCGGGGTGGCGGCCCGGCTGTGGGCCGCGCCGGTCCCGCTGCTGCCCGCCGCGGCAGAACTGGCCGCGGCCGGTTTCGTGTCCGGCGGAACCAGGGCCAACACCGAACGCATGCGCGGCTTCGCGGTCCTGGACGCCGCGATACCGGCCGAAGTCGCCGTGCTGCTGCACGACGCCCAGACCTCCGGCGGGCTGCTGCTGGCCGCGCCGCCGGCCGCGGCGCCCGCGCTGCTGAGCGAACTGCGAGCGCAGGGACTGCCCGCCGTCCTGATCGGCGAGGTCACCTTGGGCGAGAGCGGTCACGTCCACGTGCACCAGGATCGTTCGGCATAAGGGTTTACGCCGGATACCTTGGGGCGGTGAAGATGAGGCCGGGTGCGGTGCGGACCCTCCTTTTCGCCTGCCTGCTCGCGGTGCTGGGCCCGGGAGTGGGCACCGTCTTCGCCGGGTCGAGCCCGGCGAGCGCGCAGACCACGCCCGTGCGGCACGTCGTGGTCGTCGGGATTTCCGGCCTGCGGTGGAGCGACGTGTCCCCGGCCGCGACGCCCACGCTGTGGCGGCTGGCCGGCCAGGGTTCGGTGGGGTCGCTGGTGGACTACGCCGTGCTGCCGCTGACCTGCCCGGCCGACGCCTGGCTCACGCTGAACGCCGGCGCCCGGGCCCAGTCCGACCACGCCAACGCCGCCTGCGGGGCGTTCCCCGCGGTGAATCCCGTCGGCACCGGAGCCGTGGTTCCCGGCCTGGGAGCGCTTGAGGCCTACAACAACCAGTTCCACAACACCCCCAACTGGGGCCTGCTGGCGAGCCAGGTCCCGGGCTGCTCCACCGCCGTCGGCCCGGGCGCCGCGCTGGCGCTGGCCGGCAAAACCGGGCACGTCGCGTCGTACCTGCCCTCGGCGGCGGACCTCACCGCGGGGGTACTGGCCCGCTGCCCGCTGACCGTCGTGGACCTCGGAAATATCGGATCTGCCGAACGGTCCTCGGTCCTCGCCTCGGTGGACGCCGAACTCGCGCGCATCGTGGCGGACCTGCCGTCCGGCTCGACGCTGCTCGTCACCGCGCCCGGCGCGACCACCAAGCCGCCGCACCTGCAGCTTGCCCTGATCAGCGGCCCCGGCTACCGGGTCGGCCGGCTGGACGCCGCCTCCACCCGGCAGCCCGGCATGGTGGTGCTCACCGACCTGACCCCGACCGTGCTCGGCTGGCTGGGCGGTGCCATGCCGGCCGACGCCGTCGGCGCGCAGATCACCCGCGGTGACCGGGGCAGTCTTTCCTCTGCCGTCCAGTCGCTGGCCGGCCGGGATACGGCCGAGCAGGTGTGGCGGTCCACGCACGACGAGTTCTTCTGGGCCTACGCGCTGGCCGACGCGGTGGTGCTGGCCGGGATCGGGCTGGCGTTCTGGCCGGGAATAAGCCCGGGAATAAGCCCGGGAATAAGCCCGGGAATAAGCCCGGGAATAAGCAGGGCCACCGAGGAAAAGCGCAGGCAGCGGGCCCGCTGGTGGCGGGTGGCCGGGGTGTTCGCGGCCTCGGTGCCCGTCGGCACGTTCCTGGCCAACCTGGTGCCGTGGTCGCTATCCGCCCACCCGGCCGCGTGGCTGTACACGGTCTCGGTGGCGCTGGCCGCCGTCATCGGCCTGGCCGCGCTGCTCGGTCCCTGGCGCCGCGATCCGCTCGCCCCGTTCGGCGTGGTGTGCCTGTTCACGCTGGTCGTGCTCGGGATCGACGTGATGACCGGGTCCCGGCTGCAGCTGGAGACGCCGTTCGGGCTGTCCGTGCT
>Ga0209039_10003184_pt1 | contig 13043 bp, 14 predicted proteins | sample BogFormECP12_OM1_FD_188238 | JGI IMG/M metagenome (GOLD analysis project Ga0209039, IMG submission 188238) | Bog forest soil microbial communities from Calvert Island, British Columbia, Canada - ECP12_OM1 (SPAdes) (version 2) | ecosystem: Environmental > Aquatic > Freshwater > Wetlands > Bog ...
TCTTCTGGCGTCGATTCTGCGGTGCCCCATCTACCTGACCTTCGGGCTGCACCATGTCCCGAACCGCTACGACTTGTACTGCGAGTCTTTCGCCGAGCAGGTGCATCTACCGCGCAATCAGCGCGACCAAGTGCTCGCCGAATACGCGCAACACTTCGCCGAGCGCCTCGAATACTTCTGTCGCCTAGCACCTGACAACTGGTTCAACTCTTTCGACTTCTGGAGCGATGGTGATGGCGAACCATAAACTTGCCGGCGTCGCCGCGGGGCTGGAGCAGCTGTGAATCGAACAGGTTGTCGTTCCCCAAAACCTGGTTTGCCTCGTGGCCCCTTGACGTCTTCGCATGGTGGTTCCATTCCGAAAACTTTATCGGCTCGTGAAGATTGATGTGTTTTGGCCGTATGGGTGAACGCGCTTTCGATACTGCCGCCCCAACGATGCGTTGGCAGGGACTTCCCGGAGAGCGATCCCGTCGCGAGGTTCAACTCTCGCCGAAGGAGGGCGCGCACATGCAGTTCTTGCGCCTCGCTCCGTCTCAAGCACGTCCTCGTCTTAGCGCGGCCCGCCACTGCCCTGCGTCCACGTGCGCAGGCCCCGTTGACTGCAGGAAGTCGAGCAGCACCTCCACGAAGCGCCGTGGGTTGTCGCGATAGGGGAAGTGTCCGGCGCCGGGAAAGATCTCGAGCCGACTGCCGGGAATGGCCGCATGGGCCGCGTGGGCGTGAGCGACTGGGATCGTCGAATCGCGCTCACCCCAGACCACCATCGTCGGAATCCCCGCCGCGAGGTAGAGGCGATTGGTGGCGCTCACCCGCTGGCCCCTCACGTCCACCACCGTGCGCAGCGTGTGAATGAAGGCCTGGCGGCCGTCCGCGTCGGTAAGGGTGCCAAAGCCTCGCCACGCTTCCTCGAGATCGGGTCCGACGCGGAACCCGGCTCCTCCTAGGAACCGCCCCATACTGTCAACGGCGTCGCAGACTCGCTCCGCGCAGAGGAGCGGCAGGATCCACTCGGCGCCCGGGAAAGCCGCGGCCCGCAGCAAGAAGTGGACCTCGCGCCCGAGACCTCCGCTCGAGACGAGCACGAGCCGTTCGCAGCGTTCGGGGAATTGGTAGGCGAACTGCATCGCTACCCCACCTCCGAGCGAGTGCCCGACGACGCTCGCCCGCTCGTGCCGGAGAGCGTCGAGGAGATCACGCATTCCGCTCGCATACCCGCCGAGCGAATAGTCGCCAGGTGGCTTGCCGGAACGCCCATGGCCAGGCAGGTCCGGCGCAACGACGGAGTACCGATCGGCGAGCCGGGGCAACACGTCATCCCAAGTCGCAGCGCTACCGGCGATCCCATGGATAAACAGCAGCACGGGGCCGCAACCGGCGGCCCGATAGCTGATCCGGTGACCGTGAAGGCTCGTCGCCGTCTCGGTCAGCGGCGGCGTGCGGGTGCTCATCGTCCCCGCCGCGCCCGGCGTGTCCTGACTCAGCTCGGACTCACTGCGGACATCGATAGGTCTCCCGGCGCCAGGGCGTTGAACGCAGCCATCGTCCGCGGATCCACCAGCCCGTCGTGACCATCGTGAAGCTTCGGACGGGTGTAGAGAAGCCGTAGCGCGCGTGCATGGGGCATGGAGAGGTAGCGGTCGCCGTACAGGCAAACCAGCACATCGCGCACGACGGGCGCGTGGCGGCCGCTCAGCGTCGGGAAGAGGTGATGCTCGACATGGTAGCCGAACTGCAGATGCAGCTTCTCGAGCCAGCGTGGATTCGTGACCGACAGTGTGTTGGCGAGGGGATCATTGATCTCGGTCAGCGGATTGAGGAAGTGATTCGTCGCGATGTACGACATGACCACGAAGTTGGCGACGAACAGCGGCACCAAGTAGAGAAACAAGAAATTCCACGGACCGACCAGTGCCAGCACTCCGATCCAGAAGCCCAGCATCGCAGCGGACTCGGCGTAGACAACCCGCCGCGAGATCCGCGCGTAGTAGTCGTTCCGCTGACTGTGGAAGACGAGAACGAGGAAGGAGTGCAGCGAGAACCAGATGAAAAAGAAAGCGGCGCTCCGTGCTGTGCCTGAGCCAGGGGAGAATTTTTCGAGCTCGCGCACCACGGCGCTCTTTTTCCAGAAGCCGAGATGCCCGAAGCCGTCGGGATCCGCGACTGCCTTTCCGGTGTTCCCGTGGTGGGCCTGGTTGTGCCAGGCCACCCACAAGGTGGGGGAGAGGCAGTAGATCCCGAAGCCGCAGTAGCCGATCAACCTCTCGAGTGTGCGGCTCCTCGTAAGCGCGTGGTGCAGGGCCTCATGCGCGAGGAAGCTAAGGCAACCCCAGCTGTGGCCCGCGACGATCGCACACAGGACGGCCACGGCTGCGGGCGGCGCACCCCAAACGATGTAGGTGCCCAGGCCGACGATGATTCCTAGATGCACGGGGAGCCACAGCAGCCGTGCAGTCGACCGCTCGAAGACACGAGCCGGGAGATGCCTGCGGACCTCCCGGGCATAGTGCTGCATCGGGTGCTGCTCGTAGCGACTGGCGGTGGATCCCTGCATCTGCTCCTCCCTCCTGGTAGCGCTCTTTCTACGGTTCCGTAGCTTACGATAGCGTAACTTACGGTACCGTAATATGCTCGTCAAATGTCCGATCGAGAGGAGCGTTCCGGCAGGCTCACGGCGGCGGCGCGCCGCGCCCAGCTCATCGAAGTCGGGCGCAGCCTATTCGCCAAGCGCGGCTACGACGCGACCTCCGTTGAGGAAATCGCGGAGCGCGCGAAAGTCTCGAAGCCCATCGTCTACGAGCACTTCGGCGGAAAAGAAGGGCTGTACGCCGTCGTGGTCGATCGAGAGACCGACTATGTGGTGAAGCGAATCGCTGAGAGTGTCTCGTCGGGCTCTCCGCGTGAGCGGGTCGAGCGCGCCGCACTGGCTTTCCTCAACTACGTGAAGGAGAACCCGGACGGATTCGCCGTCCTGTCGCGCGGCGTCCCCGTCGTCTCGGCGCGCGGCGGGATGTCCAGCCTGCTGAACGACCTCGCGGAGCGCGTCGGTGATGTTTTCGCAGCCACGTTCAAGCAAGCCGGCTACGACCCGAAGGTGGCGCCCGTGTACGCGCACGCGCTGGTCGGGATGGTGACCTTCGTGGGTCAATGGTGGACCGAGAGTCGCAAGCTCCCGGTCGAGAAAGTGGCGAGCCACATCGCCGCCTTGGCATGGATGGGGCTACGGCACCTGCCGAAGCGACCTCGGCTGCTCTCTGACAAGCATCTCTAACCGGTCTCCTCCCCAGCGACGTTCCCGCGCCCTAGCCAAGGTACCCGGAGGTGCGCGGACAGAACCTCTCGCCCGAGGAGACCGCGCCCAGGATCTCTCCCAGACGCCCGTCCTAGGCGGTCCGCTGCCGGTCGAGGAGGTGCGGGCAGGAGGTCTTCCTCTCCCCCCTAACGAGATGGACCCGGGCACTCCCGGCAACCCAAAGACCACCAGCGCGACCGGCCAAACACCCAACGGTGCTTGTCCGCACTCACTTCTTCTCTCCGCATGGGAAGGCATCGGTGAGCGCACCAAGGACTAAACCAGCAGCTTGCTCGTGGACGTTCTTCGGATGCCCTTGGAGCCACTTCATCACGATGCGGCGGAGCTGACCGAGTTCGACTTTCTCCGGTGAACAGAAGCCTTTGGCAGCGGGAGACACACCAGAGATCACACTATGTGTATCGCTGACACCGGCTATGTAGGTAAGGCAGGCAATGCTTTCGTTCTCGCACCATCCGAGCAGGTCGTTTCCGCTCTTGTAACCTGCAACATCCGCCGAAGCTGGAGACGAAGAGAGCAGAAGAGCAGAAGCGAGCAGGGGGATGATCCTCAGCGGAGCGACACCTTCCGTCCATCCGCTAGCTTGGCGGAACCCCATTCCTATTCGTTCGGCCGCGTAGTTGTTAGTCAAGCGTTCCTCCAGAGCTCGCCCCGCGCCGCCCGCTTGGTACACCGGCCGGCAATCTGGCCGCTAGGTGCTGATGTTGTCCTCGTCCACAGTCATTTCGACCTGTGCGTAGCGGAAGTTTGACGCGAAGAACTCCTTGGCCCCCGCCGCGCCGGCAGCTTCTGCAGTGCGACCATGTCGCTCGACATTGATTCGGGGAACCGTGGGGCTGTGACGCAGTCCTAGTTCGCAGCGGCCATCGCGATCACAGATAAAGGTCCAAGACATGTAATTAAAGATAGCGCACTCTCGTCGGTGGAGAGGCTTCGGGTTGAAATCTGGACATCAGTGGGACAAAACGCCTCGGGCTCCGTTGCGCGCCTGACGCGCGAAAAGATCTCACCACCGCAAAGCCACAAAAGGACGTGGGAGTCCCACCAAAAGCCGCCCCACAATACAATGTGTCATACCTGATCCGGCGCTGTCATGCTCGAACACGCTCTCGAATTGGGTTGTGCCAGGACCCGTCGGTGGCAATGAGCGCATTGGCCGCTTTCGGCCCCCAACTGCCGCGCTTGTAGGGGCGCACTCGGGGGTGGGTTTTCAGGACAGGGTCGACCACTGCCCAGGCGGCCTCAACCGCGTCCTCACGGGTGAAGAGCGCTGCGTTGCCGGCCATGGCATCCGCTAAAAGCCGCTCGTAGGGCGCTTCCGCTCCCGGCTGCTCTTCGGACAAGTAGAGCTCTCGCTGGTCGCCGATGAATTCTTTCCCCGCGCGCTTCACGCGCGCGGCGAGGGCGACGGCGGAACTGGGCGAGAGCCGAAACCGCAAATAGTTGGTTCGGCCGGTCGCGGGCGCCGAATCGTCGAACAGCCTTTGCGGCGGCGGCTTCAGCTCCACCAAGATCTCGGCGGCCGCTTCAGCCAGACACTTACCGGAGCGCAGATACCACGGGACGCCCTCCCACCGCCACGAGCCGATGAACAGCCGCAAAGCGCAGAACGTCTCGACGTCGGAGTTCTTCGCCACGCCCGGTTCCTTGCGGTAGCCCGTGTATTGACCACGCACCATGTCCTGCGGCCGCAGTGGGCGCATGGCTTGGAACACCTTGCCTTCTCGCTATGCACGGCGCCATAGCCCTGATAGGCCGGCGGTTCCATCGCCAGCAGCGCGACGACCTGGAACAGATGGTTCTGAATGACGTCGCGCAGACAGCCGGCGCTTTCGTAGAATTTGCCGCGACCCTCCACGCCGAAATCCTCGGCCAGCGTGATCTGTACGCTGGCCACACAGTTGCGGTTCCAGATCGGCTCCAGGAACGAGTTGGCGAAGCGGAAATAGAGGATGTTCATGATCGCCTCTTTGCCGAGATAGTGGTCGATGCGGAAGATCGAATCTTCCGGGAACACCGACTGCGCAACACGGTTTAGCTCGCGCGCGGAGGCCAGATCGCGTCCAAACGGCTTTTCGACGATGACGCGCGCATGCTCGGCCAGGCCCGCCGCGCCGAGCCCTTGGATCACCGTCGCGAAGAGCGAGGGCGGGATGGCGAGATAGTGCGCCGGGCGTCGCGCGCGGCCCAGTGTTTTTTATCGCCGCGAACGTATCCCGATCGTTGTAGTTGCCCTGCACGTACTGGAGCACGGAGAGCAGATCGCGCAGGACAGGGCGCGCCGGTTATCGATCCCGCCGGATCGCTTGATGCTGTCCGTCGCGCGGCGGCGCAGACGCGCCAGACTCCATTTCGAGGAGGCGACGCCGATCACCGGGACCTTCAGTGCACCGCGTTTCGCCATCGCGTAGAGCGCCGGGAAGATCATCTTGTGGGCGAGATCGCCGGTCACGCCGAAGAGCACCAGCGCATCCGAACGAGACGTGGGCATCAATCACCTTCTTTCGGGGTCGAAGTCTTTTCCTCATGGCCGCCAAACTGGTAATGCAAGTCGGACAGCACTTTGTCGGCGAAGTCGGCTTCACCGCGCGAGCTGAAGCGCTCGTACAGCGTCGCACTGAGAACGGGGACGCGGACCTGTAGTCCGCAAGAATTCGATCACGCGGCCAAGTCCAGTAAGGCGTATTCATGATGCAGGCCGCCCAGCACGGATTTGACGTTCACCCGCAGGGGAACGCCGACTCGATGCCGGGTGTTTTGGAGGAGGCTTGCCATTGAAGCGAACGGAGGGTCGGGAACTCCCGGACCCAACGACATGTGCGGACGGCCTTGGTTGTAGTGGTTGCTCCAGGATTTCAATGTCTTCCGCAAATGGTCTTCCGACATGGGGATAATCCCCCGCACTTGCCCACCTCGCCGAGCCGTGGCTGTCTGTCTGCTGGCCGAGGCGCCTTGCCTGTCGCACTGAGACGAGCATGGCCACGAGGACGGTGGCATGGGCCGGGATCGCGATCAGCCAGTGGCCGGCCTGAAAGATGGGTGCCACCCGCGGGTTCCTGCCGAAGCGCCAGTCCCAGACCAGGAACTCCCAGGGCGCGTAGAGCCGCCCCGCCGAGAGACCCAGTGCGAGGACTGCCATCGCGGCCAAGAGGAGTGAAACCCAGCGCAGCCTCGGCCAACGCAGAATCGTCAGAGCGAGGCCAAGCGCTGCAATCGCTGCGAGCCATGAGAGAGCTCGCAGTGGAGGGGACAGGGCGAGCCACGGCATGCCCAGCGCCGGCAAGAAGTGGAGACGCCATGCCGCCCACTGCGTCGTCGCCCAGAGGGCGACGAAAATCAGAAGGAGCGCGGCGCCAATCGACCGAGTGTAGATCCCAGAAGCAGATCCCGGCGTAGTCTGGGGTAGGCGATAGAGCGCAGGCGTACTCGGCACGGTGTCTCCACACGACGTGGATCACCGGTCACCCTGGGGACGCGCAAGATAGCGGGTGTCGCTTCCTGGTGAAAGGGTCTGATTGTCATTCGGCTTCGCACGCCGCTCCTCAGCGCTCTCGACCGAGGTCGCGTTTGCGTTCTTGCTCGAGATCGTTGAGCTGCCAGGCGAGAATCCAGCGCCGCTCGCCGGCCACCTCTTGGGTCACAGCGCGGGCGTAGATCTCCTGGCCGACCTGCAGCCTTTGCTCAGGCGCAGGCACGGCAGTGAGCGTCGGATTCGTGTTCAGCACGACGTACGCTCTCCCGTCGGCGTCGGAGGCCATCGCAACCACGCGGCCCTGGTAGGCACGACCGGGCTCGAGCTTCGCGTGCAGAACGGGCTTTCCCTGGGTGCGCTCGACCTCGGAGAGAGGAGTGAGCCCTCGGTCTCGCTCCTTCATCGCTCGCTCGATCCTCTCTTCCGCGTCCAGGGCAACCCCAAGGCGACGGATGCGCTCGCCGTCTCGCTCTTCCGCTGCCACCTGCACAAGCCCGCGCTCTTCGAGGAGGGGAAGCCGCCCTAGTGTTCTTCCTCGACTTCCGCCCCGCGGGTCGTGTCTGGACGAACCGCGGGATCCCAATAGGAAGCGACCGTGCTGCCCAGCGCCTCCTCGAGCAGATCCGCGGTCGCGTGGCCGATGGCCATCCCCTGGCGGACGTGCTGAGGGAATACCTCCCGATCAAAGCCAACCTGAACCTCGTGCCGGGTCGGCTTGCTCGATGGCTCGAAGTCAAGCGAGGCGAAGCGGAGGGTGGTTCTCTCTCGCCGCTATATGTCCGGGAGCTCGAGCGGACGACTCGGCCCGGCGGCTACTTCTCCTTCTTCGACGACACCAGCATTCACGAGATCACGTACGGAAAGCTGGAGGACTTCGCGCTGTGGCTCGCGAAGAAGAATTTGAAGCCGAAGACCCGCCGGAACGTGATCGCATCCTTCCGGGCGTTCCTCGGGTGGCTGCACCTGCGCGGGGAGATTCGAGAGGTGCCGAGGACGCCGTTCCCCAAGGGACCTGAGTACGAGCCACGCATCATTCCCGCCCATGAGCAGGACCGCGTGATCCAGGCCATCCCCGAGGATGACCGCGGAATCTTCCTCGCTCTCGCTCACCTAGGGCTCCGCCCCGGTGAAGGCCGCGCGCTCGATGCATCGGACTACCACGATGGCTGGGTCACAGTGGACAAGGCGGTGAAAGGAAAATCCGTCTCCTCACCGATCCGCGGCACAAAGACCGGCAAGGCCAAGCGTCTTCCGGTCGGTGAGGTGCTCGCGGACTGGATCGAGCGGAACGTGCCGCGAGACCAGCGCTTGCGCGGCGCTCCGCTCTTCGCGAACCCGCGAACGGGAGACCGCTACGCGCACAAGACCCTGGGCGAGCTCTGGGCCAAGGCCGTGAGCAATGCCGGGCTGCCGCACGTGCCGCTCTACGAGGGCACAAAGCACTCGTTTGCGACCGATGCGATCCGGCGCGGCGTTTCCGAGCGTCTCCTTCAGCGGTTTCTGGGACATGCGTCGATCCTCTCGACACGTCGGTACGCGCGCCTCGCCGACTCGGCGCTGGTCGAAGTTCTGAGGACCGAAACGAAGCCTTGGCGACAAGCTGGCGACAAGGGTTCCGGAGACAAACCGCAGACATCACGCGGTGTTACGGGTGGGCCCTCCAGGATTCGAACCTGGGCGCGTCCGGTTATGAGCCGGCTGCTCTGACCGCTGAGCTAAGGGCCCGCCGCTCGTGAGGCTATCACGGAGAGAGCGTCCGGGGTTCGTGATCCATCCCTGCGAACGGTATCTTCGGGTGGACATGTCGACCCTCACGGATTCGTCGGACCGGATCGGCGCCCCGGGGCACGCCGTCGCGGTAATCGGCGGCGCGACTGCCGGTGCAGAGGTTGCGGCGCACCTCGCGCAGCGCGGCGTGAAAGTCATGGTCTTCGACCAAAATCCCCGCCCTTATGGCAAGGTGGAAGATGGCCTGCCTCGCTGGCATCGAGAGCTTCGTCGAAAGGAATACGAGACCATTCGGGGCAAGCTCTCTTCCCCCGGCGTTCACTTCGTGCCGCTCACGAAGATCGGTGCGGACATCGCATTCGAAGACTTGGTGTTGCGCTGGGGCTTTAGCGCCGTCGTGCTGGCCTGCGGCGCCTGGCGTGATCGGCCGCTGCCGATTGAAGGTGCCGAGCGCTTCTTGGGCCGCGGTCTCGTCTACCAGAATTCGTTCATCATCTGGTTCAACCACGCGAACGAGAAGAACTACCGGGGAGAGCGCTACGAGGCGAAGGATGGTGCCCTAGTCGTAGGCGGCGGCCTTGCCTCCATCGACGTGGTGAAGGTGCTGATGCTCGAGACCACGCGCGCCGCGCTTTCGAGGCGTGGCATCGAGCTGCCCCTAATTGAGCTCGAAGTGAAGGGCATCCCGAAGATGCTCGCGGCCCACGGTCTTTCCTTTTCAGACCTCGGGCTCGCGTGCTGCACTCTCTTCTACCGGCGGCGTGTCGAAGACATGCCCCTCGTCGAGACTCCGGAAGGCGCGGATAGCGCACGCGTCGCCAAGGTCGAACATGCACGGCGCCGCGTCCTCGAGAAGGCGATCGAGAAGTACTGCTTCAAAGTCGAGCCGCTCGCCGCGCCAGAGGCGCTCATCACTGAGGGTGACCGCCTCGTGGGCCTGCGCTTCCGGCGCAACCGTCACGAGGACGGAAGGCTCGTGCCTTCGGACGAGGTCTTTGAGCGGCGAGGCTCGTGTGTGATCAGCTCGATCGGGAGCATTCCCGAGCCGCTCCCCGGGATTGCGACCAAGGGCGAGCTTTTCCGTTTCACGGATTGGGAGTTCGGCCGAATGGCGGAGTATCCGTCGGTCTTCTCCGCGGGAAACGTCGTGACGGGGAAGGGGAACATCGTCGCGTCCCGCAAGCACGCCGCTCACGTGGTCGAGGAGGCGGTGGAACCGTACTTGGGGCTCCATGACGACGGCCACGCCGGCGAAGAGAGGATGCTCGAGCCGGCCATGGCCGCGGCGCGGGCGGAGGCCGAGCGCGTGGCAAGCCAGCTCGCGGCAAGGCCGCCCCTCACCCCGGAGGAGCTGACGCAGATCCTCGCACGTGTCGCCGAGCGGCAGCGAAGCGTCGGCTACAACGGCACCTTAGCGAGTTGGATCGAGAGGGTGACGCCGCCGGACCTCGAATAGCTCAACTGTCGACGAAGCTCTTGAGCAACCGGCTGCGGCTCGGGTGACGCAGCTTGCGCAGGGCCTTCGCTTCGATCTGGCGGATTCTCTCGCGCGTCACATCGAAATCCTGACCTACCTCTTCGAGGGTGTGGTTCGCGCGCTCGCCGATCCCGAACCTCATCTTCAGCACGCGCTCCTCGCGCGGGGCGAGGGTCGCCAGCACGCTGCGCGTCTGGTCAGCGAGGTTCGCGTTGATCACCGCCTCCTGCGGATTCGGCACCCGCTTGTCCTCGATGAAGTCGCCAAGGTGGCTGTCCTCCTCCTCTCCCACCGGCGTCTCGAGACTGATCGGCTCCTTCGCGATCTTGAGGACCATCCGCACCTTGTCGAGCGGCATCTCCATCTTCTCGGCCAGCTCTTCGGGCGTGGGCTCGCGACCCAGCATCTGGACCAGGAAGCGGCTGGCACGCACGAGCTTGTTGATGGTCTCGATCATGTGGACGGGGATACGGATGGTTCGGGCCTGGTCGGCGATGGCGCGGGTGATGGCCTGCCGGATCCACCACGTGGCATAGGTCGAGAACTTGTAGCCTCGCTGGTACTCGAACTTGTCGACGGCCTTCATGAGGCCGATGTTGCCCTCCTGGATCAGGTCCAGGAACTGAAGGCCGCGATTCGTGTACTTCTTCGCGATGGATACGACGAGCCTTAGGTTGGCTTCGATCAGCTCGCACTTCGCCTGGTGGGTGCGTGTCACCGCCTCGGCGTAGCGATCGAGCGCGGCACCGACCTCGGCGCGGGTCATACGCGTCTCGGATTCGATGCGCTTGCAACTCCTTTCTCGCTCGGCGAGCTCCTCTTGGGCCTTCGCGATGCGCGAGGAATCTCCCCCCAGCTTCGCGAGCGCATCACGGCCGCGAAGACTGCGTCGGGTCGAGAGCACGGCGAGCTCACGGAAGCTCGCAAGGCTTGCACCGAAGGGCGCGGTGATCGCTCGGGCTTCGGCTTCGATTCCATCGAACCCCTCGCCCACGCGGCTCAGTCCGTTCGTCACGTCCTGTACGCGCCGGTGCGCGAACTTCGCACCGTGAAGGATCATCACGATCTGGCAGGCACGCTCTTCAATCTCGGCACGCAGTCGCTCGCGCGCTTCCTCTCCCGTACGCGGGTTCGCGAGCGAGCTCTGACGCCGCGCGAGATCGAGCTCGATCCGGCGTACACGCGCCATGGCGAGCAACATCGCCTTGCGCGCGTCCTCTGGCGTCGTGGTGCACGCCTCGTCGTCGAGTCCGTCGACGAGCTCGTGGACCTGCAGTTTGTTCTTGCGCAGAAGGTCCCCAAAACGCAGCACCTCTTGGATGCCGTACTGCGTGCCGAGAACGGCGAGGATCTGATCCTGCTCTCCCGCCTCGATGCGCTTTGCAATCTCAACCTCACCCTCACGGGTTAAGAGCGAGACCTGTCCCATCTCCCGCAGATAGACACGCACGGGATCGTTGGTGTGCCCGACCTCGTCATCCCCCGAGCTCTCTGCGCGCGTCGCACTGTCCGTGGCGCGCTTCGGTGCAGGCGCCTTCTCGGAGTCGACAATCGGAATCTCCTGGGCCGCGAAGAGGGCCAGAACGTCATCGAGCTGCTCGGAGGAGAGCACGTCATCGGGCAGGCCGCGATTGATGTCGTCCAGGGTCAAAAAACCCTTGCGGCGGCCATCCTCCAGGAGTTTCTGAACGCTGCGCAGCGCCCGGAGCGGGGTGCGCTCCGCTGAAGGAGCGGCGCCGTTCGATTTGGCGGCGGCGCGCAGATCGAACCCATTGGTGTTCGCGGCGGCCGGGGCCAAGGCGACGGGGACTCCCGTCGCCGGTATCTCGGCGCGGTCGTAAGAAACACCCTTAGAAGAAGATCTTCGTGTCCGCTGGCTCTTCGGCGCGTTCGAGGGCATGGGGGGCTCCTTCGCGGCTGCTGTCCATCATGGCCGACCCGACGCAGCGAGCGGCCTTCTGCGTGATCGCAACTACCTCCCGGTTCCAGTTCCCGGGCGAAATCCGAGCGCGAGCTTCTTTTGCTCGAGCTGTCGTTGCTTCGCGGCCAAAAGATCCGCGTCGATCTTGGGGCTGAGGCGAAGGCGCTGGGTGAGCGCCTTGGACTCGCGAGTGAGCCTGCGCTGCGAAAGCCGAGCAAGGGTTTCGTCGAGCGCACGCTCCGCGGCCGGCGCTTCGAGCTCGGGCTCCTCCGTGATCGCTAGGGCGAGCAAGAGGTCGCGGGCCTCTCCTGCGAGGCGATCGGCGAGGCCGGACACCAGAGCTCCCTCGCCGGCCGCGGCGCTCTTGTGCAAAGCCAGAACGAGCTCTCGCCAGGCGCCCTCCGGGATGACCACCGCCAGCTCCGCCTCTGCGACACGGCTCGCAAGCTCCGGCCGCCCGAGCAGCAGGCGAGCCACCATACGCGCGGCCCGGTCCTCGGGCGCGTCCCGCCGAAGCGAAGGCACAAGATCCGGCAGAGTATCGCTGCTCCCGCCCCGCGCGGCCGCACGCACGGAAACCTCGACGTGGTGAGCCTCGACTTCGACGGCGAAGGCGAGACGCCGCACGAGCTCTGCGCGCTCGACGGGGTCTTTCACGAGGGCGAGAAGCGGCGCTACATGAGCCACCGCATCTGCCTTCTCCCACGGCGTCGAAGTGCCGCGCGCGACTGCGCGCGCAATCATCACCTCGAGCGCGGACTGGGATCCATCCACCAGAGTCCGGAGCGCCGGCCCACCCTCCCGGGCGAGGAAGGTGTCGGGATCATCGCCGGCCGGCAGCGAGGCGGCGCGCACCCGCAGGCCATGGGGCAAGAGCACCTCGAGGGCCGCGCCTACCGCACGCTCGCCTGCCTGATCGCCGTCGAAGAGCAGAACGACCTGACGGACGCGTCGGCGGAGCGCCTTCCCGTGGTCGGGCGTCAGTGCGGTGCCGCAGGTTGCGACGCCCAGCTCGATGCCGGCGCGGTGCAAGGCAACGAGGTCGAAGTAACCCTCCACCACGACCATACGGTCCTCGCGACGGCTCGCCTCCAGCGCGAGCGGCAAGCCGTAGAGGGCCTCACGTTTGTGG
>Ga0209039_10003185_pt1 | contig 13039 bp, 8 predicted proteins | sample BogFormECP12_OM1_FD_188238 | JGI IMG/M metagenome (GOLD analysis project Ga0209039, IMG submission 188238) | Bog forest soil microbial communities from Calvert Island, British Columbia, Canada - ECP12_OM1 (SPAdes) (version 2) | ecosystem: Environmental > Aquatic > Freshwater > Wetlands > Bog ...
GGACGCGGTCATGACACCTTCAAAGTCCACAAACACGTGCCGCCCGCGCGCTTCCTTCGGCAGCTTGAATCGCCGCCGGTAGATGGAGACGAACTCGTAGTCCTTGTCGTCGAAGCTATGCCAGGGCAGATTGACGTTGGTGTGCGGAACCACGACGCGTTCAAACGCCGAGTCGTCGAATTTCGCTTCGTGCGCCCCTTCGACGAACTTGCGGCTGTAGCGCCAACTGCGGTTGATCGGGAGGATCAGCCGTCCACCAGCCGCGGAATCGCCGGATTGCTGTACATTGCCTGCGAACGCATCGCGCGCCAATGTGGCGCCGGCGATGACCGTTCCTGTCGTTTTTAGAAAATTCCGTCGGTCCATGGTATTCCTTTCCGTGCGGAGCGAGGTGATACGTGGAATTGAAAAAAGAGTGCGGCAAAATCTTATCAGGTTTGTCAACCCTTTGCAGAAAGCCGTCCAGTCAGACTCTGTTAGTGCGGTGCGGAAACGGCCGGCTGGTCCTTCAAAATAATCAGGAATTGTTGTACTTCACGCCGCTGCCGCTCGACTTCATCGGCTTCGCTCTTCTCCACCTGTTTGTAGAGCTGAATTTCCTGTTCGGACTTGGCCTTTTCGCCGGCGCGTTTGTAGAGCTGGCTTAGCCGGTAGTGCGCTTCGCCCAGGCCGGGCGTAACTTCGATGGCCTTCCGGAATGCGCCAATGGCCTCATCGCTGGCGCCCTGCGCCGCGTACAAAACCCCAAGCTGCAGGTACGCTTCGCCCAGTTTGGGATCGATCGCCACCGATTTCTTGAGCAGCGCTTCCGCCTGCTGCGAATCCGCCGGACTCTTCGATTCTCGGCTCCTCTTCAAAACCGCCATCGCGTAGTAATAGTTGGCGAGGGCGTTTTCGGGTTGATTCTGTAGGAAACGAGCCAGCTTTTGTTCGCTGCAGGAGAATGCGGTGGGTAAAGTTACATCCATTTTGCCCAGGAAGAGATAGGGCGTGGGATCTTCCGGCTTCAGGTCCGAGGCGAGGCATAGCTGGCCCGCCGCGTCATCGTAAGAACCATCAGCGTACAGAGCAGCGCCGAGTCCCACCAGCATCCTGGCGGAATCAGGGTGGAGACTCGAGCCCTTCTTGAAGACGATCACCGCAGGCCTGACAGCGCGGTGCAGCAGAAGTTCGCTGCCCCATTCAAAGTAATTCGGCTCGCTAGGATCGAGCGTGGCCGCGCGTTCGTATTCGCGCACTGCTCCAAGGGGATCACCCAAACGCTCGTCGAGGTCGCCCAGGAGCGCATGCAGCCCGGCATTGCCTTCTGCGCTCGCGATAACTTTCACCGCGAGATCGCGAGCGAGGACAACGTCGCCGTTGCCCCGGTAAGCCAGCGCCAGATCGTAGGCATTGGCAACATTTTCGGCATTGATTTGGTATGCGGCTTTAAGAGATGAGATGGCTTCACGATATTTGTCCGAGCGCAGATAAAACTCGCCAAGCTCATGATTCGCTTCAAAGCTGTTAGGAGTCCGCGCGACAGCGGCGCGCAGTTTGTTTTCCGCCTCCATCGGCCCGCGTCCCGTTGCGTCGCCCGCCGCTGCACCGTGCGGAGCTTCGTCTGACCCGCTGGATTTCAGCGCCAGCGTCTCCCGAGCGAGTGCTTCGCTAGTTCGCAGGCTGGTGTCTGAGCCATGGCCACCCGCGCCGGACCAATCGGTAACTCCAGCTACTGTGAAATTTGGCTCGTCTTTGAATTCCATGGCACCCGGAGATGCGGTTTGGCTAGCAGCGGAAGGTTGCGCCACAGTCGTGGTTTGCAGGCGCACTTCGATTTGTTTCTTCTGACCGGCCGACAACAACGGCATCGGGTCCGTGACACACTTGCCGAACCCCGCTTTTTCCACCGTCACCGTGTACGTTCCAGCATGACGAACGGTAAGAATAAACTTCCCGTCCGCATCCGTCTTCGTTTTCAGCTTGCGCGTCCCACCTTTTTCCTCGAGGACCACGGATGCTCCCATCACGGGTTCGCCCGCGGAGTTCCGCACCGTGCCCTCCACCGTGATGGCATTCAGTTGTGATGGGGAAGGGGTTTGCGCCACTGCCATGGCTGCGGCCAAACTAGCCAATGAAGCGGCCAACCAAAGGAGAAAAAGGGGATACCGATTCATGCGATTTTGAACCTGAGAGTGCGCCATGCAGAAGCAATTCATTCTGGAGACCGAATTCCCTTCTCTACAGCCGTCATCGCACGTCTTTTCCAAGCCAAACTGCATTCTATTCCCTGGCATCACTGCCCGCAACGCTTCGCGGTCTGATTGGTGGATTTGTCCTGTCATTCTACATTTGGGCGATATTCCGTGCGGTGGACGGAGCACTATCCGGGGTACCCGATGTGCCGCGGGTCCGCTGCATCTCGCCGGTAAGTCCAGGCTTCCTCGATCAATCGCTTGAGATCATAGCGAGGCCGCCAATCGAGCAGGAATTTCGCTTTGGTGTTGTCCAGCCAAGTCGAGTGATAGGGAGTTTTGATCTCGACAGACGGGAATCCCCTTGTCTGCCGCAGATAATCGGCCGCCTGCTGGTAATCCACCGGCTCATCCATGCAAATGTTGAAGGTCTGCTGGCGCGCCTTGGGATGATCGAGCGCTTTCAGGATGGCATCCGCAAGATCGCTGACGTGAACGAAATTGCGTTTGACGGGATGGCCATCAGGATCAAGCATCAAGGGCACCGCGCCGCTTTTGCAATAGGCGTCGGCCCGCTCGGGCCCGACCAGGTCCCGCCAACGCGGTCCGCCAAAAACATCCTCGCCAAAGGAGAGCGTGTACTTGAAATCATCCTTTTCCATGATCCAGGGGGCACGCAGACAGCATCCGTTCAGACCGTATTGGATGAAATACTGTTCCAGCATCACCTCTTCGAGAACCTTCGAGAGTGCGTAGCAGCCGGGATAAGCACTGTGCTTCTGCTGTTCGGTGACGGGGACAGGATGCGGATAGTAGAAATGGCCGATGGCGCAATCGCCGCCGAGCAGGATGAATTGCTCGAATGACGAACTAATCCGGCACTCTTCGAGGAGCCAGAAGAGACCCTTCACGGAAACGTCGATGATGTCGTCCGGCGTTTCCTTGCACGTAGCGCAGTGCAACACATGAGTGACACCGTCGAGTGCTTTGCGCACTACATTACGATCGGAAATATTGCCTTGAACAACTTCCAGGCGCGCGTGCGGTGGCAGAAGCCTGTTGTGGCACAGCGCGCGGATCTTCACGTCGGGCAACTCGCCGGACTGGAGAACTCGCTCAATCATGTGGCGGCCGACTTTGCCGGTCGCTCCAGTGACCAGGATTTGCCTCATGCTCACCGCCATTTCTGGTCGCTTATGTATTCTTGTGGAGTGTAAACCCGTTGTTGCCGAGCCAGCCTGCCAGGTTCAGCAAGCAGGTTTCTCCGGGCGCGCATTACACATCGCACAGATCGACGGCTTGCCGCAGCGAGGTAAGCGGGTCGTGCGTGGGCAAGAATTCTTGTGCCACGTAGCCCTGGAAGTTGGTCGCGAGGATGCCGCGCATCACGGCGTCCCACTGCACTTCCTGCGTGTTGTCCAGTTCGTGCCTTCCGGGGACTCCCCCGGTGTGGAAGTGCCCAAGCCACTGGATATTCTGTTGGATCGTGCGGATCAGGTCTCCCTCCATGATCTGCATGTGATAAATGTCATAGAGCAGCTTCACGCGCGGCGAGTTCACCGCCTGCACCACGCGCACTCCCCAGGCGGTGTGGTCGCACATATAGTCTTTGTGATCCACCTTGCTGTTCAGAAGCTCCATGCAGATCGTGACGCCATGATCCTCTGCTATTTTCTTTACGCGGTTGAGCCCCGCGATCGTATTCTTGGCTCCTTCGTCGTCGGACATTCCCTTCCGAGTTCCGGAAAACGTAATGACGTTCGGCACGCCGGCCTTGGCCGCCAGCGGAATATACTTGCGAAAAGCCTCTTCAATTTTCGCGTGGTTTTCCACGCGATTCATGGCGCTGTCAATCTCACCGCCTCCCGCGTATCCCATGCTGCACACCAGGCCATAGCGCCCGGGCACCTCGTACTCTTCCGGATTGAGCAGGTCGACGGCCTTCAAGCCCATTTGCGCGGATTTGGCGCAGAGCTCCTCGAGGGGAATCTGCGGGTAGCACCAGCGGCAAACCGATTGCTTTATGCGGCCTTTGCGGGGCACAGGAACTCCCTGCCCGGACCACAACGTGGATGGAACGGAAGCCATAGTCACTCCGGTAAGCGCGGTCTTCAGCATGTCGCGTCGCGATACGTTGGTCATAAAGATTTTCCAGAGTGTACCGGAGAAAAACGCCGGCGGCGAGTTCATCCCGCTGAGACACGAACAGTTTGACGGCGGATTGCTGATGCGTCCCGAGAAGATCGAGAGCGCGCCACGACGATTTCCCGAACACTCATCCTTTCACAAGATAGCCCTTCGCTAATTCCCCAAAAAGTTGTATTTGGTTTCCCTGCCATTGCTCATTTCGGCCCAGCTCTTTCGCCAGGATTTGCGCCACGCGGGGAGCCATCTGAATGGCGGCCCTGGCGTTGAGGAAGAGCGCGCGGGTGCGCCGCGCGAGAACGTCTTCCACGGAGCGCGCCATCTCCTCGCGCACAGCCCAAACCACTTCCGCTGCGCAGTACGGCAAGGCCGGGTGCATTGGTTCGCCCAGGCTGGCATCGCGGCGGATGATCTCTTGAATGAACGGCGCATCGGAGCCGTAAAACGCCAGCGAGCTAAAGCGTTCCGCGTGCTGATGAAAACCGTGGATGTTCAGGGTCTTCGTCACGCTGAAGCGTTCGGTCAGGCCGGCGAGAGTAGCGGCCTGGTCCACGCAATGCTCCGCCATGTTTCGATACGTTGTCCATTTTCCGCCCGCCGTATTGACCAGACCGGAAGAGTCGATTTGAATGGCGTGATCGCGAGAGAGCGCCGCGGTATTTTTCTTGTCCCCGGAACGCAGCAACGGGCGGATTCCCGCGAAGGCGCTCAGGATGTCATCCTTGGTGGGTTTCTTCGCCAGATAGAGGCTGGCGGTGCTCAGCATGAACTCGATTTCCTGCTCCATGGGCACGGGTTCGAGGCTGGGTTGCTCGATGGGAGTGTCCGTGGTGCCCACCAGCGTGTGTCCGTGCCAGGGAATGGCGAACATCACCCGGCCATCGCTGGTGCGCGGGACGATGATGGCGTGATCTCCCGGGAGAAATGATTTATCCAGAACGATGTGCGCGCCCTGGCTGGGAGCGATCATGTCTTCTGCTTGCGGATCGGCCAGGTGGCGCACCGAGTCCGTGAATGGACCGGTGGCGTTGATCACGACCTTGGCCTTCAGTGCAAATTCTTCGCCGCTCTCGACGTCGCGCGCCACAACGCCATCCAGCAGGCCGTCCGCGTCTTTCGTGAGTCCTGTCACCTGCACGTAGTTGAGCAGGATCGCGCCTTGTTCGACGGCGGTGGCAGCCAGATCGATCAGCAATCGCGCATCGTCAAACTGCCCGTCGTAGTAAATCACGCCGCCGCGCAGCCCATCCGTGTTGATGTTCGGGATGCGTTCGACAGTCTCTTCCTTGGACAGCAGTTCGGATGGGCCGAAGCCATACTTGCCTGCCATGGCCTGGTAGAGCTTGAGGCCGATGCCGTAGAACGGCCCTTCCCACCAGGAATAGTTGGGCACGACAAAAGGCAATTCGCTCACCAGGTGCGGGGCATTCTGGCGAAGAATGCCGCGTTCTTTCAGCGCCTCCATGACCAGCGAAACCTGCCCTTGTTCCAGATAGCGCACGCCGCCATGCACCAGCTTGGTGCTGCGGCTGGACGTGCCCTTGCCAAAATCATGCTGCTCCAGCAGCAGCGTCCTGTAGCCGCGCGCGGCGGCGTCCACGGCCACGCCAACACCTGTTGCGCCGCCTCCGATGACAATCATGCCCAAAGGTTCGCGCAGTGCACGAACTTGAGCTAGCATTTCGTCGCGTTTCGTAGGATTTCTCCTTTCCGCGCCTTCTGCAAAGGGCACAGCTTGCGGGAAAACAATAACTCATTGTCATCCCGTAGATCGGTTGTCATCCCGTAGATCGGTTGTCATCCCGAGCGAAGCGAGGGATCTGCTTTTCGCTGAAATGTTGAAAGCAAAAGCAGATTCCTCGCCCCGTTCAAAAAGCGAACGGGGCTCGGAATGACAATTGCGGGCATTTTCTCGCAAGTCACCACAGCTCACTGAAAACGCCTTTTCTTTAGGAGGCCGGGGCTTCAGCCCCGGCGAAAACCCCGAGAAACAGCGGGCTTTAGCCCCTGAAGAAAGGGTTTCCACTGATTCACAGAAACCTGCTACTGCACCCTGCCACTCTTGTTTTTCCCCTTCGCCCCACCTTCCGCGGGATGTTCCCACTGCTTCGCCCGCGCCAGCGCTTCCTGCCAGCGTGCGCGCAACTCGCCAGCGTGCGCCCTTCGCATTTTGGGCTCGAACACTTTTTCCGCCTTCCACTGCGAAGCCTCGTCCTCGAGATTCTTCCAAAAACCCGTCGCAAGTCCCGCAAGGTAGGCAGCTCCCAATGCCGTGGTTTCCGTAACCGCCGGACGCACGATGGGTATGCCGAGAATGTCCGCCTGAAATTGCATCAATAATTCGCTGCGGGTGAGGCCTCCGTCCACGCGCAGTTCCCGTAGTTTCTTGCCCGTGTCGCTTTGCATGGCTTCCAGGAGGTCGGCCACCTGGAAGGCCACTCCTTCGAGCGCGGCTCGCGCTACGTGCGCGCCGGTGGCATCCCGAGTGATACCGATCAGGAGGCCGCGCGCGTAAGAATCCCAATGCGGCGCTCCCAGCCCGGCAAACGCGGGCACCAGGAAAAGCCCTCCACTGTCCTTCACCGTGGCGGCGAGGGCGTCTACTTCCGGCGCGGAACGTATCAGCTTCAAGCCGTCGCGCAACCACTGCACCACCGCGCCGCCGATGAACACGCTGCCTTCCTGCGCGTAATCCGTCTTTTGTCCAATCTTCCAGGCGATTGTGGTCAGCAGCCGGTTCCTGGAGTCCACCGCCTTCGCGCCGGTATTTTGCAGCAGGAAGCATCCGGTACCATAAGTGCTTTTCGTTCCGCCGGGCTTGATGCACATCTGCCCAAACAGCGCGGCTTGTTGATCTCCCGCGATGCCGCCAATGGCAATGTCCTGCAACCCGAGCGTGGAGTTTACGTGGCCATATACCTCGCTCGAAGAGCGCACCTCGGGCAACATGCTTGCGGGTATGCGGAAGAGTTTCAGCAACTCCGCGTCCCACTCACCTGTATGGATGTTCAACAACAGCGTGCGCGAGGCGTTGCTGGCGTCGGTGATGTGTCGCGAGCGGCTGGTGAGTTTCCAGACCAGCCAACTATCCACTGTGCCGAAAGCCAGCTTGCCTTGTTCAGCTTTCTTGCGCGCTCCGGCAACGTTGTCCAGAATCCAAGTGACCTTGGTGGCGGAAAAATAGGAATCCAGCAGCAGGCCCGTGCGCTTCTGAATCATTTTCAGCGCGCCATCGCGGCGCAACTCATCGCACATTCCCGCGGTGCGGCGATCCTGCCACACGATCGCGTTGTGAACCGGCTCGCCCGTCTCGCGGTCCCACACGATGCTGGTCTCGCGCTGATTGGTGATGCCAATCGCGGCGATGTCACCCGGACTCGCGTTCACACTGCCGAGCGCTTCCATGGCCACCGCCACTTGGGAGGACCAGATTTCTTCGGGATCATGCTCCACCCAGCCGGGTTGCGGATAGATTTGGCGGATCTCGCGCTGCGCGACGGCGGCGATTTGCCCGCTATGATCGAAAAGAATCGCGCGAACGCTGGTGGTGCCGGCGTCAAGAGCAAGTACGTAGCGTGTGGGCATGATGGGCCCTCGATTTCCTGAGATGATTGTTTCCGTACAAGGCGCGACAAATTTAAGATGCCTGTCCGTCTAACTCCGTCGAACTCTACTCCACTTTTGCGTTGACGATATAGAATGCGCCTCGCCCCGTCAAGCACTCCGAGTCGCTGGCTTTGGGTCAGTCTCCGAACCGCGGGAAAAGTCCATGTGGGTTCTGGGCCGGACTTGTCCGGTTTGGCAACCTACCATCCAAGTGAAATGGGGTCATCGAAAATACTCTGGTATGATCCATGTCCTCGGGGCAACCCGATCTCCCATGAAACGTTTCATCAAACAGTGCCTTGCTCATCTGGGATACGAACTACACCGGAGGGGCTTCAATGTCCCTCCCGAGACCTTTCACCCGTTTGTTGAGAGAGTCTCAATCGCTGGAGTCGAGTTCTCTTTTTGGGTGGGAGATTCCGTTGGAAAAGAGTGGTATGAACCAACGGAGCACCAACGCTTTTCAGAGCACACCGAGACAGCCCGGCTTGTTAAACACGGTGACAGAGTATTAGAAATCGGCGCACATCATGGATTTACGATGATGCTGCTTTCGAAGTTAGTAGGGAAGGAAGGACTGGTTCTCGCCGTCGAACCATCGCCGTTTAATGCCATGATCGCCTCGGCCCAAGTAGGACTGAATGCGGCGACTAACTGCCGGGTGATTCAGGCAGCAGCATCTGACCGCAAGGGCAGTACGAGGATTACGTTTGATTCCAATTCAATGGTGACCGAGTCCGCAAACGGAATAGAAGTACCTGCCGTTACCGTTGACGATTTAGATTCCACCTTCGGTCCATTTGACGTGCTCAAAGTCGATGTCGAAGGGTTTGAGCGTCAGGTGCTGACTGGGGCATCCACGCTACTTCAGCGCCGACCGAGAATTATACTGGAACTGCACTCGCCGTACCTTTCCAAATTTGGTTCCACGATTGAAGATGTTCTTAGTCTACTCAGTCCCTCGTACAAGGGTACCTTTGTTCCTCGCAATGCACGAGATCAGGTCTATGCTTTTTCTTCCGAAAAGATTCCACACGATGACATCGTAAATCTATTCCTCATTCATGCCTGATCAAAGCCTTTGCCGGAGACTGACCCAGCACCTGGGCGCTACTGCTTTTTGGCCGCGGAGGGAAGAATCTTCGCGCGAGGCACGATGCCTTCCCCTTCGAGGACGCAGTAAAACTTATCGGCTTCCAAATCCTTGATCGTCTCCACTTTGCCGGAGGGCCAGCGAATCTCCAGGCTGTCGATTTTCGTCGCTTTGCCCAGACCAAAGTGCACGCGCTGATCGCTTTGTGAGATATAGCTGCCGCCGCTGTGAATCTCATCCGTCTGAGTCATCCCGCCGGCAACGAGCTTCAGCCGCGCGCCGATGGCCATGCGGTTGCTCTTCGTGCCTGCCAGTTCAAAACTCACCCAATGGTTCCCGGGAATTCCCGGATTTCGGAGCACCAGCGGAGTCCCGGTCAATTCTTCGACGACCAAATCCATGTTTCCGTCGTTGAAAAGATCACCCACGGCAAGACCTCGTGACACGCCGGGCGCAACAATCGCCGGTCCGGACTGCTCGCTGGCATCGCAGAAGGTGCCATCTCCCTGGTTGTAATAGACCAGCTTCGGTTCGCGATATTTCGCGCCGGATGCCAGCTTGTCTGCTTGCGGATAGACGTGACCGTTCACCGTGACCAGGTCCAGCCAGCCGTCGTTATCCAGATCCACAAACGCAATGCCCCATTTCACCCATGGGACGGACGGCAGCCCGACGCCCGCGGCGTAGGAGACCTCCTGGAAATCCCAATTGCCATCGTTGCGGTAGAGCGCCGTATTGTCCATGGAGAAATCCGTCACGGCCAGGGAGGGCCGCCCAGTGTGCAGGTAATCCCCCACGGCCAGGCCCATTTCAGCTTGCTCGTGGCCATCCTCTCCAAGAGCGGTGCCTGATTCCAGGCCAATGTCGGTGAATTTCCCGTTGCCGTCGTTGCGATACAGGTAACCGGCCGTCGAATCGTTGGCAACATAAATATCCGGGCGCCCCGTGTTATTGAAATCGGCCCAGATGGCCGTCAGGCCGTAATAACCATCGGGATCATCCACGCCGGCTTTCTTGGAAACGTCCGTGAAGGTGCCATCGCCGTTGTTGTGGAAGAGAGAATCGCTGGCTCCTTTCAGCCCGCGCGGACCGCACTGCACATCAATGCCCATGAATTTGCAGGTGACGCTGCTGCCGAACACCGGCGGGTTGTGAATGTCCAGGTCCACATAATTGGCGACCATCAAATCAACAAAGCCGTCGCCGTCGTAATCGCCGAAGGCGGCTCCCGTGGACCAGCGGCCATCGGCTACGCCCGCTTTCTTGGTGACATCCGTGAACGTGCCATCACCATTGTTGTGGTAAAGGACGTTGCCTCCATAACAGGTGACATAAATATCCGGCCAGCCATCGTTATCGTAATCGGCGACCGCACCGCCCATGGCGAAGCAAGGCGTGCCGATCCCGGCTTTGTCGGTCACGTCGGTAAACGTGCCGTCGTGATTGTTGTGATACAGCGCTCCCTTGGACTTTTCCCCTTTGAGCGCCATCTCCACCGTCGGAGCGTTGGTGAAGTAAATGTCCAGCCAGCCATCGCGGTCGTAATCGAGCAGCAACACTCCGCCGCTCATGGATTCGATGATGTAGCGGCTCTCGGGCGCCGAGGTGTGGAAGAAATGTATGCCGGCCTTTTCGGTGACGTCTTCCAGTTGGGGGATCGCGCGATCTTTGCACTTGAACGACTTGGCGCCGGGCGGCGGACCGGAACCCTGAGCCATTCCCTGCCCCGAAACCTTGGGAGTGATCAGCAACAAGCTGAGCAAAAGAAGTTTGACGTAATTGGCGGCGCCAATAAGAATTTTCCCTTTGATCATCCTGCTCCCAAAATTTGTCATTCCGCCCGCCCTGAGCGAAGTCGAAGGGACCGGAGGGACGGCGGTTTGGGCCGTCCCGGAGCGGAGGAATCGCTCTGCGGCTTAACATTTCAAATTCATTTGCAGTGTAGCGTCAGGCTGGAGAACTTGGCAAGCAAAGGAGAAGTGCGAAGGACGACGAGGCGCTCATGCCAGCCAGTGGGTCAGGGTAGTGCGCAGGCGGTCCAGCGAGACGGGTTCGGCCTCGCGCCACAGCGCAAACTCCGGCGGCGCTATAACATAGGCTTCGGACAAGCTCTCGGCGATGCACAGGCAAGCGGTGTTTCGCCGGTATTCGTCATAGCGACTCGCGGCGAGCCACACATACAAGGCTAGCTCTTGCGCGTCCAACGCGCTGCCCGGCAAGTCGTCCACGGCGGGAAGGGGGTTCACCTCATCCGGATTATCGAACACGGCCACGCTGGTGAAGGGCTTCGGCTTGCTCCTCACTCCGAACTGCGCCATCACCAAGGCAGGCCGCGCGCGGCGAAATGCTTCGGAGGCGCTCCACTCCACGAAAGAATTGGAGAAGATCAACGCGCCGTTGCCGCTGAGGTAGAGCGACCGCAGAAACTCCCGGATCACCGGTACCTGCGCCACCTCCGGAGGACACCACGCCGTGATATCGGCCTGGCGCAGGCGATCGAACATGGCGTCGGCGTCAGCCAGGTCCTTCCGGATGGAGTTCACCTCATGCGAGAAATTCTGGCGCAGGGTAGTGAGCCGCTCATTGCTGAGCAGGGTGGCAGTTGGCGCGCCAGTGCCGGAGGGCTCCTGCCTCAGTGCGCAGTCCACCAGTTTTGCTCCAGCGTCCACGAGCCAGATGTCCGCTGGGGAGGCGTTAGGCCGGCGGGACACTACTTCCAATAGCCCCCCTGCGTCACCCGCGCTGCCCGCACGGAGCAAAGCTTCCGCGGCACTTTGCGTCTCGCGGGACATCGCCAGATCCAGCCGCACGGGACGCCCCACGCCCTGCCATCGTTCCCAAATCTTCCCGCGCTCCAGCGGGAGAACCTGGGGCATGATCATCAGAATGAGCCGGTTGCCTCCGGTCTCGCCGCTCTTCTCGGTCTCGGCATGCTGCTCGGCCGCGTCGAAAACCTTCTGCACCGCTTTGCGCCAATCCTGGTAGTAGCGCGAGCGCGCCAGCAGCGACGCATTCAGAATAGTCTGCTCCTCGGTGGAGAACTGCCAACTGCGCACACCCATCTTTTCCTCGAGCTGCACCACCTCTCGGAAAAGTTCCGCGAACTGCTGTTCGTTCAAACCCGCCAGGTAGAGCAGCAACCGCAAAATCGACTGGCGTTCGTAGGGAAACAGGACGTCCCAGTCCCGCAGTTGCTGCCGGGTAACGGGCTGGAAAGTAATGGGCAGGCGCTTCAGCAAGCCTTTGTCCAAGGCCTCCTGAAGTTTCTCCGGCAATTTTTCTTGCACCTGCGTAGTCACTCCGCAACCTTTCCCCGGTAATATCCTAGCTTGTCATTCCGAGCGCAGCGAGGAATCTGCTTTCCCCTTGCGTCGATAGGATATTCCTCCTGCAAATTTCATTAGCCGCGCAACTCCTTCAGCCGTGTGCCTTGCGTATCCATCGGCGGGCACCCCAGCAAGTCTCCGAGCGTGGCGCAGAGATCCACGTGGCGGATGGGCCGTTCAATAATCCGAGGCTTCTCTACCGCCGCGCCCAAGGCCATCATCCACGTGCCCCGGGTGGACTCGGTGTCGCCGCGATGGTTGAAGAAGCCGTTGGTCGTCGAGCCATCCGGATCGCGCCCAAACTCCGGCATCACCACCATGGTGGTCTTGCCCTTATATTCGGAGTTGGCTTGTATTTCCTGCCACATCTGGTAGCTGAGCCGGTCGCCCGTCCGTATGCCTCCGACGTGCATCGCATAGGAGCCGAAGTGCGCCACTTCCACATCCGAAAAGATGACCACCAGGAGGCGCGGTGAAAACTTCCGCATGACCTCGCGGCTCACCAGGAACGTCAGTTCGTCGCCCGAAGTGGGGCCGCCGCTGCGCACAAAGGACGTGATGGCTTCCTCGATGGTGGCGCGCACGCGCGGATCTAGCCGCTCGGCTGCGTCGAACACGCTCCATCCCAGGCCTTCGTAGTTGCCCGCTTCCAGCATGCTTTGCAGCTCCGCCTCGATCTTTTCGCGGTCCGCCAT
>Ga0209039_10003186_pt1 | contig 13038 bp, 9 predicted proteins | sample BogFormECP12_OM1_FD_188238 | JGI IMG/M metagenome (GOLD analysis project Ga0209039, IMG submission 188238) | Bog forest soil microbial communities from Calvert Island, British Columbia, Canada - ECP12_OM1 (SPAdes) (version 2) | ecosystem: Environmental > Aquatic > Freshwater > Wetlands > Bog ...
CAACCTCTGGGAGCCAAGCGGTGGAAAACACGGCAGGGGAGTTTTGTGGCTTGACAACGCCTTCGCTCTTATCGAGGGGCACCCTCAAGTTCATTGGGGCGGAGGCGTGACGAGAAAAACCCAAGAACACAGTAATGGGTTACGGCAGAGGAGGAGCCGAGGGAGGGAGAATCCACTGAGGCATGGGATGGCGCGCGGCACAGTGCAAACACGCTGTAACAGGGAATTGGGCGGCACAATAGGGGCAGACGGCTTGCGATTGAAAGGTGTCGAATGGATTTTTGCACTGCGAGCAGACCCAATACTCGCCGACGGGCGGGGCTGTCTTACATGACGGACAGGCGAAGCCATCGCGGCGCGGCGCCTTGGCCAGACGCGACAATGCTCGCGCATGTTGCAGCCCGCTCCAGCAATTCATCAAGATGAACACAGAGAGAATCACAAACCACACGGAATGAATCCAGGCGGCGAGGGCGAGGAGTCCGGCGACACCGATGAAACCGATAATCGTGGCCACCATCAAACTGCGAGCGCGGCCCAGTGGGAACCAAAGCAAGGAACGGAGAATCTGGCCACCATCGAGAGGATAGATGGGAAGCATATTGAAGATCAGCAAGCCAGCGTTGATCCACGAGACCGCGTGCAGAAATGCGTGGGCATTCGGCATGGACTGCGCCCACCCCAATGATCCGCTTGCGAGGTAAAGCAGCCCCAAGATCGGGACGAGGGCCACATTGACGAGAGGCCCGGCGGCGATGCTCCAGAGAGTGGCGCCGGGCCGGGGAGGTGGGTTCACATACGCAATGCCGCCGAGGGGCCACAGAATGATTTGGTTTGCCACACCACCAACCTGGCGGCAGGCCAGGGCGTGGCCGAATTCATGAATGCCAACGATGAGGAAGAGCGCGAGATATTCCAGGGCGTTCCAGGTGATCGAAGAATACGTTTTCGCGCGGCCGCCGATTTCAAAGGCGGCCACGAAAAACCACGACCAATGCAAGAAGAGATCAACTCCGGCGAGGCGGAAGAGATGAATGGAGCCTTTGCGAGAGACGTTTGGCATGCGCGAGACTTTCTTTCCGCGGGCTAGTTTCTGAACGCCAGCTTGGAGAGTTGTCGGTGAATCCATTTTCGCACATTTGATGGGGCTGAAGGTTATCGGGGAAGAGATATCAGAGACCAGATATCAGCGATCGGGAAGCAAGAGTTCGGAAGGCGAAACTCGAAAAACGAAATTCGGGAAACGACTAGGGAGCCAAGACGCGGTGATGGTGCCGCGATCCCTCCACTGCGTGCCGCATAAGACGCGGCACTGCGGTCGGGATGACAAGCAAGAAAGAGATACCACAGAGGCGCAGAGTGCGCGGAGGCTCGCAGAGGAAGAGCAGAGAAACCCAAGAGCACAGACAGGAGTGACTGTGGCACAAATAGAGGGGAGACGGAGAGCAGAGAACCCAAGACCCAGGCATCCGCCAAAAGGAAGGCGGACGCAAAACCGGCGCAGACTCCGTGCCTGGGGCAACCTGCGTCAAAGTTGAAAGAGTGTGAACTTGGGGGAGAGTGTTCCATTGCGGAACAGAGGAGGCGTGTGATACGGTGCGGAACAGAGTGGCGCGGGGGGAGTGTGTCGCCGCTTATAGAAAATAGGTCAGGTACGGTCCTTGTCTGCTGAAGTTTTGCAAATTAGCGCGGAACATCCGGACCCACGGATGATCCGCTACGCCGCGGGATGGTTGAATCGCGGCTCCGTGATCGCTATACCCACCGACACATTGTATGCGCTGGCGGCCGATCCCGTGAACCTGGCGGCGATTGACGAGATATTTCGCGTGAAGGGACGGCCGGACACGCGTGCGCTGCCGATCTTGATCAGTTCGCTGGAGCATGCGGCAATCCTGGCGCGGGAGCTGCCGGACAATTTTTACAAATTAGCGGAAGCGTGCTGGCCGGGGCCGCTGACGATGGTGGTAGATGCTTCGAACCGGTTGCCGCTGAAGGTGACGGCGAATACACGGCGTGTGGCGCTGCGGTGGCCGAAGAATGAGGTGGTGAAGCAGTTGATTGAGGAATTGGGCGTGCCGTTGACGGGGACGAGCGCGAATCTATCAGGGTCGCCGACTTGCGCCAGCGGGGATGAGGTGTTTCGGCAGTTGGGGGACCGGGTTCCATTGATCCTGGATGCGGGGGAGACGGAAGGGATCATGCCGAGCACGATTGTGGAATTGCGAGGGGATCATTGGTGCATCGGGAGACAGGGAGCGCTTTCGAGCGATGAAATTCGGGAGGCGCTGGATGGGGATGAGGGGGTGCTGGCGTGAGGAAGAAAGATATCAGCGATCAGATATCAGCGATCAGGAAGCAAGAGGAACGGTTATAGGCTTTCAGTTGATAGTTTTGAGTGAAGAAAAACAACAAGAGCAAGCAAGAACTAAAGAAAACGCAGAGGCGCTGAGGACGCAGAGGTTCGCAGAGGGAAGAGAAGAGAAACACTGGAGTAACCCAAGACCCAGGCACAGACTCCGTGCCTGGGGCAACCGGCGAGAAGGTTATCCGTTGTCAGTCTTCCGTTTTCGGAGAAGAGATCCCAAGACCCAGGTAAAAAACCGAACCTGGGGCACCCTTCGAGAAGCGAAAAACGAAATTCGAAAAACGACACGAAGCGCTGTGATGGTGCCGCGATCCCTCCACTGCGGCCCGCAAAGAGCGCGGGCCTCCGGTCGGGATGACAGCGGCTGGTGGTGTGCTAGGGAGCGGAGAGGAATTGGTAGTCGCCGGTGGGGGAGAGTTCGAGATTGCCTAGGCGCTTCGCGTGGACGGAGAGGACGTCGGTGTACCAGAGGGGAATGTAGGGGAGATCCTGGGCGGCTAGTTGTTGGGCCTGGTGGCAGAGTTGTTTGCGTTTATCGCGATCCATTTCGACGCGGATCTGATCGGTGAGGGCGTCCATTTGGGCGCTGCGATAACGGCCACGGTTGGGTCCATCAGGCGGAATGCGTTTGGAATTGAAGACGAGTTCGAAAACATCGGGATCGTTGTTGGCTCCTACCCAGCGTAAATAAGAGATTTGAAAACTGCCTTTGGCGAGATCGGCGAAGAGCGTGGCGATTTCGAGAGGGCGGACTTCGAGGGAAATTCCCACCTTTTTCCACTGGTCCTGAAGGGCGGCGGCGATCAGGCGCGCTTGCTCTTCGGTGGAAACTTTCAACGAGACATGGAGGCGCGTGCCGTCGGATTGGCGGGGATAGCCGGCGGCGTCGAGGAGTTTCTCCGCTTGCGCGGGATCGTAATTGTATTGGGGCGTGGTGGGGTCGAAGGCCCAATGATTGGGAGGGAGGAGGCCGCTGGCTTTGCGAGCTTCATCGCGGAGGATGTAGTGGATGAGGGAATCGCGATCAGTGGCGTAGGCGAGGGCTTGGCGGACTTCACGTTTGGAGAGCACGGGATCTTCCATGTTGATACCGAGATAGGCGAAGTTGGTGCCGGGCCGCTGGGAGATTTGCAGATCGGGGCGGCGGGCGAGGACGGGAATCATGTCGGGGGAGAGGGAGGTGAGTTCGAGATCGGCGCTGCCTTTGCGGAGTTCGAGTGCGCGGACGATGGTGTCGGGAACAATGCGGAAGATGACTTTGTGAATCTTGGGAGCGCCGCGGAAATAGTTGGGATTGCTTTCGAGGACTACCGCGTCGTCTTGCGATTGGCTGACGAAGCGGAACGGGCCGCTGCCGATGGGATGGCGGGAGAAGTCGGCTGGGGCGTTGGCGGGGACGATGCCTACGGCGGAGCGCTCGAGATTCCAGAGGAAAGAGGCAGAGGGCTCGTTGAGATGAAAGATTACGGTTTGGGGTTCGGGGGCGTCGATGCTGGCGATCATGCGGAAAGCGCCGCGCTTGGGGGAACGATTGGCGGGATTGCGCATGAAGTCGATGGTGGATTTGACGTCGGCGGAGGTGACGGGACGGCCATCGTGGAAGAGGAGGCCTTTGCGGAGATGGAAGACGTAGGTAAGGGGAGTGGGCGTGTCCCAGGATTCGGCGAGGTCGGGGTGGAGATTCATTTCGGAGTCGCGTTGGACGAGACCGTCGAAGAGGAGAGCGGAGAGGCGCTGGGATTGGGCGTCGGAGCCGAAGCGGGGATCGAGGTTGGCGGGATTGGATTCGATGACGAAGACTACGGTGGAGGGATCGGAGGAGGGGTGGGAGCAGGAGGAGAGGAGGAAGATGGCGAAGAGAAGAGGGACAGTAACACAGAGTTCACAGAGATAGGAACACAGAGGGCACAGAGAACGGCGAAGAGAAGTGAAAAGAGAAAAGAAAATAGAAAGTAGAAAATAGAAATTCGGGACCCAAGACCCAGGCATCCGCCAAAAGGAAGGCGGACGCAAAACCCGCGCACACACCGTGCCTGGGGCACCCAGAGGGGAAAAGGAGGAAGAGGGATTTCTCACTTCGCCCGCCTCCGGCGGGTTCGAAATGACGGATTTGGGGAATGGGGTGAAGGGACACCGAGAGAAGAAGCCCAAGACCCAGGTATAAAACCGAACCTGGGGCACCCTTCGACAATCGAAAATCGAGGCAAGGCGATGTGATGGTGCCGCGATCCCTCCACTGCGTGCCGCATAAGACGCGGCACTCCGGTCGGGATGACAGTGTTGGGAGGAGTTGCGAAGCATGGTGTCGCAGGAACGCTAGCGGGGCGGGGCATAGGAGATTTTACCAAGGATGGCGGGGCGGTGGGCGCCGGTGGCGGAGGGGAGATTGCCTGGGCGGTGATGGAAGGTTTCGTGGGCGAGAAGGGCAAAGGCGAAGGCTTCTTTGGCGGTTTCGGGGATGCCGAGATGGGAGGAGGGAAGAACTTCGATGGGAGAGAGGGCGGCGGTTAGTTGAGCCATGATCAGCGGATTGTGAGCGCCGCCACCCGAGACGATGAGTTGGTGGATTTTTGTTTTGGGGAGAACGAAGCGGTGAAGAGCGTCGACAACGGAGAGAGCGGCAAAGAGAGTGACGTTGTGGAGGAGATCGTTGGGACGGGCGCGATATTTCTTGGCGAGGGATAAAAGAGCTTTTGTGTAGGCGGCGCCGTAATATTCGCGGCCGGTGGATTTGGGAGGAGATTGGCGGAGATAGGGATCGCGGAGAAGGGAGTTGAGGAGGCAGGGGATGGAGTGGCCTTTGCGGGCTTGACGGGCGTCTTTGTCGAAATGCTGGCGGCCGTGGGAGAAGTGGGCGACGAGGGCATCGATGAGCATGTTGGCGGGGCCGGTGTCGAAAGCAAAGACTTGGGAGGGTTTGGCGTTGGCGGGGATTACGGTGATGTTGGCGATGCCGCCGAGGTTGAGGGAGACGCGGCCCTGTTTGGGATTGCGGTAGAGGAGGTAGTCGGCGAAAGGAACGAGGGGCGCGCCTTGGCCGCCTACGGCGATGTCGGCGGGACGAAAATCGGCGATGGTGGTGATGCTGGTGCGCGCGGCGATGATGGCGGGTTCACCAATTTGCATGGTGGAGGCGATCGCGGAAGAAAGTGGCGAGTGGCCCTCCTCCGCTGAGGCTGCGGCGGGCAAGCGAGTGGCGAGTGGCGAGAAAGAGCGGCTGGGTCCTTGGTGAAAAATCGTTTGGCCGTGGCTGCCGATGAGCGAGATGCGGGATGCGGGGACGCGGAATTGGCGGAGGGCGGCTAGGGCGGCTTCGGCGAAGACGTGGCCCAGGCGGAAATTGAGTTGAGAGATTTGGGCGGCAGTGGCAGGGGCGCCTTCGGCGATGCGAAGGATTTCGGCGCGGAGGGCGGAGGGAAGAGGGAGGGTAGTGTGCTTGAGAAGTTTGGGTGGGACGGCTGTGGCCAGGGCTACTTCGATGGCGTCGGCGGAGGTGCCGGACATTAGACCTAGGAGGAGAAGAGGTTTGTTGGGCATGTGGATAGTTTTTAGCATAGATGCGGAGGAGATGGGAGAGGTTATCAGCGAGCAGGAAGCAAGAGAGGAAGAGGTGTAAGAGTGAAAAAGTAAAAGAGTGCAAGAGTCTAAGAGAAAGCAAAAAGATAACGCAGAGGAAGCAGAGGAAGAGAAGAGAGACCCAAGACCCAGGTACAACACCGGTACCTGGGGCACCCGGGGGAGAGAAGAGAAAAGAGAAAATGGAAAAGAGAAAAGAGAAAAGAGAAAAGAGGAACCCAAGACCCAGGCACAGACTCCGTGCCTGGGGCAACCAAGGAAAAGTAGGAGGTACGAGGGATTTCTCACTTCGCCCGCCTCCGGCGGGTTCGAAATGAGGGTCATGCGCGGAGTGTGGGCGGAGGCCGGGGTTCAGGGGGTGGCGGGGCGGGAGAGGAGGTAACAGGAGTCTTCATCTTCGAAATAGGCAAGTTTGCCGGGGAGGCAGGAGAGGAAAGTACCGATGCCGCAGCCTACGACGGATTTTAGGGCTTCGAGGAGGTCCATTTCCTTGCCATCGAGGTGGCGAGATTCGGAAGTGACATAGCAGCGGGCGGGTGCGCCCTTGGATTGGAGAAGCTTTAGAACGGTGATGGGGCGATTGCAATTTGCGGGGAGGGCGGCGGCCCATTGGGGGTCGAGATCCTTGAAATGAGCGAACTCTTTTAGGACTTCGGGGCGACGCTTGGGATCGGCTAATAGTTCGAGATAACGGTACTGACGATCGGGGAGAAAGAAGCAACGCACGAGTTGATGCTCGTGATATTCGCGAGGAGTGGTCATGTGATTTGCTTTTTCAGATCGGCGAGGAGGTTGAGGGCGTCGAGGGGCTTGAGGTCGTCGAGATTGGCGGCGCGGAGGCGTTCGAGGACGGCGCGATCGAGCGGGGTGAACATGACGGCTTGGTTGCCATTGGAGTGGCCGGGTTCGGAGGCGCCAGGGGAGAGGGTTTCGCTGAGTTCGTGCTCGCTTTGTTCGTGGCGCTTGAGGACTTCACGGGCGCGTTCGATGACGCTGCGGGGAAGTCCGGCGAGGCGAGCGACTTCGATGCCGTAACTTTTATCGGCGCTGCCGGGCTCGACGCGGCGAAGGAAGATAATTTCGTTGGGTGTTTCCTTCACAGAGACGTGGATATTTTTCACCGTGGGGAGGAGTTCGGCTAGTTCGGTAAGTTCGTGATAGTGGGTGGCGAAGAGAGTGCGCGCGCGGGTGTTTTTCTGGAGATGCTCGACGACAGCCCAGGCGATGGAAAGGCCATCGAAGGTGGCGGTGCCGCGGCCGACTTCATCGAGGAGAACGAGGCTGGAGGGAGTGGCGTGATGAAGGATGACGGCGACCTCACTCATTTCGACGAGGAAGGTGGAGCGGCCGCGAGCGAGATTATCGCTGGCACCGATGCGCGTGAAGATGCGGTCGGTGAGGGGGAGCTTGGCTTGGCGCGCGGGAACGTAGGAGCCCATTTGGGCCATGAGGACGATTAAAGCGGCTTGGCGAAGGTAGGTGGATTTGCCGCCCATGTTGGGGCCGGTGATTAAGAGAAGTTGCTGGCGGCCGGGCTCGAAGCAGAGATCGTTGGGAACGAAGCGCTCACCCTTTTGTTTGAGTAATTCTTCAATGACGGGATGGCGTCCGGCGACGATGAGGAGTTCGCCGGTGGAATTGAATTCGGGGCGAGTGTAGCCGCGGTCGGCGGCGAGCTTGGCGAACGAGGCGAGGACATCGAGTTGGGCGATGGCGGAGGCGGTTTTGCGGAGGCGCGAGGCCTTTGCAGCGATGGAAGAGCGAAGATCGATGAAGAGCTGGCGCTCGATTTCGAGGATACGTTCATCGGCGGCGAGGATTTTGCGTTCGTACTCTTTGAGTTCGAGAGAGGTGAAACGCTCAGCGTTGACGAGGGTTTGCTTGCGCTCGTAATCTGCGGGGGCGTTGGGGAGATTGGGCTTGGAGATTTCAATGTAATAGCCGAAGACCTGATTGAAGCGGATTTTGAGGGAGTTGATGCCGGTGCGCTTGCGCTCGCGATCTTCCATGGAGGCGATGATGGTTTTGCTGTGCTGGCTGAGATTGCGGAGCTCGTCGAGTTCGGGGTGAAAGCCGGAGCGGATGATGCCGGGTTCGGTGGCGACGGCGGGCGGCTCGTCAGAGAGAGCTTTTTCGAGGCGCTCGCGGACGTCGGTTAGTTCATCGATTTCATCGTGGAGGATGCGGATGAGATCGCTGCCGCCGGATTGCGGCGGGGTGAGGAAATTCTTGAGGATGGGAAGTTGCGCGAGGGACCTGCGGAGGGCGAGGAGTTCGCGAGGTGAGGCGAGGCCGAGGGTGATGCGGCTGGTGAGGCGCTCGAGATCCTGAATGCCACGAAGCTCTTTGCGGATTTCACCGCGGACGACGGTTTGCTTGAGGAGATGTTCGACGGCGTCGAGGCGAGCGGAAATGGCGTCGGGATCGATGAGCGGGCGGAGAATCCAGGAACGCAGGAGGCGGGCGCCCATGCCGGTGACAGTGGAATCGAGAGCGGCGATGAGAGTGGTGGGGCCGGCGGATTTGGATTCCTCGGTGAAGATCGGGGAGAGGAGTTCGAGATTACGGGCGGTGACGGGATCGAGGACTAGGGTGTCGTGCTGCTCGTAATAGCGGATGCGGTCGAGGTGGCGGAGGGCTTCGACGCTGGGAGCATCGTCGCCGCGGGCGGCGTTTTCCCGAAGGTAGTGAATGATGGCGCCAGCGGCGCATTGCGCTTGCGGGTGGTCATCGAGGCCGAAGCTGGTTAATTCGGCGACGCCGAACTGTTCGCGGAGGATGCGTTCGGCGTAATCGCGCTGGAAGATCCAGTCTTCGAGGCGGGATTCGACGCCGCCAGCGCCATCAAGGAGAGAGACCTTGGCGGTTTCAAAGAGTTGTTGAGGGCGCGGGAGAAGAGTTTCGCGAGGACGGAGGAGTTGCAGTTCATCGCGAAGAGATTCTTCGGCGCCGTTGCCGACGAATTCAGTGGCGAGGAATTCGCCGGTGGAGAGATCGACGAGGGCGAGGCCGATGATGGAGAGCGTGGGATTGTGAGCAGCGGCGGCGAGGAAATTGTTTTCGCGGGCATCGAGAAGGGAGACGTCGGTGGCGGTGCCGGGAGTGATGACGCGGGAGACTTCGCGACGAACGAGCTTTTTGCCGGGCCCGGGCTGCTCCATCTGCTCACAGATGGCGACCTTGAAGCCGGCGCGGATGAGGCGAGCGATGTAGCCGTCGACGGCGTGGTAGGGGACGCCACACATGGGAATGGGCTGGCCTTTTTCGCGATTGCGGGAGGTGAGGGTGATCTGGAGTTCGCGAGCGGCGATGATGGCGTCTTCGTAGAAGAGTTCGTAGAAATCACCGAGGCGGAAGAGGAGGAGAGCGTGGGGGTAGCGGGATTTCACGCTGTTGTACTGCTGCATGAGTGGGGTGGTGGGTTCGGACATGGGGAACGCTTTAAGTTAACAGTTTTAAGTTTTCAGTAAGGCGCGTGGTTTGATTTTCCTTGGGATAGAGCGTATCGCAAAAATGCGGTGTTGCGCAAAAGGGGAAGAGAAGAAGTGCAAGGGTAAAAGAGTGTAAGAGTGTAAGAGTGGAAGAAGTTGAGGACTTGGTGCGATGGAGAGCCGGATTGCGCCACGATCCCTCCACTGCGCGGCCCGACGCGCCAGAAGGCGGCGCGGAAGAGAAGATCTGGCCGCTGCGGTCGGGATGACAAATTTGGGTGCGGTGCGCGAAAGCGACAAAAGGATAACGCAGAGGCGCAGAGAACGCAGAGGGAAGAGGAACCCAAGAACATAGTCAGGAGTGACTGTGCCACAGGAGGAAAAACCCCAAGACCCAGGCACAGACTCCGTGCCTGGGGAACCCGGCAGAGAAGAGAGACAGAGAGATTCCTCGCTCCGCGGACTCCGCTCGGAATGACGGGTTTTGGGGCGGAGTGGACCGCTCGAAATGAAGGGTTGAGATAATTTAGTGGGGGGAGGGGGAGAGTTGGGATAGTTTTTTGTGGGCGGAATCGCGTAGGGCTTTGGCGAAGTCTTCGGGATAGTTGCTGTGGGTGGCGAGAAGGTCGAGGGCTTTCTGGGCGTTTTGGCGGGCTAGATCTTTTTGGCCATCGGCGATGTAGGCGTCAGCGAGGCTGTCGTAGACATTGGGGGAATCGGGATAGGCGGTGACGTTGAGTTTGAAGAGAGCGATGGCAACTTGCGTGTTGCCGGTTTGCAGATATTCGTAGCCTAGGCGATTCATGAGGGGTTCGGCAAAGATGACTTCTTTGGGATAACGCTGGCGAGCTTCAGCGAAGAGTTGCGGTGCTTTGGAGGCGTTGGCGGGATCGTCGAGGAGATTGAGGAAATGATTCTGGTGCTCGGCGATGACGGGGGCGCGAGTGGCGGGGATGGTGGGATGTGGGCTGAGGGCGTTGGTGAGCCAGGAGACGATATCGGTGGGGAGATCTTTGTGGAGGGCGAAGAGTTCGACGCCGTGGCCGCCTTTGGGGAAATGTTCAAACTTGTTGAGCGGGTTGGTGGAGAAGCTGTAGATCCATTCCATGAATTCGACTACACCGGGATCGGGATCGTCGTCGGCAACGGCGAGGAAGAGGGGGAGAGTGGGATTTTTGCGGAGGAAATCGCGGCCAGGACGGCCGGTGGCTTCGGAGAGGAGGACGAGGGCTTTGACTTCGGAATGACGGCTGGCGAGGAGGACGGCTTGGTTGACGCCACAACTGGCGCCGCCTGCGGCCATGACGGAGGGAGTTACGGTGGGTTGGGAGGAGAGAAATTTGTAGGCGGCGTCCACGTCCATGGGGAATTTCTTGTCGAAGAGTTCCTGGATTTGGTCGTTGGTGAGTTTATCAAAGGGGGTGCCGGCGCTTTCGCCGAAGCCGCGGAAATCGAAGGTGAGGACGTTGATGCCAGAGGCGGAGAGTTTTTGAGCGAGGTCGTCCCAGACTTTGCGCTGCCGATTGCATTGGTGGAGGAGGAGCAAGCCGGGGCCGGGCTTGGCGGCGGGGAAGAAAGTGGCTTTGAGGGTGGTGCCGTCGGGAGAGGTGAGATCGAGGACGCGGGGTTGTTGGGCGGGGGTGGAGAGGGCGGCGAGGAGAGAAGATAGGATGACGAAGGAGCGCAGGGGGTGCATGGGGGCCTCCGGGGGACAGTTTACAGTTTTCGGTTGTAAGTTTGAAGTTTGAACGTTAGGAATCAGATAAAGATAACGTAGAGGCGCGATGAAAGGTTATCAGCGACCGGATATCAGCGATCAGGAAGCAAGAATAAAGATAACGCAGAGACGCGGAGTGCACAGAGATTCGCGGAGGAAGAGAGGAGAAACCCAAGACCCAGGTAAGAAATCGAACCTGGGGCACCCGGCGGGCGGTGCGATGCGGGGTTGGTTTGCGCCACGATCCCTCCGCTGCACGGCCCGACGCGCCAGAAATCGGCACGAAAGAAAAATCGGGCCGCTCCGGTCGGGATGACAAACCTAGGTGTGGCGCAGAAGCCGAGAGGTGCCGCACCTACGGCGCTGCTTATTCTCGGCGTCCTGATTCCCAGCCCTTACGGGCTGGGCTAACTTCTGACGCGCCTCCGGCGCTGACCGAGTGGAGAAGACAACCAAAGATGGAGAGTGAGATGGAGAATTTGCGGGTGGTGCTGGTGGGGACGAGGAATCCGCTGAATTTGGGGGCGGTGGCGCGGGCGATGAGTAATTTTGGGGCGATGCACTTGCGGGTGGTGCAGCCGTACGAGAAGGCGTACCGGAGTGCGGTGTCGGCGGTGGGGGCTTCGGCGGTGCTGCAGAATGCGGAAGAGTTTGCGACGGTGGGGGAGGCGGTGGGGGATTGCTGGATGGTGGTGGGAACGACTTCGGTGGGGAACCGGGAGATGCAACATCCGCTGCGGAGTTTGGAGGTGGCGGGGGCGGTGCTGCGGCGGGGAATGGCGAAGGGGAAAGTGGCGATCTTGTTTGGGTCGGAGAAGTGGGGGTTGTCGAATGAGAGTTTGAGCCATTGCCACTGGCTGTTGCGGATACCGACGCGAGAGGAACACCGGTCGATGAATCTGGGGCAGGCGGCGGCGGTGTGTTTGTATGAGATTGCGCGTGGGAAATCGGGGGCGGTTGCGAAAAAGAAAGAAGAGAAGAGCGCGGCGGCTCGGATGGAGACGGTGGAGCGGATTGGGGAGGCGCTGCTGCCGGTGCTGGTGCGGAGCGGGTATACGGGAGAGAGAAAGAGGGAACTGGCGGAGGAGAAAATGCGGCGGATGCTGCGACGGATGTCGATGAATGAAGCGGATGCCGAGGTGTTGCTGGGGATGGTGCGGAAGATTGGGTGGTGGATGGAGGAGAGGGAGAAGAGTTAAAAGTTGAAAGTTCAAGTGAGAAAAAAGATAGCGCAGAGGCGGGGTGGAGGGTTATCAGCGACCAGATATCAGCGATCAGGAAGCAAGAGTTCGAAAAGAAAAACGCGAAAAACGAAATTCGAAGAACGCAAAGGGGGGCAAGTGGCAGTGGTTGTGCCACGATCCCTCCACTGCGCGGCCCGACGCGCCAGAAGGCGGCGCGAAAGAGAAGATCGGGCCGCTCCGGTCGGGATGACGGGTTTGGGTTTACACGGGAGGAAGAGAAGAGAAACCCAAGACCCAGGCACAGACTCCGTGCCTGGGGCACCCTCCATCAAACTGTAAATGGTGAAAGAGTAGAAGAGAGATTCCTCGCTTCGCGGACTACGCTCGGAATGACGGGTTTTGGTGTGGTGTGGGCTGCGCGGAATGACGGGTGGTGGAAGAGGTTAGAGGGGGGCGTGGAAGGTGCGCTGGGAGCGGAGGCGGCGGAGGCGGGCGAAGAATTTGTTGGCGGTGGAGATGTCACGGGCGATCTGGAGGCGGAGGTCGTCAGGGGAGGCGAATTTTTGTTCGTTGCGGAGGCGCTTCCAGAAACGGATTTCGATGTGCTTTGGAGCGAAGTTGCCGGAGTAATCGAGCAAGTGGGTTTCGACGGTGAGGCTGGAGCCGTTGAAGGTGGGACGCATGCCGATGTTGGTGACGCTGCGATGGCTGGAGGTTTCGCCTTCGAGGACGGTGCGGGTGATGTAGACGCCCTTGGCGGGG
>Ga0209039_10003188_pt1 | contig 13035 bp, 10 predicted proteins | sample BogFormECP12_OM1_FD_188238 | JGI IMG/M metagenome (GOLD analysis project Ga0209039, IMG submission 188238) | Bog forest soil microbial communities from Calvert Island, British Columbia, Canada - ECP12_OM1 (SPAdes) (version 2) | ecosystem: Environmental > Aquatic > Freshwater > Wetlands > Bog ...
TTGTTGCGGGTTTATTAGAGGGCCAGGCGGTCGTGGTGATGCAGGGGCGGGTTCATTACTACGAGGGATACAGCATGGCGGAGGTTACATTACCGGTGCGTATCCTGCAGCGGTTGGGGATCGAGATCCTGTTGGTGACCAACGCCGCCGGGGCGATCAATCCGGAATTCCAGCCTGGGGAAGTGATGCTCATTGTGGACAATTTAAACCTGGCCGCCATGGCGGGTCTGAACCCGCTCATCGGCCCAAACCTCGACGAATTCGGCCCGCGCTTCCCGGATATGAGCCAGGCTTATGACCGCGCCCTTTGTAATTTGGCCCGTCGGGTGGCCGGGGAAAACCAGATCCTGCTCCGAGAGGGTGTGTATGCGGGTCTGAGCGGGCCGTCTTTTGAAAGCCCGGCTGATCTGCGCTTCTTGCGTATGGCGGGAGCGGATGCGGTGGGGATGTCCACGGTTCCTGAAGTGATCGTAGCCCGTCATGGAGGCACCCGTGTGCTCGGTTTCTCCGGGATCAGCAATAAAGCCAACCTGGACGGCAGTACTGCGACCTCCCACGAAGAGGTCTTAGAGGCCGGGAAGGTCATCCTCCCGAAACTGGAAACGTTGATCCGCGGGGTCCTGCGGTCTCTCTGAACGAAATCGGATGGCATCCGTTCTCCGTTTTTTCGTCACGTACGCCCCTCTGATCTATTTGATCCTGGCCCTTGGCTTGTTCCTGGCCCTGCGCCGTTTGTGGCTGGCGCAGCGGGAAACACGCCTATCCGTATATGGTCTGGAACGGGAATTATCTCACCGGCATATGGGTCAGGCGATTGCGGCGTTGTTGATCATCGGTTTTCTGGCATCTGCTGAACTGATTCTGGCGATTTTCCTGGTGCCCGTCCTCCCGGCGGCTTCAGTGCTTTCGACCCCGACGATCAACCCGCTTTCGACCCCGACCTCCTTGATCGGCCCGGATGTGCTCTTCCTGATGACCTTGACCCCTGGATCGACGGCCTCGCCTTCAGCTTCTGGTTGTATTCCTGGCCAGATCATGATCACCTCACCCAAACCGGGGGATGTGATTAAGGGGGAAGTGACCCTGACGGGTACTGCGGACATCCCGAAAATCGGCTATTATAAATATGAGTTCTCCCCCCGGGGGACGGAGAACTGGTCAACCATCAAAGCAGCCCACCAGGTTGTCCAGGATGGGGAGCTGGGTTCCTGGGATACCTCCGCATTGGTGAGCGGGGATTATCTACTCCGGCTGGTGGTGACCGATAATCAGGGGCAGGAACTGCCCGCCTGTGTCCTGCCGATCAGGGTTGTTGCGCCATGAGGTTTGACCATGCCTGAAGTCCGCCTGCGTCCGGCCGTTGCGACCGATCTGCCGGTATTAATGAAGATCGATCATACCTGCATGACCGAGTATGTCTGGCAGATGGATCTCCAGCATGAAGAAGGACAGGCAGGAGCCATTTTTCGTGAAATCCGTCTGCCTCGTTCCGTTCCGGTCCTCTACCCACGATCCGTCGAGGCGATCTCGGAGACCTGGAACCGCCGTTCCGGGATGCTGGTTGCGCTCATCGGGGAACAGTTGGTCGGTTATATCCGCACGAATGACCGCATCCTGCCTCAAACTGCCTGGATCACGGATGTCGTGGTCGCACCGCCTTATCGGCGCCAGGGGGTCGCCACCACCCTCATCCTGGCTGTTCACTCATGGGCGATTGACCGCAAGAAGAGCCGGGCGATCCTGGAAATGCCCTCCAAGAACGATCTGGCTGTCCGGCTGGCACAGAAACTCGGATACGAATTCTGCGGGTATAATGATCAATACTACGAGAGTCAAGATATTGCCTTATTCTATGGTCGTTTAATCACGTAGGTGCACGGAAGGCAGTAATGCTTAGCGGTTGGATGCAAGCCGTACTGGTGGGGACCAAAGTCGTTAATTCTATCCTTACAGCCGGGATTGCGATCACGGCCTTTTCCCTATTCTTGTACTCATTATCCTTCAATTTACGGGACCGGGTGGCGCGCTCGTTCGCGATCATCCTCGTGTGTGTCGTGGTGGTGTTCACCTCAGAGGCTCTGGAGAGTTCATCGACCACATCCCCATTCATCGATTTGTTTCTGCGCTTATCCTGGTTCGGGATTATCTTCCTGCCTCCGGCCTATCTTCATCTTTCTGATGCACTGCTCGTGATCACCGGCCGACCTTCGCGTGGCCGCCGCCGGTTGATTATTCGGGGAATCTACGCTATTTCTGCGGGATTCTTGTTGCTATTGGCCCTGGGAAAACTGCTAGGACCCCTGGTGATGGACGTAGGTCAACCAGCCCCGCATTTGCAACGCACAATCTGGACAGAGGTCTTCACCGTCTACTACAGCGCCATCATGGTCCTGGCCTGGATCAATTTTTGGCGGGCGTTCCGCCACACCCTGACCCGGTCAGGCCGGCGTCGGTTGATCTATTTGCTGGCCGGTGCGACCGCCCCCGCGCTGGGATGCTTTCCTTACTTGCTGTATGGTTCCACGCTCGCCGCCCAGCATCCCTTCCTGTTTTGGGGGGTGGCGACGACGGTCAAACTCCTGGTAGGCGGTTTGATCGTCATCATGGCTTACGCGGTGGCCTTTTTCGGCGTTTCATGGCCGGACCGGGTCGTCCGCAGCCGCCTTTTCAAGTGGATGATGCGCGGTCCGGTGACCGCTTCGGTTGCCCTGGCGGTGATGACGCTCGTCCGGCGCGGCGGGGAATTCTTTGGAACGATTTATTCGGTCGCGGTGCCGGCCGCCATGGTGGCGACGGTCCTCCTGATGGAACACGTGATTACCCTGGTCGCCCCAATCTGGGAGCGCCTGATCTTTTACGGCCGCGATCGCGCCGACCTGGTCCTTCTGCAAAGTCTGGAGGACCGGATCATCACCCAAAACGATCTTCGTCAGTTCCTGGAGGCCGTTCTGGCAGCCGTCCGCGACCATCTCCAATCTCCGTCCGCCTTTGTGGCTGCATTGGATGACCAGGATCTGTCCCTCGTCGTCGCCACCGGCGGTTCACTCCTGATGAAGGAGACGAACTTGACCGAAGCTTTGGAGATCGTGAAACAGAATGGCAACGGCAACAGCAACAGCGAAGAATACATTTGGGGGGATTACTGGCTGTTTCCTTTGCATCAGCTTCCCGAAACCTTGGAAGGTGAACCGATTCTGCTCGGCCTGCTGGGTGTGGCGCGCCGGCCGAACCAGGTCATCCAGAAGGATCAGCGTCAAGCGTTGACTCTGTTGGTCCAGCGCGCCGGCCTGGCGCTCCAGGACCGCCGCCTCCAGCAGACCGTTTTTCGAAGCCTGGAGGATTTGGGCCCCCAGGTCGATATGTTCCAGCGCATCCGCGCCATTGGCCGGTATGACAGCAAGACCGCCCTGCTGGATGAGTCCATCCCCAGGGACGCAGATTTGTCCAACTGGGTAAAAGAAGCGTTGACGCATTACTGGGGCGGCCCAAAATTGACTCAAAGCCCCCTGCTGCAATTGCAAATCGTCCAAGAGGCTTTTCAGGAACACGACGATAACTCGGCGAATGCGTTGCGTTCGATTCTGCGCCAGGCAGTCGATCATGTTAAACCCGAAGGAGAACGGCGATTCACGGCTGAGTGGATCCTGTACAACATTCTGGAGATGAAATTCATAGAGGGACGGAAGGTTCGGGATGTTGCGGCGCGCCTGGCCATGTCAGAAGCGGATCTCTATCGCAAGCAGCGTGTAGCCATCGAGGAGGTCGCCCACATCATCCTGGACATGGAACGACAGGTACAGACGAGAATCAATGGGAAGGAGGCTGTAAAAAATTAATGGTGCGAGACGATTTTTCCGAATCAGATATCCCCAACTTTGACGATGGATGGTGGGCCTCTGTGCTGGCGGAAGAAGAGACCCGGGCAGGCACGGCCGCGCCGAAGCCTAATAAGGCTGAGGAGCGGGTGAAACCGCCCCTGAATTGGGAGCGGGCGATGGTGCTTTTTCGCCAGGATGATATCGTGAGCCTGAAGGTCACCGGATACAATCGGGGGGGGCTGCTGGTGGAAGGCGAGGAGCTCTATGGATTTGTGCCTTGCTCCCACCTCGTGGAGATGCCCTCTCAGGAGGGGGAGGAGTCGCGCGATAGCAGCCTGGCAGCCTACATCGGTGATTGTCTGCGGCTGAAAATCATCGAATGCGTCCCGGCCGAAGGGCGAATGGTATTTTCGGAACGGGCGGCGCGGGCCGAGGCTGGAAAACGTCCCGCGCTTTTCAGCGCACTTCAACCGGGTCAGCACGTCACGGGCGAGGTCACCAATGTCACCGAATTCGGGGCGTTCGTAGATCTGGGTGGTGTGGAAGGCTTGATCCACATCTCAGAGCTCTCCTGGGGCCGGGTGGCTCACCCGAACCAGATTGTCCAGGTCGGCGATCATGTGGAGGTCCTCGTTCTGGAAGTGGCCCCGGAACGGTGCCGGATTGCGCTCAGCCTCAAACGGCTGTCCGCCAATCCATGGGAGACGGTTGCAACGCGCTACGCGGTCAATTCGATCACCACCGCCGTGATTACCGCGATCGTCCCCTACGGCGCCTTCGCCCGCCTTGAAGAAGGCCTGGAGGGGTTGATTCATACCTCCGAGATTCCCCTCCCCGCGAATGCCACGGCGAAGGAGGCTCTTTCCAGCGGCCAGAAGGTAGAAGTGCGCATCCTGCAGGTGGACGTTGCCCGTCAGCGGTTGGGATTGAGCATGCGTTTGAATGGCTGATATGCCTTCTCAACCCCGCCCTACTGCGCCAGCGCCCAGGAAAAATAGCTCCGCGCCAGCCTCTCCCGGAGAATGGATGGACCGGCTCGCTCGATTGGAAAGCCACTTCGGCCGTTTTTTGTGGGATATCCTGGGGGTCTTTCTCCTGGCCTTCGCTCTCATGACCTTGCTGGGCTGGTTGGGCCTTTCACAGGGCAATTTGCTGGCTGCCTGGGTGGCCCTGCTGAAGGTCTGGCTGGGTTGGGGGACCGGGCTGGTCATCCTGTCCGCCGGGTGGGGGGGATGGATGGCTATCCAACGCAGCCGTCACTCAGTGCAGATGCACTGGGGCCAGGTGATCGCGGTCGAACTGGCGGCGTTCCTGACGCTGGCGCTGCTTTCTTTGATCAGTGGAAATGTGCTGGCTCAAGCCGAGGCGGGCATGTGGGGCGGGCGAATCGGCTGGGGTCTGTCGTTTCTGGCAGTCCAGTTCCTCGGCTTGGTCTGGGGTGGTTTTGTTATTTTCCTGGCCTGGGGACTCATGCTGGTGACCGCTTTCCGTTTCTGGCATTATCTGGAGATCTGGTTGTTCCGTCAAGCCGGGGTGGCGCGAGTCGTACAGCCCCGGGAAGTCGATTCCGAATCGCCGGTGGTCTCGCCGCTGCCGGGGGATCGGCCGGCCGCCGGGCAGAATCACGGTCCTAAGAGGACCGCCGGGAAAATTCCGGCGGAATTCCGCAAGTCGTTTAAAATCCCCGTACGGCAGGAGGCGCGGCCAGCGGAACCATTACCGCGCAGCGATCGATTGCCTCCGCTTAATGTCCTGATCACCGAACAAAATGTCCGGCCCGACGAGCAAAACATTAATCAAACCGCCGGTTTGATCGAAAAGACATTATCGGAATTCGGCATCCCGGCCAAGGTGGTCGGCTTTCGCATCGGACCCGCGGTCACCCAATTTGCGGTACAACCGGGATTCATCAAGAAAGGCACGGAAGAGGACGCGCAGCAGATGAAGGTCCGGGTAGCGCAGATTGCCGCCCTCCAGAAGGATCTGGCCCTGGCGCTCTCCGCGGAGCGGTTGCGCATCGAGGCGCCTGTGCCGGGCAGGTCATTCGTGGGGATCGAAGTTCCGAATCCCCGTTCAACGGTTGTCCGCCTGCGTCCGCTCCTGGAAATGGAAGCCTATTATAAGATCGGTTCCCCTCTGACGCTCGTCCTCGGTCGGGACGTTTCCGGGAACCCGGTGATTGCCGATCTTGCCCGCATGCCGCATTTGCTTATCGCCGGGACGACCGGATCCGGAAAATCGGTTTGTATCGCTGCGATTGCCACCTGCTTGGCAATGAACAATGCGCCCGAGGATCTGCGCCTGGTGATGATCGACTCGAAGATGGTCGAGTTGATCCGTTTTAACGGCCTGCCGCACCTGTACGGCAAGGTCGAAACTGACGTTCAGCGCATCCTGGGCGTGCTGCGCTGGGTGGTGGTTGAGATGGAGCACCGCTACAAGCTGCTGGAGACCGCCAAGTCCCGTGACATCGATGCCTATAACCGCCGCCTCCAGCACCGCAAGGATGCTCAGCCCCTTCCGCGCATTGTCGTTCTGATTGATGAGATGGCCGACCTGATGATGTCCGCTCCGGATCAGACCGAGCACAACCTCGTCCGTCTGGCGCAAATGGCGCGGGCGACCGGCATCCACCTGGTGGTCGCGACCCAGCGCCCCAGTACCGATGTGGTCACCGGCTTGATCAAGGCCAACTTCCCGGCACGCCTTTCCTTCGCCGTTGCCTCCCAGGTGGATTCGCGCGTGATCCTGGACCTGCCTGGGGCGGAAACCCTGCTTGGGCGAGGGGATATGCTCTTTCTGAACCCGGAAGTGGGCACCCCGGTGAGGTCCCAGGGCGTGATGGTGACCGATCAGGAGATCGAGCGAGTCATCGCTCACTGGCAGAAAATGGTCCCGGAGAAGGAGGACCGGCCGCCATGGGAAAGCCTCCTGTCGCAGGCAGATGAGGACGGCAGCGACGAGGTGCTCGTCGGACAGGCGATCACCCTCTTGAAAAAAGAGCAGCGCGCCAGTGCTTCCATGCTCCAGCGGCGTCTGCGCATCGGATATCCGCGGGCAGCACGCCTGCTGGATCAACTCGAGGAAATGGGTGTGGTCGGCCCGGCCCAGGGAGGCGGGCGAGAGCGAGAGGTGATGCTCGATTCCGCGGATGACAGTGAGGACGACCAGGCCTAGAAGGCACATCTGTTCATGGTATGATTGCACGACTATTTTAGGATTTCGCTAAAAAGAGGTTGATGCCTTGGAAAAAACCATCGATCGAAAACCACTGACCTTCACGGACCGCCTGCGCGTTTGGTTCAAGTGGCTTCTGGATCCTCTCGGCGCTTTCTTCAATCGCATCGGCATACATCCTATCTTGATGACCCTCATGGGATTTATTGGCACGGCCGCGGGCGCCACGTTGCTCGCCTTGGGCCAGATGACCTGGGGCGGACTGCTGATCCTGTTCACCGTCCCCTTTGACGCTTTAGACGGCACGATGGCGCGCCTGCGAAATGAGGCCACGGATTGGGGAGCCTTCGTCGACTCGGTCACCGACCGGTACTCCGAACTGGTGATCTACCTTGGCCTGCTGATCTATTATTTGAACCATGCGAACAAAATCGCCTGCGCCCTGGTCTTTCTGTCAGCCGCGGGAACGATGCTGGTCCCCTATACGAAAGCCAAGGCTGATGCCCTCAAGATCGATGCCAACGTCGGTCTGCTGACGCGGGCGGAACGCTACCTCGTTCTGGCGCCCTGTCTGGTATTCCGGATTCCCTTGGTAGCGCTATGGGCCCTGGCAGTTCTGACGAATTTTACGGCATTACAGCGCATTATGCATGTACGCCAGGAAGCCAGGCGCCGTCCACCCCAATCGAAGCTAGGAGCGTAAGATGCCTGACGGTATTGACATTCCCCTGCCTTTTCTGCACACCACCTATCACATTTATTTTTACGGGATCCTGATCACCATCGGGGTCATTGCTGCAGCCTTTCTGGCCCAGTCCGAAGCCAAGCGGCGCAAATTGAATCCGGAGTTCATCTGGGACATCGTTTTCTGGGTCGTCCTGGCCGGGATCGTCGGCGCCCGCCTCTGGCACGTCTTCACTCCGCCGCCATCCATGGTCGCCCAGGGCATCACCACCCAGTATTACCTCACCCACCCTCTGGATCTGATCGACATCCGCAAGGGGGGTCTTGGGATCCCCGGTGCGATCATCGCCGGCGCACTGGCGCTTTACCTGTACTGTCGCAACCGCAAGCTCGTGTTTTTGACCTGGGCGGATATCGCCATCCCTGGCGTTGCCCTGGCCCAGGCGATCGGCCGCTGGGGAAATTTCTTCAATCAGGAGCTGTATGGAAAACCCACGAACCTGCCGTGGAAGATCTACATCGACCCCCTGCATCGTATCCCCCAATATGCGAATGTGGCTTATTACCACCCGCTGTTCCTTTATGAATCCCTATGGAACTTATTGAACATGGCCGTTTTGCTCTGGGTGGGGCGGCGTTTCGAAAAATGGCTCAAGCCGGGGGACATTTTCTTCATGTATATGGTCCTCTATTCTTTTGGGCGCTTCTTCCTTGAGTTCTTGCGCGTCGATGCCTCCCAGGTCGCGGGGATCAACTTCAATCAGACCTTCGTGGCAGTGGTCGTGGTGGTCGCCGGGCTGGTGTTATTTTTCAGGCATCGCCGCTCCTCGCCGGAGGTCGCTTGACCGTGCCCGGTTTTGATCCTAGGAAGGCAGTCTCTGCCCGTTGTGGGGAGCGATGATTCAAACCGAAGATCTGGGCAAACAATTCGGCGGATACTGGGCGGTAGATGGGGTGACCCTGGACGTCCAGCCCGGACACGTGCTGGCCCTGCTGGGGCAGAATGGCGCCGGAAAGACAACCACGGTCCGCCTGTTAACCGCAGTGCTGGCTCCAAGCCGCGGCCGGGCGTATGTGGCCGGTTTGGATGTGACCCAATTCCCCGACCAGGTGCGTTCTCAGGTGGGGGTCCTGACCGAGCAGCACGGCCTTTACCTGCGCATGACCGCGAATGAATATTTGGATTTTTACGGCCAGGTTTACGGCCTGGCCGCCGAAAGGCGCCTGGAGCGCAGCCGGGACCTGCTGGAATATTTTGGCCTGAGCCGAGCGGCCGATCAACCCATGGGTCAGTATTCCAAAGGCATGCGTCAGAAATTGGCTCTGGCGCGCACCCTGATGCATGAACCGCCCGTTCTGCTGCTGGATGAGCCAACTTCCGCCATGGATCCGGAATCGGCACGCTTGGTACGCGAGGCAATTGCCAGCCTGCGGTCCGCCCAACGGACGATCGTCATTTGTACGCACAACCTGGTTGAAGCGGAATTGCTGGCGGACCAGATCGCCATCATCTATCGCGGCCGGATCCTGGTACAGGGCACGGTCGCCGAGTTGAAGCGACGTTTGCTGGGCCCCGCTGAGTATGAGGTCCAACTGCCACCCGGGGAAGTGCTGGGGCCTGTGCGACTGCCTCCCGGGGTTACGGTTCTCCCCGATCATGATTTCCTGCCGCGCTTTCGAGTCGAGGATCCCCAGACGGCCAATCCGCTATTTCTGGAAGAGCTGATCAGGCACGGCGTGCATGTGGTTGCCCTGCAGGAAGTCCCCCGCACCCTGGAACAGGTCTATCTGGCAGCCATGGCCCAGGTGGAACATGGCTAAGGGTTCCGATCCGTTCAAGCTGGTCTGGCTGGTGGCATATCGCGAACTGCGCGATCAGCTGCGGGATTGGCGCATCATCTTTCCGATGGTGACTCTAACGGTGATCCTGCCTTTCCTGGCTGATTTTGGCGCCCAAGCCGCCATGAATTTCACGGCCAAGTATGGCACCCCCCTGATCGCCGAGCGTTTGGTTCCATTTCTTTTAATGGTGGTCGGGTTCTTTCCGGTAACAGTGTCCCTGGTCATCGCCCTGGAAGCCTTCGTCGGCGAGAAGGAAAGGGGGACGATCGAGCCTTTGCTGAGCAGTCCGCTCAAGGATTGGCAGTTGTATCTCGGTAAATTGATCGCCTCGACCGCCATCCCGCTGGCGACCTCCTACCTGGGAATATCGGTTTACATGATCGGCCTGTATTTCCGGGGCATCCCGATCCCCGATGCCAGTCGGCTGGTGGAGACGCTGGTCCTGACCACCATCCAGGCCCTGCTCATGGTCAGTGGGGCTATCCTTATTTCGACGCAAGCGACCTCGGTCCGGGCGGCCAATTTAATGGCCTCCTTTGTCGTGATTCCGATCGCCTTGCTCATTCAAGGTGAGAGCATTCTCCTCTTCTGGGGCAATGCCCAGATGCTCTGGCTGGCCGTGGCGGGGGTGGCGATTCTGACCGTGCTCCTGATACGAATGGGGCTGGCGCACTTTCAGAGGGAGGCCCTGCTCGGGCGCGAGATCGACATCCTGAATCTGCGTTGGATCGGCCAAACCTTCTGGCATGCGTTCCGGGGGGAGGCCAGGAGCTTTATCGATTGGTACCGGACCGAGCTGCGCCATACACTCGCGCATCAGTTTCCGGCGATCCTTCTGACTCTGGTCATCGGCCTCGGAGCGGTCTGGGGGGGGTTCCACTGGCTGTCCAGCAATGCGGCAAAAGTGACCTCACAATTCTCGCCCAACGACCTCTCGAGGTTGGTCGCGCCGGGCGTGGGGATCCCCCAACGCCTCGACTCCTTGATCTCCTTCCCGGTGATTTGGGGACATAACCTGCAAGCGGTCCTGATCATCTTCCTGCTCGGACTGGTATCCTTCGGAGTCTTGGGTGCCGTCATCTACCTGTTGAACATGGGCATCGTTGGAGCGGCGCTGGCCCTGGTGGGGATCATGGGTCAGGACCCGGTGCGCGTGGGGCTGGCCGGCATCCTTCCCCATGGAATCTTTGAACTGCCGGCTTTGATCCTGGCCAGCGCAGCCTTGATCTATGTTGGGGCACGCCTGGTAACCCCTCACACCCAGAAGACCCTGGGCGAGGTCTTTATTGAATCTTTGGCAGATTGGATGAAAATCGGGATTGGGCTCGTCGTGCCCCTCTTGACGATCGCAGCTGTGATCGAGACCTGGTTGACCCCTCTCCTATTAAGGGCCGTCATCCGGTAAAGGCGGTAATCCACCGAGGCATATGAGTACGGCGAAGTTGATCATTCTGGGTTCAGCGAACGCGATTCCCGACCGTCAGCATGAAAACACGCACCTGCTGGTGGTCGGAAGCACCCGCACCGTTTTGGTGGACTGCGTCGGCAGCCCGATCGTGCGGCTGCAGGAAGCGGGTATTGATCCTCACCGTCTGACCGACCTGCTGCTCACCCACTTCCATCCGGATCATGTCTCCGGTACGCCGCAGCTGCTCCTTAATTTGTGGTTGATGGGCCATCGCAGCCCTCTCAACATCTATGGCCTGCCGCATACGCTTGACCGCCTTGAAACGTTGATGGGGTTATACGGATGGTCCAATTGGCCAGACTTCTTCCCGGTTACATTCGTGCGCCTGTCTGAGGCGGAGGCCACCCCTGTGCTCGATGAACAGGAATTCAAAATCCAGGTCTCCCCGGTCCAGCATTTTATCCCCACCCTGGCCGTGCGGTTCGATTTCCTGCGATCCGGGAAGAGCGTAGTGTATTCCTCGGACACGGAACCCTGTGCGCCCCTGGTGCGCCTGGCCGCCGGGGTGGATATCCTGATTCACGAAGCCTCCGGTCACCCTCCCGGGCATTCGTCCGCGGCACAAGCCGGGGATACGGCCCGCCAGGCAGAGGTTGGGGCCCTGGTCCTGATCCATTATCCGACTGGAAAATTTGCCAACCCGGACCTTGCGACAGAGGCCAAGCAGACCTTTGCGGGACCCGTCAGCTTGGCGACGGATTTCATGTCCATCGATTTTTGAGAGGGTTGCTGGATTCTATCAGGCAGCGGATAGGGGCATCACCTTCACAATCATGAGGGCAGGCTGGACGTACAAGGACAAGGGCGTCCCTGCAGCCGGTTCCATTGATCCGTGGAGCATCTTCCTGAATCAGGAACCTGCCTGAAATTCAGGATCGATCATGGCTGGGCCATCAGGTTGTGCATCAAACGGTGGCTGTTGACGACCTGCTGGCGCGGGCCCTGCCCGAGCCAGGCTTTTCGGGATGAGCGTTATAATTTCAATTCTCACTCCGCCGATCTGATTTGATTTCGATGGCCTCCCTTCCGCCTGACCGCTCCCCAGAGATCCGCAAACGCAACTTCCGCAATGTCCAGGTCGATGCCATCGGCGTGGGGCTGGCGTCGGCTGCGGCACCGTTCCTGCCGGTTTTCCTGGCGCGCCTGGGAGCGAGCAACTTCCAGGTTGGCCTGCTGACCTCGATGCCCGGGATGGCCGGCCTGGTCCTGGCGTTCTTCGTCGGCCGCTTCCTGCAGACCCGTCGCAAGATCGTCCCGTGGTTCAGCCTGTCGCGTCTGATGGTCCTGTCAAGCTACGCCCTGACCGGCCTGGTAACCCTGCTCATTCCACGCAGCTTTGCGGTGGTTTCCACGCTGGCCATCTGGGCCTTCGCCACCCTGCCCCAGACGGCCCTTTCGGTATGCTTCACCGTGGTGATGAACGCCGTAGCCGGCCGGGATGGCCGCTATGCCCTGCTCAGCCGCCGCTGGGCGATCCTCGGCCTGACCAACTTTACCGCCACCTTTGCCGTAACCGAGCTGCTCGAACGGGTCCCCTTTCCGCTCAGCTACGAAGTGATGTTCCTGGGCCTTTCGCTGGGGGGCCTGATCAGTTTCTATTTCTCCAATCGCATCAGCCTGCCGGAACAGACCCCGCCGCCGCTGGCCACCGGCAATACGGCAAGCGAGGCCGTCCACAATACGATGATCCTGGTGCGGCAGTCGCCGGAATTTGTCTCGATATCGGCCAAGCGCTTCGTCTACCTGTCTGCCGTGGCCCTGGGCGCACCGATCCTGCCGCTCTATTTCGTCCGCGTGGTCGGAGCTTCGGACGGTGCCATCGGCGCGATCAACATGACCTTCACCTTCTTCCTGATGGGCGGTTATATGCTTTGGCCGTGGGTCTCGCGGCGGCGCGGCGGCCGCTTCGTCCTTCTGGCCACTACGCTGGGCATGGTGCTCTACCCGGCCCTGACCGCCACCTCCCGCAACGTCGTCCCGATCATCTTCTTTACGGCCATTGCAGGGATATTCCAGGGCGGTCTGGACCTGGTATTCTTCGACGAG
>Ga0209039_10003189_pt1 | contig 13033 bp, 10 predicted proteins | sample BogFormECP12_OM1_FD_188238 | JGI IMG/M metagenome (GOLD analysis project Ga0209039, IMG submission 188238) | Bog forest soil microbial communities from Calvert Island, British Columbia, Canada - ECP12_OM1 (SPAdes) (version 2) | ecosystem: Environmental > Aquatic > Freshwater > Wetlands > Bog ...
TCTCGCAGAGCTTCACGGTCAACGCCGCTCCGATCGCGCAGACCATCACCTTCGCCAATCCAGGGACGCAGACAGTGGGAAAGCCGCTGACGCTCTCCGCCACCGCCAGTTCCGGTCTGACCGTGTCCTTCGCTTCGACCACGACCAGCGTCTGCACGGTCAGCGGCACGACCGCGACATTCATCGTCGCTGGCGCCTGCACGATCCAGGCCACGCAGGCTGGCAACAGCACGTATGCAGCGGCTACGCCGGTCTCGCAGACTTTCACGGTCAATAGCGCGGCGAGCAAGCCAACCATCGGCTCTTTCACCGCCAACCCCGCAAGCATCGCATCGGGCGCAAGCAGCACCCTGAGCTGGGCAACGGCCGGCGCTACCAGTATCGCCATCACACCGGGAACGTTCACGTCCACCTCGGCAAGCGGTTCGACGAGCGTGCACCCGGCGGCGACGACGACCTACACCCTGACTGCGACCAATGCCGCCGGCTCGACCACCTCCACGGCAGTGGTTACGGTAACAGCGTCCGGGGGGCCATTGACGATATCGACCAAGTCGTGCCCGGGCGGAACGCAGGGTTCGGCGTATGCCGGCTGCACGATAGTCGCCACCGGTGGCGCTCCGCCTTACACCTATTCCGTATATACGGATTCCAGTGTTCCTACTCTACCTGAAGGGATGTCTCTTAATGCTACGACCGGGGTCATCGGCAGCGCGCTGATCGGCGGTCAAGGCACGTACACCCCCGAGATCATAGTTACGGACTCGGCAAAGGCAACGGCGAATCAGAATATCGCCTTCGCCATCAACGGGAACAACGCGTTCCTCGCAAGCGTCTTCCCGTCGAACTCCATCTTCCACCATCGCGTGGACGCGGCCACGACGGGCTTGCCCGTAGATACTTCCCCCGCGGCGCCGATGTACAGTGGCTATTTGTCGGCGACGGTTAAGCCATTTTTCGGGAACACTTCGGGTGCGCCATTTCCGAATGGAATACCGGCCATTCAGGTTCCATACAACCAGCCCGACGTAGCGGTCACAACCACCGTGTATGGATCCATGTTCACCTCCGGTCCGATTCCAGCGTATGCGCCGATCGAGGGCGCCGCGAACTCGGGAGGAGACATGCACGTTCTGGTCTACCAGCAAGCCGGCGGCGGAAATAACGCCGGCCTTTACGAAATGTGGCAGGGAATATACGAAGGCGGCCCTTGGACCGATTCCTCGAACGCGTATTGGCCCAACCCGGCTTCCAATGCCCTGACACCGCAAGGCCAGGGAACATCCGACGCCGCGGGACTTCCCGTGGGGCCGCTACTCGTCAACGCCGACGAAGTCATCGGGACTGGCACACCCAGTGCACCCAACGGTGCGGTTCAGCATCCCGTCCGATTCACGCTCAACCATATGTTGAATTACTGGGTCTGGCCCGCGACGGAGACGGCGGGCGTCGGAAGCTGCACGGCTACGGGAGGAGGTTCGATCCCCGTGGAGTCCCTCATCTCGCAATCTTCTCCTCCCGCAAGCTGCACCATGTCGGGAGCCGCGGGCGAGATCTACCGGCTTAAGGCCTCGGTGGCCACTCCCTCTTGTGCCGCCACAAGTCCGCAAGCGGCCGTTATCATCGCCGGATTCCGGAATTATGGCATCATCCTGGCCGACAATGGAATCAGCGGCGGGCTGATCGGCACGCCCGACGCCCGGTGGAACGATACCGATCTCCAGTGCCTTTCGAGTCTCACGCTAGGTAACTTCGAGCCTGTGAACGTATCGAGCCTCATGGTTAACAATGACAGCGGGGCCACCAGCAAATAGCCAGACTGGCCCGCTGGAGGCGCGGTGTAAGTGAGCATCGGCGTTTTGTAAAGCGCGCAGAGGGGCCGTTGAGTGATGCGAACGCCCAGGCTGGACGGGGGGTAATCCTAATCCCCGCGGCCTGGGCGCCGGGAAGCCTGCCGTTCCCGGTGGCCCCCCGCGCGTCCTTGCCTCTACCAGTACCCGCTCTCCAGCAGCGGCTTCCGGCACGCCTTGCAGAACTCCGCGCCCTTGACGTCCAGCCGCTCCACGCCGTGGCTCGAGGACATCACGCACCGCCAGTCGCTGCAGTGGCGCAGGCCGAAGGTGTGGCCCAGTTCGTGGGCGGCTTCCTTCAGCAGGCGCTCGCGCATCAACTCGTCGCGCGGAGGCAGGCCGTAGAATTCCTCCTTGAGGCGGGCGGTGGAGACCACGGCGCAATTCCCGTCGAGCTGCGCTTCGCCGAACACGAAGGTCAGCACGGGCACGAAGAGGTCGCAGCCGGTGACGCCCAGGACGCGGACGTCCGGGTCCACGGCGCGCTCCATCTGCTGCAGGATGGCGGTCGAATAGTACTGCCGGCGCCGCGCGTCTTCGGCCGGAGATACGTCGAACATGTCGGGACGGATGCGGCAGGGCCTGCGGAAGGAGCGCGCCAGGGCGCTGGCGAGATGCTCCAGCACCTCCAGTCCCGGCGCCGCCCCGGCTGGAGAGCCGTTCGAAAGCGGGATGATGTGAATGGGCCTCACCGCAGTCCGTAGCGCCGCAGCTTATTGTACAAGGTGGTGCGATCGATATCCAGAATGCGGGCCGCGCGCGACAGATTATGCTGCGTCTCCCTCAGAATCCGCTCGATGTGGGCGCGCTCGATATCGTCCAGCGTCTGCCCGCCGCGGGGTTCGTCGGCCTGGAACTGGAAAGAGAAGTCGGCGGGGCGGATTTCCGAGCCGCGGCCCACCACCAGGGCGCGCTCCACGGCGTTTTCCAACTCGCGGACGTTGCCCGGCCAGTCGTGCCGCATCAGGATCTCCATGGCTTCGGCCGAGATCTGCGGAACCGGCCGGCTGGTGGCCATGCAGAACTTGTTGAGGAAGTGGTTGACCAGCAGGGGAATGTCCTCGCGGCGCGCGCGCAGCGGGGGAAGGTCGATGCAGAAGACGTGCAGCCGGTAGTAGAGGTCGGGCCGGAAGGTGCCCTGCTTGACCACCGTCTCCAGATTTTTGTTGGTGGCGGCGACGGCGCGGAAATCCACCTTGATGGGCTGGTTGCCGCCCACGCGGACGATCTCCTTCTCCTGCAAGACCCGCAGCAGGTCGGTCTGGGTCTTGAGGCTGATGTCGCTGATTTCGTCCAGGAACACCGTGCCGCCGTCGGCGACTTCGAATTTTCCCTTCTTGCGGTATTGGGCGCCGGTGAAGGCGTTCTTCTCGTGGCCGAACAGTTCGCTTTCGAGCAGGGTCTCGGTGAGGGCGCCGCAGTGGATGGTGACCATGGGCATGTAGCGGCGCGGGCTGGCGGCGTGGATGGCGCGCGCCACCACTTCCTTTCCCGTGCCGCTTTCGCCGCTGATGAGCACTGTGGCGTCGGTGGGCGCCACCATTTCGATCAGTTCCGCCACCTTCTTCATGGCGGGGCTGCGCCCGATCATCTCGTTTCCGGGGCCGGTCTCCTTGAGGTTCTCGCGCAGGCGCACCACCTCGCGCCGCGCGCGCTTGTGCTCCAGGGCGTTGGCCACCAGGTGGGAGAGCTCGTCGGGATCCACCGGCTTGGTGATGTAGTCGTAGGCGCCCACCTTAAGCGCCTGCACGGCGGTATCGACGGAAGCGTAACCCGTCATCATGATGACGGTGAGATCGGGATCGGCCTCCTTGAGGCGCGCCTGCAGCTCCATGCCGTCCATGCCGGGCATCTTGATATCGAGCAGCGCGATATCGAACTCGGAGTTGGGAATCAGCTCCAGCGCTTCCCGCGCGCTGGCGGCCGGCCGCGCCGTGTAGCCTTCGCTGTTGAACCACTTCCCCAGTGAATCGCGCACCACCAGTTCGTCGTCGACAATCAGAATCCGTCCCTTGGTCTTCACCGCAGTGGAAGATTCCGCTACGCTCGTTACCATTCAGTCCTCCCTTGGCCGCCCGTTTTCGGGCTGGCCGGCGCGGCCCTCGCCGCTGCCTTTCATGTAGTTCCCCCGGCCGGAACGGCGGTCTCCGCCGGCAACGTCACCCTGAATTCGGTTCCCACGCCCGGCGTGGAAGTGACCGAGATCTCACCCGCGTGCTGCTCCACGATGCTGTGCGCCACGGCCAATCCCAAGCCGGTGCGAAGCTGGTCCTCCTTGGTGGTGAAGAACGGATCGAAAATGCGCGGCAGAACGTCTTCCGGGATGCCGTTTCCCGTGTCCTTGACGCGCACCACGCCGCGATCGGACGAGGCGTCGAGCTCGGTGGAAACTTCCACCCGGCCGCCTTTCGGCATGGCTTCGGATGAGTTGACCAGCAGCGCCAGGATCACCTGCTGGATCTGGTTGGCGTCGCAGGCCACCGGTGGAAGATCGGGCGCCAGGGTTTCGACCAGCTCGATGTTCTGCATTTCGAGCTTGTGTTTCACCAGCAGCACGGCGCGGTGGACCACCGTGTTGAGGTCGTTGGGCTCGCGATTGCTGGGCGCCTGGCGGGAAAAGGTGAGCAGGTTCTTCACCAGGTCGCCGCAACGCTTGCTTTCACGCTCGATGGTCTGGAGCTGCTCCACCATGTCGTCGCGCTTGGGCAGATCGTGCTTCTGCAACTCGCGCGCCACCAGCCGGGCGTAGGTCAAAATGCCGAACAGCGGGTTGTTGATTTCGTGCGCCACGGTGGCGGCCAGCTTGCCGATGGAGGCCATCTTCTCGGAGCGCAGCAAGGTGCTGTGCACGCGCTCCAGCTCGGCCGTCTTGCGCCGCACCTGTTCCTCGATATGGGCCTGCACGCCGCCAACCTCCGCGGTCATGCGGTTGAAGGAGAGCGCCAGGTCTCCCAGTTCGTCGTCGGAGCGCACCGGCAGCCGGTAATTCAGATCCCCGCCGGTCACGCGGTGGGTGCCGTCGATGAGCTCCTTCACCGGCCGGTAGACCACCACCCACATGAAGCCGACGGCGCCCAGACATCCGAAAATAATGGCGCCGATCAGGAACCAGATGAGATTGGCGCGGTGCTGGTCCATCTGGCGGTCCACCTGGGCCAGCGACAGTTGGGCGTCGATGACGCCCAGGACACGCTGGCCCTTCTGCTCGTGGCATTGGGCGCATTCGGGGCCGTTCTCGATGGCGCGCATGACTCCCAGGACGCGGTGGCCCTGCTTGTCGGTGAAGTAACGCGCCCGGCCGCCTTCGCGCATCGCCGCGCCCAGGTCGACGCTCTGCTGCGCTTCCTGCGCGTCGGTGGAGTAGGCAATGCGGCCCCCATGGTCGATGATGCGGATGCAGTGCATGCCGGGCTCCGTGCCCAGCTCGTGAACGATGTTCTTGAGCCCGTCGGCGTCGTTCTTCAGCATCTGGTAGCGGGTGCTGCGGGCGATGACGTCGGCGACGCGGTCGGCGGACTGTTCCACCTGTTCCTGGAAGTGGCGGCGCTCCGCGTTAAGGTTGATCAAGCCGAAAAGGAAGAAGAACACCGCCGTGCTGGCGATGACGCACACCGCCACCTTGGCGGCCAATCCCAGGCGGATTTTCTTGGGCAGGTTCATCCCACGGAGACGGGATCTGCCTCCTTTGCTTCCGTCTTTTCGGACTTAACCTCGTGCGAGGCAGCCTCGAAGACGGGGAAGTAGTGCGCTACCACGCGGAAAATGGCGAAGCCCGCGGCGACGATCGAAAGGGTTATGGCAATCTCGCTCCAGCGCGGAAAATAGGCGGCGCCGCTTCCGGCCTTCAAGCCGGTGATTCCGACGTTCAACCGGTTGGCCACGAATCCGAACACCACCATCACCGCGCAGGCGTACAGCGCGCCGGGGCGCATGCGGACTCGCGCCTGGTACAGCAGCACGGTGGGAACGGCCATGAGCGCAATCTCCAGAAGGAATAGCCAGGTCTCCTCGCGGTTCTCGGTCAGCAGGCTGAACGCATGCCGGTGGGCCAGGTCGAGGAAGCGGATCCACAGGTACACCGACATGACCACCGCCAGGACCCGCGCCAGGCTGGCCAGCAGCGGCAGTTCCAGCGCCCGGCCGAAAGCGCGGCTGGAGTGCCACGATTCGAAAATGGTCATGGCCAGCCCCACTCCGATGGCCGACACGAAGAACAGCAGCGGCAGGATGGGCGAGTACCAGAGAGGATACAGCTTCTCGGGGACGATCAGGAAGAGCGTGCCCAGCGAGCTCTGGTGCAGCGTGGAGAGCAGCACGCCGACAATCATCAGCGGAACCGAAATGCGGTGGATCCAACCCAGCGGCTTGTGCCAGCCGAATTTTTCGAACACCATGGGCAGGAACTCCAGAAAGAGGACGGTGGAGTACAGCGTGACGCACCAGGCCACTTCGAACATCACCGAATGCGGGTTCCACATCACCAGGGGATGCCACAGGCGGTCGGGGCGGCCCAGATCGTAGAGCAGCCCGACCGTGACCAGGATGTATCCCAGGAAGGCCGTAAGGATGGCCGGCCGCAGCACCGGCCTGTACTTCTCGATGTTGAAGATGTGAACCGTGGCAACCAGGGTGAAGGCGCCGGCGGCCAGCCCCACGCCACCCAACACGTCGAAAGCGATCCACAGGCCCCAAGGGAATTGGTCACTGAGGTTGGTGGACCCTCCCAGGCCGTGAAACACCCGCTGCCACGTGGCGTAGAGACCGCACAACATGATGGCCGCGAAAATCACGCGCCAGACGGTGATCCTGGGCAGTTTGCCCTTCATTTCCCGTGGCCCTCCTTGCGCGCGACTTCCGTGCGGCGGTTGGTGACCCACCAGATTCCGCCCAGCAGCACCGCGCCCGTCGAGACCACGTCCGGTAGCAGTTCCAACACCCGCCAGGTGGTTTCCGGGAGCGGTTCCTGGGGAACCGCGATGCGCAGCCCGATCTGTTCAAACGGCACTGCCGAAAGGTACAACACCGACGTGCCGCCGACTTCCTTCAACCCATAGATCTTGCCGTAATAGGCATCCGGCTTGGCGGCGATTCTTTGCCGCGCTTCGGCAACCAATGCGTCGCGATCGCCGGTTATGGTGGCCCCCACGGGGCAGACTTCGCTGCACGCCGTGACTTCTCCCCGGCTTTGGCGGTCATAGCACATGTCGCATTTGCGCATCTTCGGCAGGCGCTGGTTCCACTCGTAGGATGGGACCTGGAAGGGGCAAGCCTGCATGCAATACCGGCATCCCATGCACTTGGTGGCGTCGTAGGTCACCGGCCCGAGTTGGGTCTTCTCCAGCGCGCCCACCGGACAGACCGAGACGCAGGTAGGCTGCACGCAGTTCATGCACAAGCGGCGGCAAAACCTGTCTCCGTGGGTTTCCACGGCGGTCAGTTTGTGCGCCGAGATTTTCTCTTCCGCGGCTATCTTGTCGTTGTAGGGAAAACCCCAACGCTGGGCGCAAGCACCTTCGCAGGCTCTACAGCCGATGCACAGGGTGCTGTCGTAGAGAATGGCCTTCGGCATATGGAGACCTTCAACTCCTTTTTAACAGAAATCGTGGGAAAAGTGTAGCAAAAACGGACAGCCCTCACGCCGTGAGGAAAAACTCGGCGGTCACGCGCTTCCAGTCGGCATCCGGAATGGCGGCCAGGAGGTCGTCCGCGGGACGCCCACCATCCGCCGCTACCGCGCCGGCCAGGGCTGGCTGCAAGCCATAGAGCCGCTCGACGGAATCGCGCATCCACTGTCGAATCATCCCTTTAGGGACCAGGTTGCGGCTCGTGCTCTCCTCGTCGGGAACATGCACGGAGAGCAGCCAACCCTTTCCATAAGGGTCCTGCCGGAGCATCGCCGGGTTGTTGAGAACTTCAGCATTCACCTGGAGAACCTCACCCTCGGTGGGGGAGACCATTTCCGTCTTCTGGCCATCGCGAAAGAAAGTCAGGACCTTCTGGCCTTGCCGGATCCACTGGCCAGGCTTGGGGAGTTCGATCTTCTCGACTTTTCCAACCAGCGCTGCGGCAAACTCGTCGGCGCCTACGCGCACGACGCCCGTGCGTTCGTTGGTCAGCCAGCTATGGCCGAAGTGATACGAGACATTCCGAGGAACCAGAAATCCATCTACGTGGTCTGCGCCCATCTGGGCCGCGACCGGCGTGCGCGCTTCCACTCCGACCGTGGCCATGGCGCGGTTGCGATTCAAGTAGTAGTCCAGAACTATGAAGAACAGGAACGTTCCTAGAACCAGAATTACCGGCATTGTGTTACCTTCCTTTCAGCACCCTCTGTATATGCATGGGGAGTGCCAAAGGCCGATGGTTTTCGCCTCTCTATTTGTTGTGAATTCATGCAGATACCAGGGCAGGTTTTTTGGTGTTTCAGCCGATGTAGTATTATTCAACGGATCGGCGTCGAGAATTGCTATAATCTCGTCCGAATCACCAACTTGCATGTCATGGCGGAAAACTCAACAGGCCTGTTGGAATCTCCGACCAGAATCGAAAGGAGTCTTGAATCTCATGACCTCGCAGAATTTCGCCAACCACCGGCAAACGGTGCCGGTGTTTCACTTCTTCCTGTTGCCCATCCTGGCCCTGACCCTGATCGGGTCGGTGGTGAACCTGGTGAAGTCCTGGGGCGACCATCAGAGGATCTACAGCGCTTCGCTGATCGTGGTGCTGGCTTTTGCCACGCTGATGCTGTCATTCCTTTGCCGCATGTTTGCTGTGAAGGCGCAAGACCGGGCCATCCGTGCCGAGGAGAACCTGCGCCACTTTGCCATCACCGGAAAACTGCTGGATTCCCGGCTTACCATCCGCCAGGTGATCGCGCTGCGGTTTGCGCCGGATGGCGAGTTCGTCGCCCTGGCGAAGAAGGCGGCGGAGGAGGGCACGGCGCCGGACGATATAAAGAGGTCCATCCAGGAGTGGCGGGCGGACACCTACCGGGTGTGACCGGGGGGCCTCGGCAGCCGCTATACCGATGAACCAGCCTCACTGGGAATTGCAAGGCCGCTGGGATTGCGCCGTCTTCTTCCGCAACCTCCCGGCGGCGCTGCCCGCCGCCACCACACGATTCGTCGAAGGCACGAGCTTGGCACGCGACGTCGACGCCTTTTTCCGTGCCGCCGCGGTGCCCGGCGACTATCTTCCGGCCTGTCAAACCCTGTGGCCGCGGCCGAAGCAGTACCGGCTGCGGTGCGACGGTCCGACTCTCGCCGCGCTGGCCAGCCTGGCCGAGCGCCATGCGGCGGCCGAGCTCCTTGATCACCTGTTCGTGTACAGCGGCTCGGAAGTGCTGCTGGAGTTTCCCGATGCGTTCTGCCGGGGTTGCACGGAGTACGTTTCGGGAAACGTCGAAGAGCGGCGCATCGGGAGTTTCGCGGATGCGCTGGGGGTCGACCTGAAGAGGTCCGTGTTCCGTGGGCAGCGGTGACAGCCGCGCCGGGCCGGCCGGCGCGGAGAAGTAGAATAAGGAAGGTGCTCCCATCCTCCATTTCCCGCCGAAGCCTGCTTGTGTCCTCCGCGGTGGCTCTCGGGTGCGGCGTGCGCAAGTCCACTCCCTACCCTGCGTATTGCTTCGTGGCCAACCAGGGCAGCCATTCGGTGGCGGCGGTGGACCTGGAGGAGTTTCGCGTGCGGCGCCGGATCGCGCTCGACGCGGCGCCCAGCCTGGCGATCGCGCATCCCCAGGGCCGGCCCAGGGTATATGTGCTGGCGCCGAATGCCGGCACGGTGTACGAAATCGATTCCGGCGTCATGGCGGTGAGCCGCCGCGCCAAGGCCGGTAACCAGGCCATGGCCATGCAAATGGCGGCTTCCGGAGATGCGCTCTGGGTGTTGTACCGCGACCCGCCGGCGCTGGTGGAGTTGCCGCTCGATTCCCTGCGCCCGCGCACCCGCATCGCGCTGCGTTCTCTGCCCGACAGCCTGGCCCTCACCGGGGACGACGCCCCGGAACCGTACGCCGCCGTCGGCAGCCGCCAGGACAACACCATTGCCCTGGTGTCGCTTCACGGCGGGGGCCAGCGCGGCATTGCCGCCGGCGTCGAGCCTTCGCTGATCGCGTTCCGCAGGGATGGCAAACAGGTGCTTGCCGCCAGCCGGCCGGGCCGAAACCTGTCGGTCTTCGACGTTTCGACCGGCAAGACCGTGGTGCGGTTGCCGCTGCCGCTGGCGCCGCGCTACCTGCAGTCCAATGCCGATGGCGGGCAATTGTTTCTCACCGGCGAGGGGATCGACGCCGTGGTGATCGTGTTTCCGTTCAGCACCGAGGTCTGGCAGACGGTGCTGGCGGGCCACGCTCCCGGCGCCATGGCGGTGGCCCCCGGCGGCACCGAGTATCTGCTGGTGGCCAACCCGGACTCCGACAGCATCACCGTGCTGGACCTGGCCACTACGAAACTGGTGGGTGTGATCGGCGTCGGCCAATCGCCGTGCCAGATTCTGTTCACCGGCGGCAAACGGCCGTTCGAGCAATTCGTGCTGGTGCTCAACCGGAAATCGGGCGACATGGCGGTGGTCCGCATGCTGGCTCTCACCGAGCCGCAAGTCTCCTCGAAGCCGCGGCTAAAGTCGGTGTCGCTGTTGACCATGATACCCGTGGGCGAGAGCCCGGTCAGCGCCGCCGTGGTGGCGCTGTAACAACACGCTTACAGGCATTGACATCGGCACGGGAAGGAAATAGAATCTTCCCTAACTTATGCTTGTCTATCTCGACACACTGATCGGCTTCTCCGTCGTAATGTTGCTAATCAGCCTGCTCATTACGATCCTGACGCAAATGGTTTCGGCGCTGGTCAATCACCGCGGCAGCAACCTGAGATGGGGACTGACGACGCTGTTCGAGCACATCGATCCGGCCCTGTATCCGCTGTTGGCTGCCAGCGCCAATCGCCTGGCGCACGAAATACTCAAACACTCCCTGATATCCGATTCCTGGTTCTCGGATCTGAAAGCCGTGCGGCGGTTCCTGGAGATTCCGGTACTGAAACAGGTTTTCGGCCGTCTTCAGCTTGCCTCCGCCATCCGGACGACTGAGTTGACGAATGCCCTGAGGCAGATCGCCGCCAGCCCCGCTCAACCGGGGGTCCTGCAGGACCTGACAGCCGGAAACTGGGCGGCGCTGCAGGCGGAGATTACCGCCCTGTTGGACGCTCCCAATCCGGCGGCGAACCGCCAGATGACTCAGGCGGCCGGCGTGGCTGCCGCTGCCGTCAACGCCATCGCGGGGCAGGCGACTACGCCCCTCCTCCTGGATTCCGTCAACGCGATCCGCGGATCGGCGGGGAAACTGGAGGCGTGGTTCGGTTCCATGATGGACCGCGTCGCTCAGAAATTCGCAATGTACATGCGGCTGTGGACCGTGCTGTTCGCCAGCGCGTTCGTTCTCGCGACCGGGCTCAATACCATCACTCTCCTGAGCGATCTGTACCACGACAGCGCCCTTCGCAGCGCGCTCGTCGCCGCGGTCCCGCAGGCCACGGCCACCGCCGGCCCGGTCCTCGATCCGGGAGCGCCGTCCTTCACGGCCGCCTTGCAGAAGGCCCTCCAGGACGCCAACGTGACCGGGACACCGCAGCCGCAAAACATCCTGACCACGGCCCAGGGTGCTCAATGGATTCAGGCCAACGTGCCCGCGGAGAAGCGCGCGGCGGTACAGTCCGGCTTCGACGCCAATGCCAAGGCCGCGTCGCAGCAGGTTCTGCAAAACGCCCCGCAGAACGCCGCCAAAGTGACCGCTGCCGCTACCCAGGCCCATTTCGACATCCTCAAATGCCGCTGGCCCGCCAAACCGAAATCCAAGGACTTTCTGGGCGTGCTGATCACGGCCGCGCTGCTCAGCCTGGGCGCGCCCTTCTGGTTCAATGCGCTCAAGTCGTTGGCCAATCTGCGGCCGATCCTGGCGTCCAAGGAGCAAGCCGAGCACGCCTAGCCGGTCAACCCACCGCCGCGAACGGCAGATCCAACAGCCCGGCCACCTTTTCGACGGTTCCGCGAAGGTGGCCCATGCCGAGGGCGCAATGGTGCGTGGGACCCTGGCGGCACCACTCGTCCACAAACGCGGCCGGCGGGAGCGGAAACCGCAGGCGTGAATTGGTGTTGCCTATCCGCAGGACCGGCCCGGGGATGGATTCGGCCTCGGCCGCCAGCAGCTTGAGCTTCCCCTCGGCGGTCTGCGTCATCGCCACCAGCGTCACCGGCCCGGTCTTCACGCTCAGCTCCACACTGACGCCGCTCCCGCGCTTGCCGTGGTAGAGGCCCAGCCCGCGCAGCACCGGCTTGCGCGCCGCCATGGCCAGGTGCGCCGGACCGTCGTGGCCCATCAGCACGAACTGTTCGCGGAAATCCATGGCGTAGAACTCCGTGAACGATCCGCCCGCCCCCAGGCAATCCACGATCTTCATGGCCAGGCAGTTCTTCAGGTCGCCCTCGCCGCTGGCCGGGATGCCGCGCGCGGTCAGCAGAGAATTGCCCAGGATCAAGCCGGCCCCCAGGCGTTCGTAGCGGTTGCCCTCGCACCCGCGATAATAATACGCCAGGCCGTTCAGCCGGAATTGCGCCACCATGCGGTCGAGTCCGGCGGCCACCCGCGCCGCCCAGGCCAGATCCTCCGCGTCCACGTTTTCCAGTTCGAACCCGTGGCGCGCCGCTTCCAGTTTGGCCTCCACTTCGGCGGCGGTGGCCTGTTCGACAGCCCGGTCCAGATCGCACATTTCCAGCACTTCAATGTGCGCTCCGGTCTGCGCCGAGACCATGGTGAAATCCGAGTACATATCCAGCATGCCCGGGTAGGTGTGGCCCAGGAAGCCGATGCGGCTGGTGCGCAGGGCGCGCACGACGCCCGCGGCGCGGCACCAGCCGGCGATCTCGCCCCACGCGCGATCGTCGCCGTACAGCATTCCGGAGATCACGCGGAACGGCACACGGGCGCGCGCGAAGGCGTTGGAGATTTCCGGCGCCGCGCAGGTGCAGCAGTGCGCCAGCCACTCGCCGGTGTCGGTGCGTTCATAGTCCAACGCCGCCGCCGGTTGCAGATTAACCCAACCTTCGCACTTCGCGCCGATTTCCAGCCGAAATCCCCGGTGAACGCGCCGCAAGTGGTTGCGGCTCAATAGGGCATTTCCGGATTCGCTTGT
>Ga0209039_10003190_pt1 | contig 13029 bp, 10 predicted proteins | sample BogFormECP12_OM1_FD_188238 | JGI IMG/M metagenome (GOLD analysis project Ga0209039, IMG submission 188238) | Bog forest soil microbial communities from Calvert Island, British Columbia, Canada - ECP12_OM1 (SPAdes) (version 2) | ecosystem: Environmental > Aquatic > Freshwater > Wetlands > Bog ...
CGATCCGAGCAACCGGTCCCGTCAGGGAGAGGCGTAAGCAGGCTGCGGTGCGTTGCGAAGCATTGATCCTGGGGCTGGAGAAACCGGCGTCAGGGGAGTGGAGCAGCGAAGCACCCGGTGCTCTCTGATGCAGAGCTTGGTACGGTGCATGCCCGTGGCGAGCCAGGCTGGGAATCGAGTCACTTGGAACCTTTCTTTTTTGGGGGCGCTTTCCGACCGCCCCACCTCACTGGTTGGCCGCCCATCCCATATAGGCCTTGTCCATCAGCACGCCGGCAACCACGTGCGCCGCCAGGGCTCCCAGGCAAACCAGTTCCCGCAACCACAGCCAACTGCGCAGCGGCGCCGCCGCCACCTGCCGCAGCCAGAAGACCATGCTGGCCGCGAAGAGCACGAACAGCGAAGAATAAGCCGACCACACGAAATTGGCGTGGTCCCAACGGATCGTCTCCGACAGCAGTTACATAGGAGGCGCCGAAGAAGAACGTCAGCCAGGCAAGCTGGATCATCCCGTCGCGCCACGCCGTCTTCCAGTGCAGCAGCAGCACCGCCAGGGGAAACGCCGTGGAGAGCAGGAATTTCGCCACCAGCCCGCTGGCATAGTGGTGCATCACCCGCAGCGGCGCCCAACCGATGGTGTCCCGGTATTGCACTACGTCCGGACGGGCCGAGAAAACCTGTAGATACTGCCACCCCAGAACGGCCAGGGCGGGCAATGCGAACCCGATCAGCAGCGCGCCGGGCGACAGCGGCGCGCGGCGCAGAACCCTGAGGACCGCCAGAATGGCGGCCGCCGGGAGCAGGCAGATGAGATAGCTGGGCTTGGCCAGCGCCCCGCCGGCTACGGCCAGGAAGTAAACCAGCAGAACGCCCCAGCCCGCCCGGCGCCTTCCGAACAGAAATCGCACCGTGAGGAAGAACCCGGCCACCGCGAACGGCCGGAGCAGGGTGAACGTGGGGGCGTTGTAGGGGTCGTTCCACAGGTAGCCGATGGTGTACCAGGGCACTCGCGCGATGGGCTGGAATACCAGCACCGCGCCCGTGGCGGCCAGCAACACCGGCGCGCGGCCGATCCGCCGGTCAGCGTGAAAGACCACCCACAGCACGGCGTAGATCAGCACCGCCGCCAGCGCATAAGCTCCAATCACCACCAGCCGCCCGGCCAGCAGGAACGAAGACGCCAGGTGAGCGGCGTACACGCCGCCGGCCAGAACGTAGTAGAGGAAATGCGGCACGGCAATCCTGCCGGTGTGGTACAAATCCTCCGCCCACTTCACGTGAACGATGTAATCGTTTCCCGCCGCCTGAAACATCACCCAGGCGATGGAGCCGTGGACGTACGCGTACGCCGCCGCGGCAACCGCCGCCGCCGCGATGTGGCTCAGCCCCGGACGCGGCAGCGATGGCATCGCCGGGTCCGCCGCCGTGAAAGCCAAGAACCGCGCGATGCGGGTACCCAGGGATTGCGCACGCGTGGGTTCTCCCGCGGCGGAGGTTGGCCGGGCGACGGGTTTCCGGCGGACCCGGCTTCTGGGCATGGTTACCGGCCGGCAGCTTGCGGCTGCTTGTGCTGGGCGGTGTAGCGGTCCACGAACGCCGAGAAGGCGGCCTGCAGGGCCATGCGCGCGGCGTCGCCGCGGCCCACCTGGCGGTCTTCGATCTGGCGGACCGGCAGCAGGTCGCGGGTGGTGGAGGTGATGAAGACCTCTTCGGCGGTCTCCAGGTCCGCCGGCAGCAGCGTCTTCTCGACGATGCGGATTCCGGGCACGCGAACTTCCTCGAGAATCACTTCCCGCGTGATGCCGGGGAGGCATCCCGAGTCGAGGGGCGGCGTCCACACCTCGCCCGCGGCCGCCGCAAAAATGTTGGCCGAGGTGCACTCGGCAACCTCGCCGCGCTCGTTCAGGAGGATCGCTTCGTCGAAGCCGCGGTCGTGAGCCTCTTCGTACCAGGTGAGGTTCATGGCCCAGGAGAGCATCTTGGCGCCCGCAAACGGGCTGGCGGCGTGGCGGCCGTTGGCCTGGTACGCCAGCTTGACGCCGGCGCCCCAATCCTTGATATCGGCGGTGAGAGCGATCAGGTCGCTTTTCCTCCCGTTCGGTGGGCCTTCCCAGATGCCGCCGCCGTTGCGCACGATCGCCAGGCGCAGCGTGCAGTCGGGAGTTCCGTTGGCTTCGAGCAGTTCCAGCAGCTTGCCGCGCACCGCCTGGGGATCGTCCGGGATGGCGACGTGCAGCCGGGCGGCATCGCGGGCGATCCTCGTCCAGTGCCGCTCGAAAGCGAAGGGAACCCAGCCGGCCACCCGCAAGGTGCTGAAGACTCCCCACCCGGAGAGCAGGCCGATCTGGCCGGGGGAAAGCGAAAGCTCGCGGGCTTCGCGGATTTCCTGGTTGTGAAGAACGTAACGGTGGATCACCCGGCCATTTTATCGTCTCTCGCGGGCAGGCGCGCCGCCCGGCTCGCCGCGGGGAGTTATGATGGGTGTCCGGAATTTCTGCTTATGCGGATTGCGTGGATGGGCGTGGCGCTTTTGTGGATGAGCCTGGGGCTGGCCGGGCAGGACGTGCCGGTGGCGGAACCGCACGCGATGGGAGTCTTCTACTACCTGGACCCCGATACGGAAGGCCTGCTCGGGCTGGAGCGGCAGGTGGCCACCGAGGTCACGAGGTCGAAGGCGCATGGATTCGGAGGCCGGGAGACGGCGCTCTGGGTGCCCGGTGCGCGTTCGCCGGTGCGGCTGCACAGCGGCAAGCCGGGTGTGTTCGTGTTCGCCGTGGATCCGGGGACCAACCCGTACACCTATGTGCAGTTCTTCCAGTTGACCGTGCGGAAGGACACGCGCGAGGTGCTGCAATCGGAGACCGTGGGCGGAAGGGTCGCGAGCACGCTGAACCAGGCGCAGGCGCCGTTCCGCGTGATGAAGCACGGAAAGCTGTCGTTCAAGGCGGTGCTGCAAGGGCCGCTGATGCCCGGCGAGTATGCGTTGAGCACGCCCACGAGTAACGTGGGGTACTGCTTCGGGGTGGACTGAGGGGTGAAATGCAAGATGTCCGCCGGAGCCGTGTTGGCGTCGCCCGCCGCGGTCATCCGGGACGATTCTGGCGTGCGGCAGAATTACTGGTGGCGGCGGAACAAGCATATCCCGTGGAATGAAATTGTGGAAGCCGTGCACGAGCCGAAATCCGATCGTACCGTGGTCCGCGGAAAATGGGGAACCTGCATCTCGATCTCGCCGTATCTCATCGGCCAGCACCAGTTCGAACGGGAAGTCCTGGCGCACAGCAGCCTGAACGAAATTCCTGAGCACATCTGATTCGCCGTAGTTCGCGGATCGCGCCGGCCTTCCATCTGCAGACTGAGAACACGAACGCCCTGCAGGGGGCAGGGCGTCGTAGAAACTCCGCGGTTGTCGGCCGCCCTACCCGCTCATCGCCCCCAGGAACTCCCCGTTGGTCTTGGTCTTGCCCAGCTTGTCCAGCAGCAGTTCCATGGTCTCCACCGGGCTCAGCGGGTTCAGTACCTTTCGCAGAATCCACACGCGGTTCAGCTCGTCCTTGGGCAGCAGCAACTCTTCCTTGCGGGTGCCGCTCTTGTTGATGTCGATGGCCGGGAACACGCGCTTGTCCACCAGCTTGCGCTCCAGGTGGATTTCCATGTTGCCGGTGCCCTTGAACTCCTCGAAGATCACGTCGTCCATGCGGCTGCCGGTGTCGATGAGCGCGGTGGCGATGATGGTCAGCGAACCGCCTTCCTCGATATTGCGCGCGGCGCCGAAGAAGCGCTTGGGACGCTGCAGGGCGTTGGAATCCACGCCGCCCGAGAGCACCTTGCCGGAGGGCGGAACGATGGTGTTGTAGGCGCGCGCCAGGCGCGTGATGGAATCCAGCAGAATCACCACGTCGCGCTTGTGCTCCACCAGCCGCTTGGCCTTCTCGATCACCATTTCGGCCACCTGCACGTGGCGCGTGGCGGGCTCGTCGAAGGTCGAGCTGATGACTTCGCCGCGCACGCTGCGCTGCATGTCGGTGACTTCCTCGGGGCGCTCGTCGATCAGCAGCACGATGAGCGACACTTCCGGATGATTGGTGGTGATGGAATTGGCGATGGACTGCAACAGCATGGTCTTGCCGGTGCGCGGGGGCGACACGATGAGACCGCGCTGCCCCTTGCCGACCGGAGTCAGCAGGTCCATGACGCGCCCCGAGAAGTTGTCCTTCACGGTTTCCAGCTTCATGCGCTCGTTGGGATACAGCGGCGTGAGGTTGTCGAAGAAGATCTTGTTGCGGGCTTCCTCGGGCGGCTCGAAGTTGATGGCGTCCACCTTGATCAGCGCGAAGTAGCGCTCGCCTTCCTTCGGCGGGCGGATCTGGCCGCTGATGGTGTCGCCGGTGCGCAGATCGAAACGGCGGATCTGCGAGGGGGAGACGTACACGTCGTCGGGGCCGGGAAGGTAGTTATACTCCGGGGCGCGCAGGAAGCCGAAACCGTCGGGGAGGCATTCGAGCACGCCTTCGGAGAAGATGAGGCCGCTCTTTTCCGCCTGGGTCTGGAGGATCTTGAAGATCAGCTCCTGCTTGCGCAGCCCGGCGGCGCCACTGATGCCCATGTCCTTGGCCACCTGGTTGAGCTTCTGGATGCTCATGTCCTTGAGCTCCACCAGGTCGAGCGTGGGGGTGCCGTTCTTGACGCCCTGGATGTTGGGCTTGCGGCGATGATGGCCGGGACCGAGCAGGCCCGGAGCGGCGGTTTCCACGGGAGCGGCGGGCGCTTCGGCAGCGGGCGCTTCGACAGCGGGTTTGGACTCGACAGCGGGTTTAGGCTCGACGGCCGGCTTGGGCTCCGCGGCCGGCTTGGGCTCCGCGGCCTTGACTTCGGCGGGCGGGTCGGCTTTGGGCGGATCGGCCTTGGCGGCTTCCGCCTTGGGCGGCCTGAGGGGGCGGTCGGCGTGCGGCTTTTCCACGTGCTTTTCCACTTTCTCGGCGTCGACGGTCCCGGAGGTGGACGCGGCGTCGCGGGAGGGCGACTTCTCTGGAGGCTTTTCGGATTTCTCCGTGGGCGGGGTGTTTACCGCTGCAGTGTCTTCGTTATTGCTTGCCAAATTTCCCTCACTCCCCGGCCGGTAACGGCCGAGAACGGCAACGGGTCGGCGCCTTCCTCGCGGATGGCGCGCAAGCCGCGCTCTTGATCGGATTGTTTTAGTTTGTCGGACTTAGTGGCGATTACCAGGTACGGTCTGCCGTGAACCTCGAGCCACCGTTTGAGATCGAGATCCTTCTCCATCCAGCCACGGCGCGCATCCAGGATCAGGCAGGAAAGCGTCAGAGTCTGCCTACCCTCCAGATACTGCTCGATCAGCTTCTTCCATTCCACCACAATTTGCCGCGGAACGCGCGCGTACCCATACCCGGGGAGATCGACGAAGTGCAGCTTACCATCGACCCGATAGAAGTTGATGGTTTGCGTGCGTCCCGGCGTGTTGCTCGTAAATGCCAGCTTCCGCTGCCCGGTGAGGGCGTTGATGAGGCTGGACTTCCCTACATTACTTCTACCTAAAAAAGCGACTTCCGGCAAGTCTTCAGCCGGAAACTGGGCTGGACTGGCCGAACTGACTATGAATTCCGCGTGCACAGAACCTACCCGGAGCGGGCCGCGCGAGGCGGCATCCGGCTCTCTACCCGCCTAATGAGCGAGAGCTTCATTCGCCGGCTGAACACCCACCTCTGTCAAGCCCGCCGGCATGGGCAGCGCCACCAGTTCGCGCTCCAGGGCGATCCGCAGGACTTCGTCCATGGATTCGACAAAATGCAACTTCATGGTCTTCTTTATTGCGTCGGGAATGTCCGGCAGGTCCTTCTCATTCTCCCGCGGAATGATGGCTTCCAGGATGCCATGGCGGTGCGCCGCCATAAGTTTTTCCTTGAGGCCGCCGATGGGCAGCACCTTGCCGCGCAAAGTGATTTCGCCGGTCATGCAGACATCGCCGCGCACCGGAATCCGCGTCAGCGCGCTGCAGATGGTGGTGGCCAGGGTAATGCCCGCCGACGGGCCGTCCTTGGGGATGGCGCCTTCGGGGATGTGAATGTGGACGTCCAGGTTGCGGTAGAAGTCGCGCGGCAATCCGAAGGTGTGGGCGCGCGAACGGATGTAGCTCATGGCCGCCTGCGCGGACTCCTGCATCACCTCGCCCAGTTTTCCGGTGATGGTGAGCTTGCCTTTGCCCTCCATGAGGGTGCACTCGACGGAGAGAATCTGGCCGCCCACCTCGGTCCAGGCCAGCCCCACGGCGGCCCCGATTTCGTTCTTCTTTTCGGCCTCCAGGTCGCGGAACCTCCACGGACCCAGCAGGTCGGGCAGTTTTTCTCCGTCGATCACCTGCTTCGCGGGCGGCTCTTTCTCCTTGCCGCCCTGGCTGTTGACCACCAGCCGCGCCACCTTGCGGCAAACGTTGCCGATTTCGCGCTCCAGGTTGCGCACCCCGGCTTCGCGCGTGTAGTACTGGATCAGGCCGTTGATGCCCGAATCGGGGAATTCGATCTCGTCGGCCGTGAGCCCGGTCTGCTCCATCTGCTTCTTCACCAGGAAGCGCTTGGCGATCTCCATCTTCTCCAACTCCGTGTAGCCCGAGAGACGGATGACTTCCATGCGGTCCTGGAGGGCCGGCGGAACGGTATGCAGGACGTTGGCGGTGGCGATGAAGAAAACCTGGCTGAGATCGTACTCGACGTCCAGGTAGTGGTCGACGAACATGAAGTTCTGCTCGGGATCGAGGACTTCGAGCAGCGCGGCCGAAGGGTCGCCGCGGAAGTCCGTGGACATCTTGTCCACTTCGTCCAGCATGAAAACGGGATTGCGCGTGCCGGCCTTCTTCATCATCTGGATGACCTGGCCGGGCAGCGCGCCGATGTAAGTGCGGCGGTGGCCGCGGATTTCGGCTTCATCGCGCACCCCGCCGAGCGACATGCGGACGAACTTGCGCCCGGTGGCCTTGGCGATGGACATGCCCAGCGAAGTCTTGCCCACGCCGGGAGGCCCGACGAAGCACAGGATGGAGCCCTTGGGATTCTTCACCAGGCGGCGCACGGCCAGGAATTCGAGGATGCGCTCCTTGATTTTCTCGAGACCGTAGTGGTCGTTTTCGAGCACGCTTTCGGCGAACTTGAGATCGCGGATTTCCTTGGACTTGTTCTTCCACGGCACCGCCAGCAGCCAGTCCAGATAATTGCGCGAGACGGTGGACTCGGCCGACATGGGCGGCATGTTCTCCAGGCGCTTCAACTCGGCCATGGCCTTCTCGAGCGCATCGGTGGTCATGCCGGCGGTTTCGATGCGCTTTTTCAGCTCGTCGATCTCGCTCTTCTCGCCGCGGCCCAGCTCCTTCTGGATGGCCTTGATCTTCTCGTTGAGGTAGTACTCTTTCTGCGCCTTTTCCATCTGGCGCTTCACGCGGCCCTGAATGGTGCGGTCGACGCTGAGCTTTTCGATTTCGATGTCGAGCATCTCGGCCACGCGGGTGAGGCGGTCGATGGGGTCGAAGATCTCGAGCATCTCCTGCTTCTCTTCGATGGTGAGCTGCAGGTTGGCGCCCACGGTGTCGGCCAGTTTTCCGGCGTCGTCCACGCGGACGGCCGCGATCATGGTCTCGTAGTTCAGGTTCTGGCTCAGCTTGACGTACTGCTCGAAGAGCCCGGTGACGCGGCTGATGAGCGCGTCGAGCTGGGGGCCGGTCTCGATCTTGAAACTGGCGGTGCGCACCACCGCGCGGAAGAAGCCGTCGTCGTCGGAAATCGAAATCACGCGCGCGCGCTCCACGCCTTCCACCAGCACCTTTATGTTGCCGTCGGCCAGCTTGAGGCTCTGCACGATGTTGACGATGGCGCCCACGGAGTAGATCTCGTGGGGTTTGGGTTCGTCGACGGAGGCGTCGTGCTGCGTGGCCAGAAATATCTTCTTGTCGCCGGCCATGGCCTCTTCCAGCGCCCGGACGCTGGATTCGCGGCCCACCACGAACGGAATCATCATGTAGGGGAAGATGACCACCTCGCGAATGGGCATCATCGGCAGATGTTTTGTATCGGATCTTTCCTTCGAAGTGAGCATTACTTTCCCCCGGGAAAATACTCTCCCCTGGATTCGTGCGGACAGCAGTAGGGACCGGAACCTGCCCGGCCGCCGTTAACCGGCCTTTTCCAATATTGTAAGACTGATTTTCTGCGAGAGCACCATCTCTTTGGTGACCTGGAACTCGCGCACCTTCTTGTAGGAAGGCAGGTAATACATGAGATCGAGCATCAGGTCTTCGAGGATCATGCGCAGGCCGCGGGCGCCGACTTTGCGCTCCATGGCCAGGTCGGCGATCGCCTCCAAGGCTTCATCGCTGAACTTGAGCCGCACGTTCTCGAACTCAAAGAGCTTCTGATACTGCTTGACGATGGCGTTCTTGGGCCGGGAGAGGATCTGGATCAGAGCCGAACGGTCCAGGTCTTCCAGCACCGCGTTGACGGGCAAACGCCCAATGAATTCGGGTATGAAACCGAACTTGATGAGGTCGACCGGCTGCACGTCGTTGAGCAGGTCGATATCGCGGCGTCCGCTGATGGTGGAATGCCGCGCGCCCCCGCCCTCCTCCTGCAGGAAGCCCATGGACTTCTTGCCGGTGCGGCGGGCCACCACCTTTTCCAGACCCACGAAAGCGCCGCCGCATATGAAGAGGATGTTGGTGGTATCGACGGGCGTGAACTCCTGGTGGGGGTGCTTGCGGCCGCCCTGCGGCGGAACGTTGGCCACCGTGCCTTCGAGGATTTTCAACAAAGCCTGCTGCACGCCCTCGCCCGATACGTCGCGGGTGATCGAGGGGTTTTCGTCCTTGCGGCAGATCTTGTCGATTTCATCGATGTAAATGATGCCCTGCTGGCACTTCTGCACGTCGCCATCGGCCGCCTGCAGGAGCTTGAGGATGATGTTTTCGACATCCTCGCCCACGTAGCCGGCTTCGGTGAGGGTGGTGGCGTCGACGATGGCGAAGGGCACGTCCAGAATCTTGGCCAGCGTCTGCGCCAGCAAGGTCTTGCCGGTGCCGGTGGGGCCGATCAGCAGGATGTTGGCCTTCTGCAATTCCACGTCGGTGTTGCGCATGCGGTTCATGTGAATCCGCTTGCAGTGGTTGTAGACGGCGACCGCCAATTTCTTCTTGGTGGATTCCTGCCCGATCACGTACTGATCGAGGAACTCCTTGACCTCCAGAGGTTTGGGAATTTTGTTGGGAGTTCCGGAGGGCGGCTCGACTTTATCGTCTTCCAGAATTGAATTGCAAACCGCAATGCACTCGTCGCAGATGTACGCCCGCGGGTAATCGCTCGGCGACGAGATAAGCTTGCCTACAACGTCCTGACTTTTATGGCAAAAGGAACACCGCAAAGCATCATCGGATCCGGCACGCTTCACGCAGTTTTCTCCTCACCCGGCAGCCCTGGGCCCCGCAACCTGGAAACCCACCCGACCGCTCGGTAGGGAACCTCAATCTGTATCCTCTCCATTATCCCCCCAAGCTGCCCATAAGGCAATGTACCCTTCAGAGAACGTTTCCTGGGGGGTACCAGAGCTATTAGCCTTATGCTGTCTGTCATAAGTATGAAATGTTTCCCCACCGCGGCGGGAAAGCCGGCAACCCGATTCTGAGCCGGTGATGAAAGCCGATCAACGCAGTTAGGGCGGTTCGTTCTAATTCGGGTTCATCCGCGGCCAGGGGTATTCTTGGCAGCCTGCGCCACCCGCCGCCCTAAGTGCTCGCGGATCATTAACTTCAGGCTGTCTTTCGGGCGTGCTCGAAAAGGAAATTGAGAGTCTTTTCGGTCTGAATGTGATTGGCGATGCGCCCCAACGTGCCGTCCTTTTCGAACTTGATGTGAACCGCCGCCACCGGCTCGCGGCTCTGGCGGGCGCTACGTTCCACTTCGCGATCCACTTCGTCGCGGGTGGCGTGGATGGATTCGCGCTCGGCGATGCGCGAGAGCAGCATGGACGCCTTCACCTCGTGGACGGCCTTGTCGCGCTGCGCTTCCCGGATCTTCTCCCAGTCCAGCTTGGCGCCGCGCGGATCCACGCCTTCGGAGATCATGGCCCGGATGGCCTGCTCGACGCGCGACTTGATCTGCCGTTCCACGAACGCTTCGGGAACCGGGAAGTCGTGCATTTCCACCAGCTTGTCGATGATCAGGTTCTTGGCTTCCTGCTGCGCCTGGTACTGCTGCTGGGCGAAAACGGACTTGCGGATGGCCTCGCGCAGTTCCTCCACCGTGCGGTAATCGCCCACGTCCTGCGCAAATTCGTCGTTCACTTCGGGCAGGTTTTTGCGGCGAATACCCTTGACGGTGGTATGGAACATGACCGACTTGCCGGCCAGGCGGGCAGCCCCGTAATCTGCCGGGTAAGCCACCTCGAAGTCCTTTTCGTCGCCCGGGGACAGGCCGCGGAGGTTCTCGGTGAAGGCGGGGAAGGTCTCGGCGCCGCCGAGTTCCAGCACCATCTCCTCCTGCTTCACCGGCTCGCCTTCGACTCCGGCGATGCTCTCCAGCGCCACCACGGCGTAATCGCCGTCCACCAGCGGGCGGGGATCGATGTTGGAGTAATCCGCCTTCTGCTCGCGGATCTCCTCCAGACGTTTGTCAATGTCCGCATCCCCGATCTCGGGGTCGTGATACGGCACTTCGATGTTCCGGTAGTCCCCCAGCTCCACCTGCGGAATCACTTCGAACTCGGCGGTGAAGCGTAGCGGTTCGCCCTCGTGGAAGTGGACGTCCCGGATGTCGGGCTGGCCGACCACGTTGAGGTTATCGGCCTCGAACTGTTTGTGGAGGTGCTTGGGAACCAGGCTCTCCAGCACCTTCTGCCGGATGTCGCCGGCGAACTGCTTGCGAATCAACCCCAGCGTGGCCTTGCCCGGGCGGAAACCCGGGAGCTTGGCGCGCTTCTGGATGTCCAGCAGGACGCGTTCCGTCTCGGCGGTCACTTCGGCAACGGGAACGGAAATCTCCAGCGAATGCTTGCAACCTTCAACTAATGCCAACTGGATTTGACCTCGGGAAAGAAGTGATGGTGTAAACTTCATCATAACACGCACAATTGGCGTGGCCGCTCCCGGTTCAGCCATGCTCAGAGCCATCTCCATCGCCGCAGTACTGGCGTTACTGGGCCTGTGGGCCGTGGTAGTCCGGCGGAAGTGATGTGGGCGGACGCCCACCATCGCCGGCTGCCGCGCGATACTGACACAGGGAGACCGGAATGCTTTTTGCCGACTTGCCGCTGGCTCGCCGCCTGGAAGCCGCCGAAGCGGCCAATGCCCGCGCCTTTACGCGCACCCGGACGCCGTTTCTGGAGGTGGCGGGAGGGTGCGCGGTTTTTGCCGGCGCCGGTTCTCCGCTGTCCCACGCGGTGGGCCTTGGGCTGGACGGGCCCGTGCCGGAAGCCGCCATCCGGGCTATCGAGGATTTCTTCCGCTCCCGCGGCGCCGCCGTGTCCCTGGACCTGTGCCCGCTGGCGGACCCCGGCCTCTTCCAGGCTCTCGGCCGGCGCGGCTACCGGATTACGGAATTCAACAACGTCCTGGTGAAACGGCTGGCGGGCACGGAGATCGTGCTCACCCCTCGCGTGCGGCGCGCCATTTCCGAGGAAGGCGAACTGTGGGCCCATACGCTGGGCGAGGGCTTCTTCGAACAGGGGGCCCTAACGGACGAGGAAATGGACGTGGGCCGCGCCATCTTCGCCGCCCGGAGTTCGCTCTGCTACCTGGCCGCCGCGGAGACCGGCGAACCGGCCGGCGGCGGCGCGGCCGCCTTTCACGACGGCCTGGCCACGCTGTTCGCCGACGCCACCGTGCCGCGGCGGCGGGGCGCGGGCTTCCACCGCGAGCTGATTGCCGCGCGCCTCAATGAAGCCGTCGCCCGGGGATGCGACCTGGCCACCGCCGCTACCTTGCCGGGCAGCGGCTCGCAGCGCAATTATGAACGCTGCGGCTTCGAAGTGGTCTACACCCGGGTCACCCTGGCCGACCGCGATCTGGTGTAATCCGATTCATGAGAAAGTCCGGCCCGCCGGACCACAATTCTCGTTGAGGCGGGTCGGGGCCGTCCGGCGATCGGCGCGGATCTTCCGTCCATCTCCCGGAAACGCTACCATCATGTGGCTGGATCACTGGGTTATCGGCTGTCTGGGGCCACTGGCGGTGTGGATCCTGGTGAGCGGGCTGGACGACCTGTTCGTTGCCCTGGTCCGCCTCGTCACCGCCTGCGAACCTTTCGCCTGGCCGGAGGCATCCGCCCTGGACGCGGCCGCCCAACGCCCCATCGCCATCTTCGTCCCGCTGTGGCACGAGCACTCCGTGATCGGCCAGATGCTCGACCGCAACCTTTCCGCCATCGGCTATGGCAACTTCCAGGTCTTCGCCGGAGTCTACCCCAACGACGAGTTGACGGTCCGCGCGGTGGAGAGCGCGGCGCGCCGCCACCCGCGGGTGCACGTGGCCCGCTGCCCGCATGGCGGCCCCACTTCCAAGGGCGACTGTCTGAACTGGATTCACCGCGAAATGCTGGAATACGAAACCGCCCACGGCGTGCGCTTCGAAATCCTCATGATCCACGACGCCGAGGACGTCGTCCATCCCGAATCCCTGCGCCTGGTGAACTGGTTTTCCCGCGAGTACGACATGGTGCAGATCCCCGTTCTGGCGCTGCCCACCCCCGCCTGGGAACTGACCCACGGAGTGTACTGCGACGAGTTCGCCGAGAGCCAGGCGAAGGAGTTTCAGGCGCGCCAGAGCCTGGGCGGATTCCTGCCTTCCACCGGCGTGGGGACCGGCTTCGGCCGCGAGGCCATGGACCGGCTGGCGGCGGCGCGCGGAGGCCGCATGTTCGACCCCCAATGCCTCACCGAGGACTATGAAACCGGCTTCGCCCTGCACTCGCTCGGCTGCCGCCAGATGTTCCTGCCGGTGCGGCGCGGCGAAGCCGGGCCGGTGGCCACGCGCGAGTACTTCCC
>Ga0209039_10003191_pt1 | contig 13027 bp, 12 predicted proteins | sample BogFormECP12_OM1_FD_188238 | JGI IMG/M metagenome (GOLD analysis project Ga0209039, IMG submission 188238) | Bog forest soil microbial communities from Calvert Island, British Columbia, Canada - ECP12_OM1 (SPAdes) (version 2) | ecosystem: Environmental > Aquatic > Freshwater > Wetlands > Bog ...
TTGTTGACGATCAGGGTGTTCCCGCTGTACATCGCCGCGCAGCCCGGTCCCGGGACGCACATGGAAAGCTCGGGCAGGAACGAGGCGGTCGAGCTCCCGTTGTACGTCACGAGCGTCTGGTACACGCTGACGATCGGTTCCTCACTGATGGTATCGTAGGCCACCGAGGGGTCCTCGGAGGTGGCACCACCCGGAGCTACTTCCTGGAAGATAATCTGGCCCGAGTGCGGGCTCGACGTGGTGGGAGGAACGCCGCCGCACTGACCGCAACCCACCCCCACGCCCTCGGGCGAGATGTAGACCGTCCAGGTGTAGTTCTGGAAGATCGTCCCCGTCGGAGCGGTGATTGCCCCGACCATGGAGATGAAGTAGATACCGGGGGCAGTGAAAGCGTAGGAAGCCGCCACCTTGGTCGGGGTGGACACCAGGCCGGACTGCGTCCCACCTGTCGAGGTGAGCGTCGGCGCGTGGTCGATGTACCCCGAGGCCGAGGAGTTGGAGGTGTACTCGGCCGAGACATGAATCGTTCCGGATCCTTCGAGCCAACCGAACTGAGTGGACGCGGTGGATCCGTTGGAGAGCGTGGCCACAACCGCAGGGTAGAATCCGGCGGAGGCGGTCTGAAGGTTTGGAGTCACGACGATTGGGTAGAGGTAGCGAGTGCCGTTGTACCAGGCTGAACTGACGAGCGCCCGGGCACTCAGAACGTACGAGCCCAGGCCGGAGTACGTGTGGTTGGAGCTCGAGTTGGACCCCGTATAGTTCGAACCATCTCCCCAGGATACTTCGTACTGAGAAGCAGATTCGCCGTCTATCAACGCGACAGTGGAGAAGAGGCCATGGCCCTGACTGAGGCTGGCCACGAGCTGGCCGAAACCCGGCTGGTCGGAAACGGACATGATTACGTAGCCCGGCCAGAGACTGCAAATTGGTGACGGAGAGCAGGTGCTGATCGTCTTGGTCTCCCTGCCCGGGATTTCGCTCAATACCCCGTATCCCACGCCACCGACGACGAGGATTACTGCGACCAGCACCGCGAGGGCGAGCCACAACGACATCCTGCCTCGACCCGATCGGGGGGATTCGCGGGCGGGAGTCGCCCCTTCCGCCGTCATGCTGGTTTTACATCTCCTGACGACACTCTCCGCGCTGGCGAAGAGGCGGACGCTCGTATTTCCACCCTTACGGCGACCGCGCGTACGCGCCTGTCAGTGCAGCGTGCCGGACCGGCCCTGAGAACTTGGGCATCCCGAAAAGGAATGCACCACCGGGGTGAATCTCGCATGGGGGGGTCCCGTGACGGTCATGAGCGAGCGGGACGCGATTCCTAATCCAAGCCGCCCGCGGTGAAAACTGCCCCACAACTCTCTCGTCACGCGCGTACGGCACGGGAATCTTGATTCAAGGATTCGAACCCCCGAGGGGTACGAGTCCCCCCGTGTCTCCTCATGGATAGAGGTCTACCTAGCGTTGTGGGCGGAAACGCGTTCCGAGCGGGGCCGATTCCGCTTCGCCCCGTGACGAGAAGCTTGATAATTGCCCGCGTGCCTGTGTTTTCCAGTGAACGGGCGTCGTCGCTGGCGTATCGGCCGGAAGAAGGGCATTTCCGAGATCATCGGGGCCATCCTGCTGATCAGCCTCACGATCGTCGCCGGCGTCCTCCTCTGGACGTTCCGGGTCACCTTGCCGCCGTCGCCGCCGACCATCACGCTCTCGCTGAGGTCCGGGGGAAGCAACCCCGTCTGGGGGGACCCTACTGACTGCCAGCCCTGGGGGTACACCCTGGCCTCCTACCCCCTGTCGGGCGGTCAGACATCGGCCTGGAGGACCGCGTGGAATAACGAGTGCGGCTCGCCTCACGTGACCGGCAACTTCTCCGAGTTGAACACCTCCCAGTTCGTGATCACATCCCATTCACCGTCGGCCATTCTGCTCTCGGACCTCAACCTCACGTTCATCTGCAACGGAGCGTACGCTCCGGCCCCCTACACCACCCACACGAACACCATCCTCGTTTCCGGAGCGCTCTCCACCATGACATGGTTCCCGGGTTCGACGACCTCCGCGCCGGCCGATGCCCCGCACCTGGGATGGTGCGGAGGATTCGACGCCTCGGGGTTCGGAGGCGGTTCGTTCGGCGTCCTCTACAACCGCCTCGCGCTGTTCACCCCGATCAACCCCGGCATGTCACTCCTCGAGAACGGCGACACGTTCGTTCTCTACATTCACAACGGCGGCTGGCCGTTGGACTTCTACTGTGTGGCGATGCAGGTCGGAATCTTCGGCGTGAACACCGCGGACTGCCCACTCTACTACTCGGGGCACACCAATCCCTCCCAATACGCGTATCCCGTCATGGATGCCGACGATTACCACGGCGCTCCCCCGTGGTGCTTCCAGGCCCTCAACGCCTGCACCATCGACATCACCTACACCGGGAATCCTTCAACCCTCGTGGCGACGATCCCTGTCTACTCCCTCGCGCCTCCGACCTAGTCGTCCCTCCGAACGGATGGACCCGAGTAGATCATGCGGCGGTGGACACGTCGGCGCGTCCTCAATCTCGGGTTGGCCATCGGGGCCGTCGTCGTGGTCATTCTCCTGCTCTTGGTCGCCTTCGGGTACCTAGCGGTCCCGTCCTCATCGGTCGGGCAGGTCACCCTCTACGAGATTCGATGGACCGTGCATCAGGGAACGACGTCGAGTGGGCAAGGCTGGTTCGGGCCGAGCCAGTTCAACTACTCGCTCGCCGACGGCTACCCCGTGAAGGTCGCTCCCGGAGAAACCCTCACCATCCCGTGGGCGTTCTCGAACTACGACGTGACCAACCACACGATCATCGCGATTCTGGTGGGGGCTCCGTTCACGTTCGTCCGCACCTTGCCCGCGCTCCCGGCTGTCGTGCCGAGTGGAACCGACGACGCGTTCCTCAGCGTCGCCATCAGGGCACCGTCCATCGCGGGACTGAACATCACCCTGACCATGACGGTCGAAGTGGCCTGATACGAGCAAGCCGCGAACGTCGGTATCCTACGCCCAAATCCGGGTTGATCATCCCTGCGACGAACCGGATTCCGTCGGGCCGACCGAGTCGGGAACCGGTTCAGGGAGCGGCGGCCGTCGTTCGCCCGCCGTTCGCGGCGTTCACTCCATGGGAGGCGGGGGGGTTCTTCTCACCAGCGTGCCCCGGGGCCGGGGCCCGGAGGACGTCCTCGTCCTCCGAGACGACCGGTTCCCCCGGCGGCGCGGCCGACTCCGCCGGGCGGCTCCCCTTGAGGAGGAGCGTCGCCTCCACGGTCCCGTCGTCCGAGTAGGAGAGCGAGAACCCCATCCGCTTCATCAGCGAGAGCGCACGGTAGTTCTCCGCGAGCATGACGGAATAGACCCGTTCGATCCCCATGTCCTCCGCGACCTCGAGGACGTGGTCCGCGAGTTTCGTCCCGAGCCCCGCGTTCTGGAACTCGTCGGTCACGATGATGGCGAACTCCCCGCTCTTCCCGTCGGGTTCGATGCTGAGGCGGCCGACGCCCAGGAGCCGGCGCTTCCCGTTCTGGGTGATCTCGGGAACGATCGCGATCTCGCGGTCGTAATCGATGTTGCAGTACCGCACCCGCACCTCGTGGGGCGTGTCCTTGATGACCTGGAAGAACCGGTAGCGGATCGACTCCTCCGAGAACGCCTTGAACATCTCGAGCCACATCGGCTCGTCCTCGGGCTTGATCGGTCGGAGGAGGACCTCCTCGCCGTTCGCCATCCTCCACCGCGTCTCGTACTTCTTGGGATACGGACTGATCACGAGATGAGCGTGGGGCTCGAGCTCGCGGTCCACGAGGGCCCGGTCCACGAGGATCCGGGCGTCGAGGATGTGGACCTTGCTTTCGCTCAAAAGAAGCGGGTTGATGTCGATCTCCTTGATCTGGGGGAAGTCGACCAGGAGCTGGGAGAAGAGGAGCAGCGTCCGCTCGAGGAGCTCCAGGTTCGCGCGCGGCTGGTTGCGGTACCCCTTGAGGACCTGGTAGACCTTCGTTTCCTCGAGCATCCGGCGGATCAGCGTTGTATTGAGCGGAGGCAGCGCGACCGCGGTGTCCCGATAGAGCTCGACGCCCACGCCCCCCATCCCGAACAGGATCGTCGGCCCGAAGAGCGGGTCGACCTTGCCGCCGACGATCAGTTCGTGACCGCCCCGAGGGATCATCGGCTGGACGGTCACGCCGAGCACCTGAGCGTTCGGCTTGAACGCCTTCGCCCGCTCCATTAGGACGTCAAACTGCCGTCGGACCTCCTCCTCGGAGCCGATGTCGAGCACGACGCCCCCGGCCTCGGACTTGTGCAGGATGTCCGGGGAGAGGATCTTGAGCACCACCGGGAAGCCGAAGTGTCGGGCCTTGGCGGTCGCCTCGTCGGCGGTCGAGGCGATCTCGGTCGCCACGACGGGGAACCCGTAGTACTTCAGGAGCCGCTTCGCCTCCTCCTCCGTCAGGACCTCGCGTCCCTCACGGGCGGCGCGTTGCAGGATGACCGAGATCGGTCGGCGAGGCGCCGAGGAATCGACCGGGAGCTCCTCCGGGGTCTCGTAGAGGAGCTCGATATTGCGCCGGTACTGGTGCATGGTCATGTAGGTCTTGACCGCCTCCTCCGGGGAGGAGTAGGTCGGGATGTTGTGACCGGCGAAGTACGCGTTCGCCTCGGTGACACGGCTCCGGCCCATGAACGAGGCGAGGATCGTCTTGTTCTGGTAGCTCCTTGCCTGGAGGACCTCGACGACGTTCTCGGCCACCGCGAGGGGGTTGATCATCGCCTGGGCGGTCAGCAGGATCAGGATGCCGTCGACGTTCTCGTCATCGAGACAGGCCTCGAGGGCCACGCGGTAGCGGTCGGGGCCGGCGTCGCCGATCAGGTCGACCGGGTTGCCATGGCTCCAGAACGAGGGGAGGGCGGCGTTGAGCCGCTCCATGGTCTTCGGGCTGAGCTCGGCGAGCTTGCCTCCACGCGCGAGCAGCGCGTCGGTGGTCATGATCCCCGGTCCACCCGCGTTCGTGATGATCGCGAGTCGCGGGCCGTTCGGTAGCGGCTGAGTGCTCAGCACCTCGGCGGCGTTGAACAGGTCGGCGATCTCCTCGACCCGGACGATACCGGCGCGCTTGAAGGCCGCATCGTAGATCGCGTCCTCTCCCGACAGGGAGCCCGTGTGCGAGGCGACCGCGCGGGCGCTTTCCCGGAACCGGCCGGCCTTGACCACCACGATCGGCTTCGACCGGGCGAAGTGCCGGGCCGCGCTCATGAACCGGCGGGCGTTGGTGACGCCCTCGATGTACATCAGAATGCTTCGGGTGTGCGGGTCGCTCCCGAAGTAGTCGATCAGGTCACCGAAGTCCACATCGATCATCGACCCGACCGAAACGAAGGTCGAGAAGCCGATGTTCTCGTGGATCGCGGTGTCGAGGATCGCCGAGCCCAGCGCCCCGCTCTGGGAGAGGAAGGCAACGGTCCCCGGTTTGGGCACTTTCGATAGGAACGTTCCGTTGAGCCGCGTCGCCGGCCGGATGATCCCGAGACAGTTCGGGCCCACGATCCGAATGCCGTGCTTCGCAGCCACGACGAGGATCTCGTCCTCGAGGGCCTTTCCCGCGGGGCCGGTCTCCTTGAACCCGGCGGAGAGGATGACGACACCCTTGACGCCCGCGTTGCCGCACTCGTCGACGAGTCCGCACACCGTCTTCGCGGGCGTTGCGATGATCGCGAGGTCGACGGTCTCCGGGACCGCCGCGATCGTGGGATACGTCTTGACGCCCAGGATCTCGGACTTGTGGTTGTTGACGAGGTAGGACTTGCCCTCGAAGACGCCCCGAACGAAGTTTGCGGTGACGGCGTGACCGACGGAACCCTCGGTGTCGCTGGCGCCGAGGATCGCCACGACCTTGGGTTTGAAGATCTTGTCAAGGTTGAACGTGCCCATTGGTCCTTCCTGGTTGGTTCCTGGTGGAGCTCCCCTGAGCTCGCCAACCTCCCGGCGACGGGTCGTTGGCGCGCGTGCGACCACGCTTCGGCGGTATTACAGATTCTCGGCCCCTCAAAAAGAGGTTCGTTCTCCCAAATCGACGGAGGGTGAAGGACGATGGGTTTCGGCCGGGTCGGGACAGCTTGAAGGACGGGGGCGGAGGAACGCGCGACCCGAGGCGCCCCGGAACACCTCGGGGCAGTCCGCCCGTCAGGCCTCGAGGTCGATGACGGTCTTACCACGACCCCTGCCGGCTTTTAGGTCCGCGAGAGCGGAGGCTGCCTCCTTCAATGGAACCCGTCGTTCGAGCGGCACCTTGAGCCGACGGTCGAGGATCTCGCGCACGAGGCGGTTGAGCGCCTCCGCGGTAGGCTGCAGGTTGAGATTGGTCCCACGAACTCCGGAGACTTCCAGTCCGGCGACGTCCGCGGAGAAGGTGGTGCTAACCGCCCGGCCACCACGACGGACGACCCCTGCATAGCGGGCGAAGCTCGGACCGTCGCTCGATAGGTCAAGAAGACCTTCCACTTTGGCTGGATTGTCCCGGGCAAGAGCGGCCAGGGGATCCTCCGTCGTCGGGTCGACGATTCTGTCGGCCCCCAGGGCGCGCAACCGAGTCGTCGAGCTAGCCCGCGCCACTGCGGTGACCCGGATCCCGCGAGCGGCCGCAAGCTCCGTGGCGAACGAACCGACCCCGCCCGACGCTCCGACGATCACGAGGGTCGTACCGGGGGAAAGGGCCAGGGCATCCAGGCTGGCGAGAGCCGTCATTCCGGCCATCGGAAGCGCCGCCGCTTCTGCTAGGGGGAGCTCCTCCGGAGCTCGAACGAGGGCGAGCCCCTCGGGGACCGACGCAAACTCCTCGTAGGTTCCGGTACCGACCGGGTCGTGGAGGAACTCACCCAGGACCCGATCGCCCACCCGGAAGCGCTGGACCCCGGGGCCCACGGCTTCGACGGTTCCGGAAGCGTCCACTCCGAGTACGAGGGGAAATCGGTGAGGACGGCTCCCTTCCAGGATCCCGTCGGCGATCTTCGCATCGAACGGGTTGATCCCGGCGAACTTCACCCGCACCAGGAGCTCGCCCGCCCCCACGGTCGGCACGGGAAGGTCCATCAGTTCGGGCGGTGCACGGAATCGCGAAACGGCGACTGCCCGCATGAACGGCGGACAGCGTCGGTGGCTTTGAAGGAATCCGTGGCGTGCGGGAGGGCTCGAGGGAGGCTAAGTAGGCCGCGAGCTCTCATCGCTCTTCCGAGTCGCCATGGGGATGGATCAGGACTTCCCGATGTCCCGGACCCAGGGCAAGGTCCTGGTCGTCGGACTCGTGGTTATGGTGGTCATCGGGTTCGCGCTGTTCGGCGGTTTCCTCCCGGGTCTGAAGCCGAACTACACACCACCGTCCACCGTGCTCGTCGAGGGGGAACCGTACTACTACACCACGGTCTGGTTGAACTCGCCCAGCGTGTTCAGCAACTCCACCGCTCCTCAACCCTTCGTGTTCCACAACGTGACCTTCGAGCTCTGGGTCACGAATTGGGATTCACCTACGGGAGGGTTGGTCCATGGTAACGGTACCGAACGGAACGGGAGCGTCGCTTCCTTCGTGCTCGGAAACTCCGTGTCGCCCCCGATGAGCACCTCGCTCTTCGTGTCGTCGGACCGAGGGTTCGCCGTCTACTGGTCGGGTGGATTCCTGGCCGGCCCCAGTGTTCGTCTTATGGTTCATGCCTGATTCTCGAGAGTGCGGCCCTACCGATCCGGGCCACCGTCCGGGGACGGTCGACTGAGTTCCTCGGCAGCGTCTTACGATTTCCTCCGACCGAGTCGGGCAGCACGAGGTGGAACCGACCTCGGGGACAGGGGAGAAACATCTAATCCCGACGCGGCTTGAACGTCCTGCTACGAGCTTGGGGAACCGGCCGAACCCCGAACTGGTACCTGCGAGGAGGCGAAATGGGAAAGACTCGTTCCGTACGTGGCTCCACCTCCCGCACTCGGGGGTCCTCCTCCGCTCGAAAGCGCCAGCGTCGCAGCGGCCGTGCCCCGCAAGGGAGACCCCCGAGGGACCACCGACGTATGCACGAGGCTTCGTGGACGCGTGACGATGCGGTAGCTACGCTCGACGCACCGGAACGCCGCGCGAGCCAGGACCCATTTCGACTCTGGAGTCGGGTCGGCCTGAAACCCGGCGACACGGTCGTTGACGTCGGAGCCGGAACGGGGTTCTTCTCGTTCCCGGCGGCCTCCCTGGTCGGTCCGACCGGCCGGGTCTACGCTGTGGACGTATCGGAGGAGCTCGTCGAGCTCCTGCAGGAACGGGCGAACCGCGGGAAGGCCGAGAACCTCACCCCGGTCCTCTCGACGCCGGCCCACATCCCGATCGAGGACGCGGCGGCGGATGTGACCCTCCTCGCGAACGTCCTCCACGGGATCCCCCCGAGCACGGTGGACGAGGCTGTGCGCTTGCTGCGCCCGGGGGGCCGACTCGTGAACGTCGACTGGAAGAAAGTGGCCACGCCCGAAGGGCCCCCCGTACGACATCGCCTCAGCATGGAGGAGGCTTCCTCGGCGCTCTCTTCCCACGGCGTCTCCCTCATCGACTCGTTCGACCTCGGGCCGTATCACTACGTGTTGGTCTTCGTACGGCCCAAGCCCTCCCGGCTTCCGGGCCATCTCGTCTCGGCGGAGTGAGGGGGCCGACGATGTCTCCCCGGCGGATGTATCGTTCGCATCCCTCCCGGGCGGGGTGAACGCGATGCACGCCGTGGCCACGTGGAGGAAGGGTCACGAAATCCTTCTCGAAGATGGTCGTGCCCACGCCGTCGTCGTGGACCTGGCGCCGGACGAGGGGGGAACGAGCGCCGGGACCACTCCGCTCGAGCTGTCGGTGCTCTCGCTCGCCGGAAGCATCGCATCGACCTTCGTCGCACTCGCGAGAAAACGCCGCATGGACTTCTCGGGGCTCACGCTGGTCCTGGAAAGTGCTGCGGCGGCCATGCCTCTCGAGCTCGGCAACATCCACGGCACGCTCCGCGTTCGGAGTCGTTCGGACCGAAGCGAGGTCGACGCGACTCTTCAGGCCGCGCTAGCGAGCTGCCCGGTCGGACGGATCTTCCGGGAAGCACACATTTCCGTGAGCGTGGTGGCGGTCGTGGCCTCGACAGGACGCCCGTCGTAGACCCGCCGTTTCGTCGGGTCCGGGTTCCCGGCCCGAACTACGTGTGGACGAGGGCCCTCACGAGGTCGTTGCGCGTCACGATGCCCACGAGCCGGTCCCCGCGAAGCACGGGGATGCGATTGATCTCGTTCTCGCGCATCACTTCGGCCGCGAGCTCGAGCGAGGCATCGGAGGGAATCGTGATCGGTGGGCTGGACATGCCGTCCCGAACGTTCGTCTCCTCGAGGATCCGTCGGAGGACCTGGACGCTCACGCCGGTCTTCTCGGAGAGACCGAACATCAGTAGGTCGAAGAGACCGGTGACCTCGGGGATGCCCCCGGCGCTCTTCAGCGTACGAGCGACGTCCCGCTGGCTCAGCACCCCTACGAGCTTTCCGTCCTCGCCCACGACGGGAAGGCCCGAGACCTTTTGGCCCCGCATCAGGACGAGCGCGTCCAGCAGGGTCGCGTCCGGTCCCACGGTGATCGGGTGATGGCTCATCACATCGCGCACGGTCACGTTGATGACGAAGGAGCCCGCAGTAGGCGGTCGGGCTCGGGGTCGCGCCGGAGCGGGCTTGCGGCGCGCGCTCGTGGAGGTCGGCATCGAGGAGGCCATCGGAAGGAGGGGTATTGTCGACTACGTCGAACGTAGCTGACGAGGTCCAAGGGCGCCTGCGAAGGGCGTCGCGGGCGGTTCCCTTCCCTCAAGAGGGGCCCTCCCCCACGCAGCCCTTCAGCCTTCCGCCGGTTCGAGCGGGAGAAGCGTCGCGGTCCGGCGCCCCTCTTAGGTCGCTCGACGCGCACGCGACAGGTCGAGCAGCTGACGGACCTCGTCGTCGCTCACCTGGGAGAACTGGTGGTACCATTCCCCGACCGCGAAGAACGTGATGGGAACCAGCAGCACGACCAGGTCGTCCACTTCGGGTCGCAGCGTCTCCACGGTGTCCGGAGGGGCGACACCCAAGGCGAGGACCACCCTACGCGGTTCGCGCGCCCGTACCGCTCGCAGCGCCGCGAGCACCGTCCCGCCCGTGGCGACCCCGTCATCGACCACGATCACCGTCCGACCTTTCAGGTCGACCGGAGGGCGACCCTCCCGGTACTCTCGCGCACGCCGTTCGACCTCCGCCACTTCCCGAGCGATCGTCGGACCCAGGTCCCGCAGCGTGTGACCGGCGGCCCGGACGCGCGGCTCATCCAGAAAGCGCGTCCCGCCCTCGACGACCGCGCCCAGTCCGTACTCCGGGTTTCCCGGGGCGCCGACTTTCCGGACGATCAGAATGTCGAGCGGGGCGCCCAATCGTGTAGCGATCTCGAACGCCACCGGGACGCCTCCTCGAGGAAGGGCGAGCACGACTACATCAGGACCCTCGTACGCCCGCAGACGTGCCGCGAGGCGTTCTCCTGCCGTTCGGCGGTCCGGAAGAGGCACCGGACGGCCTTGCGGCTCGTACATGGCCCGTTCGTCGAGAAGACACGCTCGGGTCGATTAACCCGATGGTCCATCGGGGTTGACTTCGGAACCCGACGCGAACCCGCGGCTTCCGCGCTCAGATCGACTCGAGCTTCGACTCGCGGGACAAGAATCGCGCAGCGTCTTCCTCGGCCGGGGGTCCCGAGTCGGCCGAGGCGCCCGAACGTCGGCGATCGATCTCCAAGACCCGCCGGTGAAGCCATTCATACTCGTGGAAGATGAGCGGGTCCTTCATCGCCGTCCGCAGGTCACCGATCATGTCGACGGGGTTCCGCAACGCCCAGTAGTACGCCGAGACCCAGCCGCCGAACGCTTCCCAGACCAGGTCGTCCTCGAGCACTTTGCGGTGCGTGAGCGTCCCGACCAGTTCGAAGAAGGTGAGAACCTCCATGTTGGAAATGTCCTCGTGGGCCCGCTTGAGAAGGCGTTCGCTCAGATGCCGACGGGCGGCCCGCATCCGCGGACTGTCGAACCGCTCCCGCAGGTCCATCACCGCGTTGGCGGAGTTCAGTTTCTGCGCCTGGAGAGTCTGCCAGAGCATGAGTAGAAGGGTGCCCACGACGAGCACCCACGTTCCCACGAGGGACCAGATGGCAATGTTGAACCAGTCGACCATCGTTCGCCCGACCGTCCGCCAACCTCACCCGTTCCAGCGGGCCGGGGCAAGAGCTTTTTGGGTCACCGAAACGGCATGGCATCGGCCCCGTCGGCGACGCGCCGGACGAGAGCGACACCTGGAGCCAGAGGCGCAGACGGGACCCGAAGGGCAGCCGTGGGGACCGCTCAGGCGTCGCCGTACCGGGGATTCCGGTTGGGACGCTCTTCTCGGGCGAAGGCCGCCTCGGCCTCTTGCCGCCGCGCCTCCATCTCATCCCGGTCGATCTTCACCACCATCGATATCGTCCAGTGGTGGCCGAACGGGTCGAGGAGTTGGCCATACCGCTCGCCCCAGTACTGATTCTCGAGGGGAAGGGTGACCTTGGCCCCGGCCGCCACGGCCCGGTCCCAGAGGGCATCGACGTTGTCGGTGTAGATGTGCAGCGTGACGGTCGTCGTGCCGATCGAGGACGGCGCCGCCGTGTCGGAATCGGGGAATACGTCCGACAGGAAGACCATGGTGTTCCCGATCTGCAGCTGGCCGTGGATGAGCCGCCCGTTCGGAGTGACGCGCCGCTGGATCTCTCGGGCGCCGAACGCCTTCTTGTAGAACTCGATCGCGGCCAGGCCCCCCTCCACGGCGAGATACGCCGTCACGGTCCCGAAACCGGGCGGAATCGGCGCAGGCCCCGTCGCTCGGGCTGCCCCGCTCTTGCCTTTCTTGCTCGACGGAGACATGGGAGAACCCAGGAAGGGACGGTCTGCCCCTACATAAGTCTCCAAGCCCGGTCGACGCATGCGAGGCGACCCCGGGATTCGCTCAGCCGGTGGCTCGGCCGCTTGACCGATCAGCTGGAGTGAGCCCGCCGCGTGTGCTCCTGGAGCGCGGCCGTCGTCGTGAACCGCTGGCGGCACAGAGAGCACTTGACGGTCTTCGGGTGCGCCGGTTCGCTCGGGGCGTTCACGACGGAGGCGTGCGCCTCGGCGCGGTGTTCCTCCAGCGCGTCCTCCGAACGGAAGGCGCGTCCACAGTCCTTGCAGACCGCCTCGACCTCGTCGTACTCCACGTACGGCATCGTCTACGAAATCTCACCCCTTCTCAATCGCCGCCCGACGGGGATTCCCCGGCGTATGGGTCGAAAAACCTCAATGCATGCCTGCCTATGAAGGAAGGGGGAGGAGGCCGTCACCACGGGGATCGACCCCAACCTCGACTTTCTCCCCCACCGAGATCCCCTGGGCGTGCCCGAACACCGAAGGGCGGTTGCGGACGGCCCTCGCTCGGGGCATCGGCACCCCGGATTCCCGGAGAAGTGGTGCCGAGGCGTAGATGCTGGCCGGATAGGCGAACCTAGGCGCGGAGATGGCCTGCTGGAGCCCCTGACCGCGGTCGAGATGGCGGGTGAGTACCTGGACGTTCACCTGGGGCTGGACGTCCCCTCCCATCGACCCGAGGAAAACGGTCCGCGGCCCCGAGGCGACCGTCGCCATCAAGGTGTGAAAGGTTCGCTTTCCCGGAGCCACCACGTTGGGATGGGACGGGTCGAGGGTGAAGTAGGAACCCCGGTTGTTGAGCGTGATCCCGGTTTCCCGGATCGCGACACCCGACCCGAATCCCCCGTAGTTGCTCTGGATCGCGCTGATCCCGACCTCCCCGTCGAAGACGCTGAAGGCCGTGGTGTCCGACCCTCGCGGAGCCCCGTACGGAAGGACGTCCCCGGCTCGGTACGCGGCGGAACGACGGAGCAGGGCCTTCGGAAAGGGGAGCCAGTCGGGGTCTCCGATGCAGCTGGCC
>Ga0209039_10003192_pt1 | contig 13023 bp, 8 predicted proteins | sample BogFormECP12_OM1_FD_188238 | JGI IMG/M metagenome (GOLD analysis project Ga0209039, IMG submission 188238) | Bog forest soil microbial communities from Calvert Island, British Columbia, Canada - ECP12_OM1 (SPAdes) (version 2) | ecosystem: Environmental > Aquatic > Freshwater > Wetlands > Bog ...
TTGTCTCGACCGGCTCTCCAACCGCCTCACCAAGATCGCCGCCGAGGCGCGCAAACTCGGCACACCCTGAGAATGGGCAGAGATTGGCCGGTTATGTCGGCAAGTGTTTACCGATGGAGCTGTGGGCGATTACTGATTCAGCCCGAGCCATCAGGCACCCGGAAGCAATCCGATCCCCCTCGCAAATGAGCTTCTTTGAAAGAGGTGACGCCCTGCTTCTGTGGCGAGGTCTGGCCTAGTGGATTGACCTTTACTCATGGTATACTGGCTATGGTTTCTGGAAACAAGGAGACAGAGACTTATGATTGGAATCGAAAGTGAAACCGCCGCAGCGACGGCGGAAAACCACCAGCGTCGAGTCGCCGGAGACCAAGGACCAGAGAACGGAGATCGGGAAACCAATTCCAGCCCACCGCAAAGAAGGTGTGAAATAATTGTGCTAAGGAGCTTCCAACACAGAGACACAGAGGCGCGGAGAAAAATGACGAAGCGTCTGGAAATAAATGACATCTCATGTAATCTTCTCACTCTTTCTCTGTGTCTCTGCGCCTCTGTGTTTAAACCTTTCACAGCTTCCTGGGGTGCCGGGGACGACCGCCATCGATTTGGAGGGACTCAGCTTGTGAACCGCTTCATGGATACACTTATGGTAAAATCGAGAAAATCAATAGGGGCCGTTAAGTGCCAATTTCCCCCACCCTCGCGCCACCTTGCCACGAAACCTGTATTGCAAACAAATGAGTTATTGGAACGAGTGTCCGTTTTCGGGCGTTTTTGGGCCTACCAAGTCTTACCAAATTTTACCAAATTTTACCAATTTCGACCAAAAGTGTGCAGCGAACCGGCAGGAAAGGGGCCGATAAGGGCAGATAACGAGGGGTTTTGGGAATCGGTTTATTTAAATCGTGTCAAGTCCCAGGGGGCGTGTCAAGCTGTAATCGGAGATCACTTCTTCCGAAGCCGTAGGGAAGAGCGACGAAGCCGGGTGGGGTCCATCACCCAAGGCTCAGAAGACGTGAAAGAATTAAACACAGAGGCACAGAGCGACAGAGAAAGAGTGAGAAGATCGCATGAGATGTCATCTATTCCCAGACACTTGTCATTCTTCTCCGTGCCTCTGTGTCTCTGTGTTGGAAGCTCCTTCGCAATTATTTCACACCTTCTCACGCCTTGGGCTACCGTTCGCCCGTGAAGGGGCTGAGGAACCGAATCATGGCGATGGGTAATCTATTGATTTCGCAGTGCTTGCTGGCAGGTTTGTCCAGGAGAACGTGCGAAGGCTTGCTCAATCTAAAGGACTTGCTAACCGGGACTGCATCGAGCGGGTCGGAGACCCTTTCGCGCTTTGCCGGCCAGCGAGATGTGGTGTAGCCGATCTATTGATTACGCGAGGGTTGCTGGTGAATTTGCTGAGAAAAGCGCGAGAGGTCCTGCTGAATCTAAAGGACTTCCCAGCCTGGACTCCATCGAGCGGTCGGAGGCCCTTTCGCGCTTTGCCGGAGCAGTGAGATGTGGCGCGCCGATCTGTTGATTGCGCAAGGGTTGATGGTGAATTTGCTGAGGAAAGTGCGAGAGAGAGCGCTGAATCTAAAGGACTTCCTGGCCGGCTTTTTGTCGAACTCGCGGGCGCGCTCTTCAGGTCTTGTGGGACGACCGAAACGCGGTGAGGCCGATCTGTTGATTATGCGAGGGTTGTCGGCGAATTCGCTGAGAAAGAAGCGAGAAGGGTTGCTGAATCTAAAGGACTTGCCAACCCTGTTTCCGCCAGGGCTCAGAGGCTTATTTGAAGACCAGCCCGTCTTGAAGCCTCGTTTTTGCGCACAATCGCGCCAAATTCAGCCATTTTCTGGCAAAAACGTGGCAGAATCTGGCAGAGAACCGGGATTTTGGTGGCCGATTTCGAGTTAACCCCAGCGCCGTTTGGAGCGTCATAGTGTTATTCCAATGACGGGTTGGGGTGCAACTATGGGAAACTTGTGGCACGACCTGCGTTACGGCGCTCGGGTGCTGGCAAAGAACCCGGGTTTCACGGCAGTGGCCGTCCTCACCTTGGCGCTGGGGATTGGCGCCAACACGACCATCTTCAGCTTGGTGAATGCGGTGATTATTCGCCCCTTGCCGTATCCCAATCCCCGACAACTCGTGGGGCTCGGTCAGTGGCGCAACCAGAAGGGCGAGGGCTACATTCAGACGGGCGTCTCGGCGCCCAACATCGTGGATATCACGAATGACGGGAGGGATCCATGACTGGAAGCCCATCACCACCTGGCAATCCTTACCATCCGACTGAGAGCGGAAGAGCAGAAGAGAAGAAATGATGACATAATCTCAGATCGTAGCGGCTTGGGCGAGAAGGCGGGGGACCCTCGAATGAAAGCTTTGACAAGCAAGCGAGTTCTCAGTGTCGGGAAGCGTGCTTTGAATATCATTATGGTGACCATGGCGGTGTCCTTGCCAATCATTGGCGTGTTCGAAGGCGTGCAGGCAAAGGCGCAGACAGCGGCACAGGCGGCGGAGATCGTCAAGTCTCTCAGCGGCCCTTCGCATGCGGTCGTTGAGCGCCTCACCAGGCTCAACCGGCTTTCGGCGGAAGAATGGCGGTTTCACGCAGGCGATCTGGCGCATGGAGAATCGCCGGATCTGGACGACTCATCGTGGCAGGCGGTGAAGCCGCGCATGGAAGCACCGCAGGACGCGGTGTGGTTCCGGCGGTGGATCGAAGTCCCGCAAAGTCTGGACGGGTACGATCTGACTGACGCCCGGATATGGTTTAGCTTCTCTGCCGACGCCAATGGCCCGATGCCGGAGATCATCTATTTCAACGGGCGGCGCGTGGCGATGGGCGATGACCTGGAACCGATCGTTCTCTTCGACAAGGCGAAGCCCGGCGCCAAGGTGCTGGTGGCCGTCAAGCTGCTGCACACGGTGGACAAGAAGACATTTGCCGGAACCGATCTGAAGATCGATTTCGCCGAGAACCGACCGAATCCGGAGGACCTAAGGTTGGAGATCCTATCGACGGCGCTGCTGATTCCTGGTTTCTCCAAGGATGTGGCAGCGGACACGGCGACTCTGGAGAAGGCCATTGGCGCAGTCGATCTGGCAGCACTGGACGCGAAGGATCAGGCGAAAATTGATGCGTCGTTGAAGCAGGCTCAGGCAACGATCGAAGGCCTGAAGCCGATGCTGCAGCAAACGACAGCGCACTTAACCGGGAACTCGCACATCGACGCGGCATGGCTCTGGCCGTGGACCGAGACGGTGGACACCGTCAAACGAACCTTTAGCACCGCGCTGCAATTGATGAATGAATATCCGGATTACACGTTCACCCAGTCGGCAGCGCAATACAACGACTGGCTGGCTGAGAAATACCCCCAGATCAACGAGGAGATCAAGCAGCGCATCAAGGATGGGCGCTGGGAAATTGTGGGTGGCATGTGGGTGGAACCGGACCTGAACATGCCCGACGGCGAGTCTCAGGTTCGGTCACTGCTGGTGGGCAAGCGCTGGTTCCAAAAAGCCTACGGCGTGGATGTGCGGATTGGGTGGAACCCGGATTCCTTTGGGTACACATGGCAATTACCCCAGATCTACAAGAAATCCGGCATCGATTACTTCGTAACCCAGAAGATGACGTGGAACGACACCAACCAGCTTCCGTTCAAGCTCTTCTGGTGGCAGTCACCGGACGGCAGCAAGGTGCTGACGTATTTCCCGCATGATTATGCCAATGACAACCTGAATCCGGTGCGTCTCTCCGATGATCTGGCCACAGCGCAAAAGCGTGCTCCAGGCATGACGGAAATGATGGACCTTTATGGTATCGGCGACCACGGCGGCGGGCCGACACGCGCGGTTCTGGATGAGGGCACGCACTGGATGCAACCGGACAAGGTTGTGCCCAAGATGCAGTTCGGGACCGCGCAGAGCTACTTCACGGGGATCGAGAGCAAGCTGGCGGCGGATTCGCCGGTGTGGGATTACGCCTCGATTGCCAAAGGATACAAGGCTCCGGCGGTGCCCCCAGACGGCCAGGTGGCGATTCCGACGTGGAAGAGCGAGATGTACTTCGAGTACCACCGCGGCGTGATGACCACGCAGGCCAACCACAAGCGCAACATGCGCGAGAGCGAAGAATGGGCGCTGAATGCCGAGAAATACGCATCTCTGGCGTGGCTGGAAGGCAAGCCGTATCCAGCCGAGGAACTGACGGAAGCATGGAAGAAAATCACCTTCAATGATTTCCATGACCTGGCGGCCGGCTCAGGAATCGGAATCATCTATAAGGAGGCTCAGCAGGATTATGACCAGGTGCGCTGGGCGACGAACGAGATTTCGCAAAAGGCGCTGAAGACGCTGGCGGCAGGCGTCAACACGCAGGTTGCCGGCGGCGTGCCCGTGCTGGTCTTCAACCCTCTGGCCTGGGAGCGCTCGGGAACGGTAACGGTGAATGTGCAGATGCCGGCGCCCGCGGCGGGCGGCGTGACCGTACTGGACGCAGCGAATCGCGTGCTGCCGTCGGAGGTCCTCGAGAGCGACGCGAAAACCAACAGCTATCGGCTGCTGGTCGCGGTTAGCAACATGCCGTCCCTGGGCTACAAGGTGCTGCACGTCGTCCCCGGTACAAAGCCCTTTGCCAGCGATCTGAAGGCGGACGGGCTGACCCTTGAGAACTCTGCCCTGAAGGTCACGGTGGACAAGCAAACCGGCTGCATCACCAGCCTCTACGACAAGAAGACGAATTTCGAGACGCTGGCGCCGGGCGCTTGCGGCAATCAGTTACAGACTTTCAAGGATCTGCCGAAAGATTACGACGCGTGGAACATTGATCCAGGCACGCTCGATCGCGTCACTCCGATTGAGAACGCTGATTCGGTGGAGCTGATCGGGAAAGGGCCGCTGCGTGGGGTCATTCGAGTGACGCGCACCTGGCAGAGCTCGAAATTCGTGCAGGACATAACGCTCGATGAGGGCGCGGACCAAGTGGATGTGGTGAATGACATCGACTGGCATGAGACGCATGTACTCCTGAAAGCCGCGTTTCCGCTCGCTGCGATGAGCGACAAGGCAACCTACGAGGTTCCTTATGGCAGCATTCAGCGGCCGACGACGCGCAACAATGGCTGGGAACAAGCGCAGTTCGAAGTGCCGGCGTTGCGCTGGGCCGACTTGGGCGATGGACAGCATGGCTTCAGCCTTTTGAATGAATCGAAGTACGGGTACGACGACAAGGACAATGTGCTGCGCATCTCGTTGCTGCGCTCGCCGACCTGGCCCGATCCGGAGGCTGACCGCGGACACCATCACTTCCGTTACGCTCTGTATCCGCACGGTGGTGACTGGAGGCAGGCGCTGACGGTGCGGCATGGCTACGAATACAACTACCAGCTCCAGGCGATGCAGGTGGAAGCGCACACGGGCAGCCTGCCGGCAGAGCATGCGTATGTCTCCGTGAAGCCCGAAAATGTGGTGCTGACGGCCCTCAAGAAGGCTGAAGACGATAACGGGCTGATTTTCCGGGTGTATGAATGGGGCGGGAAATCAGGCGACGTCCAAATCCACGTGCCGAAGGGTGCCACCGGAGCCACCCTCACCAACCTGATGGAAAAGCCGGAGGGGGCGGCGTTGACGATTGTTGATGACAGAGTGACAGTGCCAATTCATCCTTACGAGATCGTGACCGTGCAGGTGAATTATCCCTCTAACTAGACCAGGGCGACCAGCTACATCCCTAGCTGATCCTCAACTCACTCGCCCGAGTCCTCGTACTGATGCTTCAGCTTCGCCACCACACCAGGATCGGCGAGCGTGGTAGTGTCGCCTAACACGCGGCCTTCCGCGATGTCGCGCAGCAGGCGCCGCATGATTTTGGCGCTGCGGGTCTTGGGCAACTCCGCCGTGAAGAAGATGTCGTCGGGGCGCGCGATGGGGCCGATCTTGTGCGCCACGTGCTGCTTCAGTTCTTCCTTTAAGGCATCGCTTGGCTCCCGGTCTTCTTTCAAAGTGACAAAAGCGGCGATTCCCTGCCCTTTTACTTCATGCGTCTTGCCGATGACCGCCGCCTCCGCCACCGCCTCGTGATCCACCAGCGCGCTCTCGACTTCATAGGTCGAAATGCGATGTCCGGCCACGTTCATCACGTCGTCCACACGGCCGAGCAACCAGAAGTAGCCGTCCTCATCCACCTTGGCGCCGTCGCCGGTGAGGTACTTGCCCTCGTACCGGGACCAGTATTGGCGCACGTAGCGGTCGGGGTCGCCGTAAATGGTGCGGAACATGGCGGGCCACGGCTGGGTGAGCACCAGATACCCGCCGGCGCCCGGACCCACCTGCTGGCCGTTAGCATCCAGCACTTCGGCGGCGACGCCGGGGAACGGCTTGGTAGCCGAGCCGGGCTTGGTGGCAGTGATGCCCGGCAGCGGCGAGATCAGGATCATTCCGGTCTCGGTCTGCCACCACGTGTCGACGATCGGGCACCGCTCGTGCCCGATGTTCAAGTGGTACCAGATCCAGGCTTCGGGATTGATCGGCTCGCCCACGGTGCCGATCAATCGCAGCGATGAGAGGTCGTGCTTCTGAGGCCACTCGGTGCCCCAGCGCATAAAAGTGCGGATGGCGGTGGGCGCCGTGTAGAAGATATTGACGCCGTATTTCTCGACGATCCGCCAAAAGCGTCCGCGGTCCGGGTAGTCGGGGGAGCCTTCGTACATCAGGCTGGTGCAGCCGTTGGCCAGCGGTCCGTAGACGATGTAGGAATGCCCGGTGACCCAGCCGATGTCCGCCGTGCACCAATAGACGTCGTTTTCTTTGATATCGAAAATCATGCGGTGCGTGGCCGAGGTGCCCACCAGGTAGCCGCCCGTCGTGTGCACGATGCCCTTGGGCTTGCCGGTGGTGCCGCTGGTGTAGAGGATATAGAACATGTCCTCGGCGTCCATCGGCTCCGCTTCGCACTTATCACTGGCGTTCTCCATCAGGTGATGCCACCAGAAATCGCGGCCGGCGTGCATCCCGGCCTCCGCCTTGGGACCGATGCGCTCCACCACCACCACCTTCTCGATGGTCGGCGTGCCGTGCAGCGCCTGGTCGGCGCTGGCCTTGAGCGGGACGATGTGGCCGCGCCGCCACGCGCCATCGCCGGTCACGAGTACTTTGGCCTGAGCGTCGTTGATGCGCTCGCGCAGCGCTTCCGCGGAAAACCCCCCGAAGACGATACTGTGGGGCGCGCCGATCTTGGCGCAAGCGAGCATGGCTATGGCCAGCTCCGGCACCATGCCCATATAGATCGCCACCCGATCGCCTTTCCTCACCCCCAGCGACTTCAGGACGTTGGCGAACTTGTTCACCTCGCAGTGCAGCATGCCGAACGTGAGCACGCGCGAATCGCCTGGCTCGCCTTCCCAGATGATTGCCGCCTTGTTGCGGCGCGACGAAGCTGCGTGCCGGTCCACGCAGTTATGGGCCACGTTCAGCTTGCCGCCCACAAACCACTTGGCCCACGGAACATTCCAATCAAGGGTTTTCGTCCAGGGCTCGAACCAGTCGAGAAACTTCGCCTCCTCGGCCCAGAACGCTTCCAGGTCCCCGCGCGCGCGCGCGTAAATCGCCGGGTCAGAGACGTTGGCTTGCCGCCAGAACGCCTCCGAGGGTGGGAAGGTCCGTTTCTCCTGTAGAAGCGCATCGAACCGCTCATCCGTCATGATCTTCTCTCCTTGATAGGGGCAGGAACGATGAAGAAGTCAGAAGACAGAAGTCGGAATGAGGGCCGCAGGGAACCAGCGTTGTTGATACCTCGCGACGCCGAATCGTCTTCATTCTGACTTCCGTCTTCTGACTTCTGTCTTCTGAGTCCCCCACTTGACCAATCGGTGCTCGAAGTCTTTCACCCGGGCGACACTCTTCCCTTCCTCGATCACGTGACCTTCGAGCCCGAGCTTTGCCGCCTGAGCCTCGACGCCGCCGGGAAACTTCTCATTCAGACGCCCACCTTCACGGAGCACGCGCCAATACGGCGTCACCTGGCTCTTCCCTGCCCGCCGGTCTTCTTCGGCCGCCTCGGAAGCAATCCGTATGAAGATGCCCGTGGTGAGCGGACAAGTGACGTCAGCCGCATACTCCGCCGCCAGCCGTCCACGAATCTGATTCACAGTCACCAGTCTTCCGCGCGGAACGGTGCGAATCAACGCATCCACGTCCAGCGGCCGCGGAATCACCATCTTTCCGCTACCAAGCTGCCGCTCCATTGACGGAGGCACATCGACGACTTTCGGCCCGCACTCTTTCTCGAGCTTTTCGCGCCAACTGGTGCGCGAGGAGAACTTCGATGTTTTGGGTTTCATCTCGCATGGCTTTTTCACCTACCCAGCCTCCTTGGCCTCTCAGGGCCTTCCGCCTTCTGCCTTCTCTGTTCCCTGTTCCCTGTAACCTGTAACCTATCCCCTGTTCCCTACCCCCTGATACGCCTCATCCAAGAGCTCAACCACGTGCATCACGCGCCGCCGCTTGCCGTTTCCTGACCGCGCGACGCCGGCCCGAAGCTGAAGCAGGCAGCCGGGGTTCGCGGTCAAGATCAAGTCCGCTCCCGTCTCATCGATGCGTCGCATTTTCGCCGCAAGCAGCCGCTCCGCCATCTCGTTGTGAACGACATTATATATTCCGGCGCTGCCGCAGCACACCTCAGTCTCCTTCAACTCGACAAATTCCAGTCCCGGGACCGCCGCTAGCAACCGTCGCGGCGCCGTGCGAATGCGCTGTGCGTGGCCCAGATGGCACGGGTCCTGGTAGGTGGCACGCGCCTTTACGGGCGCCAAGTCGCGGTTAAGATCGATCGAGGCCAAAAACTCCGTCACGTCCTGCATCTTCCGCTGGAACGCGACGGCACGCTCGTGCCACTCTCGGTCCACTTCTTCGAAGAGCAGCGGATACTCCTTCAAAACGGACCCGCAACCCGCGGCGTTGGTGATGATGGCGTCGAAACCGTTGGGCTGCGCCACCATGAAAGTCTCAATGTTCCGCTTCGCAAGATCACGCGCCGCGTCGCGAGCGCCGGCATGAACGTGAAGCGCGCCGCAACAACCCTGCGCCGCCGGGATCACGACTTCGCAGCCGTTGCGCGCCAGCACTCGCACCGTGGCGTCATTCAAGCGCGCAAAGGCGAGGTTGGCGATGCAACCGGCGAAAAATGCCACGCGATGGCGGCGCTCACCCACGGAGGGGATCACGGTGCCAAGCCGCTCGGTAAAGAACGGCTTCTCCATTCGCGGGGCCAGTCGCGCAACCTCCGCGAGGCGTCCGGGAAACAGGTGGAGAAAGCCGGAACCAAGCACCAACTTCTCCGCCCCAGAGTTTTGATAGAAGCGAAGCAGCCTGCCCACCAGTTCGAGCCGGCTACGATGGGGCAACAACGCGTAGAGGAAGGCGTTGCGAAACAGCCGTTGCATGAGCGGGCGCTTGCCGTAGCGATCGATCTGCCCCCGCGCCGTTTCCACCAGTCGGCCGTATTCGACGCCCGAAGGGCAGGCCGTCTCGCAGGCTCGGCAATCGAGACACAAGTCGATGTGCTTGACGAAACTCTCCGTCAGCGGCAAACGCCCGCTCTCCACCTGAATCATCTGGTAGATGCGCCCGCGCGGCGAATCCATTTCCAGCCCCAACTCACGGTACGTCGGGCAACTGTTCAGGCAGAGGCCGCAGTGAATACAGCGCGAGTACACCTCCCAACGCGGAGCTTCGCCTGGACCGTAGTTGCTGCAAATCGACGCAGCCTCCTTCTCCGATGGAAACGCGACAGTCGAACTGTTATTCATCGACTCAAACCTGCTGTCTTTCAGCGAGCTCTCAGCTTTCAGCCGTCAGCTCTCAGCAAAGAAAAGCTGACGCGCTGATGGCTGATAGCTGACGGCTGATAGCTGATCACTGATTGCTGATAGCCGACTAGCTAGATCCGGCTCACAAACCGCCCCGGCGAGAGAATCCCTTTCGGGTCCCACGCCAACTTCACCTTGCGCATCATTTCAAAGTCATCGCCCACCGGACCCCACACGTCGATGGCGCTCTTGAGTTGGGTAGAGCAGCGCTCGACCACCAGCGCGCCTCCAATCTCCGCGGCCAGCTTGCGAACGCGGTCGATAAGGCCCCGCAAGGCGTCCCCTTGCTTCACTTCTAGCAAGCAGAGAAGAGCAATTCCAACCCCCGGTTGAGCAAAGATGGCCAGCCGCAACGATTCACGATCCGCTTCCTGGCGGGCGCGGCCCAGAAAGTCTTCCAGCGCTGCGATCGGCATCGTCACCTTCAGGACAACAAGGCTAGGATCATCCTCGGCGAGCCAAGTGTGGAATCCAGCGAGACGCGACCAAGCGGATTCTGCCACCGAGGCATCCACGCCCTCGATCGGCGCCTCGACGGCGCGCGCCAACTCTCGGGCGTCGCGCTCGTTGCGTTCGAGCAAGCGCGGCGACCCGGCCGCTTCGAACCAGACCTCCGCCCCACCGCGAGTGGCGGGAAGAAGCGAAGCGGCGGACCCAATCTGGTCGGGCTGGCCCGTCGGGTCCTTCCGGAGTAGCCGCGCTGCCTCGGCATCAATCAACAGCAGGCGCATCGGCTGCAAGTGTGAACGCTGAATGCTGCGGCGTAGCTCGCGCGCGCGATGGAGCGTATCCACGGCAAAGACGAACGTGGCGCTGGCGGCCGGCAGCGGGTAGAGCTTGAAGCTCGCCTCCACAATCACGCCCAAGGTCCCATACGACCCGATCAGCAGCTTGCCCATGTCATATCCGGCGACATTCTTCACCACGCGACCGCCCGTCTTCACGATCTTTCCTTCAGTCGTGGCGATCTTCATCCCAATCACCATGTCGCGCGGCCCGCCGTACGCGACGCGCAGAGGGCCGCTGGCGTTGGCGGCCAGGATTCCACCCAGGCTGGCGCGCTCGGCGCCGGGGGGATCGAGTGGCAGCCACAGCTTGTGCCGGCCTACGAAGTGCTGGAAATCTGCCAGCTTCATTCCCGGCTCCACACTCACGGTGAGATCCGCGGGCTCGTAATACCAGACTTGGTTCAAGTCTTTGAGCGAGAGCGCCACGTCATAGCGAGCAGGCGGATTGCCAATGCCAAGCTTCGTTCCGTTGCGGCAAGGAATCACCGCCAGCGCCCGGTCTGCGCAGTGCCTCAACACCGCTGCCACCTGCTCGGCGGACGGCGGGTAGACAACGTAGGTGGGAACCTTACCGTCGACGGCGAAGGCGGCGCAGGCCATCGGGTCCGAAACGACGCGCGCATCGCCGACCAGAGCGGCGAGCTCAGAACGACTTGATTCCACAGCGGTGATCACTCTAGCCTCGAGCGAAAGACTTTCCAACACAGAGACGCAGAGGTGCAGAGAAAAAGGGGAAAAGCCTGGAGATAAACGGCCGGTTCAGGTGATTCCATTTCTCTTCTTTGCATCTCTGCGCCTCTGTGCCTCCGCGCTAAATTCTTCACACCTTCTCAATCTCTGGCAGAGCGAAGCCTACGCCAGCGAGCCGGCGCCGACGGTGCTCACCTGAATCCGCAGCTCCCCGCACATCTTCCCGCTGGGCAGCAGTTTGCCAGGATTAAACATGCCGGTAGGATTAAATGCGCTCTTCAGCTTCTGCATCATTTCCAAGTCGTCACTCGAAAAAATCAGCGGCATCAACTCATTTTTCTCGATGCCGACGCCATGCTCACCGGTGATCGATCCGCCCATCGCCGCGCACTGGGCGATGATCTCGGCGGCGGCCTCCTTTACACGCCGCGATTGCTCGCGGTCGCGATTGTCGAACATGATTAGCGGATGGAGGTTCCCGTCGCCGGCATGGAAGATGTTGCCCACCACAAGCTGGTGTTTGTCGGATACCTGTCCGATAAACTCCAGCATTTCCGGCAGACGCGTGCGCGGGATCACACCGTCCTGAACGTAAAAGCTAGGGCTGATGCGGCCCATGGCCCCGAAGGCGTTCTTGCGCCCGCGCCAGAGCAGATCACGCTCCTCGGCAGTCTTGGCACGGCGCACGTCGCGGGCGGCGTTCCGGCGGCATACCGCTTCGATCTGGTCTGCCTGATCTTCCACGCCCTCACGCAAGCCTTCAATCTCGATCAGCAAGACCGCCGCCGAATCCATCGGGTAACCCGCGTGCGTGGCCTCCTCGATGGCACGCAGGGTGAAGCCATCCATCATTTCGAGCGCTGCCGGGGTGATGCCCTCGGCGGTAATCTCGGCCACGGTTCGCGTCGCATCGACGATGCGATCATAGATGGCAAGCAGCGTTTTCACCGCTTCCGGCTTGCGGCACAACCGGACGATCACTTCCGTAACGATGCCCAACGTTCCTTCCGAGCCCACCAGAAAACCAGTGAGATCGTAGCCCGGGTGCTCCCACGCTTTGCCGCCGGTGTGAATCACGCGACCGTCCGGCAGCACCACTTCCAGGCCCAGCACATGGTTCGTGGTAACGCCATAGGCCAGCGTGTGTGGGCCGCCGGAGTTCTCTGCCACGTTGCCGCCGATGGTGCAAGCTTTCTGGCTGGAGGGATCGGGCGCGAAATAATAGCCGTCATCGGAGACTGCCAGCGAAAGGTCAAGGTTCACCAATCCCGGCTGGACACGCGCCCGCTGGTTCTCGAAATCGATTTCCAGAATTCGCTTCATGCGCGCCAAGGACACCACCATCCCGCCCTCGGTGATGACCGCGCCGCCGCTCAACCCGGTGCCGGCGCCGCGCGCCACCACGGGTACCCCTTCGCGCGCAGCCAGCTTCACCAGTTCGACGACGTGCGCGGTGGTGGAAGGGAAAACGACGGCGTCCGGCGCTCGAAGGCTGGAGAGGGCGTCGTACTCGTAGAGCATCACGTCCTCCGGACGCCAGAGAACCGCATCGGCACCCAGGATTCGGATTGCGCTCTTGGCCAGTGAAACAGGCTTCATAAGATCATCGGAACTTGCAGCGCGGGCGTCTCGCCCGCTGTGGCGGGAGCGTCTCGCTCCCGCAAGACTTCGTAAGA
>Ga0209039_10003193_pt1 | contig 13021 bp, 10 predicted proteins | sample BogFormECP12_OM1_FD_188238 | JGI IMG/M metagenome (GOLD analysis project Ga0209039, IMG submission 188238) | Bog forest soil microbial communities from Calvert Island, British Columbia, Canada - ECP12_OM1 (SPAdes) (version 2) | ecosystem: Environmental > Aquatic > Freshwater > Wetlands > Bog ...
TCAAAAATACTGCTCAAGCTCGACGCTGGTTTGCTGCTCATATCTCCGAGGCATTTTCACTGCTTACCACACCCTTTTCCCGACTATGGTAAAGCCATGCCACAGACTTCCTAAATCGGGCGCATTTTATTGTCATTTGATGTATAATTTGGTCAAGACATCTTATAGGTCGGCTTGGATTTATTGGGTCGGGCTTCATGTGGTTAATGCAAGAGTCTATTAAATAAAGGATAGCCCTAAACTAAATAAAATGAGAACCGTAGTTAGCAAGAATAGGCTGTTACTATAACCATGCGTTCATTAATAAGTTCCAAGCTTATAATCTTTGATGTTTATCTAAACGGGATCAGATTTGGCACTTTGCAAACATATTAATTGCTAATCTTGGAAATTCAAAACGACACGACGAAGCTTCGAAAGAATTTTGGAATCTTGTTCTCATGCTCACAACCGCTTCTGATCAACGCACAAACAACAATACTATCCATGAACTGGAATTAAAAACAGAAGTAACTTTCGAGTCTGTCTCGACGGATCCTTACGAATTATCCTATGCTTGTCTCCTGATCCCTCGGTTTAGCACTCACTATTTGATCGGTGATTTGGCGGGTAGCCTCTATGATTGGATGAGACAAATTTGTATATCTTTCGGTTGGAGGTTGGATTTTTTATCTGTTCAACCGGATTACTTGCAGTGGATTATTCGTGTTCCGCCTGCTACATCTCCTGCCCGTATCATTAGCGTCGTTCGACACCATACTTCCGACGAAATTTTTGAAAATTTTCCGCGCATTAAAAAGGAAAATCGTTCCACGGACTTCTGGGCGCACGGTTATCTGGTGATTGTAAGTACCAGTCCTCATCCACCGAAGATGATCAAGGATTTTATTCGGTTGACGCGCCAACAGCAGGGACTTTTTGTCGAACGCGGTTGATCAACCATTTTCAGGTTATATAAAGATAATTGATGCTAATTTCCACAAGGTTGTGGTTAACACCCCTCAAGAATCTATGGGAGTCTTTTCCTTCCTTGCACTTACTGGTCAATGATAATATACTGAGTATCAGGATACTTATTCACTATGCCAGAAATAACACTTAGCAGAATAGGTACATTATTACGGGGTGTGCTTGAACTGCTCTGGAACAAGCCAGAGGGATTGCCTGCCAATGAAATATTGGCCTTTTTGCCAGAATTGACTCCTTTAACCGAATACGAAAAGGGCTACTCGCCATCTACGAACGCTCCCCGCTATGAAAGAATCGTGCGGCTAGCCACTATTCCTCTGGTCAGTGCCGGATGGCTCGTTAAAAATAATAAAGGAAATTGGTGTCTTACGGAGGAGGGGCGGCAGGCTTGCCGAAGGTTCCCTAATGTGGAGGAATTTTATAAAGAGGCAATAAAGTTTCTGGAGGAGGTCAAGCAGAATTCTCCTTCATATTTAATAGTGGCCGAAGAGGCAGAAGAAAAAGCTTGGGAACAAATCCGAAAATACCTACAAGAAATTCATGGTAACGAATTTCGAGAATTGATTGTTGATCTCATAACGGCCATGGGATATCATGTGGGGTGGATTGCTCCGCCCGAAAAATCCCGCGGTCAAATTGATATTCTCGTCTATGTGGATCCAATTGGTGTCAAGGGGCCCCGTATTCTAGTCCAAGTAAAGCACAAAGGCCAAGCAATTACCATGGAGGGCCTTAAAAGCTTTCTGTCCGCGTTGGGTTCGAATGATTATGGATTGCTAGTCTCGAGTGGCGGTTTTACCGGAGATGTAAAGGCCGAAATCAGAAACGATGCTTTTCAGAAACTCACGTTATGGGATCTTGAAAACTTCTTCGATTTGTGGATAAGATATAATGATCATCTAAGCCAGGATGCTCGGAATCGATTACCGCTAAAGGCGATATATTTTCTTTATCGAGCAGGCGATATCTAGGCTGCCAAAACCACATGCGGTCGATCAGAGATTTCGGCGCAGTTCATTGGATGAGAAGGCATATAAAGTGCTGAAGAGCAGTAAATCCTTCGACGAGAATATGAGGACTCTGTCCGATGAACTCGAATTAGCAATTCGGTGGAAAAGGCCCAGTATATTGCTGGCAGTATGCAAATCGAAACTCAGCCAAAATAAAGCAGAAAACGCATTGGAAAAATCCGCGCACAAACTTGGGCAAGGTATTGTGAGGATCAATGTGGATGAGAAGCGTGCGGATGTGGCACACTTGATCTTTGAAAATGGAAGTGTCGATAAGTCAATCTTCTTCGTGTCAAATCTCGACCAGGGCGGTGGCGACGACGGGAAAAATGCTTACCGAGCTCTAAATATTAATCGGGAGCTCTTCATTGAACAAATGGTAAGAGGCGTATTTTGGCTTACCCTCAACGAAGCATCAAATCTGCCAAGGTTTGCTCCGGACTTTTGGGCATTTCGCCATCGGGTCATCGAGTTCGCAAGCTCGCATGGTCTGACCGAAACGAGTCTGCCTGCCGGTGTTTTGATTTGGCATATACAAGATTCTACCGATTCACTCCAAGATCTTAGGGAAAAGGCTAAATTCCGCGAGGAATTACTTAACCAATTGCCCGATCAAACAGAATCCGTGTTAGCAAAAATCGAACTTCTGGGTACGCTTGGTTACCTGTATTGGAGGCTAGGCGAGAATGACAGAGCATGGAAATCATTGAACAGGGGCATCCTGCTGGCTGAGAAAGATGAGTTATCACAAATAAAATCATACCTGTTAAACAGCCTGGCCATACTTTTATATGAAAAGAAAGAATATCAAGAAGCATCTGAAATCTACACAAAAATTTTGGAGAAGGAATCGCAAGACGGGCTTTTGTGGATGAATCTAGCCGTCATCGGCAGTGCGCTTGGAAAAAATAGCGAAGCAGTGGTTCATGGCCACAAGGCTCTGCGTTTAGTTTCCACGGATGCACGGCTTTGGAACACAATGGGGCACCTTTATATATGGATGGGAAAAATAGATGAAGCAATATCCTTTTTCAAAAAGGCAGCTGAGCTGGAGCCAAATGTTGTAGCGCATCCCATGGCGTTGGCAGTATGTTATAGTTTGTTGGGACTGCGGGATGAATCACGGCAAGAAATCCTTTTAGCCCGAAAAAATTCAGAAGATCAGGAGTCTTATTTAAATATTTGCCAAGAGGCCATGCTTGGGAGTCTTGAAACGGCATTGGGCTTATTAAAAGCTGCCATTAGGAATGGACAGATGACTAGCATAAGCGCTAAACGCGACCCTATTCTGAACGAGACCCTGGATGACTCTTTGGCAGAATTATTGCTTTAACCGATATGCGATATGTCATCTTTTACTAAGTGTCGAATGAAGAGAGAAGGTTGATGAACCATGGATTCTGAAATCACGATCTTGATTCTGGACCTAGGGCTGGCTTTGGCGATTGCCTTGATTGCATATCGTAGAACCAAAGTGCCCGGCGCGATTAGTTTAATAATCTTCTCCGCATTCCTAGCGATCTGGTCATGCTCGTTTCTCGTGTTTGCGCTTTTTCCAAGCCCCTTGATCGACCGAATTTGCACTTCAGTGATTTATTTGAGCAGTGCTATTGTAGGTTCCGCACTATTTACTTTCTCTCTCTCCTATACTAATCGATCCAACTGGATATCTCGCCCGTTGATCGGCTTGCTTGGGATTATCCCCTTGCTGACGCAGATTCTCTTTTGGGTGGAGCCATGGCGTTCAATATTCTTTATCAATTCCTATCACTATGGAGATCACTTGACCTTCACGGGGCCAGGGGACAGAATCTGGTCCATTTATATATTCGAGTTGGTATGTGCTGGGACACTTTTATTGATAGATGACTTTATGCGAAGACCCCGTCCCTTGGCACGCTACTGGGTGATTATTTTAGGCTGTTTCGCGCCTTTCTTAGTGTTGTTGACAAGAATCATGGATTTAAGGATTCCTTTTCCACTGGATTTAACACTGGCCGCATTCACTCTTACCGGATTGGGCTTTTCTTATGGATTGTGGAATCACGACTTGATTACCTCCGTCCCTCTTATCCCTGAAGTCGTGGTCAAGTACATGGATGATGGATGGATCATTTTGGATACCCAGAATATCATTGTTGATATTAATCCGGCGGCGGAAAGAATTATCGGCTTATCCCGCGAAAAAGCATATGGACAACCCATTGCCGCTGTATTTAACGATTTACCAAACTTGGGAAAAACCTTCGACGATGTTCAAGAATTGGAAATGAAAAGAAGCATCCGGTCTCAAGAAAAGTGGCGATATCTTAACATCCGCATTTCCTCGCTTAAAGATCAACGCGATCAGCCCTTTGGCCGTCTCATTATCTGGCGCGACATCACAGAACGAAGACTTGCCGAAGATGCCCGTCAACGAGCTCGTGACGAAATGTTTGTTCTATTGAACGCCATCTCCAACGCTGCAAGCCATGCGATCAACCTGGACGAATTCTTGTCAGAGTCTATTTATCAGATCATCATTCCTTTTCGAAGCCAGGTGGTAGGTATATTCTTAATGGATGAAAGGCAGAAAGGAATAAACAATCAGGATTTGTTTTTGGCATCCCATTTTGGAATCTCTGAAGAAGTTATTAATGCTATATCTCATATGGAGATTTCTTCCCCGTTCGTTGACCTGGCGCTAAAGGGTCGACAAGCTGTTATGATTGAGGATATCAAAAATGATCCGCGTGTTCCACCATCTCTGCAAGAGTCGGACCTCGAATGTTTACTTCTCTTACCCTTGCAGGTAAGCGAAGAAAGTAGGACTGTAGGATTCATGTTCTTGGGAAGACGGGAGAAACCATTTTTCAGTCAAGATGAGATGGTGCGCCTGACGATCATATCAGATCAAATTGCGATCCTTATTGACAGTGACCGCAGGCGCAAGTTGGCCATTACTCTTTCGGAGCGTGAAAGAATTCTAAGAGACCTTCACGACTCGGTGAGCCAAAAACTATATGGCCTTGTCACTTTGACCGAAGCCGCTCAAGCGGCCCTCGAAGCTGGAACCCAGATCAATCCTTCCCAAATATTGGCCCGAATAGGTGATAATGCTCGACAAGCAGTCAAGGAAATGCGTCTCTTCCTCTATCAAATGCAACCAATAGATTTAGAAAAAGAGGGATTGATTTCCGTCTTGCATCATCGCTTGGCGGCGGTGGAAGGAAGGGCCGATATCAAAGCCAGGCTTCTCTCGGATGAAAACATTTGTCTTTCGAAAGACAAGGAAATCGCCCTCTATTATATTGCGCAGGAAGCCCTTAATAATGTATTACGGCATGCTCATGCAAATTCGGTATTAGTTACCATCAAACAAGGAAAACGCAATGTTATACTAAGAATTCAAGATGATGGAGCCGGCTTTGATCCCAGGACAGTTGATCGAGGAGGAATGGGATTGCGTAACATGAAGGAGAGAGCTCTTCAGATCGATGGAAAACTCAATATCTTGTCAAAACCCGGACAAGGAACGAAAATTGTGATTACTGTTGGGAAAGACCCATCAGTTAAACCTCTTGAACGAAGACGGAGACCATGACAAAGATTCGGATTCTAGTTGTCGACGACGAAAGCGTAGTTCGGGACGGCGTGATTGCGATCCTCTCGCTCCAACCGGATATGGAAGTGGTTGGCGATGCCCGCAATGGGATTGAAGCCCTCAAAGCGGCGCATAAGACCAAGCCCAATGTGATCCTCCTTGATATGGTTATGCCCGAGCAAGATGGCTTAACTACCATACCAAAGCTGAAAGAGATGCTACCCGAAAGCAAGATCTTGGTATTGACAAGTTTTGCAGAGAGCGATCGCGTTTATCAAGCGGTTAAATCAGGAGCACTCGGATACCTGCTCAAAGATGCTACACGTATACAACTTTTACAAGCCATTCGGGATGTGGCCAAAGGCCAGGCATCCATTCCTCCTTCCATCGCCCTCAAAGTGATTCATGAAATGGATCATCCCTCTCAATTGCTTTACACTGCCAACCCCTTGACCCCCAGGGAACATGAAACTCTGAGATTGATAGCCCGAGGGTTAAGTAATCAAGAAATAGCGACTACGCTTGTGGTTCACGAGCGGACCGTTGCCAAGTACGTGAGCAGTATACTTGAGAAACTTCAGCTTGCAAATCGAACACAGGCGGCTCTCTATGCTATTCGCGAGGGACTGACCGAGCCAAGGAATAAAGACAAAAAAACAAGTTAAAATTTCCGGCTCACAGCAAATAAATACTTTTGCAAAAGACCCTTCCATTTTTCTTTGATAATGGAAGGGTCTTTTGCTTTGCTTGACCGGCCTCATTGATCTGAAAGACAAATGTCACATCATGCGCGTATTTGGCTTGAACAAAGAACATAAAAAGGACGATCAGCGTTGATAATATGACCGCTCATTTTTGACCATAAAATTGTGCGCTATCTGGTCATTAGGAAAATACGAATAACCATTTTCTTAGGTTTTCACCTCCATCTGAAATTCATATAATGGAAACAGAAATAAAGAAAGAGATCCTTCTCTTGGGAGATCACAGATTGTTTCTAGGAAAACATTCTTCGAAGCTCGATAAATATAACCGCCTGCCCACTCCATCTCAATTCAGAGAAGAATTGTCAAATCGTATCTATATTACTCAAGGCTTTGATCGGAATCTGATTGTTCTGACAAAGGTTGCTTTCCAAGAAGTTTCTCGAAGAGTGGCGTCTCTGAATATCGCCGATCCCTTGACTCGTGTGCTCCTTCGGCTAATTTTTGGAACCGCACATGAAGTGCATCTTGATAAAAATGGTTATCTTCCTGTACCCGATGAATTAAAGGACTTTGCCAATCTGCATGAAAATATTTTGTTGGTTGGTCAAGGCGATTATTTTGAAATCTGGTCTGCTGATTTGTGGAATAACCAGGAAGCGCAATTGAAAGATGCTGATACAAATTCTAGCAGATTCTCCAGGATCTCCGTAGTTACGAGATAACAAATCACTTATACCCAGGATGATGAAACTGCCATGCTAGCCAAATCGAAACCAATAAATCATTTTGTAAATAAGAAAATCCGTATTCTTGTCGTGGAAGATCAGACTGTAGTCAGGGAAGGCATCGTAGCCATCCTTTCCTTTCAGTCTGATCTTGAGGTGGTAGGCGAGGCTCAAGATGGAATTCAAGCGGTTGAAATAGCCCAGAAGACCAGGCCGGATGTGATCCTTCTTGACATGGTCATGCCTCGTCAGGATGGCTTGACCACCATTCCTCAACTAAAAACAGTTGTGCCCAATGCTCGTATATTAGTTCTCACCAGCTTTGCCGAAAGCAACCGTGTCTACCAAGCAATCAAGGCAGGAGCCCTCGGTTATATGCTGAAGGATACGACGCGGGCACAACTTTTGCAGTCTATCCGCGATGTGGCATCAGGCCAAGCCTCCATTCATCCATCGATTGCCGTGAAAGTAATTCACGAGTTCGACCAGCCGTACGAGGAATTCGATTCCACTGAGACCCTCACTCGCCGAGAATTGGATGCCTTACGCTTGATTGCCCGCGGTCTGAGCAATCAGGAGATAGCGAACACGCTGGTTGTGAATGAACGGACCATTGCCAAATACGTTAGTAGTATTCTCAACAAGCTCCATGTTGCAAACCGTACGCAGGCCGCGCTCTATGCTGTTCGAGAGGGTCTGGCCCTATCGAACAGTTGATAAGATGGGATCCGGCATCGCAGCATGTAATGAATATATGGTCAAAAATGACCGCAAAAGTTTCGGTCGTACGGTCAATATCTGCAATGAGAATATACATCATTATCTGATTTTGAATTATTTGAGAGTTCTTATAATTGCTTTCATAACAAAAACCTTTGCCATTATGAAAACAGATAGAGGATCTAATGAACGGCTTTGATTATATTGTCGCCATCGATTTTGACAGGGCATGGCTCAACTTTGAGTTGGATCTTCCTTTAAAACCGGATAAGAATGGTCGACCCAACCCATTTTATATTGACCGGCCTGGAAATCCAATCGATGAGTTGACCGATGCGTTATTAGCGCCGTTTTATCGACCTCCAAAGTTCTTTTTTTCCGGCCATAGAGGCTGTGGAAAATCCACCGAATTGCTTCACCTATTAGGTAAACCAGAAATTCAAAAGAAATATTGGCCTATCAATTTCAGCATCCGGGAAGAAGCGGATATTATCGACCTTGACTTTCGAGATGTCTTGATCGCTATTGGTAGTCGATTATTCCGCGAGTATCGCAAAAAAGGCGGTGAATTGCCTGAGCAGCTGCTCAAAGAATTATATAGCTGGCAGGGAAAAATAGAAAAAGAGGTCTCGACGATTTTGGAGGGCAGAAACTCCGAAGCAGAATTGGAAACGTCCATCAATACTTTCTTCATCAATGCTGGACTAAAGATTAAGCTGGAACCTAAGACACGAGTGCAACTGAGACAGGTAGTAGAGACAGATATCACTGGATTAATCGCTGTCATCAACCACATCGCAACTACGATTTACGCCCAGGAGCGTCTCATCCCCTTGATTCTTATTGACGATATGGACAAGCCAAGTCTAGATATAGCGCGGGCAATCTTTCATGATCGAAGGGAAATCATGATGCAACCGAATTGTGCGATTGTTTACACCGTCTCGAGTGCCTTGTTTTACAGCAAGGAATTTGATGCGATCCGCGATCAGGCTTTCTTTTTACCGAACATTTATTTGCATCCGCCTATGAAGCCAGAGGTCCATCATGAAGAAGGGTATCAGACTCTAAAAAAGTTTGTTCATATGCGGATGATTCCTGATCTAATCGAAGATTCCGCATTGGAACAGGCAGTGACCTATAGTGGAGGAGTCTTCCGCGAGTTGGCACGTATTATCCGCACGGCAATTGGCCGGGCAAGAAGAAGAAAAGCAGACCGAATTGATGGTGCGGATATTGAGTGGGCCGCAACCGAAATACGTAATGAGTATAGACGCATTTTGGATAAGGAAGATATAAAACTTCTAAAAAGAGTCGGAGAAAATAATCACCTCGAATATAACGATCGAATGCGGCCGCTTCTGCAACTACTGGCTCTCTTGGAATACCGGGATGGAGAGAATTGGTGTGACATCCATCCGGTGTTGAGGAAATTGTTATATGACTGATTTCAGATCCAATACCATTCAGTCAATTGAACCACTCGAAGACCGTATCGAGATCCTTGGCAGAGAACTAGAAATGGCCATTAAGTGGCAGAGGCCATGTATATACTTGGTTGTTTATAACTCTGCCGACGCACGCGATGACGCCCAGACCGAACTTGAAAACTTCTTGATCGGACTACACCAAAAGTCAGACCGTATAAGATTAAAAGATTCGGAGATCATCAATCAATCCTCTTTTCTAAAGGAATTCAAAGATTCTGAACATACCATTTTCTTTGTCGACAATTTTTCCAAAGCAAATAATCGACAAAGCAATGTATGGTCAATTCTGAATTCTCAAAGAGATTTCTTGGTGGAAAGGCGCATTCGGGTCGTTTTCTGGTTGACTCAAAATGAAATCGTGAATTTTGCGCACTTTGCGCCCGACTTGTGGGCACAACGTCATTGCTTGATTGAGCTGGTCGAAGCGGCAAAGTCTGCAGAGGTTTTGCAGGAGACAATTGAATCGGTATGGCTTGGAGTTGGAGATTATGCGGAAGGTATCGAGAGACTGAATGAAAAGGTCTCTTTCTGCGAGTCGCTTTATCATGACCTTTTGCAGGATAACGAATCTATTTCAACACGTGCTAATGGGTTGTTGAACCTGGGAATCCTTTATTGGCGAAAAGGCGACTACGAAGCGGCTGACTGGTTATTGCATGAGGCATTGAAATGCGCGATCAAAACCCAGGATAACCGATTTGAGGCAGAATGCTTTAGTGCCATTGCCCTCGTCAAGACTAGTCTTGCAGATGTTAATGAAGCAATTGATGCTTATAAGCAGGCAATTCACCTTGCCCCTCAACAATTCTTAGCCTGGAATAACCTCGGAAATCTCTGTTTAAAAATCTTCCACAACGATGAAGCCATGGTTGCTTTTCAAAAGGCGATTGCACAGAATCCCAAGGACCCGATCGGATGGAATGGATTGGGAAAAGTATATTCCATGATTGGCTATGTCGATGACGCGATCATTGCCTACCGAAAAGCCATCTCCTTCATGCCTACTTTTGCCCAGCCTTGGAATGGCTTGGGAGATATCTACTCAGTTACGGGTCGCATTGATGATGCGATCAAGGCTTATCACAAGGCAATTGAGTTAAACAAGCAATATGTCACCCCCTGGCTTCGACTAGGCGTACTTTTTGTTAGACAAGAACAATATCGCGATGCAATTAAATCGTATCAAAGCGCCTTAAGCTTGGATTCCAAAAATAGCGCGATTTGGAAAGAGCTTGGGGCCATTTACCTAAAATACGAATCGTATGAAGAAGCCGCCGAGGTGTTCTCAAAGGCAATTCAATTAAATTGTGCAGATGGTTGGGCTTATCACAATCTTGCTCTTACCTATACTCGGCAGGAAAAGTATAGTGAGGCCGTGCCGTTATTTATAAAAAGCATTGATTTCTTTGCGGAAGAAAAGGATAAGGCTGTTTCATGGAATCAACTTGCAAACGTATATCGCCTGCTTAACGATTATGACAATGCGATTGCAGCATATCAGATAGCGGATACGCTTGATCCCAGAATTCGTGCGTCCAGAAATAAAAATTCGCAAGACCGGCCAATGTCTCAAGCAAATACTGACAAGCAGATTTCAAGCTCTGATGCCGCTAACGGCGAATCCTCCAATGCCATGTCTGATTCTCAAGCAACATTGGATAATGGTTTGGGGATCGATCAAAAAAACGGTTCCTCCACACCACAGCTGGCGGAAGAACTCTCCACAGCAATACCGATGTGGATCTTCCATCCCGAAAGTAAAAGTGAATTTAAGGACGCTTCACTAAACGTCAATGGAATTTTGAACATTAGTTGTGAACAAGCTGAACAAGTTCAGGTTGAACCGAAGACTATGGACGCCAAAGGAGATACTATGTCAAACTTAATGTCAACAAGTGGAAACCGTTCTCAAAATAATACTATAAGGCCAAATCATCCCTTGAAATCAAATGCCAAGGAAGGTGCCAATACTATGAACGCGGATGCTTGGAATGACAAAGGCAACGCTTATTTTAATCGCGGCGAAATGGAGATGGCTATCCAAGCATACAATAGAGCCCTTCAGCTTGATCCATCCTTTGGACGGCCCTATAGTAATCTGGCGCTTGCCTATCTGACACAAGGTCAATATGCTGAGGCAATCCTGCTCTATGAGAAAAGTCTTGAATTGCTAAACTCAGATAAGGATAAAGCTGTCTCTTGGAATGGTTTAGGAAACATCTATCGTTGCATTAACGATTATGAAAATGCTGTTGCGGCGTATCAAAAAGCTGCCCAACTGGATCCAGAGACTGCGGGCATGCGCGATGGAACCAATAATCCTCAGGTTGATCAAAGCACGAATCGTTCCCAAACATGGAACGACCTTGGAGAAGCCTTTTTTAAGTCAGGAACCTATGATAAGGCAACTAACGCCTTCTATAAGGCAATTGAAATAGGACCCAATAATGGCTGGCCTTATGCAAATCTTGCGCGTATTTTTGTGTCACAAGCTCAGTTTGAAAAAGCAATTGCCCTTTGTCAAAAGAGTATCCAGTTGCTGAAGGATGATAAAGACAAAGCGGTTGTTTGGAACCTTCTCGGCAATGCCTATCGCAAACTTAATGACTATGATAATGCTGTTAAGGCGTATCAAAAGGCTGTGATGTTGGCTGACGACGGTGTTAATTTGCTCACCCGGGCACGTTTCAGTTTGTTAAGTAATTGCGATGTTGACTAGGAATTCCAAAATTCTTCTTACCATGGAGGTAGAAAAATGAATGACTACGAGTTCTGGAATGAATTGGGAAAGATATTCAATGCGGTTGTAGCCTACCAGGAAAAGGCGGTGGAATTCAACAAACGCTTTATCAATCCTTGGATTCGGTTAGGCAATGTGTTCGACAAACAGGATCGAAACCAGGAGGCGATCTGTGCATATGAGAAAGCCCTTGAACTTGATCCTGCAAATGCCCAAAACTGGTATGAACTTGGCAATATACACTTTCGGGAGAAAAATTATGACAAGGCGGTCGATGCCTACAATAAGGCTATCGAATTTGGACCCGAATCTGGATGGTCATACAACAATCTGGCGTTGACATTGGTCAGTCAGGGAAAATATGCTGAGGCCCTCCCTCTCTATCAAAAAGGTGTGGGTCTGATTGAAGATGACAAGGAGAAGGCGGTTGTATGGAATCGCATTGGTAATGTCTATCGCAAACTTAACCAATACGATCTTGCCGTCCAATCCTTTCAGCAGGCAGATGAATTGGATGCAGATAATGCCGGCTTCCGAGACGAACTGGACGATGTAGCGGAAAGTACTGCTCCGCCCCAAAATGATTCGGAGCAAGACCAGAAGCAAGAATCTGCAGCAGATCTCAACCCGATTCAATTGATCCTTGCAGAAAGCCAAGCGGAGGATGAAACCTCTGAAGAGAAAAACCCACTGATTGATTCCGTCGCTTTGCCTGAGGTGGCAGTAATTGAACTTCCATCTTCTGCGGATACAACGCCAAATGATGGGCAAGCCGTATCAGATGCTGCAATCGCCAATAATGAGACCATTGAAGACGAAGGCAAATTGTCAAATGCAGAGCAACCTGACAGCGATCATGCGACAGAGAATGCCCTTCCCCCGGATGATCTAGATCAGGAACTTGCCGACAATGGACAGACAACCACGGTGATTATCCAGGAAACTAGCGAGACCTATACGGGGATTCCGGAAACTGTAGCAGTCACGACGACCGATACTACCACTGAAGTCATCGTTGCCACTGAACAGGCAGATGATGGAACGGTAATCCAATCGGAAGAGATTCTCAGCGTAAGT
>Ga0209039_10003194_pt1 | contig 13020 bp, 11 predicted proteins | sample BogFormECP12_OM1_FD_188238 | JGI IMG/M metagenome (GOLD analysis project Ga0209039, IMG submission 188238) | Bog forest soil microbial communities from Calvert Island, British Columbia, Canada - ECP12_OM1 (SPAdes) (version 2) | ecosystem: Environmental > Aquatic > Freshwater > Wetlands > Bog ...
CTAAAGCTGAACCAACGTTGGTATTGCTCGAAGACGTAAGCCGGCCGTTGGAGAATAAATGGTAGTGCTCCCATCAGGATCAATGTTAAAGCTACACGCCAGCCCAACTTGCGCGGATAGATTAACACGAGCAATAAGCCAACGGAGAGCGGATAGATTTTAAGGTAGGCACAAATTCCCACGCAAATGGCCGAGAGCGTCCATTGTCTAGAGCGAGCAGTCAGAATCGCGATCATTAACAACCCGATAATCAACGGATTGATCTGGCCGTTGTTGAAGTTACCAAGTGAGAGCGGGAGTATCAGGAGAAAGACCAGCCAATAGGATGATGTTGGGATCCGATCGTGTATCTCCGCCTTTAGCCACCAGAAAATCGCCCCGACGAAAACAGCAGCGTCTAGCAGGCGCCAGAGTACCGCGCCCAGCGAGAGCGGCAACCACGAAAACAGGACAAAGAACGCAGCGATTAGCGGACTGTAGACAAAGCCCCTTGTGTAGGAATACAGCGATTGCGACTCGATCCACTTTCGGCCAGCGTCGTAGTAAGTCACGAAAACGTCGTGGGAATGAGAGTTCAGGCCGATCCGAAGACAGACGCCGAGCAGAACTGCCACCCATAGCCCGATCACGATGGCACTTAGCAAGTTACCGGTTTTTGGTGCAATAATCATAGGCGTTTTGGGTTTTGGGTTTTGCGTTGCGGCTGCGACGAAGAATCACTCAAAACCCAAAACTCAAAACCCAAAACCTATTTCACTGGCTCGGGCATCCAAAATGAATCATTAAGCAGCCAAAAAAGGCAGTAGCCCAGGAATAGAAGCGCTGATAATGGCTGAATTGAAAGTGCCCAGAACGGCTTGAAATGCGGCAAGAAGCTCGCTCGCGTTACGGCTAGTAGCTGCAGAGCAAATGCCGCCGAGACCCAGGCACAAAGCCACGCCGGCTGACAAGCATTAAACGACTGGACCAGCGCGAGAATGGTGGGCGCGGCCAGCAGGACATAGGTATATGATTCTGTCGCCGGTCCACAAAGAGTCATCCAGATCGAGGCGAGGCAAAGGAGTCCTGCCAGCACGCGATTCGTTGCCCAGCCTTTCGAAGTCTGAATGACGCAGAGTAAGGCCAAGGCACCGGCCGCTCCCAATTGGATCAGACGATAGGCCGTTGGTGTCACCGGTAAATGGCCAAACCAATGGACCAGAAACCAGAGATCTAAGGGCAGCTTTTCGATTGGCCAGTTTCGGCGGTCATCCGATGTCCGTGTGGAAATCCACGCGTGGTATTGGTCCGATACATATGACCAGTGTTGAAAGAGGAACGGAGCGATTGCCAGCAGCAGAAGAGCAGTGAGCAACCGCCAACCGAAGCGCCGAGGTGCTATAAGGCAGATCAGCAGTCCGACAGCGATCGGGTAGATTTTGAAAAATGTTGCGATTGCAATGCACAGTGCCGCGCTGTTCCAGCGTTCAACGCGGACAGCGGCGATCGCCAACAGTAGCAGACCCGCAACTAGAGGATTCGCCTGGCTGATATCTATGTTACCGAGGGCCAGAGGAACGATAAGAAGATAGCTGACCCCAAAGTTTCTTTGGTCGATGCCAGGGAAAAGATTTACCTTTAAAACCGCCGTCAGGCCTCCAAGCAACGCTGCCGCATTCAGAAGCTGCCAAAGAACGCTTCCAAGCGCGAAAGGAACGGAGGCGAACGCTGCGAAGAACGCAGCCACTGTGGGGCTATAAACGAAGCCCATCCATTGGGTATAGACATTTTCGCCGTGTATCCAATGCAATCCCGCAAGGTTGTAGGTGCCGAAAGAAGTGCCGCGGTGAGAAAAAAGCAATGTACGCACGATTACTACCAGCAGCGCCGCCGTCCAAACAATGCAGGCGCTGGTATTCCAAAAGCCAGCTGTCTTCGAAGTCGAGGTCGTAGAAGGACGGATCGTTGCTTCCATAAAGTCAAAGCCGGCAGGTCAAAAACTTGGACCTCCAGCTCATGGAGTTCGGATTAACCCGCTTTTCAAAGGGATGCCAGAGGAAATGTCGGCCGCGAAAAAGTTCACGAAACAGGGTTGCCCAAGCCCGTGAATGAACTTAAAGGTCTCTCCTGCTTGTTGGTAACCCCACGGCAGGCCGGCTGACAGCAGCTGTTATATTATGGCACTTCCACTCGATACCCGGACGTTGCAATTCATCGACCGGTGGATAGGCATGGTTGTGTGCGGTGTGTTGAGTCTGGCGCGGCTTATCCTGGGCGGTCGTCATGCCGAAAGCCTCACGCGCAAGCCGACAAAGATTTTGTTCGTTAAATTCGCCGAGCAAGGTTCTACGGTGCTCGCCTATCAGGCGATTTCCCGCGCGACGGGGATGGTAGGGCGAGAGAATATCTACTTCCTCGTGTTCCAGGAGAACCGTTTTATTCTCGATGCGATGAACCTCATTCCAAAAGAGAACGTCATCACCGTAAGTCACAAGAATCTTTTTGATGCCAGCTTGAATGCATTGCGAGCGTTAAAGCAAATCCGCCAACTTAATATCGATGCGGCAATCGACCTGGAGTTTTTCTCCCGCTCATCGGCGGCGTTGACTTTTTTGTCCGGTGCAAAAGCCCGCGTCGGTTTTCATACCTTTTTCGGCGAGGGCCCTTACCGTGGAGACTTGATGACGCATCGGTTGTTGTACAATCCATACGCTCATACCAGCCAAAACTTTCAGCTGATGGTTGAGGCATTAGAGAAAGCACCCGATAGGCTCCCAACATTTGAGGGCAGTGTGCCGGCTGCAAATGCTGACTCTCCGCAGTTTGTCGCTCCGGTCGCCGACCGGGAAGAAGTACGCGCGATCATCCGACGCGAGAGCGGCCAGGAGGGCGAGTCGCGGCTGATTCTATTAAATCCGAATGCGAGTGATTTATTGCCGCTGCGAAAGTGGCCCACTGATCGGTACGTGGAGCTCGCTAGGCGTTTACTGGTGAAGTTTCCCGAAGCTTATATCACGTTGACCGGTGCTCCGGATGAGGCCGAAACGATCGGCCGGGTGAGAGAGGAGATCGGATCTGTGCGCTGTTTTTCGCTGGCCGGCAAGACCACGCTGCCGCAGCTTCTGGTGCTTTACACGTTGTCCGAGCTACTGATAACAAACGACAGTGGCCCGGCTCATTTCGCCTCTATGACGCCGATTACCGTCATCACGTTGTTCGGGCCGGAAACTCCACTGTTGTTTCGCGCGCTGACGCCGCGTGCCATCCCGATCTGGATGCAGGTACCGTGCAGTCCTTGCGTAAATGCCTATAACAATCGGCAGAGTCCATGCCGAGATAATGTTTGCATGAAGTCGATAACTGTCGATCACGTCTTCAACGTCGCCTGTAAGGCTTATCTGGACCGCCAACAGGAAAAGAAACTGGCCGCATTTGCCAACCAGGGGACATGACGGCACGAGCGCCCGGTTTCCGAAGCCAAAGGGACAGGTCAAAATATCGATTTCCACCTTTTTTGGAAGTGCCACGCCGGATCACCCGGGAGCGTGTCCCTGCCGCGTCCAATCTCGGATCGCGTGATGTGACATGGGCCTCCCGCCAGCCACAAACCACTAGCAGATCACACGCGGTACGCCCATGTCACAACATGCGTATGCTACAATGACCAGCCGCCCATTTTGAACGCTATGACATCACCATTATATGCGTGACGGTACATTACCTTCCTCTCAGTATGCTCGGTGGGCCGCTGCGATCCTGGTCGTTGGAACAATCTTCCGTCTGTGGTACAGCACCCATCTCGAACTCGTCGGAGACGAGGCTTATTACTGGCTCTGGTCTCGACACCCGGACTTTTGCTATCTGGACAAAGGCCCCGTAATTGCCTGGTTCATCTCGGCCGGAACGGCACTCTTTGGTCAAACCGTCTTCGGGATTCGCTTCTTCGCCACCCTGCTTGCGCTGGGCACCGGAGCGGGAATCTTTCTGCTGGGCCGCCGGCTGTTTTCTGACCGGGTCGCGTTCTGGGCTGTTGTAATGGCGGCTTTAACGCCCCTCTTTGCGGTGGGCGCGACACTGATGACCATCGACACCGTCTATATCTTCTTCTGGACTTTTGCCGCGCTGACCTTTTGGCAGGCAAAAGACGAGACTCGGCTTCGCTGGTGGGTCTTGACCGGCGTGCTGGTGGCCTTGAGTGTGCTGTCGAAGTACACTGGCGCGATCGAACTGCTCTCCTTTGCCGCGTTCTGCGCTTGGCACCCGCCCAGTCGGCAACACTTTCGGCGAGCCACCTTCCCTGTAATGCTGCTAGTCGTTGGGTTGTTCCTGGTTCCGGTACTGATCTGGAACTGGCAACACGGCTTTCCAACTAGTCACTTCCTGGTGCACCGCGGCGCACTGGATGAGAGGGCGCGCTTTCGTCCCCTTGAAGTGCTCTCCTTCCTCGCGCAGCAAGCCGCCGTGATCTCGCCATTGCTGTTTCTTGGCCTGCTCGCTGCCGTCTGTTGGCCGCGCCTGGCTCGGACGCCGCGCCTGGAAACAGGCTACTTGTTGGCGCTCTTTTTCCCCCTCTTTCTGCTCTATCTTATTCTCAGCTTTCAGCACGCTAGCCAGGCGAACTGGGCGGCTGCAGCCTATGTCGGCGGTCTGATCCTTGTTGCCGCAAAATGGGATGCAGCCGTGCGCATCCGCCCCTGGGCCAGAGCGGCTGCGACGGCCGGGCTTTTAGTGGCTTTCCTCGAGACCGCACTCCTGCACGAAACCTCCTGGCTGCATTTACCCGGACATCTTGATCCCCTCGATCGCGCCCGCGGTTCGCGCGACCTCGCAGCTCAGATAAATGAATTGCAAAGCAGCACGGGTGCCCACGTCGTGATCGCAAACAAATACATGACCGCGGCTTTGTTGTCCTTTTATCTCCCCGGGCAACCAGACACTTTTATGCCTGTTTCAAGCCCTCCATTCAACCAGATCGTACTTTGGCCGACCTACCGAGAAAAACACCCGGACGATGACGCCATTTTTGTGACCGATTCCAATCAGTTGTCGTCGTCGCTCAAAGCCGACTTCCCCACCATAGAACCCGCAGACGCGATCTACAGCACACAGGATGGCCGCCAAGTGAACCGTTTCTACCTCTTCGTCTGCCGGCGGTCCGGATCTTTCGAAAGGGCCAACGCTGCGAAGTGAACTCTCGGTGACAACCCGGCCCATTACTCATGCCTTGCGGATGAAGCCCTCCCTTGCCCTTCTCCTGGCCACATTCCTGTGGGCCGGTATTTACCTGCCCGGACTGGGTTCTCTCCAACTCCAGCATGAAGAACCGCGGCGCGCACTCCCAGCGCTGCACATGCTTGCCTCCGGCGACTGGTTGGTGCCTCGTGTCGGATCGGACCCTTACTTGCGCAAACCACCTTTGCTCAACTGGGTGATCGCCCTAAGCTGCAAATTATCCGGCGGCACGAGCGAATGGGCAGTGCGCCTCCCGTCAGTGCTGGCCACTCTTGCACTAACAATAACGATTGTCGGAGTCGGCGGAGGTTGTTGGCTTGGCTCCGAAGGCGGACTGATCGCCGCGATCTTTTTTCTGACCAATTTCACCATGATCGAAAGTGGAAGACTGGCAGAGTTGGAGGCCCTGTACGTATCATTGACCGGAATCGCACTGATCCTGTGGATGACCGCCTGGCGCCAGGGAGTTGGCCTTTGGCAACTCTGGCTTTTGCCGGCACCGTTTCTCGCGTTAGGTATGCTGACCAAGGGCCCAACTCATCTGATCTTTTATTACGGGGTCATTCTGCCGGTTCTGGTGTTCGCTCAAGACACGCGGTCACTACGTCATCCCGCTCACTTCTTTTCGTTGGTGCTCATCCTGGGAGCCCTGATCTGCTGGGCAATCCCGTGTTCACTCGCAGTTAGCAGTCACAACCCGATAGGCGTCTGGCGCTTTTGGTGGGGCGAACTCGCTTCACGCGCGTCCGCGGAGTCGGGCGAACATTTTCGCCTCTGGATCTGGTTGCTTAACGGCCCCCAGACTTTGAAGAATTTTTTGCCGTGGACCCTGATGCTGCCGCTTCTATGGCGGAAAGAGACGGTTGCCCAGCTTGCGGGAGCGGCTGACTTGGGGCCCAGGGAACTGGCATTATTCCGCGGAGCAAGATGGGGAATGGTTGCCACCTCCCTTCTAATGATTCTGCTACCGAATGGTTCGCCTCGCTATATTTACCCCTTGATTGTTGTTCCTTGTCTGTTGTTGGGGCGCGTATTGACTGTGGATGGCGGGTCGGGTAGCCCTGGATGGTTGCATCCGATCTGGAGCCGAATCAACTTTCTCCTTCTGACGATTGTCTCAGTCGGCATCGTTGCGATGCCGTTCGCTGTCCGCGGGGACCGCTGGATTATTCTGTGGACGGGCCTTGGGGCGATACTTGCGGGCGGCGTCTGGATTTTTGCGCTGGCAAACGCTCCTCCTCGACCCGGCTCCGTGCCGGTCTCCATTAGCAATCGCCTGGCCGGGCAAGCGATCACTAGCGCAGCCGTTACAGTGATGGGCATGATGCTGTTTGCCTTAGTTGTTATGCCGCCCATTAACTCAGCGAAAACTCATCGTCCGCGCGAAGTGGCGGCTGCTATCCGCGATGCATTACCGACCGCTGCCGAGCTATGGGTCTTGGAAGATCAATATAGGCCGTTCTGGTATTATCTTGAGCCCAACGTAAGGTATTTTCATCGCTTGGCCGATCTTCCGCCGCAGGCTCACTACATCCTGGTGCCGACGGCTCAGACGAAATCCTTCCTCCAGGATCCAGGCTCGATAGGTGTTCCTTCTACTGTGCTCATGCATACCGTCGACAGCGAAAACAGGTCCTTCGATCTGGTTAGGCGCATGTAAGCGAAGGCTCCAGCCTTTGCGTCTGTGTCTGCCGTGGTGGGCGAACTAAACTCCGAAATGGGGGACTCGTCCTCGTGCTCGTCGTCGTCCTCGAGAATTCTGATATTTCACAGCAGAATAACGGAACAAAATTAATTGCCGGGCAATCGAGCTCCTTTCGCTGCAGACACTCCACGCCGACGCATCGAGGACGAGGACGACGACGAGCACGAGAACGAGTCCAAACTTTGGGATTTGGTTACTCAATCAGCGAACGCCGGTAACGGTAACGGTTGTGAAATCCCAGATGTTCTGAGACGTCTCCGCGGATTCACCGTATAGCCCGATGTAACCAGCGCCCTGTGGCGGTTCGCCGACTAACGTAGTCACCTGAATATCGTTGACATATGCGGTCACGAGATTTCCCCGGGTTCGGATGCGCAATTTGTTAACCTGCCCGATCCCAGTTTTAACGGCGGTGCTTTCGGTTTTCGCGATCGGATTAATCCAGCGGCCGACAAGTTTGCGACCGACTGCAAATCTGCCGTCTGCGGAGACCACCATCGCGTAACAATCATTGTAACCCTTAGCCCAAAAGATCAGACCGCCAAGCTGACCCATATTTTCTCCCCTGGACATCGCAACATCGACAGCGACTTCGGCGTCCTTAAAGCCTCGCTTATGATTGATAAGCAGCGCGCTGCTGTTTAGCAGCGGCGTGATCCGCAACTTACCGTCCGTTACGCTCCAGTTTCCGTCAGGCGTCCCCCATCCGGGATCCCATGCGGCGAATTCATCTTCGATATGTATCTTCTCAGCGGCCAATTTACCGGTCGGCAAAGCCATCGCGGTATTTGGCTTCGGTAACCCGGAGTTGGTCTTCATGCGCCAAAAACCGACCCCGAGAACAAGGAGGAGTGGCGTCACGGTAAGTAATAAAGCCTTGATCGCCCCCATAGTTGATCTTTGGCGCGGCCGCCTTCGCGGAGATTCCTTGAGAACAGGAGCGTCATTCCTCTGTCGGAAAAGTAATCCCCCTACCAGAGCAGATAATGACCTCAGACGCGTACCCATATCTGGAGTCAGCGCGTCTAGCCAATGCACTGAATCCAGAGGGGATTCCGATAGGCCGGCCAAAGTGGCGGATTCAGTTCGAAAAGGAATGACGATGGCGCCACTATTAAAGGCGCATTCGAGCTGTCGTTCGATACGGTCAGAGCGACAGGCGTAGTCCGCAAAAACGAAAATCATGATCCTGCATGATGCCGCAGCGTTCGCGACGGACTGGTCCCAAGGGATGCCATTATTAAGGTCCCGAGGCAGGATCCAGCATCGGATCCCAGCGGATTCCAGCTCGTTGCAGATTGCATTAGCAGTCAACTTCTCGGAGGTAGAATGGCTGATAAATACGTCGTGCGGCGCCACAATGGTCGGCTTCGAATCTGGTTGGGGCCATATCCTCTGGTCGAAGATCTGTCAGGTCAAGCCGCTTCTGCCGCGTAAGCTCAGGATCAGCGGCGAAGCCGCTGCTTCTTATCCGAATTGATCTCGGACCACAGCCTGATCAGCTCGACTCTCATTGTAATGATCTCGTCTGTAAGCACCCGCTCTGGATCTGTGCCGAGACTGTAACAACTGCGAAAGCGCTGAACGGAGCGTTCAATTTCCGCCAGGGAACCGGCGACCGACGGTGGAATAACATCCGCGTCATGCATATGTTCATATGAACATATTTTGGGAAGAAGTCAAGAATTCGAGAATAACTTCCAACCCGGAGCTGGAAGATTCCCAAAGCAGTGGAGAGAGGAATCAACCGTGCATCGCTCACGACACGCCGAACCGTGTTTCCCCCCGCGCTAATGCAAGATTAACGGCGGGCGCGAGATCTCAGAAGCTCGAACCTCGCGTGATCCTACCGAAGTGGCGCAGCTACTGCACAAATAGTCGTAGATCTCTCGATCCGGTAGAATCAGCAGCAACTTCTCGCGAACAGGTTGCGTCGCCCGGCACTTTGGACAATAGAGCGTGGAGGCACGAAGAGATTTAAACTGGTTCATTTGTTTTCCGTAAATCAGACACGATCGTAGCTCCTCAAAAATCGACTATAGCAGCAGCAACGTCAACGGCTACGCGCGACCCCCCTGGGATTCAAGCGCCTGCGTAAAAATCAAATGACTCTGATGAGCCTCCTGAGGTGTCGCGCAATAAAAAGGCTGTTTCATCTTCTCCCGCCCATTGGCGAGCTCGTCACAGAACGCCGCCCACATTTGGAGAATGCTGTCTGTGAATCCGAACTCGAAGATCCCGCCGGTAATCGTCGGATAAGCACTCTCATAACCAAGGTCGATATATTGCCACGCCTGCGGACCACCCTCCTCGTATTCCATTACCTTCAGAGTTTTTGGGTATTTTGTTGAGTACGCCATCGATCGCTTCGTACCAATTACCCGAATGAACCAGGTGTTCATTTCCCCCGGAGCAATTCGTTTCGTATGGACGGTTATCGGAAACTGGTGGTCTTTCAGATCGACCTCGCCATATATCGTCGCATTATCCCATGTCCTGCACGGGACCAAATTGCCTTTCGCATCTGGACGTTCCCGGACAATCTTGCTGAGTTGAGCGTGAACCCTATTCGGGAACCAACCGAATCTGAGGGGGATATGGAGGGCATGCATACCCAGATCACCCATACAGCCGTATTCGCCGTTGTATTCGATCATGCGCTTCCAGTTAATTGACTTCTTCGGATTGAGATCAGACGAATGGAGGAGGCCGCTCTCGACTTCGATGATTTTGCCGAAATCCTTTTCCAGCAAAGCGCGGATCACGGCTATTCCTCCGGGATAGAAAGGTAGCTCCGAAGAGCAGCGGACAAAGACATGCGGGTTCTCGTCAATAACGCTCAGAATCGCGCGGTTAGCCGATAAATCGATGCCAAACGGCTTTTCCCCGAGTAGATGTTTCCCTGCCCGGACAATATCGGCGTAAAACTGCGCGTGCAGGTGATGGGGTACGGCACAATAGACGGCCTGCACATCCTGGCGCCGGATGAGAGCCTGGTAATCGCCTGTCGTGAACCCTAGGGTTGGAACATTTTGTTTAAACCAGCCGAAGGCGTCCTCGTTCGTGTCACAGGCCGCCACAATTACCGGTCGGGCATCGCTATTGGTTAGATGGCTCCATCGCGCTGCAGCACTGGCAAATTCCCTGCCCATAAGGCCCAACCCAATCAGTCCAAAGCGAATTTCAGTGGCCATAAAATCAAAAGAGCAGTCATCGCCTCACAGAGCGTACCTGTTTGACCCCGGAAACCCATCACCGACCCTAGCATGCATCGTTCACAAATCCTTAGAGATTCGTGAACGATGCATGCTGTGGCAGCGGAACTCTCCGGCTACGCCGGAAACCACCTTACCCGAAAGTGAGCTCTTGGAAAGCCTCCGGATTTTGAGCGAAAAATAAAAGCCCTGCTCCCAACAGTTGGGAGCAGGGCTGTTCAAGCGTGATCTCTTATCGTTTTACGAGACACCAACCGCCTGATCGGGACTAAGACCCGGGTTGGGTTAATTTGGTGATTCGATTCTGAATCCTGGCGTCGCGTTTCGCTTGGAACTCATTCCATGTTTGCACTTGATCCCCGGACAAAATGCCCTTGATCTCGTTTTGCTGCTGCGTGCGCAAAACCGCGAGTTGCGCCTCCGCGGCGCCAAGAGCCGCTGAGTCTTCGCTGGTTGCGGCCTGCGTCGCATTAATGTCATCTTGCACCTTCTTCTTAGCCTGAAGGTACGTAGCTAGCGCGGTACGAAATGCCGGGTTTTTTCTGTTGTTTTCCCTGATCGTTTGGATTTGCTGCTTTTGCGCGTCCGTCAAATTCAGTTTATTCCAGACCCAATGATCGTGATGGCGCCAATGACCTTCATAGCTAGGGCTGGATGAAGGGGTCGCATCCGACGTCTGTGCCTGTAATGAACCGCATGCGGCGAGCGCAAAGATCGGCACAATGAGATATTTAAGTTTCATACTGTCAGAATTGACGTCGAAGATCTTTGCCGGTTACTACGCCGAGCTATTGATTGGTCTCAGGCGTCGGTGTTGGGCTTGTGTCGGGAGCGGGGCTCGTGCCGGGAGTGGGGCTCGTGTCGGGAGCGGGGCTCGCGCCGGGAACCGGACTGAAACCGACCTCCGGCGTCGGACCGGCGTCGATCGCCGATGTCGCTGTCGGAATGAGACCCGAAGTTTCGGGAGTTTCGACAACTCCATATGTATCCTTGACGGGGTGTTTGCTGAGAAATCTGGTTAGAGTCCAAAGATCGACGGTAATCCCGGCCATACGAATCTTTGACAGCCCAGAGCCTGGATCCTCCTCAGTCACCTGAACGATCGTTCCCGGTGTCAGAAAGTATGCCTTGACCTGTTCGACCATTTTTAGCTGGATTTCATCGCCGGCCGGCGACCAAGGGTTATTGACCATTCGACGTACATCATCTTTAGAAACACAGGCGTAAAGGCCATCGACGGTCGCCCAACGATATCCTTTCGCGACGAGATCGCTATATTTGTCTCCTAATGCGGTTGACGTCAGCGTAATCGCCGCAGCGGCTACTGCGAGTATTTTGGGTGCTTTCATAGATTTCTGGATAAACTTCGTCAAACTCCAACGTCCCGAACAAGACATCCAGGAAAAACGACCGTCCACAATTACCTGAAGTACCGCTGGATTATTCTTCGGAAGAGGGGAGACTGAATTGCGCCAAGGAATGAAGCCGTTGACCTGCTCGAAGTTATGCCCAAGTACCTGACGATGGTTTCCTATACTCCTGAAGGGATTAAAGGACTTGTAAAAGAAGGCGGAACAGCGCGTCGCGTTGCTGTGGAAAAAATTTTGCATAAACTCGGTGGCCGTCTGGAGGGATTCTATTTCGCGTTCGGTGAAAATGATGCGTACGTAATATCTGAGGGACCCGACAACGCAACCGCCGCCGCCATTTCGCTTGCAGTGACCACCGGTGCGATTCGTACAAAGACGATCGTGCTTTTGACGCCGGAAGAGGTTGATCTGGCCGTGAAAAAGGGAGCTGATTACAGTCCCCCGGGCAAGTAGTGCGTTCCCAGCCTAACGGTAGTGCTGCAGTCCTTGTCCTCAATTCCGGAGTTTACGCACCTGGTATACCGCCTTCTCATACGATGGTGCCACCTCGGGGGCATATAGATACCCAACCGTAACTCGTCTAGAACAGTATAGGAGAATACGGGGAAGCCCAACGATACTCTTTCCTAGATCAGTCTACCGGCACAGGTGCTTTTACCCAGCTCTTATTGTTCTGGCGGCAGTGAACAAACTTACGAATATGGCAATCACGAACGTGGAACTATTAAAACTTGGCCTCCGCATAAAAGCTTCGCGGAAAGCGCTAGGTCGGAGCCAGAAGGACTTTTCTAAAAAGTGCGGACTAGACAGAAGTTATTTTGGTGGGGTTGAACGGGGCGAACGTAACCTGACTTTTTTTAGTCTTTGCCAGATCTGCGATGGTCTAAACTGCGACATCGCAGCCGTTACTAAAGGAATTCCTCACCTGAGAGCCGCTCCGAAGTAGCCGGAACGCGCGATACTTCGCAGCAGTCTGGGATCGAGCTTCGGACTCCAGTCACGTTTTGGTGCGGTGCCGGTGCCTTTCATCATCGTTCCGATGGAGTTTGCGATGCTTTCGTCATACCGACAAGCAATCGTAACTCTCCGATATCCGTCTCCAAGAGTTACGGTTGCATTCGGCCTTAGCAATGTTATGATGCGTATAAGCATCTTTGTTGCCGGTAAGATCGGCCGACGTTCGAACAAAGAATGGGTGTGATTACGATCAAAACCGTCTATGAAGTTCCGCCATCTAGAATATTTCGTCGCTGCAGCCGAGGAGTTGAACTTCACGCACGCCGCGGATCGGCTGCACGTTTCTCAACCGCCGTTCAGCAAGCAAATCCACGATCTGGAAGGCGAATTGAGGATGGAGTTGTTCGAGCGGCGGCGCAAAGGGGTCGCGTTAACGCCGGCTGGTAAGGCGTTTTTGGTCGACGCCCGGCGTATCCTCGAGGATTGCGATGCCTCCATCAAAAAAGCCCAGCGGATCAGCCGAGGCGAGATTGGGGAATTAGCCATTGGCTACATGTCTGCG
>Ga0209039_10003196_pt1 | contig 13017 bp, 5 predicted proteins | sample BogFormECP12_OM1_FD_188238 | JGI IMG/M metagenome (GOLD analysis project Ga0209039, IMG submission 188238) | Bog forest soil microbial communities from Calvert Island, British Columbia, Canada - ECP12_OM1 (SPAdes) (version 2) | ecosystem: Environmental > Aquatic > Freshwater > Wetlands > Bog ...
GCTGGTGGACGCTCCTGCCGATTTGAGGACCGTCCGGTCTAGCTCCTTCTCGTAGACTTGGTCGTAGCTCCGCTGGTCGAGGGTGGCGACCGACGAGAGGGTGTAGCCTCCGCCAGTGAGGTTGAGTCGAATCGACACCGAGATGTTGTCTCGGTTCACGACGACCACCGAGAGGTTGGGCCCGTCCTTGCCGGCGTAGGAGTAGATCACGGTCGGAGCGGAAGACTGGGTGTAGACACCGTGCTCGCCCGCCGGGATGGCGCCGCCCCAGAGTTCGAGGGCATAGTAAGGGGCGTAACGGACGTCGACGGCGCCATGGTGGCCTTCGGAGGTTAGGCCGAAGCCGAACCCGCCGTAGGGTTCTGTGATGGTCGACGGCACGTCCCACCCGTTGCTGAAGGTGAAGTAGGTGACGTCGGAGCTGTTGTCTCGAGCGCCGTCAATGAGCGCCGAGGCGACCCACGCAGCGCCAAAGAGGCTCTGCTGGCGCGGGTCGGTACCAATCCCACCGGTCTGGGCGTTTCCCCCGACCGCGGCGAGGTTGGCCTCGGCGTTGAAGACGGGTATCCAGCGGCCCGTTAGGTTGTGCCATTCGTTCTGGGCGACGTTCGGTGCCTGGTAACGGACCATGAACTTGTAGGCGACACGGGAGAAGAGCGATGGGTCGGTGGTACCGCTGTGGTGACCGGCGGGGGGGCAGTACGCGCCGTTCTTGACGCAGATCCCGACCGAGGGGTAATAGTGAAATGAAAGGAAACCGACACCGACCGCGTGCGCGGCGAAATAGGGCTCGAAGGTCGCGTTCATCATGACGTCCGAGCCCACAAGCGCCTTGGGAAGACGGGCGTGAATGACCTTCGCGGCGATGTTGAATATGTGGGTGTACCCGGCGACCTGAGCCTGGGTGGTGGTCGGAAACTCGTTCCCGATCGTCCAGTACTTGACATGGGCCCCGTCGACGATTGTGTGGTTCACCAGGGCCTCCACATACCGCGCCCACGCCGTATCGCTGGGGAAGTATCCGGTGCCTCCCGAGGTCACCACCTTCAACGAGGTGTTGAGCGGCATCCCGGGGGGCAGGGTGTTTCCGTCTCCCCACGTGCCTGCAGGTAACGAGAGCAGGACCCGTGCACCCACGGCGTGAGTGAAGTTGACCAGCCGATCGAAGTAAGTGAACCTGAACACGGGCTGATCCGTCGCCGTGTTCCAGGGCTTGTTGATCTGGGACGTCCCGGCACTGAACCGAACGAGGGACGGATGAAGGGCGGCCGCCATCGACTCGAACTGGGAATCGTTGGTGGGGAGAGAACCGGCGACCCCTGGGGTGTTCATCACGAAACCAATCCCTGGAGTCGTGGTGCCATCGGATTCGGCGGGGTTCACTTGGACGGTCACGTGAGGGGTGGTCGTTCCGGTGAGCCTGAAGGTCTGGTTCGTCCATGTCGTGGGAATGCTGAGAATCTGGGACCATGAGGTCCAGCTCCACAGGGCGGTGTCGTTCTTGCCGTTCTGGAAAGCGGTCCAGTTCCAGAGCGAGAGCGGCGGCAAGTTGTCAGCTCCTCCCGGAATTTGAAGAGGAAGACCCCACTGGAACAGTGGTGACGTCTCAAGGGTCACCGAGACGGCCGGACGCGCGAATGAGGCGATCAACTTGATCCAGTAAGTTCGGGTCGCCCCCGTCCCGCTTCCATAGCTTACTATGTCTTTGAGCTGGGATACAACGGGAGTGGTCGTCCGTACCGTCTGGTCGTCGGAAATCACGGCGGAGGGCGCCGCTATTGACGGCGTCGGACCGCTGTTCGACACGCGGGCACTTTCGAGTGAGGGTGACTCGGCGCGAGAATTGAACATGGCGAGGCTCAGGAGGACGACCGCGACCAAGACCGCAAGGAAGACAATGGTACCCCGCGGACCCCTGCCGACTGCCGGACGAGTCCCCATGAACAAAAAACCCCCAGCCGGAGCAGGGTCAGACCGAACGGTTCATTCTTGCACTTCATCCCTCTTATACGTGTCGGATAATCGGAACTGATTGGCACTGTACACCTCCCGCTATCGAGGGTGCAAGACCCGCCGGCGTTGACACTTCGAGAGCTGACTTTGAGAGTTGAGGGGCTTCTCGAGGAAAGGGCGGTTTGACAGATCACCGCTTTCTGCTACGCCCCACTATATCCGGGACTTTCGCTGGGGCCCGGCTTCCTTCTGCCTGAGGGCGGAAGCTATTCTCTCCGAAAAGAGCGGTCGCTAGGTTCGGGTAATGATGCGGGATGGGAGCTCGTCAGGACCCGCGACCCCATTGTCGGTCACCGCCACCGAATGCATCTGAACGATCGCCTCACAGACGTCGTGAACATGAATCATGTAGTTCCCAGCCGGCACCGGGGCTCCGCTCCGATAGGCAAGGGGAACCGTGGCGTTGAAAAGAGTGACGTCGGCGCTGCTGTTCTCCCAAATCGACTGAATCTCAGTCCCGTTGTTAGGGTACTCCAGAACAAGCCGGAACGATGTGTTCGCGACAGTTCCCTTGAGCTCCAGGCTGAATATCGTGCCAGCGACGGCCGGGGAGGCGGTCGTGGACACGACGCCCACGTAGGGTGCGGGATAGAAGATGCTAGGTAGGTATGGAGCCGTCGCGTTCTTCGACGGAACGGTCCAAGTCCCGTTCTGGACCACTCCGCCATTCGCCGGGACGAAGCCCCAGTGCCAGCGGAACTCGAGCGTCAGGGATCCGGAGACGGCGTTGGCCATCACCGCATATTTGGAAGTCGTCAGGTAGGCGCTGGCGGCGGAGAAGTTCGCCTTGGAGGTAAGCTTCGTGGACCCGCTCAGAAGGGTGGGGGAGGACCACCCACTGCCACCGATGGAGACGTTCTTGGCGGGGAGGGTCATCGAGAGGCTGCCCGTTGGGGTTGTCGGCAGCACCGCCTTGGTGGTTGGGAGATATACAGAAATTCCGAGGTCGGACTTGACGTAACCCACCACCTTGAACTCGTAGGCGACCTGGAGAGTCGCCCCCGGGATTCTGAAGATCTTCGGGTTCTGATCGGGGATGTTCAGAGCTGCGGGACTCGGGTTGTTAGGATTGCACGTCCATGGGTTCCACGGCGGAATCGACGCGCTCTGCGTTAGTCTCGGTTGGATGGCGGACGATGTGGGGACCAGAGAGGGTACGAAAAGGACTCCCACCAGCACTATCGCCGCGAACCCCGTCAACCCGAAAAGGAGGTGACGTCGCGAGCGCTCGCGGTGCGCTCTCGGCGCGCCCGATTGCGCAGTAATCATGGATGTCCTATCTCCTCGTGTTGAAGGACGACGCGACTCTATCGACAGCCGTGGATGCAAATGAGGCCTTGGATGCGCTCGCCCCCGTCCCTCGCCCCTGTCCTCTGTGGGCTACCTCCGGTGGCTCGCCCCTCGATCCTCAACCATTCCCGTAAGGCTTGCCGTCGGTAAATTCCTCGACGTCCGACGAAGACGGACTCCTTGCCGGTTTCGCGAGAATCCACTATCGTTCACGCGCCACGCTCGCGGCCGAACCGGAAGAGCCGTTCACTCCGTCAAGAGCACGTCGCCTCGGGCCAGGACCTTCGCGACCTCGGGACGGATAATCTCCGCGGGCAACGCCTCGCCTTTCGACAGAGCCTCTCGGATCCGGGTCTGGCTGGTGTTGAGACGGCGATCAGCGGGATGAGCGCAGGTCCGGGCGGAGGCCATCCAGCCGCAATCCCGGCAGAAGTACGTCTCCGCGAACTTGAGGGCCTGGACCCCGATGGGGTACTCGTCGAAGATCCGTTGGCAGGCGAATGGGTCGTAGTACGTGCCTACTCCCGCTTGGTCACGACCAACGATGTACGACCCACAGCCGTAGTTCTTGCGAACGATCGCGAGGAAGAGCGCCGCCTTGGGTCCCCCGTATCGCATCGTGATGCTCAGGGCGGCGAGAAGGACACGGTCCGCCGGATAGTAGTTTCGGACGAGCGCTTGGTAAGCCTCGAGGATCACCTCGGGGCGGTAGTCCCCCTTCTTCAGCCGGCCGAGAACGGGATGGATCAACAGTCCGTCGATGTCTTCGCGCTCGAGCGTGCACCGCTGAAGGTACTCGTGGGCTGTGTGCGGGACGTTGCGCGTCTGATAGCCGGCTACGTTCTTCCACCCGCGTCGGGAGAATTCCGCCCGCGTTTCCGCGGGGGAAAGCTCGAGGGCGCCGGTGGGGAGGTCCAACCGTCGCAGGAGGTCGACCGGTCCCGCGAGCGCGGTCTCGCCGGTGGACATCAGGTCTGCGACGTTGGGGTGCTTGGGGTCCTTCGTGGCGTACACCGTCTCCGCCACGTGGGCCCGATCCCAGCGGAACTTTTCCTCGACGTGGAGGATTGCGAAGAGTTTCCCAGCGGTGTCGAGCAGACCAACCTCATCCCCGGCCCGCACCTTCGCGACCACAGGCTCGTTCTGCGGCCCGGTCGGCGCGAGGACGACCGGCATCGTCCACGGCAGGCCGTTGGGCAATCGGTTTGTCTTGAGGATCGAGTCGAGGGTGTTCCGGTCGGCGAACCCCTCGAGTGGGCTGTACGCCCCGATTCCGATCTTCTCAGCGTCGTACACCTGGTCGACGAAGGGGGAGATCCGAAGGAGGTCTCCGACCTCCGCCTCGCGTCGTACCCGTTCGGTCTCGGATCGCAGTCGATCGACCAGGCGACCACCGTGGGGCTCCGGAATCATCGTCGCACCGCCGCCGCCGAACCCCGCGGCTATTAGAAGACGCCCCTGCACTGAGGCGGCGCCGTCCTACGGCTGTGCCGGGGAAGCAACTCCTCGCTCCGACTAGGGAGCCGGCGGAGAACCGGATCCTTCAGGCGCCGCTTTGACGGGCGCCGGGGGACGCCGGCGAAGCCAGAGGTACAGGCCCACCACGACTGCCGCAATGAGGACCGCAACGACCACCCAGATCCACCAGGCGACGCCCGCAACGGAACCGACCGCAGGAGAACTTGCCGCATTCACGGTCACGATCGTGGGCGCAGTAGCCGACACGCCGAGCACGTCGGTCACGGTCGCATTCACGGTGAAGGTTCCCGTGGCGTTCGGTTGGCAAATGAGCGTCGATGCGTTCACGGTTGCGCAGCCCGACGGCAACCCTTCGTACGAGTAGGTGAGCGATCCCGTTCCTCCGCTGGCGTCGACCGTGAACGTGACCGCGGCGCCGATCGTGATTTCCGCCGGGGTCACGGAGACGGTGACCGTCGGATACGGATTGACCCGGACGAGGATGGACGCGGTAACGCTCGCGCCCGCTGCGTCGGTGATCCGGACGACGACCGTGTAATTGCTGGCGGACCCGGGCGTACACGTCAGCGTAGGCTGGCTGGAAGTGGTGCAGCTTGCCGGCAGCCCCGTGTAGACATAGCTCAATGGAGGGGCTCCGCCCGAGACCGCGGCGGTGAGGTGGAAAGGAACGCTGACGGTTACTTGGGACCGATCTGACGTAAGGGTACCGGGGGAAAGGGCTGGGAATACCGTGACCGTCACGTTTGCGGTCGCAACGACCTCGGCCAGGTCGGTCACGCTCACCTCGGTACGCGTCTGCCCGGTGCTGGTCGGTTGGCAGAACAAGGTGGAGGCGTTCGCGGACGCGCAGCCGCCCGGGAGGGGGCTGTACGCGTAGGTCAATGGAGCCATCCCGCCTGTCACCACGGCGGCGTACGTGGTCGACATACCAAGGTCGAGCGTCGTATTGGACGCCGTGAACGTCGTGATCGCGGGTTTGGTTCCGACCTCATATGACAGGGGAGCGCTGGTCAACGGGAGGTCATTCGGCCCGTATGCGATCGCTTCTATGGAGAAGCTCCCGTTGGCGGTGGGCACGCAGTAGAGGGGGTTCTTACTTTGACTGGCGCAACCCGTGGGCAGGCCAACCCACGAGAACGATGACGGAGCGGTCCCCGAGACCTGCGCGGTGAAGTTCACGGCCATTCCTAGGTCCGCACGAGGGGGAGACGCGGTCACGCCGGTCAGGACGAAAGTGTCGACAACAGCAAAGAGCGTCCCCGCGCCGGTCACGGTAAGGCTCGTGGTGGCGTTCGTGCGGTTCCCGACCGAGATGTAGCCCGTGGCGTCCCATCGGAGGAACGACGTGTCCGTCCCGAGCTGTGCCGACAGAGGGTAGGTTCCTGCCGGCAACCCCACCGTCTGACCGGTGCTCAGAACGGTGCCGCTGATGTTCGCCATAGCAGCGGCTGCAGTCCCCGTGACGAAGGACACCGGGTAACCGATCGTCTCAAAGTGCGCGGTCAGGACTCCCCCTCCCCCAATTACGTTGAGGATCCCCGCCGAGACGGAGATCAGGCCGGTCGTGGCGAACGGGGGAACGAACTCCCACCCAGCCGATGGAACGGCGCGGACCAGGTACGGGCCGGTCGCCAACGAGGTGTTGGTCGTCGTGGCCCCGGAGTAGTTTTGGTAGTTGAAGACGATCTTGCCGCCGTTGGCGGGGGAGTTATCGAAGGTCAGGGAAACATTCGCCGCTCCCGTCGTGAAGTCCGCCGTGATCGTTCCCGGTCCGTTCACCTCCACGTGCGTGATCGGGTAATTGGGCTTGGCGATCGAGAGCAGGGCCGAGTTGCTCACCACCCAACCGGAAAAGGTCGCGTACCCGAACGGGAGCGCGTCGAGGGTGTAGTTGCCGCGAGGGAGCGGGGACACGGTGCCGTTCGGCAGGGGCCCAACGCCGTTCAGGGCCACTCTGCCCCCGCCCCCGGGGGTCTCGAAGGTCGCAATGCCCGCCGCGAACGTCGCGGTGAGGTTGGCTATTCCCGGCTCGAAGCTCACATTCGTGGTCGTGTTGAAGTCCATGAGGTAGGCAGACCCACCGTACGACCAGCCCACGAACGACCAGCCCGCTGCCGGAGTGGCCGTAGCGACGTAGCTGCCTGCGTCCAGCGGCGGGGAGATCACGCCGCTCGAGTACCCGGTCGAAGGGTTGTACGGGAACGATTCCGCGTTCAACGACACCGTGCCGTTCCCGAATCCCGTAAGGTTCACCGCCACCGTTCCGGAAGTGACCCCGTAGGTTGCCGTTACCCCGAGAGTGAGCGAGGCTCCGGATACGGTGAGCCATGTGACCGGCGACCGACTCGCTGCGATCGAGCCCGCCAGGGCTTGGGCGCTCGGGATCGACCAGCGCGTAAAGGTGGTTCCTGGGGAAGGAGCCGCCTGCACGCCATAGGTCCCGGCGACGAGGGCGATCGTTTTGCCCGGAGCAACGGTCGTCGCGGGCGTGCCATTCGAGAAGAACGGTCCCCCGGACACTTCCACGGCGGAGGCGCCAGCGGTAGAGTTGAACCAAACCGTAGTGACCGAGGTGGTCGGTGGGGTCAGGGAGAAGTGGGCCGTCACCGTCCCGCTACCGGTGACCCGAAGCACGGTCGATGGGTTGGTCGCCGAGGCCACGGAAACTTGGCCCGAAGCGGTCCAGTCGATAAACCAGGCTCCCGAGGGGATGATGGCTTGGATGGAGTAGGGCCCTGGTCCCACTACGGGTGCAGGGGTGGTCGGTGGGTACGAATGGGACAGGAATAGTACGGCCCCACCGGATACCCCGTTCGTCCCGATCGTCACCGTGTAGCTGGTCCCTCCACACGTCGGGATCGAGAAGTTGACCGGGGCGTACATGGGTAGGCCGAGGAGGTTGGTCGTGACGGCGGTCGGATATTCCGCGGACTCGCCGAAGTCGTTCGACTCGGTCGCGTAATCCGTCGCTCCGAAGGTGAAGGAGCTGTATTGGCAGGAGTAGCCAAACCAAGGATATGTACAGAACGAGCTGCCGAGCCGGTTCAGGCAAGTCCCGGAACTCAGGTTCGTGATGCCGCCGTCTCCTCCCTCCAGGCTCGAGGTGAAGCCGACCTGGGACGGCGTCGACTCCTGACTTCCTGAGAAGAACACTGGAGTTCCAATCTTCCAGGGAGTGAGCGTATCGTTGACCCAGCTGATCGGATCGTAGCTGGGACAAGGCACCGAGGGGTCGCTCGGACCGGAGGGGGACGGACCGGGCGTGCAGCCGGAGAATGTGCTGTTCGAGACCCCGCCGGGGTTGCCTTCGCGACCAATCTCGAACCCGAACGAGATCGGAAGCTGGCCTCCGGAGGTCCACAAGAGAGCATTGAGAAACGCGTTCGTGGCGTAGGCCGGGTCCAGCGGGCCACCGCCGGTCTTGTTCACCAGGTTCTGGGACGTGACAACTCCCGAGGTCGCATCGAAGAGGGTCACGTTTTCGCCGAGGAGATCGGACGCCCAGCCGCGAAGCGTGACCGAGAATGAATCGCCCTGGGTCATCGAGAAGTAGCCGTCCGCGGAGAGACCGTTGTTGTAGAGCGGCGAGTAGTAGCATGTGTCGACTTCACCGGACGTCGGGTTGACCTGCCACCCCACGATGGCTCCGGCCCATTCGCCGGCCACGGTCGTGGTAGGTGAGCTCCAGTTGAAATCGGGGTAGAGTTGGAGCTCGATGTAGCACTGCCCGAGCCATGCGGTCGGGTCGGACACGACCAGCCCGAACCAGGCTGCCGCATAGAGGTCGGACTGGTTCGCGACCGCGTCCCGGTCCTGCGGCAGCGTGGCGTTCCAGGTTACGTTCCCCCCACTCGCAGGGAGGGTGGAGTAGAAGCTGGCGGAGGGCTCGTCATGCCCCACGCAAGGATTCGGAAGGACGTTCTGCCCGCCGTTGGCCGGCCAGACCGCCACGCAGGGGAGGTGCTGGGCCGCAGCCCTGGCCTGACCACCGATCGGGGACCCGACCGTGGTTGCGGAGCTAAAGGGGGCTCCCGGAGGAAGGTCCCAGGACCCCCACGTCGCGGGCCGTGGGCCCGGAAGGTCCAGAGGGACGTAGCGGAGCGTCAACGGTGTCGCGGAAGTGGGGGTACTGGTTCCGGCACCTTCCGCCGGGACCTGGCTCGCCACGGATGGAGGGGTGGAGGAGAGAGAGGGCGGTTGAGCGGTCGGGGTGGGCGTGGCCATGCCCCGTCCGAGCGAGCCGGGGGTCGTTCCCCCTCCCGAGATGGTCGATAGGCCCGCGACGGCGAACGAAGATGCAAGAACGATGGCCGCCACGAAGCCGATGATCCAGATGCCGGTCCGACCCCGAAGGTTGCTGGAAACATGATTCCGCTGCATCTACCCTTCTCCATCCTGCGAAGGTCGGGTCACCGACGCGACCATGCGCGAGGGCACCGTTCCTTCGATAGTTAAAGGGGCTGGGGCGGGGAACCGCTGCGATTGCATCGCGAGCGCCTGGGAGATGGGACAGGGAGAATCCGACCGGCCCAGGTCCGGTCGCAGGGGGATGGTCTCCCGACCGTCCAGCCATGCGGTCAGCTGTCGATCGATCTGGTGAAAATCGTCGAATGGAACGAAAGGGATCCTCGCTCGCTCACAGTAGCTCTTCAAGCGATGCCGCGCGAAGACGATGTCGGCGACTTCCGCGCCGTACCGATCGGTGCTGCCATCCCCGATGAAGACCGTTAGGTCCGCCACCGGGTCGGGAGATCGGACGACCTGCGCCTTGCAAATGCCGCACAGTCGGCACGTCGGATGACCAAACGGGTGGAGGACGGACACCCGGTCACCCCCGTCGAACTGGAGCCGGTCCGAAACGAACGGTAGCTCGAGCCCTTCCCGGTCGAGCACGGCTCGAATGTAGAAGTCCAGTCCCCCCGAAACCACGGCCACCGGTACATTGCGATTGGAGAGGGTTCGGAGGAACGCCTTCGCTCCGGAACGAAGAGGAACGTTGGCGATCGCCCATTCGGTCATCTCTCCGATTCGTCCCCCCGGCAGCATCGCGGCCTGCCGTTCCCAGGCCTGCCGCAAGGTGATCTGTCCCGAATGGAGCAGCTGGTCCACCTCATGCGCCAGGGTGGCCCCCCCTTCACAGAATCTCTCGACCAGGAGGATCGCCACATTCGGTTCGACCAGCGTTCCGTCGAAATCGACGAAAACGCGGAATCTTGGAGCCATTGGCTATCGTCCGGGGGGCTCGCTATCAAGGGTGTCACTATATAGCAATCCGGTACCCGCTCGGGCCGACCGAGGAGGGGACATATCCTGCGGTGAAGTTCGCCGAGGGATTTCCTTCCTATGGAGAAGAAATCACCTTGAGCCGACTCCTCTGACAATCTCTCCCTGTATCGGCCGGATGACGTGCTTCCCAGCCGGCCCTGGGGGTGACCGATGATGTGGAGAAGCCGTTTTTACCCGGCGCCGTGTCTACGCCGTTCCGGTCGGCTTCAGCCACCTCGAGTCTTCCCGATGACGATTTCGTTCGACCTGCACGGACTCCGACTTCGGTCCCGAGTTCGTCGAGCTTGCCCCGTTCTGGTCATGGTCGTTCTCATCGCCGGCGTAGGGCTGGTGGGTACCGGGAGCGGTGCTCTGAGCGGGTTCAAGGCCGAGTTCTCGGCAACGGGACCTTCGAGTCCGGTGACCACCGCTCATTCGTTGGAACCGACTTCACCGGGGTTCTTTCATACGAATCCATCCGGGAACCTTTCGATCAGCGTGCCTCCTCCGGGGGGTGTCAATGACGGTCCTTCGAACCTTTCCGCTCTCGCGAACGTGACCGTCCGATACTCGTTCACGGTGCTCGACTACGATGCCTCCGTCGACCAAGGGCTGGTCGTCCGGGTCCCTCAAACCGTGGCCATATTTGCCGTCCTGTCAGGGAGCCTGGACGTGACCGCTCCCGCGCAGACCTTCGCGCTCAACTCGTCCGGCGGCCCGACTCCAGCGGCCGGGTTTGGTTACCTGAATCTGAACCATCCCGTGAAGTTCAATAGCTCGGCCTCGACTCACGCGGTCTTCTCTTCCCAGTTGGTCGCGGTCACCACGACCCTGCCATGGAACGCGGTCACCCTCCAGTTCTACTGGAGCTGGTCCGCCCGGCAGAACGGACGGACCATTCCGGAGTTCAACAATGCGACCCAGACGGTCGTTCCTGACCAGTCCGCGACGCTTGCTTCGACGAGCCGAACACCGATGTCGAGCGGTCAGCCTTTCACGGCCTGCCTCAGCGGCCCCGTCGAGGGGCGGACATTTTCACTACGTGCGGAGACGGTGAACGGAACCCAAGTGAACGACTTTGTGCAGGTGAACGCGACCGTTCCAGTGTTGACCTCATTGCCGTTCTGTTGGGGTGCCATGATTCCCTCCTCGATCTTAGCCCCCCAAACGATCATCGTTCACATCTGGGACTTTCAGAACGCCTACACTTCGAATGTCACGACCCTCCTCCTCTTCGCCATTCCGGTGAAGATCGTGAACGCCACGACATCACCGTCCCACACGTTCTTCGGAGTTCCCGTGTCCCTTTGGCTGACGTTTGCCTCGGTCGGTATCGGATTGTTCGCCGTCGCGTTGATGGGGGGTGCGATCTACCTTTCGAGAAGACGTCGGCGACAGGCCCCCGTGGCTTCGCCCCCGACGGGAGCGGTTGTTCCCCCTGCCGGTCCTGATTCGAACGGTCAGCCGGGGCCGTCGCCGGATGCGGATGAGGGTCTCCGGGGACCTCGGAACCAATAGAGGACCCCCGCGATCACGAGAACCGCGGCGACTCCGATGATCGCGATGTCGACCGTGGTCAGTCCCACTTGAGGGCTCTGGGCGTTGGTTACAACCAGGAACGCGAAGGACTGGTTTGAGAAGCCCAGCGCATCTGTGACCGTGACGCTAATCGAATACGGCCCCGGGGCTGTCGGCCGGCAACTCCACAGCGAGGAGTTTGTGGAAGGGCAACCCGGTGGGAGTCCGCTGTAGCTGTAGAAGAACCCGCCCGCGCCGCCGGTCGTTTTCGCCGTTAACGTGATGGACGAATTGACGGCAATGCTGTAGGAACTGAGCACGAGATCTACCTTCAGCACGGGGGCAATCGGGACCGCCGAGACGCTCGATTGCGCCTCTCCGCCTGACGCGTCGACCACGAGTACGTAGACGGATATCGTCGGACCGGGGTTTTGGCCTTTGGAAAGCAGGCATGTGACATTGGTGGCGTTGACCGACGAACATCCGAAGGGAAGCCCGGTCCATGTGTACTGGTAAGGCGGACTACCCCCGAAGGCATGTACGGTGAAGGAGACCGCTTGCCCCACTTCGTAAAAAGCGCGGTCCGAGCGTGGGCCGGTCACCCCGAGCGGGAGAGTGGTCCCATAGACCCAGGTCTCTTTCGATATCCCCGAATTGTTAAGGGAACCGCCAAAGAGAAGCATGAGGGATCCCGGAGGGTTGTTGGTCGCCGCCACCGAGACGAGGACCTCTCCCGAACGTGCCGCCAGCGTCGAATTCTCGGAGGAGCTCGTCAGCGTCCAGTCGTCGGCGGCAAAGCGCCATAGGTCCCCCCATCGCGCTCCGGACGGAGTCACCCCGCCGTAAAGGACGAGGAATCCCGAAACCGGATCGAACGCGAGGCCCGGGTCGGACCGCGGCCCCGGCGAGGTTGCCGGCGAAAGAAGGCCCCACTCGTGCGGCCCAAAGGCCCATGTGTCACGCAAAAATCCCCCCGTCACGCTGTAGCCGCCGAACAGAATGACTTCGCTGTCCGAGTCATCGTACGCGACCCCGGCAGCGTACCGCGCCGAAGGAGGGGCACCTACGGTTGCAGTGACGTTGGTCCACGCCCCCCCGCTGAACTCCCACGTGTCGTTGAAGTCCATTGGTCCCGCTCTGCCTCCGAATAACAGCACACTTCCGAGCGTTGGGTCGTACACGAGACTCGCGTACGCCCTCGGACTCGGCCCCACGATGTCCAACGGCGCCCAAGCACCGCCGCGATACATCCAAGTGTCACCGGCGGTCGCGTTTCCGCATAGCGCCGTGAGGTTACGTCCCCCGAATAGCACGACAAACCCCGTGGCGGCGTCGTAGACCATCGCGGCCCCGAAGCGGGCACTCGGGTTGTTGCTCGAAGTTGCGAGAAAAGGACTACGGTCGGTCCAGCTGCCGTTGGAGAACGACCAAGTGTCATTCCAGGCTTGGTTC
>Ga0209039_10003198_pt1 | contig 13011 bp, 12 predicted proteins | sample BogFormECP12_OM1_FD_188238 | JGI IMG/M metagenome (GOLD analysis project Ga0209039, IMG submission 188238) | Bog forest soil microbial communities from Calvert Island, British Columbia, Canada - ECP12_OM1 (SPAdes) (version 2) | ecosystem: Environmental > Aquatic > Freshwater > Wetlands > Bog ...
TGCGTTTCTTGCCTCCCCTGGTCATTACCCGCCAGGAATTGAGCCAGGTAGTCGAAGTTGTGAAAAGCGTTTTATCTGCTCCCTTACGAGAAGAAGCATGAGCCTGGATGAAGTTGCCCTGTTGGAAGGGCTGCTCAAGCAATATAGTCCTACCGGGCAGGAGACCAGCGCCAGCGATTATCTGGTCGGAAAGATGCACGCGCTGGGTTTCACCGCCAAAGTTGATCCGGCCGGTAATGCCATCGGTACGTTAGGCAATGGCGCCAATGAAATTCTCTTATTAGGCCACATCGACACCGTGCCCGGTTTTATCGATGTAACCCGCCAGCAGGACAATTTGTATGGTCGCGGCTCGGTCGATGCCAAAGGCCCACTGGCCTGTTTTGTCTGTGCGGCCGTGCGCGCCAAAATCCTGCCGGATTGGCGGATCACAGTGATCGGCGCAGTAGCGGAAGAAGGTGATTCGCACGGTGCAAAATACATCTGCGAGCATTACAACCCTCAAATGGTCGTCATTGGCGAACCCAGCGGCTGGGATCGTATCACACTGGGATACAAGGGCAGCATATGGTTTCGCTACTCGGTCGTCCAGGCGTTAGCCCATACAGCCGGACGTTCAGGCAGCGCCTGTGAAGCCGCCGTAAATTATTGGAACATGCTTCGCCGGCTGGCGGATGAATATAATGCCCAATTTCAAAAAGTTTTCGACCAATTGTCTCCGACTTTACGGGAAATGAACTCAACGCAACAAGGCTTTTATGAAACTGCACACTTAAAAATTGGCATGCGTCTGCCAATGGGGATCAGTGTACCGCAGGCCATCGAGCTGGTTTCTGGCGCAGCCGGCGATGCCGATGTGAAAATAGTAGACAGCATTCCGGCTTTTCGGGCCGAAAAAAATACTCCTTTGGTAAGAGCATTTCTTGCTTCCATTCGCCAGTTGGGTGGACAACCCGGTTTTAGCTTGAAAACCGGCACTTCAGATATGAATCTGGCCGGTCCGACCTGGCCAAAAGCCCCTATCCTGGCATATGGGCCGGGTGACTCGAACCTGGATCATACCCCCGAAGAGCACATCCAGGTTTCGGAATATCTGGCGGGTATCCAGGTTCTGGCTGCTGCCCTGGAATATGCCATGCAGGCCGACATAAAAACCGGTTAAAAATCATCCTTGCATTATGAGAAAGTATTCTATATAATGTTTTCTATGCAAATCAATCTCAACTGCATTCTGCCATTGTTAAAGAAGGGTAAGAAGACATTCAGACACCCAACGGTGGTCTGGTAAGTGCTGCTTACCAATTTGAGGAAATGAATCTCACCTCACCAGACCGCCTGGTGGGGTGTTTTTTTCAGAATGGAGGATAGTGCATGGAATTGTGCGGATACGTAGAATATAAAGAGATATTTGAGACTGTTAAGAAGCTGGGAAAGGAGCTGAACCGGACTGAGTTCTGGTAATTCGCGTTTTCCTGGCAGTATAGGCAGGATAGTTTACTCGAAGCGGGTTTACCAGAAAATGGTGAACCCGCTTTTTTTATCCATAGATTGCCCGGGGTAAAACCCTGGAATTGATAACAAATAAGGAGAATTCAAGATGAGTCTGGAGAATTTTTCAATCATTGAATCAACTTTGCGAGAGGGTGAGCAGTTTGTAAACGCTTTTTTCAATACCGAGCAGAAGATTCGCATCGCATCCTTGCTGGATGCCTTCGGGGTGGAATACATCGAAATGACCACTCCCTGCGCTTCCCCACAAAGCGAGAAAGACTGTCGGGTGATCGCTAACCTGGGACTGCGCGCCAAGATCCTCACACATACCCGTTGCACCCTGGATGATGTCAAACGGGCAGTCGATACCGGTGTAGATGGTGTGGACGTGGTTATCGGCACATCTTCTTATTTGCGAGAGTTTAGCCACAATAAAAGCATCGCTCAGATCATTGAAATCGCTGCAACCGTCTTCGATTACCTTAAGAGCCAGCATGTTGAGATGCGTTTCAGCACAGAAGACAGCCTGCGAAGCGACCCAAGCGACCTGTTTAAGGTATACGAAGCCGTTGATAAGATGGGATATAACCGGGTCGGCGTTGCTGATACGGTTGGGATTGGCAACCCGCGCCAGATTTATGAGCTGGTAGCAAGTCTGCGCTCCCGGGTTAAAGCGGATATTGAATTCCACGGCCACAATGACACCGGCTGCGCAATTGCCAACGCTTTCGCCGCCTTGGAAGCCGGAGCCACCCACATCGACACCAGTGTAATGGGGATCGGTGAACGCAACGGGATTACTTCTTTGGAAGGATTGGTAGCCCGTCTTTATGCGGTCAGTCCGGCTACTGTCTCCAAATACAATTTACCCTTGCTTTTGGAACTGGACCAACTCATCGCAGAGCTGGTGGGGGTTGATATCCCCTTCAATAATTACATCACCGGCTTTGCGGCTTTTACCCACAAAGCCGGCATCCATGCCAAAGCCGTTTTAAACAACCCTTCCACCTATGAGATTTTGAGACCTGAGGACTTTGGCCTGACACGTTACATCCACATTGCTCACCGGCTGACCGGTTGGAATGCCATTCGCTTCCGTGCCGATCAGCTCAGTCTCAACATCTCGGATGATGAGATTAAAAGGATCACAGAAAAGATAAAAAGCATGTGCGACCTGCGTCCGATGACTTTGGATGATGTCGATAGTTTGCTTTACAACGCACACCACGCCTATTCAGCGTCCGCCGAAATATCGAATTCAATTGAAAGCTAAGGAAATAGAAAATGGGACAGACATTAGCCGAACAAATTTTGTCACAAGCAGCCGGCCGACAGGTCCAACCAGGTGAGCTTGTAATTGTAGAACCTGACGTGGTCATGAGCCACGACTCCTTGACCCCCAGTATTATTAAGATCATGCAAGACCAGCTAGGGGTTGCCAATGTGAAAAACCCGGATCAGTTGGTGATCACGCTGGATCATGTGGCGCCAGCAGCCACTGTCGGAACTGCCAATTCACAAAATCTCACACGCGCCTTTGCACGCCAGCAGAAAATCCGTTTGTTTGAGGTAGGCCGGGGAATTTGCCACCAGGTTTTGGTAGAGGAGAAAATTGCCGCCCCTGGTAAATTGGTGCTGGGATCTGATTCACATTCTACCGGTTATGGATCGGTTGGCGCATTCGGATCAGGCATGGGCTCAACCGATGTAGCTTTGATCTGGGCAACCGGGCGAACCTGGCTGCGGGTTCCCGAGACTATTCGTGTGATGGTTAATGGCCGGTTCCGGCCTTACGTGGCCCCCAAAGACCTGGCGCTTAAAATATGCCAGATTTTGACAATCTCCGGCGCGAACTATGCCGCGGTGGAATATCACGGTTTGGATTGGATGCCGCTGGAGGGCCGCCAGACCCTGGCCAGCATGGCTGTGGAGGTCGGCGCAAAAGTGGGCATCGTGCCACCAAGCGGCATCGTTGCCGAAAAACTTGAGGTACCGGAGTGGTATTCACTACAACCGGATGCTTCGTATGCCCGCACTGTTGAGATCAACCTGGATGCACTTGAACCGCAAGTCGCCATTCCACACGCCGTAGACAATGTAACCGATCTCTCTCAAGTCGCAGGCACACACGTCGATATGGTTTTCCTGGGGACTTGCACCAATGGGCGCTATGAGGACCTGCATACTGCGGCAGAGATTCTGCGAGGCAAAAAGATCGCCAGTAACGTGAGGATGATTATTACACCGGCCTCCAGCCAGGAGTTGGCCAAAGCCGTTGTCGACGATACCATCGCCATCTTAATCAACGCCGGCGCCACTCTGACGACGCCGGGCTGTGGTCCTTGTATGGGTCGGCATCAGGGCACACTAGGAGATAACGACGTTTGCCTTTCCACTGGTAATCGTAACTTTCAGGGTCGCATGGGCGCTCCGTCCTCAAAGATTTTCCTGGCATCACCGGCAGTAGCCGCTGCCACTGCCCTGACAGGTCAGATCAGTGACCCACGTGATTTATAAAAAACCTCTAATGGAGAAGTTAGTCATGGCTAGAATATGGAAATTTGGAGCAGATATTGATACCGATCAGATCGTGCCCGGGCGTTATGCACCTTATATGCGTCCCGATGCAGATGTGGGCGAAGCAGCTTTTATCGAGGCCAGGCCCGAATTCGCCCAAACCGCCAGGCCCGGCGATATTATCGTAGCTCTGGAAGACTTTGGCTGCGGATCATCGCGCGAATATGCAGTCGAGGCGCTTAAAAGACGCCAGATTGGCGCAATCATTGCGCTCAGTTTTGCCAGGATTTTCTTCCGCAACGCTTTGAATCTGGGGATTCCACTCTATGAAAGCCCCGAGCTCGTCCAGGCATTGCACGATGGAGACCAGGTCAGCTTTGATACTGTTCTCCAACAAATCGTCCGCCAGGGACAGGTTTATCAGCTCCCGAAACTGCCGGAGTTCGCCGTGGAAATCCTACAGGCCGGTGGCATCGTGCCCTATGTAAAACTACACGGACATTTCCCCGGTGAGGCCTGATCCTATGCCAAAATGTTGTGTTATCGAAGGGGATGGCGTCGGTCATGAAGTTATCCCGGCCGCGCTGGCTATCCTGCAGCAAGTGGTTCCGGATTTGGAAGCAGTCCCGGCCGTGGCCGGCTGGGACTGCTTCCAGAAATACGGCGTCTCAGTGCCGGATGCGACCCTGACAGCCATTCGAGAATGTAAAGCGGCCTTATTTGGAGCCGTCTCTTCTCCCTCTTATAAAGTGGCGGGTTACCGCAGTGCTATTATCACCATGCGCCAGAGTCTGGATTTGTACGCCAATATACGCCCGGTGCAAAGTATGCCCGGGCTTTCACCGCGTCCCGGTATCGACCTGGTGGTGGTGCGGGAGAACACCGAAGGGCTGTATGCCGGTCGAGAGCGAATGGAAGGCGAAACCGCCATTGCAGAAAGGGTAATAACCCGCGCGGCTTCCCGTCGGATCGGTTTGCGAGCCCTACAACTGGCCCGCTTGACCGGCCGCAAGCGTCGACTGACCATAGTCCATAAGGCCAATGTCCTGCCGGTTACTGATGGGTTGTTTCGCTCCTCTGTTCATGAAGTGCTCAAGGAAAATGGCGCGGAGCAGGATGGGCTGATGGTAGATGAGTTGCTGGTAGATACTGCTGCATATCAAATGGTCAGTTCCCCCGAAAGTTTTGACATCATCGTCACCACCAACCTTTTTGGCGATATCCTGTCCGATGCGGCAGCATATTGGTGCGGCGGCATGGGGATGGCCCCATCGCTTAATTGGGGAGAAGACATAGCCATTGCAGAACCGGTGCACGGCTCAGCGCCGGATATCGCCGGCAAAGGCATCGCCAATCCGCTGGCAGCCATACTGAGTGCGGCCCTGTTGGCCCGCTACGCCTGGGGCCTGGACGAAACCGCACGAAGAATAGAAACAGCCGTCAAAACAGCTCTGGTTCAAGATATCCCAATTGAAGCATATCTGCTTGGCAAAAATAACACGACCGCCAGCGTCACACAGGCCGTATTGGCCCATCTTAATTGATTTTGAATCATTCCATATGAGGAGATTACGAGAATGAAAGTTGGTGTGCTTTACTCAAGGGTAAGGGTTGAAGAAAAATGGATCTTTGAAGGTCTTGAAAAACGCGGCGTCGATTATGAAAAAATTGACGACCGGCAAGTCATCTTCAATCTGACAAATCCAGACACCTGGATAAAATATGATGTGGTGTTGGAACGCAGTCTTTCCTTCAAAAACGGGTTATATGCCACCCAGATCCTGAACAGCTGGGGCATTCCCACCGTCAATATGTCGAACGTGGCTGCAACGTGCGGTGATAAACTGGCTACCTCGATTGCCTTGAACCAGGCCGGCATACCCCAGCCCAATGTTTGGGTCGCGTTTACCCCTGAAGCCGCCCTGGAGATTATGGACCAGATTGGTTTCCCGGTTGTCCTGAAGCCGGTTATCGGCTCCTGGGGTCGCTTGCTCTCCAAAATTAACGATCGTGATGCAGCCGAAACCATCCTGGAACATAAAGAAACGCTTGGATCAACCCAGCACTCCGTATTCTACATTCAGGAATTTATCCAGAAACCGGGCCGGGATATCCGCACTTTCGTTATCGGTGATCGCACTGTCTGTGCGATTTACCGAAATTCGTCGCACTGGATAACCAACACCGCCCGCGGAGGTAAAGCCGAAATTTGCCCCGTCACCCCAGAACTGAATGATCTGAGCGTCGCCGCCGCTCAGGCGGTTGGCGGAGGCGTCATAGCAGTAGATATCCTGGAAGATCCCCAGCGTGGCTATCTGATCAATGAAGTGAACCACACCATGGAATTCCATTCCACCGTGCCGTTGACGGGTGTAGATATCCCAGGCATGTTGATCGATTATGCCCTCTCCGTTGTGAGCAACCGCAGCCTGGTATCTATGCCAGTTAAGGCCCCAAAAAATTGTTAATGCTTTTTAGATTTTGACAGAGCTGCCCTCATTCGAGCAGCTCGTTTTTTTTATAGAATTGAAGCGTTCTCAACCGCATTGATTGCTTGACGGTAATAGCGTAAAAGGTTATTCTTTGGGAGGTAAGTAATCCATCCAGGAGAGAGACATGACAGATCAAGAAAACATTGTAACGAGAGCCGTTCTTGAAGGACTGCTTCAGCAGCCGGTTCTGGCCCGCATTGCCACCGCTAATCCGGCCACACATCAACCGCATGTGGTGCCGGTCTGGTTTTTATGGGACGGCGCCAGCGTCTGGATCAGCGCCTTCGACAGCACTCGCAAGATCAAAGAGCTGAAGAAAAATTCACTGTGTTCGATCCTGGTTGAACCAAAAGAAAGTGATGGCCTGCTGCAAGCTGTTCTATTTGAAGGACCGGTTGAACTCATCAGCGAGCCGCGCTCGCTGGTTGAATCAATGACCACAAAAATTTATATCCGCTACCTGGGCGAGAATGGTGTCCTGGCAGATGATCCCCAATCCTGGATCCACGATCCGGAAAACCTGGTAATCCGATTGACCCCTAAAAAAACCTATTATTGGTAAGAACTGCTTCAAATACCCCAGGCTTTCCAGCTGGGCTTTCTAAAGGCATATATTGGTCAGCCTGCTACATTTAGAGTTACCCTACAAACCCCCACAGAAAGAAATAACCTGTTAAAAGAATTTGCAAGATAACACATAATTCAAATACACCCATGCGGATCAGCTTATTTTGCGTTTGATAGCCAATAAAGAAAAAAACGGGAAACATAATAAGGATATACCGGCTGATTGATGAGATCGGATTTGCCACATCACCTGTAAAAACGATGAACACAAGTGCAGATAACTGATATATACTCACCGAGAACGGTAACTTTTTAAAACACCAGACCGTTACAATACAAGCCAATATGAGTACTGCGATATCCATCCAGTGGATAAAGTCAATGCTGTTTGCGAGGGTAAAAGAAACCAGCGTACTGGCGAATTGCCAGGGGGACATAAAACCAACTCTCCATATGCTCCATTCAAGCTGCTGGTAGTTCGGATAACCAAAGCGAATGCGCCAGGCCATAAACAGCGCTGTACCTAAAAGCGGTAGGAAAGGTATGAATCCCAAAGCGATCCGTTGGAATTTGTTGTGCTGCCGGAATCTTTGAAAAACTTCTATAGCGAATAACAATGCCAGCGGGAAAACGGTACTGTGAGTTAACCCTGCCAGAAAAGCGGCGAACCCGGCTAAAGCCCAGTGTTCTTTTCGGAAACTGTAATACGACAGTAAAATCAAAAATAAAGCCAGGGATTGAGGATATATGGCCGAAAAGAAAAATGCGGTTGGAAATGCCACCGCACCAAAAAAAGCCCATTGGCCAATCTCTTGACCTAACAAATCGGTGGCCAACAGGTTGACCAGCACCAGCAGTCCGATGAACATGATATTGCTGACCACCAGTAAAGCGATCAACGGGCTTATACCGGTCAGTGCACTAAACCAATGACTCAATAAGGGGTAAAATGGAAAAAAGACGGACAGGTAATCTTGTGAATAGCCTGTTTCCGCAATCTTTTGATAATGAATCCCATCCCAGCGCTGCCAGATGCCCAGCAAAAGACCTTGCCAGCCATTGGTGACCGGTTTAAGACCGAAATAATAGTAATTATTTTGGCTTCTGTCAAGAATAACTTGCCAAATTGCCAGGCTTGTCAACGATTGGACTATTTTGACCACGATCCAGGCCAGCAGAGATTTTTTAAAGGCTGCTTGAATTTGTGGGGAAACATTTATTCTCAATGATGGAGCGCTGAAGGTTTTGACAGAAGCCATAATGATCCTATCCCATGTGGCAAAATCAAGACAGAAAAGTCTTAAACGGTATATTAATAAATTAGAATGCTTTCTTTATTATATGTCTGTCAGGATATTTACATCAAAAACAAATCTATATCTGGTTTTAAGGAACGAGTCGAGATGACTGAAGATTTACCCCCCACCATGATCTTCCCTTAAGGTTAATTCTCGGCTCAGCCGGCATCCGATTTTTCACCTGTACGCTCACTCATTGACTCATCAATCAGACTTTCTTCCGTCTTCGCAGGCCCGCTCAAGTGATTTTCAATTTGGGTAATTTCATTGACAGGCCGTTTATTAACAATCATCTGGCTACCAGCCGTTGTGCGAGCCAGGTGACCCGACCAACTAAACGCTTCAATCAGTCCATTGAGCATCTCTGCCAATCCAATGACCGCACTAATGATGATAAAAAGGCGCGCTGGTCCCGGGAAAGTGTAGAGAGCATAAACCAGGAGGGCTGCAATCCAGGTTCCGATACAAATAGGGCAGGAAATAAGCTGACCAATGGCACAGAGGATGCCTGTACCGCGCGCCACCACTGTTTTACCGATCCCACTTTTATCAGGTACAGTTTTAGTGAACGGCGCTCGGAACGGTTCCATGACCCGGTCATATGCAACCATCCTGCCCAAACGTATTGTGGCAAAAGCCAATAATACAAAGTCAAGCAGGCTGGGTGATGAATTCAAGCGCAGTGGGATCAGGCGAGCCGCCAGGATAATAAATCCGGCAAAAATCAAAAGAAAAACTACGGTGAATACCACCTTGGTGGCGGCTTCTTGCTGAGAAGAACGATCAGGTTTACTATTCATAATACCTTTTTCATCCCGGCTGGCAGAAATATAGAATACAGTCTTTAATGATGAATTCTATCTTCTACAGGCTTTGATCTTGATTTTGGTTTGATTTTAGGCGAATCAGTTATGGAGAATAATTTCAAGAAATTATACGATCATTATTTCATTTTACCTTGAAAAAGGTATTAATGATTTTGGGGAAATGGTTTTCCTTACTTTCAATGTACAATTGTGGCTAATAAAAGTCTTTCACCAGTGATTTTTTCAAATTAAAACCATTGTCAAAAGCAGTTCGTGGAGCAGTATGAACCAGGTTTCAGTGCCATCAGTTTATCTCTTTCCCGGAGAAAGTGTATGACTGAAGTCAATCAATATAGCCTTTCGCAGTTCCTGGAATTGCCGGTTGGCGAGGTAGCGCGATTGGCCAACGGGCTGACATTGGCGTTCCCGATTGACGGGACTCGCCGATGGTTCCTTTTGCATTACCCCGAGGTATGGGATATGGATAAATATATGGAATTATCAGCCAAACGGTATGTAGAGCTTTTCAACATGCTTTTCGATCACGGTATTAATACTATTCTGGTGCCTGCCTTTGGGGCTGAGCTGATGAGCCGTGGAGAAGAGTACGTCCGCCAGATGATGAAAGGGATGTCGTTTTTCGCAAATCACCCGGTTTTTGAAGATTTTTACCGTAAATATGATGTACGAGTACGCTTTTATGGAGACTGGCGTCGCCAAGCTGCCTGCCTGACCGGCGGAGAAGAATTGATCTCAATTTTAGATCATTGTCCGGCCTCACACAACAGTGGCCCACGACGCATATTTTATGGCTTGTGGGCAGATGATATGTTGGTCAGCATCGCCGACGACCTTGCGCACAGCCAGGGCGAGCGGCTTGAGTTTACCCGAGATGCTATCATAAATCGTTATTATGGTGAATATGTAGGCGCAACGGATATTTATATAGGTTTTGGCCGGCCAGCGGTCTTTGATGTGCCCATGCTGGTTACATCCCAAACCGATCTATACTACACAGCCGTTCCTTCGCTTGAACTTGATTCTCGCTTATTACGTATGATCTTGTGGGATCATTTGGTAGGACGTTGGACACAGCAAGAATGGGATCATATAAGCGATAAAGATCTCAAAGCCTTAAAAGAATTTTATGAAAGTAATCATGATTTCGTGCTGGGGTTGGGGGATGTAGATGCAACCACAGGCATTTGGTTTCAGCGAGGGATTACACCCTTGGATTCTTTCCGGGACCAAACACCTCACTCCAAAGCATAATAGGATCGAGTAAAGAGGCGCCGGCAGCCGACCTGGCTCAGCTTGCGGTCCATACCTGGCACCACAGTCTGGATGAGAAACATTTTTGTCCTGTCTTTTTTCCAATCTTGATAGCCATGTGCAAAAAGGGCAGGACCTATTCCATAGAAACGCGCTTCCGGCAGCACACCGGTCGAGCCGAAAGAGCTAAAACCCGCATATGAAAAGAGACTGCCGCAACCTACCGGCTTTTTATTGATACAAGCCAGGTAATTGTGAATACCCGGCAATTCATTAACAAACGAAAAATTGTGATATAGGATTGGCACGATCTCATCTGGCATTTCAAAAGCAGCAGCCATGATCTGGCAGAAGTCAGTCAGCTCGGCCTGTTCGATCTCGTGCACTTCAATATCAGCCGGAAATTTTAAACCCTCGACGACTGATCCATCCTCGAGGGCCAACCAGTATTCAGGCTCTCCGGTAAGCTTGAAACCATGCTCCAGCAAACGCTGCCCCAGATCATCCGGTGAACAGCTTGGTGAAAGCACAACTGTGGGCGTTAAACAACGCTCCTGGTAATGTTGGATGATGCGATCAATCAAATCATCCGTATGCTCATGCGTAGTATTGAGCATGGCGGCATGGTTTCCATCTACCAATGGCACCAGCGGATCAGAAACCAGGATAACTTCATTAGAAACACGAATTTCAACACCGGGTACTACCGTTGCAAAATAAGCGCTACGAGCATAATTAGACCATTCGATTTCACGAGAAAGAATTCGCGAATTATCCAACAGGTCACCTCCATTATTTTATAATTCAGACGATAGCCAATCAATCCATCAACCCATTGACCTGTATTTTATACTGAATTGAAACTACATGTGGTAAACTGAAGCAATCTCGCCCCTTATTTTTAATTAAGAAATCATACCCAATATTGCTGCCTGGTCAAACAATTCAATTTTAATTTCTCCAGGAGTAAAGTCATGCCCAGTTGGTACGACGAGTTGGTTCAATTATTTAAGGATCAAATGGTGGGTTCAGGAAATCTGGCAGGGACGTGCTATGATACGGCCTGGGTAGCCAGCATCCAGGATCCTGATCATTCCCAAAAACCGGCCTTCCCAGAATCTCTGGATTGGTTAAGAACCCACCAACATCCAGATGGCAGTTGGGGAACCGACACAATATACTATCATGATCGAATTCTATCTACATTGATAGCCTGCCTGGTTTTAACAGAATGGCGCAATAAATATTCAGTAGACTCCCAAATAGAAACCGGCTTGCGCTCGATCTGGCGAAATACCACAAATATGCAGCGCGATCCTTACGAGCCGGTTGGCTTCGATTTGATTATGCCATCGCTACTGGACCGGGCCAGCCGACTGGGTTTCCGGTTACCCTACGGGCATTTTGATTATCATCGTGTCCAACGCCAGCGGAAATTAGACATGATACCGCCTCATCTGCTCTATTCGCGTCTGGTTCCCACCACTTATTCATTCGAGTTCATGGGAGATCAGGTCGATGCCAAATGTTTATGCGAGGACGTACAGGAAGAAAACGGCTCGATCGGTGTGTCGCCATCCGCCACCAGCTATTTTTACAACCAGACCGAAAACCCAAAAAGCCTGGCATACTTAAAGAGACTGGTTCGCAAGACGGGCGGCGGCATTCCTTGTACTGCTCCAATCGAAGTGTTTGAGCAAGCCTGGTGTCTGTATAATTTATATCTGGTCAACGAAATGCTTCCGCCGGAAGCAAATCCGGTTTGTGAACGTTTGTGGTCAGTCTGGAAGGCCGAAGGAGTTGGATTCAGCCAAGAATATTCTGTCCCGGATCTGGACGATACTGCTTTAACTTTTGCAATGTTGAGCCGGGCAGGTTACAAACCGGATGCTTCAGTTTTTCAGTTTTATGAAGGAGAAGATAATTTTTATTGTTTTAAATTCGAAAGAGACGCATCTCGCAGCGCGCATTGCCACCTTTTAGAAGCATTGGCAGTTTGTCCGGACTGCCAGGATAAACAGCGGATGAGCCGCAAAGTCGTGAATTTTTTGCAGCACACTCAATTTGCAAAGTCATTCTGGTATGATAAATGGCATGCATCACCTTATTACACAACCGGTCACGCGATTATTGCCTTGTGGGGCTGGCGGCCCGATCTGGTTAGCGGGGCAGTCGAATGGATCATCCAGACCCAGAGACCGGATGGTTCATGGGGCTATCTTTCGGGTACACCTGAAGAAACTGCTTATAGCCTTCAGGCGCTGGTATTTTACCGCCGAAAAGGAGGCAAAGTCCCAATCGAAGTCATGGTTAATGCAGCAACTTCGTTGAAAAAGTCTTTGAGCCAAACCAATTTAGATTATCCCGCTCAATGGATCGCAAAAACCCTGTTTTCTCCCACCTGGGTTATTCACTCGGCCATCCTGGGAGCCCTGGCGATGGTCGAACAGTTATAGCCAGATTCTGCAATTTTCGGCGCAACCTGGATACTAACCAACAATTTATCAGTTATAATCGTTTCGATGCCGCATCGAAGATGGGAACAACTTATATTTTGGGGACTATTTC
>Ga0209039_10003199_pt1 | contig 13004 bp, 15 predicted proteins | sample BogFormECP12_OM1_FD_188238 | JGI IMG/M metagenome (GOLD analysis project Ga0209039, IMG submission 188238) | Bog forest soil microbial communities from Calvert Island, British Columbia, Canada - ECP12_OM1 (SPAdes) (version 2) | ecosystem: Environmental > Aquatic > Freshwater > Wetlands > Bog ...
CGTCGGCATAAATGGCAGTCTTGCCAACCTTCCAGGCGGCGGCTATTTTTTGACACCGGACAAGCGGTATCTCATCGGTTCTCATGTCATGGATAGTGAATCTTTGGTAGTGGTTGATGTTGTGCAGCGAAGGGTTGTGATCGACGGCGAGAAACAAAAACTACCGGATGTCGGTGACTGGTATTTGGATGGTACCGGATATTTTTATACAGAGAATGAGGAAACTGGTCAGCCACGGCAACCACAACAAACGTCCGTGGCCATCTACCGTCTGGACCTGAAACATTTCAAGGTTCAAAGGGAGGAAATAGGCGCAGAGCTTCTGAAGTCTCTTCGGAAGATTAAGTACGATCCGTGGCAAAATTCGTCAGACTGCACATCAACACCATAACCAAGAAAGCCGCCATGCCGATTTAGAAGAATCTTTATTTTGCTGGGGATAATCCTGGGATTTACTGTAAGTCATTGATAAATATGGTAGGCACGACTGGACTCGAACCAGCGACCTCTTCCGTGTCAAGGAAGCGCTCTAACCAACTGAGCTACGCGCCTGCAATGCAACTTCAGGTAGTTTATCAGGAACCGGGCAACGGGAAAAGACAGGCAGGCAGTGCCCGTCATGCTGTACCATCGTTTTTTGTTGTCTTGTAGCCTTTATGCCAGATGCTGCTCACGAACGACTGAACCGGTTCCGCACCGCTCCCAACCTGCTCACCCTGTCGCGCATCTGCCTGGTGCCGCTGCTGGTGGCCGCCGTTCTCGACAACCACTATACGCTTAGTTTTTGTATATTCGTGATCGCCGGCTTGACGGATGCGATCGATGGCTTGCTGGCTCGCATGCTGAAGCAGTTCACCATGCTGGGCCAGTATCTTGATCCGGTGGCCGACAAACTGTTGCTCAGCACGCTCTTTCTGGTTTTCACATACAAAGGGATGATTCCGGCGCGGGTGACAGCGCTGGTTCTGGGCAGGGATGTGGGAATCCTGTTGGTGGCGGCGCTTCTATATGCGGCCGCCGGCCGGAGGGAGTTCCGTCCCAGCCTCTTGGGCAAAGGCAACACACTGGCGCAGATAGCCGCCATAGCTGCCGTGCTGTTTCAAGCCATGTTGCTGGAACATCATGTCGTGGTCCGCTGGGTGGCGATCTTTGAGCAAGGTGCGCTCTGGGCCACCATGGCGCTCACCATCGCCTCCGGACTGCAATACTCCTGGGTCTCGGCCCGGCGCGTGGGCTCTTTGGGCGCCAACGGCCACGGAACCAACAGCCACAACAGCAAATAAACAGGCCAATCCCATATGCGTCTCCAGCTTCTCTGGCTGGGCGCATATCGTCTTCCACTCCCCAGTGAGCCGGGGGACGGCGCTCTGCTTCAGGAGTCTTCCAGGCTGGGTTCTGGTTCGGCTTTTTCTTCAATCTCCATGTCACGAAACTCTTCGGAGTCAAAGACTTCGCCACAATCCTGGCACTCGACGTATTCGGTGTCATCGTGCCGGGAAACGATGCGTACCCTGGGGTGTTTGCAGGCGGTTGCCATCGGTCGTAATTTGGAAGGAAAAAGTACTCTTCCCGCCAGATTGTATCGGCAAATTCCCCTGTTTGAAAACCATATCTTATGAACTTTTTATTTATTTGGGCTGTTTCAGGCTGTGGTACGAAGAAATTCAGGCCGGGGCTTGTAATTCCGACAGAAATGGTCGTATACTAAATACGGACCTAAGAAGTCGGATATTAACAGGCCCTAAATGCTCAAATTGACCAAAAAAGCGGATTACGGCCTGATGGCCCTCAAGTACCTGGCCGAGCACCCGGAAACCATTGCGCTCAGCGCTAAGGACGTCGCTGACGCCTACGGGATTCCGGCACAACTGCTGGCTAAGATATTGCAGCAGTTGACCAAATCCGGGTTGCTGCGCTCCACCGCCGGCATGAACGGCGGCTATGCGCTGGCCCGGGAGGCGCGCTCGATTTCGGCCTACGAGGTCATATTGTCCATCGACGGACCGTTTTTTATCACCTCCTGCACCAAGGGCAAGACCGGCTGCGAGCTGGGGCCGAGCTGCACCATCAAGGAGCCGCTGGCGCGGGTAAACGAGACCATTGCCGGAGTCCTGAAGAGCATCAGCATTCAGGATCTGGCGGAGCACGAACAACCCGCATCGAGAGCGCAAGAGGCCGGCGGGTTGGTTGCATTGACGCGGTAAGAAGTAGCTTTCCCCTCCGGGCTGCGCCTTGCAGAGCCCGGAAGAGCATCTATAAGGATGGAGACGAATATGAGTACATTTACCAGCCAGGTAGAAGTGCCAAAGGGCGTACGCCTGCCGATTTATATGGATAATCACGCCACCACCCCGCTGGACCCGCGGGTTCTGGAAGCGATGATGCCCTACTTCACCACAAAGTTCGGCAACGCGGCCAGCCGCAACCACTCCTTTGGGTGGGAGGCTGAAGCTGCCGTCGAAACCGCGCGCGAGCAGATTGCGCGGCTCATCGGCGCGACAGCCAAGGAGATCATCTTCACCAGCGGCGCCACCGAAAGCGACAACCTGGCTATCAAGGGCATCGCCGAGATGTATCGCGAGCGCGGCAACCACATCATCACCCAGGTGACCGAGCACAAGGCCGTGCTGGACACCTGCAAACGGCTGGAGAAGCAGGGCTATCGCATCACCTATCTTCCGGTAAAGGCCGACGGGCTGATCGACCTCGACGATCTGCGGCGCGCCATGGACGACAAAACCATCCTGGTAACGATCATGGCGGCCAACAACGAAATCGGCGTTCTGCAGCCGATCGCAGAAATCGGCAAGCTCTGTCACGAGAAGGGCGTGCTCTTCCACACCGACGCGGTGCAGGCGGTGGGCAAGGTTCCGGTGGACGTAATCGCCGACAACATCGACGTGCTGTCCATCTCCGCGCACAAGCTTTACGGGCCCAAAGGCGTGGGCGCACTCTACGTCAGGCGGCGTAATCCGCGCGTGCAGATTGCGGCGCAGATTGACGGAGGCGGCCACGAGCGCGGCATGAGGTCCGGCACGCTGAACGTTCCCGGCATCGTCGGCATGGGCAAGGCCTGCGAGTTAGCTCAGGCAGAAATGCAGGAAGAGGGCCGCCGCCTGCAAGACCTGCGCGACCGCCTCAAGAACAAGCTCGAAGCCGAGTTGGACTACGTTCACGTGAACGGCTCTATGGATCACCGTCTGCCCGGAAATCTGAATATGAGTTTTGTGTATGTCGAGGGTGAGTCGCTGCTGATGGGCATCAACGACGTTGCGGTCTCCAGCGGCTCGGCCTGCACCTCGGCGACGCTGGAGCCTTCGTATGTGTTGAAGGCGCTGGGACTGGGCGACGATGTGGCGCACAGCTCCATCAGATTTGGGCTGGGCCGCTTCAACACCCAGGCCGAGGTGGATTACGTGGCCGCCAAGGTCATTGAAGTAGTCAAGCATCTGCGCAAACTTTCACCGCTCTACGAGATGGTGCAGGATGGCATCGATTTGAGCAAGATTCAATGGGCGGCGCATTAGAAAAAACAGCTACTAGCTGCTAGCTTCTAGCCTTTAGCTTGTGCATCGATTCGGTCGGCATTCGATAGCAATCTTAGAGGCATCAGCTAGGAGCTAATAGCTAGAAGCTAGAAGCTAAAACTCGCGGCTTCCCCCGCAAAAGGAGCAGGAAAATGGCATACAGCGACAAGGTAATTGACCACTACAACAACCCGCGCAACGTGGGCCAACTGGATAAGAGCTCGACGGAGGTCGGCACGGGTCTGGTGGGCGCGCCGGAGTGCGGCGACGTCATGCGGCTGCAAATCCGCGTAAACCCCGAAACCCAGGTCATCGAAGAGGCCAAGTTCAAGACCTTTGGCTGCGGCTCGGCGATTGCCAGTTCATCTCTGGCCACCGAATGGATCAAGGGCCGGACTGTCGATGATGCATTGGGCATCAAGAACACCGACATCGTGAAGGAACTCTCGCTGCCTCCGGTCAAGATACACTGTTCGGTGCTGGCCGAGGATGCGATTCGCGCGGCCATCGGCGACTGGAAAAAGAAAAACGGCAACGCGCAGCCGGCTGAGGCCGCAACCGTCGCGGTGGCGCAGTAAGAAGAGGCATTTATGTCGAACGTTGTGACAATCGGGACTCCGCCCGCGCAAGAGCCGCTGGCGGCGCAGCCGCTGTCTGCCGCACCGCAAGCGCCCGCCGCAGGCGGAGTTGGCCCCACCGCAGGTGGTTTGCAAGTTACCGAGAAAGCCCTCAAGCGCATTCGCGCGGCCATGGCCAAGGAAGGCATCTCGCCCACGGAAGGCGGCCTGCGCCTGGGCGTGATGGGCGGCGGATGCTCGGGGCTTTCCTACTCCATCAAATTCGATCCCAGGCCCCGCGAGCGCGACCGCATCTTCGCGTTCGATGGCGTCCGCGTCTTTGTCGACCCCAAGTCGTTCCTCTACCTGCACGGCATGACGCTGGACTACGAAGAGACATTGATGCGCCAGGGGTTCAACTTCATCAATCCCAACTCCTCGCGCTCCTGCGGCTGCGGCTCGTCGTTTTCTGCGTAGGTTTTAGTAAGTGTGAAACCATGTTCAAGGTTATTGATTCTGCGGTTCCCATAGCATGTTGGTCGTGCTCCATCGGCCACAACGACTCCACGCTCTTTTGCCCGCATTGCAGCAAGATTCAGCCTCCGCCCGGCGGCGATTATTTTTCTGTCTTCAGCCTGGAGCCAAAGCTCAATCTGGACTTGCCCGCGCTGGAGCACGAGTTTCATCGCCTCAGCCGCAAGCTGCATCCTGATCGCTTTGCCCGCGCCGAAGAGAACGAGAAGCAGTGGAGCCTGGCTGACACAGCGCTGCTCAATGACGCCTATCGCACCCTCAAAGACCCGATCCGCCGCACAGAATACCTGCTCAAGCTGCTGGGCGCGGAAATCGGCGAAGACACGAGTCAGGCTCATAGTGGCCATGATCGAAAAGACCCTTCGCGCGTCCCGGCTGATCTGTTGGAAGAGGTCTTCGAGCTGAACATGCAACTAGAAGAGATGCGCTCGGCGCGCAAGTCAGGCGTAGAAGATTCTGCGCTGCATGTCAGCCTGGAGCAGGCCAAGAGAAAGTTCGACGTTCTGCTGGAAGCGGTGGACGAGGATTTGCACACCGAATGGAAAGAGTGGGATGAGGGCGACCGAGCCACGCGGGGAGCCGCGCAAAAAAAACTGGTGGCCCTGCTCGACCGCCGGCGCTACCTCAGCAATCTGGTCCGCGACGTGAACGAAGTTTTGGGAGCCTGAGAAAATAATGGCGGAAGGACGCGTAGTCGGAATTGACCTGGGAACTACCAACTCCCTGGTCGCCTACATGGAGGGCGACACGCCGGTGGTGATTCCCGGTGTCGACGGCTCAAATCTAGTGCCGTCGGTGGTGGCGCTCGATTCTATTCCGGTTCCGATTCCTGCCGATGGCTACCGTCCCACCGTCACCGTGGGCAACAGCGCGCGCAAAGCGCTCATCGAAACGCCGGAGCGGGTGATCTATTCCGTCAAGCGGCTGATGGGCCGCGGACTCGAAGAAATCCAGGAAGAGCTGAAGCTCTTTCCCTTCCATCTGGCCAGCGACACTGAAGCCGGTGAAGTTCCGCGCATTCAACTAGGCGAGCTTCGCTTCACGCCGCCGGAGATTTCGGCTTACATCCTGCGCCAGCTCAAGCGCAATGCCGAGCGGTTCTTCTCGGCGCCGGTCACGCAGGCGGTCATCACCGTGCCGGCCTACTTCAACGACGCGCAGCGCCAGGCCACGAAAGATGCGGGCCGCATGGCTGGGCTTGAAGTGCTGCGTTTGGTTAACGAGCCTACGGCGGCGGCGTTGGCTTATGGTCTCGATCGCGCCAAGTCGGGAACGATTGCCGTCTATGATCTGGGCGGCGGGACCTTTGACATTTCGATTCTCAAACTGCGCGACGGCATCTTCGAGGTGCAGTCCACCAACGGCGACACGCACCTGGGTGGCGACGACATCGACAACCTGCTGCTGGCCATCGCTCTCAACGAAATTCACGCCGAGCATGGCGTCGATCTGCGGCAGCATCCGGGCGCGGTGCAGGCTGTGCGCAAGGCCGCCATCGAGGCCAAGGTACTGCTTTCCGCCGAGCCGATGGCGCGCTTCGACATCGAGCTGCCCAACGGCGACCGCTATCAGCGCGATATTCCCCGCGCGGTCTTCGAGCTGCTCATCGAGCCGGTGCTCAAACGCACGGTTGGACCTTGCAAGCAGGCGCTCGCCGACGCCGGCATCACCCCCGAGCAGATCGACGAAGTGGTGCTGGTGGGCGGTTCCACGCGCATCCCCGCAGTGCGGCGACTCGTCGATGAACTCTTCCACCTCACTGCTCGCGGCAGGCGCCCGCACACGGAGCTGAATCCCGACGAGGTCGTCGCGCTAGGTGCGGCGGTGCAGGCCAACATTCTGGCCGGCACATCCAAGTCCACTGAGGAGCTGCTGCTGCTCGACGTGACGCCGCTCTCGCTGGGCATTGAGGCGCTGGGCGGGACGGTGGCGCGCATCATTCAGCGCAACTCGACGATTCCCGCATCGGCCACCGAGCACTTCACCACCGGCGTCGATGGCCAGACCAACGTCGCCATTCATGTCGTCCAGGGCGAGCGCGAACTGGCCGCCGATTGCCGCTCTTTAGCGCGCTTTGACTTGAAGGGCATTCCGCCGATGAGCGCCGGATTGCCGCGCATCGAAGTCAAGTTTCTCATCGACGCCGACGGCATTCTGCACGTCTCCGCGCGCGAGCAGCGCAGCGGAACGGCGGCGCAGATTGAAGTCAAGCCGACCTATGGCCTCACCGACGAGCAGGTCGAGAGCATGATTCTGGAATCCTTCGACCACGCCGAAGAAGACTTTGCCAAGCGGCTGCTGATTGAGGCCCGCAACGAGGCCGAAACGATTCTGGCAGCGGTCGAGCGCGCGCCGCAGAATCCGGCATGGAATCAGTTGACCAGCGACGAGAAGTCCGCCATCAAGCTGGCAGGCGTCTACCTGAAAAAAGTTAAACACAGCGACAATGCAGCCGCCATCCGCGAGGCAACGCTGATTCTCGACCACGCCACGCGCCGCTTTGCGGAGTTGATGATGGAGGCCGCCGTCTCCAGCGCGCTGCGCGGCAAAACCATGAACATCGCCGGCGAGGAGCTGGCCGAAACCGTCACCGCGCCCCACGCCATGGCTCCGGCGGAGTTCAAATAAAACGATTCAGCAAGTCGGCGAGTGAGTGCGTTAGCCGAGGAATGGAATTGTATGAGCGAATCAACCGAAAAGAACATCCCCGCCGATAAGCTGGTGCGCGTTACCTTTTTGCCCGAGGGCAAGACTGTCGAGTTCGAGTTTGGCACGCTGCCCTATGAGCATCACGGCAAGCCGATGTCGTTTCTCGACGTGGCGGAGAACTTCGGCATTTTTCTGGATCACGCCTGCGGAGGCGTCTGCGCCTGCACCACCTGCCACCTGTGGATCAAGGATCAAGCCGGTATCAGCGAAGCGGATGATGACGAGCTGGACCGGATGGACATGGCCGCCGACCAGCAGTTAAATTCACGGCTGGGCTGCCAGGCTGTCATCACTCGTCCCGGCGATTATGTAGTTGAGATTCCCAAGTGGAACCGCAACTACGTCTCCGAAGGCAAGCCTCTGGCTCTGGCCGAAGAGAAGTAAGGAGATCCCGGATGCCGCGCGAGATTCACTGGACCGACGCCGAGGAGATCGGCATTCAACTGCGAGAGAAGTTTCCTGCCGTTGACCCGTTGACGGTGCGCTTCACCGACCTGCATCGTTTCGTGACGGAGCTGGAAGGTTTTGCCGATGACCCGGCAAAGTCGAACGAGGCGCGTCTGGAGGCCATTCAGATGGCCTGGCATGAGGAGTTCCAGGACGCGCGCAACTGAGGCAGTAGTTCCGGGAACGGCTCATTTTGGGACAAATCCGCGGAATGATATTTAGAAAATACATAATTTATCCGTTCACAGACGGGCATCCGGTGTAGCCTTCTCCTTGTTTCCGACAGCCGATGTTCGATCTTCGGGAGAAATCTTCCGCAAGAATTGACAGTCGAGTTTTGAGGTGAGGGATGAATGTAGCCACAACTGTGAAAGCCGCGGGCCAGCATATCCTGGAAAAGTTCGGACTATATCTGACCAAAGGGCCGATCGTCGGTGGAAGCAAATCCATACTGGGGTCGTTTGCGCCGTACGACAGGTTCAACACCATCGGCAACAGAGACGCATATTTTATTCATAATGGCTATGAGCATCGACGCGAACCGCAGTACTACGATGCTACCAGCTCCACCGATGACTGGCAGGATGAGGTTTATCGATTTGCCAGGGAGATTGCGGATCAATTCCATCTCAGGTCGGTCATCGATATCGGGTGCGGCTCCGGATACAAGCTGCTGAAATATTTTCGCGATTATGCAACCACCGGCGTTGACGTTCCCGAGACCTGTTCGGTGCTCCAGAAACGCTACCCAACCCGGCAGTGGGCGGTTTCAGACTTTTCGGCCACGACGGTGCCCAGGGCGGATCTGGTCATTGCCAGCGATGTGATTGAGCATGTGCCGGACCCCGATGCGCTTCTCCAATACATTCTCCGCATCGCCCCGCGTTCTGTGATTCTATCCACGCCGGACAGAAATCTGCTTCGCCTGGGAACGCACAATGGCCCGCCGCTGAATCCAACCCACCTGCGCGAGTGGAGCATGGCGGAACTGCACGCCTATCTTTCTGTGTTTCTGGAGATTGACGAGCATTTCATCTCGTCTGCCGCGCAGGCTACACAATGTGTGCTGGCCAGACCGCGCTCCTTAGAAGTTTCTTAAGGCAAGAATTGCAATCCGGCCTGCTTGTTCAGCGCCAATCATCCCGCTCCCGCTCTCTCCAGCCAAACGCGCCTTCCATATGCTGAAACTCCTTCTTTTCGCCGGGCACAAGGTAGACGCTGAGCACGTCGAAGCGGACTGGAGGGGCGCTCTCCTGGGGCAACTGGCGAACGTACTGGCGGGCCAGGCGGCGGAGGATATTTCGCTTATGAGCATCAACAGCAACCTCTGCCGGGGTTTCGTCGCGCGCGGTGCGGGTCTTCACCTCGACGAAACACAGCATCGGCCCCTGCCAGGCAATCAGGTCCACATCGCCGGGCAGGTCGCCTGACGACCAGCGCCGCGCCACCACGATGTAGCCCTTGCGTCGCAGATGGAAAAAGGCCGCATTCTCGCCTTCGATGCCGGTCGCCAGATGAGCGGGCAGGCCTTCGGTCCCTGCTCGCCGGCGCGCTGCCCATTCCAGTCCGGCCAGAGCGCGCTCCTCGCAGCCGATCCGCATCTGCGTAAACCATCCCATGGCATTCCATTCTCTCGCCGGAGAAGCGAAAGGTGCAAATCCGGCTTTCATGGAAACAAGGCGCTGAAGAGCGGTCCAGTCTGTTAGCCCCGATTTTTCGCCTGCCAAATCGTGCGTACACCCGCTCAGGCCTGTTGATTTTCCTTTTCCGCCAGCGCGATCGCCTCCTCGAGAATATCGAGGGCGACAGTGGCTTCCTGCTCGCTGACAATGAGCGGCGGACAAATCCGTAACGTGGTTTCGCCGCAGCCCAGCACCATCAGGCCGCGCTCGAAGGCCAGGGTTTCCACGCGGTTGCGCAGGGCGGGTGCGGGCTCGCGGGTAGCCTTGTCCTTCACCAGTTCGATGCCGATCATCAGGCCGCGCCCGCGCACGTCTCCCACTATCGGATGGGATTTCTTCCAGCCCTCGAGTCGCTGCAACATCAACGCGCCCACCCGGGCGGCGTTGGCCATGCCCTCGCGTTCGATAATGTCCAGCGTGACCATGGCGGCGGCGATAGAAACCGGGTTGCCGCCGAAGGTGGAGGCGTGCGAGCCCGGCACCCAGCTCATAATCTCAGCCCGGCTCATGCAGATGCCCAGCGGCATGCCGCTGGCGATGCCCTTCGCCATGCAGACAATATCCGGCTCCACGCCGGAGTGCTCGATAGCCCACCACTTGCCGGTGCGGCCCATTCCGCATTGCACCTCGTCCACCACCAGCAGAATGCCATGCCGGTCGCAAATGGCTCTCAGTTCGCGCATGAAGTTGTCGGGAGCCACCACGTAGCCGCCCTCGCCCTGAATGGGCTCGATAAAAATAGCAGCCACCTCCTCGGGCGGGAGAACGCTCTTGAATAGTTTTTCCTCGATGGAACGCGCGCACTCCATGCTGAAAGCTTCTTCTTCCTGCGCGCCGCCGGAGCAGCCTCGATAAGCGTATGGATAGCGGACGTGTGTGATGCCTGGAACCAGCGGCGAGAAACGCCTCTTCTGCTGCGGCTTGGATGCGGTCAGTGACAGCGCGCCCATGGTGCGCCCGTGAAAGGCGCCCAGGAAAGCGATGATGTGTTGGCGGCCGGTGTGATAGCGAGCCAGCTTGAGGGCGCATTCGATGGCCTCCGCGCCGGAGTTGCCATAGAAGAACTTGTGCGGCCCGGGCATGGGAGCGATGGCCGAAAGCCGGTCAGCCAGATCGGTCATCAACTCGCAGTAGAAGTCGGTTCCTGAGATGTGAATCAGCTCGGCGGCCTGCTTCTGGATCGCGGCGACCACTTCAGGATGGCAATGGCCGGTGGAGACCGAGGCGATGCCCGCCGCAAAATCAAGAAACTCGTTGCCGTCCGCGTCTTCCACGCGGATGCCGCGCCCGCATTTGGCTACCAGGGGATAGGAACGCGTGTAGCTAGGCGAAATGAGCCGGTCGTCGGCCGCGATGGCGGCGCGGGCTTTGGGTCCGGGCAGAGGACAGACGATCTTTGGCCCGTATTTTGCGTGCAATTCTTGCTTTGTCATTTCTTTATCTCCTCGACAGATTCGGTTGTGCGGCCGGATCATCAGTTAGATAGCCGGCCGCGGATCCCAAAGGGGTGGGATCGTCCAGTTCTGCTCGTCCTGAGGACGAAGTAGAGATGGAGAGTATCTTCGGCGGAGCTGACCTAGTCGCCGCCGAAGAGGCTAGGTCGAGTGAGAGGCGGGAGTATGCGCAGGTAGCGCCGTGGGCAGATGCCGAGCGCGCGCGACCGCGACCAGCGCCTGGTGGCCGGTGCAAGCAGTCGATGTGTAATGCGCACGTGCATGAAATCCCCGCTGCACTAAGAATAGAACAATTACGCTTGTTCTGTACAGCAAATCCATTGCGCCCAGCACGCGACAGAAATTGTGGAACAGGTCACAAATGGAGAAAATAGACGGGGGCCATGGCTATGAGCGCTGTTCCGGCTTGCAGCCCAAGGATATACAGCGCCTGTTTTGGCGCTCGCGTCAACCACTTGATGGCAAAGAACGCCACCACCGGTATCTGTCCTGCCATGAGGATCTGCCAGAGATGGGCAGCGGCGCCCTCATCAGCCTCACGGGCAGCACCGTATAGGACAATGTGACCAAGCACGATCCCCAGGGCAGTGAGCGACATGGCCAGGGGAAGAAAGGCGCTTGGCTGCTTCAATGACGGGATATTCATTGGGGAACCTCCAGCACGGGTTTCACGCTGCGCCAATGCAGTTCAGTCGTCCACCGGCGTTGCCAACCCGCAGGGCGTGAAGTTGTAGCGCCGGCCTCCCGGCCGGCTGTAGCGTGGACCTCCCGGTCCACACTTGCTTCTTATCAGTCTATCAAACGATCAACAAGCTGTAGCATGGAATCAACCCATGGCGAATTCTCCTCACACCCCGGATAAGAAGGCTGTCTCCACGGTCTCCATCGTGCTGTCCTTTGCCTGCGTGTACTTTTTCTGGGGTTCCACCTATACGGCCATCAGCATTGGAGCGGCCCAGATGCCGCCGCTTCTGCTGTCCGGAACGCGGTTTCTCATCGCCGGGGCAATTCTGCTTGCCTGGTGCCGCTGGCGCGGGCTGCGCCTCCTGTGGCCGCCAAAGACCATGCTGATTCTCGGCGTAGTTGGGCTTTTGCTGCTCAGCGTCAGTAATGTGGCCCTGGTCTACGCGGAAAAGATTGTGCCCAGCGGGATGGCCTCGCTGGTGCTGGCGGTGACCCCGCTCTTCATAGCGCTGGCCGAGATGCTGCTGCCCGGCGGCGAGCCGCTTTCGGCGCGCGGTTGGCTGGGCATGGCGCTGGGTTTTGCCGGCCTGGCTGCATTGGTCTGGCCCTCGCTACGCACCGGTTTTGCCGGGGACTCTGCGCGACTGCTGGCCATCGGTGCGCTGCTCTTCGGAGCCTTTGCCTGGACCGCGGGCAGCATCCTCTCGCGGCATGCGCGCCTGCCGGTGAACAGCTTTGTGGCTGCGGCCTGGCAGATGCTGATCGCCGGAGCATTCTGCACTCTGCTGGGCACCGTGCTGGGCCAGTGGCCCGGCTTCCACGTGAATCTGGCCTCCATTGCATCGCAGGCCTGGCTCATCACCGGCGGCTCGCTCGTGGGCTACTCCGCCTTCATCTACCTGCTGGAGCACGTGCCGGTGGCTAAGGTCTCCTCCTATTGCTATGTGAACCCGGTGGTCGCGGTTCTGCTGGGAATCGTTCTGCTCCACGAACGGCCGGAGAAGGCCGAGTTTGCCGGCATGGCGGCCATCGTGGTGGCCGTCTTCGTGATGACCACCGCGCAGATCAAAACCAAAGATAGGCCGCGGTCCGGCGATTCCCGGTTTGCCGAGGAACTGGAGCCCCCGCTGGCGGAGTGATTGTTGCTCGCTGGGGATGATGTAAGGAACGAACTGTAGCGCCGGCCTCCCGGCCGGCTGTTATGTGGACCTCCTGGTCCACGCCCCGTGCCCCATCCATCGCGCACTTTGCGATGGGTGGGATATCTGTTTTGTATCAGGGTACGACTGGTAGGTAGGGTTGTATAGGCTGCGGAACACCTCGAAATCAAGTTAGCTTTGTATCAGGGCATGACTTTATAGGCTGCGAAAAAACTTGATTCCGTCACTGTTTTGCGTCAGGGCACGACTT
>Ga0209039_10003201_pt1 | contig 12991 bp, 8 predicted proteins | sample BogFormECP12_OM1_FD_188238 | JGI IMG/M metagenome (GOLD analysis project Ga0209039, IMG submission 188238) | Bog forest soil microbial communities from Calvert Island, British Columbia, Canada - ECP12_OM1 (SPAdes) (version 2) | ecosystem: Environmental > Aquatic > Freshwater > Wetlands > Bog ...
AGGGTGCTGCCGAAAACGGATTCACCGAAACACCGGACGAAATGGTGCGCCGCGTCTGCCGGGAGTTGGGCACAAAGAAAAACATCGTAGTAATTAACGACGAATCGCACCACTGCTACCGCCGTCGCGTTGCCGAGGAAGAGGAAAAACTCACCGGTGAAGACCGGCGAGAAGCGGAAAAACGCGAAGAGGAAGCACGCATATGGATTTCGGGCCTCGAAGCCGTCAAGGCGAAACTCGGCCTCAAGGCTGTTTACGACCTGTCGGCCACACCATTCTTCCTCCGCGGTTCGGGCTATTCGGAAGGGACTCTTTTCCCATGGGTTGTTTCTGACTTCTCCCTGATTGACGCTATCGAGAGTGGCATCGTAAAAGTCCCCCGCGTCCCCGTGGCCGACGACAGCATGACGGGCGAGCAGCCGACCTACCGTGACCTCTGGCTGCGCATTCGCGAGCACCTGCCGCGCAAAGGGCGCGGAACGCAGGCCGTAACCGGCGAACCCAAACTCCCCAAGGAATTGCAGGGCGCGCTTCATAGCCTCTATGGGAACTACGAGAAGTATTACCGCCAGTGGGAGAAGAACAAGGAAGCGCGTGCGTACGGACAAACGCCACCTGTCTTCATCGTTGTCTGTAACAATACCAACGTCTCGAAACTAGTCTTCGATTACGTTGCTGGTTGGGAAAAGGAGCTTCCAAAGGGTAAGAGTGTCCTGGTTCCAGGCGCTTTTTCGATTTTCAGTAATGTCGAAGACGACCGATGGTCCAACCGGCCGAACACAATACTAATTGATAGCGAGCAGCTCGAAAGCGGCGAGGGGATGAGCGATGCATTCAAGAAAATCGCCAAAGTCCAAATCGAAGAGTTCAAGGCCGAATATCGCACGCGCTTCCCAGGCCGCGACGTAGATAAGCTAACCGACGAGGACCTACTCCGCGAGGTCATGAATACTGTCGGGAAGCCCGGCAAGCTGGGCGAGCAGGTTAAGTGTGTGGTCAGCGTTTCCATGCTCACGGAAGGCTGGGACGCGAACACCGTAACCCATATCCTTGGGGTGCGCGCTTTTGGGACCCAGCTTCTGTGCGAGCAGGTGGTCGGACGCGGCCTACGCAGAAGGAGTTACGTGCCCGAGCCCTGCCAGGCCCATGTAGACGGCCATCAAGTCAACTTCCAAGGCTACCCCACCGAGTACGCAGAAGTTTACGGCGTGCCGTTCTCCTTTATCCCCGCTGCTGGTTCGGCGCGTGACCCCAAGCCCGGGCCCCCGCCCAAGAGAGTGCGGGCCCTTGAGGATCGCATTCAGTGCGAGATCACCTTTCCCCGGCTAATCGGTTACCGATTCGACTGGAGCGCCGTGCGTCTAGTGCCCGCCTTCTCAGATAGTTCCAAGTTGGCTCTTTCAACTGCTGATATTCCTACTAGGACGGAAAACGCGCCGATTGTAGGAGAGTCGAGCATCCACACTCTGGACGACCTCAAGCAGAAGCGTGAGCAGGAGGTAGCTTTTCTCCTCGCCAAGATGGTCCTGGAGAAATATTTCCGCGACGATGATGGGAATGCCAAGCCGTGGTTGTTTCCTCAGATTCTGGAGATCGCGCGCCGCTGGCTGGCCGAATGCGTCACCTGCAAGGACAACACGTTCCCTCAAATGTTGCTCCTGATCGAGCTGGCACACGATGCTGGGGATCGGATTTACAAGGCCATCGTAGCCTCCACACATCAGAATAAGATCCTGAAGCCCATTTTCCGGCCCTACGATCAGCTAGGATCCACTCGCTACGTGGATTTTGACACCACACGCAACGTGTATGCGACGCGGGAAGACAAATGCCATATCAATTATGTGGTCGCGGATACCGAATCCTGGGAACAGAAGATGGCGCAGACGCTGGAAGACATGGAGGAGGTGACCTGCTATGTCAAGAACCAGAACCTCGGGTTCGCAATTCCATATATACTCACCGGCGCGGAGCACAGTTACAATCCGGACTTCATCGTTCGATTGGACGACGAGCACGGGCGCGACAATCTCCTAAACCTCATTGTGGAAGTCAGCGGGGAGCCTCGCAAGGACAAAGCCGCAAAGGTCTCAACGGCACGCGACCTCTGGGTTGAGGCCGTCAACAACCACGGAGGGTTCGGACGCTGGGAGTTTATCGAAATCTCGGACCCGTGGGACGCTGCGAATACCATTCGCGCGGCGCTAGCTACAAAATCACATTCATGAGGTAATTCCTTGAGGTTTGAGGACTGTTCCAGTTTGGAAGAGTGCATAAGCTCCAAGAGAGACGAACTCAAGAAGGCCCTCTCCGATCTTGGCAAGAAGCTCGATGATGAATGCGAGTCGGAATTGTTGGTTCCCGTCATTCCAGGCGATCTTTATTGTGGTCACCGCCCCCTTCGCCACCACCCAGTGTTTGGTAGGGAGAATAAAGGACGCAGCTTGCCCCCCCACGCGGCCTCTGCTGTCTTTGATTGGGCCAGCCGAATCAAGCAATTCGGTATTCGTGGAATCATCTGTTTGTTATCTCCTAGAGAACTTGCCCACTACGCCGGGTTAGCCTTAGGTGCGGCAAATCTTATCGAATTCTACGAAAATCAGGGGTTCGCAGTTCTGCCCATACCTTGGGACGATCCTCGCCACCGGTGCGTTTCGGAATGGAGCTTTCAGAAGGAGCTAGTTCAAAAACGCGAGGTCGCTCTGGGGGCGTTTGATGCTCTGGACAAGCCTATCCTGTTACATTGCAGCGCTGGGATAGACCGCTCATCACCAGTCGCAGCCTACATATTCGTCAAAAGATCAGCACATTACAGGAGCCCTGATGAAGCGAGGCCCCAAAGTGTCTACTAAGAAAATATCAAAGGGTCCGGTTAGCGTTGCCACCCTCAAGCACAAGGATAAGCGAACCAATATCCCGACGGAGGAACTGCGCGACTTCGTCGCGGAAGACGAAAAGAGGCCCAAGGCCGTGCTCTATCGGCGCGACCCATCGCTTGATCCCCAACTGGTGTGGAAGGGCAAGGAAGAACAGGACTCGCAGGATTTGGAAGTTCCGGTTGTCCCGATTTACATTCAGGAAAAGATTCACCCGCGGGCGCTCATCGAGGACTTCCGCCGAACCGCTAAGGAAGGCCAGCCCGGACAGGCCGATTTGTTTTCGGATTTCAATGGCATCCAGTTTGAAGACTTGATTGACTTCTATCACCACGAGCAGAACTGGTCGAACCGCATGATCTTGGGCGATTCGCTGCTGGTCATGACTTCTCTCGCCGAAAAGGAAGGACTGAAGGGCAAGACCCAGATGATTTACATCGACCCGCCCTACGGCATTAATTTTGGCTCAAACTGGCAGGTGTCAACCCGCAAGCGCGACGTTAAAGATGGCAAAGCTGAAGATATGACACGCCAGCCCGAACAAATTCGCGCCTTCCGCGACACCTGGAAACTCGGCATTCATTCCTATCTCGCCTACCTTCGGGACCGTCTCACGGTCGCCCGCGATTTGCTCACCGAAAGTGGCAGCGTATTCGTTCAAATCGGCGATGAGAACGTTCATCTCGTGCGATCGATTCTTGACGAGGTTTTCGGCAGTGCAAATTTTGTCTCAAATATTACCTATTCAAAGACAACCGGCACGACAGTTGTTCTGCTTCCTGGAACGGCCGATTACGTTCTCTGGTATGCGAAGAATATTGAGCATGTTAAGTATCGCCGCCTATATGTGGAAAAAACACTCGGTGGTGAGGGCGCCTCAAAGTACGACCAGATTCAATTACCAAGCGGAGAGAGGCGCGTGCTTTCGTCAGAAGACTTGGCCGACAACGGGATGCCGAAGCCTGGACATAAGGTCTATCGCCTTGACAACTTGATGAGCCAAAGCATGGGCCGAGAGAAAGGCGAGGGAGCCGCTTCTTGGTTTACGGTCCGTATTCAAGGGCGTGAGTTTCAGCCCAACATTCGGAGCCGGTGGAAAACTAATGAGGAAGGGATGGCGAAACTTATCACGGCGAACCGAATCGAGGTCACCAGTAACACACTGGCATACGTCCGCTTCCTGGAGGATTTTCCAGCTTTTCAGATAACTAACACATGGATGGACATTGGAGGGATTCAGAGTCGGGCCGACCCAAAGATATACGTCGTACAAACTGCGACGACAGCGGTTCAACGTTGTTTATTAATGACGACCGACCCCGGCGACTTGGTGCTCGACCCGACGTGTGGCAGCGGCACGACGGGTTATGTGGCGGAGCAGTGGGGTCGCCGCTGGATCACGATTGACACCAGCCGAGTTTCCTTAGCACTGGCTCGCGCCCGATTGATGGCCGCGAAATTCCCCTACTACCTGTTGTCCGATTCGCCCGAGGGGATTCAGAAAGAAGCCGAAACCACGGGCCACTTTCCTCCCACGCCCCCAGTACCAACATCATCTGACATCAAGAGGGGATTTGTATATAAGCGCGTGCCTCACGTAACGCTCAAGAGCATCGCCAACAATCCCGACATCAAAGAAGGCATGACCCGCAAGGAGATTGATGTCGCCATCGCCCGCCACGCCGAAACCGAGCTGCTCTACGACCAGCCTTACGAAGACTCCAAACGCGTCCGGGTCACCGGCCCCTTCACCGTAGAAAGCCTCTCCCCGTATCGCCTGCTCCCAAGCGATGAGGAACGGCCCGCAACCGAAGACGACGCTCACAGGAAGTCCTCGGACTGGCACTTCGCTTCGATGATCATCGAAAACCTCAAAAAGGCCGGCGTTCAGAACACCTTCAAGAATGAACGCCTTAAATTCGACCGCTTGGAACCCTTCGCCGGAGTCTGGATTCACGCCGTTGGCGAGTACATGGAAAAAGATGGAAAATCGCGGCGCGCGGCCGTTTCCATCGGCCCCGAGCACGGTACGGTCAGCCCGGAGCAAGTAAAAGAAGCCGCCAAGGAAGCCGTGCAAGGCATGGGTTTTGACCTCCTGGTGGTTTGCGGCTTCGCCTTTGACCCGCACGTATCGGAAGAATCCAAACGTTACGGAAAGCTCGTGGTAATGCCCACCCGCATGAATTACGACCTCACCATGGGCGACGATCTGCTGAAGAAAACCGGCGCCGGCAATCTCTTCATGTATTTCGGCGAACCGGATATTGAAGTGAGGAAGCAGCAGGACGGAAAGCTCGTGGTGAAGATCAAGGGTCTGGACATCTACGACCCGACCACAGGCGAAATCCGCAGCCACTCGACTGATGATATCGCCTGCTGGTTTATCGACACCAACTATAACGGAGAGAGCTTCTTTGTTCGCCACGCTTACTTCACCGGCGCCGAGGAACCCTACGACAAGCTGAAACGCGCCCTGCGCGCCGAAATTGATGAGGCCGCGTGGTCCGCTCTGTATTCCACGACCAGCCGCCCCTTCGACCCACCCAAAACAGGCAAGATCGCCGTCAAAGTAATCAACCACTACGGCGACGAGGTGCTGAAGGTTTATCCGATAACGAGTAGGTGATTTAGGCAGTGAACAACGAAAAGCCCAAGCCGAACAGCCCATCCCCCGAAGCGCACGCACCGACCCAACCAGAGAACGCCTATATGCAGCCCGAATTTTTCGAAAGGCTTAAGCAGCGTGGAATCGAATACGAACGTGTTTTCCATATCATGCAGGTTGATGTGCCGCAGAACCTCTTATTTTTCGCTCGCCAGTTTGAAAAGCGCACCATCGAGGAATTGCTGCAGCACATTGAATCGTGGAAGCAGTTCTTGAAGCAGGACTATGTGCTAACGGAGGAACTTAAGGCCGAAGTCACCCGGTGGGTCCGGATGACGGAAGACTTCGTATGGGCGACGATTCGAGACGCCAACTTCCAGATAGGCGATTGGACTCTGTACTGGTTTCTGACTCCCCCCGGAGAAGCCCCGGATGGAGAACGAATAACCTCCGGGGTGAGGGTCACGGCGACCAATCAAAAGAACGGTGAGCAACGCAAGCATGAGCTTCCCGGATACAGGCGGAGCGCTCGCCGCGCTCTTAGCGATGATTGCCAGGAACTTTATAAGGCGCTTGGCCTTTTCGATCAACTTTGGCTGGGAACGGCAGGCCCTTTTTTGATATCCCGTCGAGCCGCTCAGGGATGGCCGGTTTATTCCCGCATGATTGGTCGCCTTTATGATGTTCTGGCACCCCACTACGATTCGGGCAGTCACTACTCAGAAGAAAGCGACCGGGCGTGCGCGGGCAAGCTGGAACGTCCAGCCCGTTACTCAAAAGACCTGCTGGAGGATATGCTCACAATCCTCAGGATGCACCATGGAACATTCTTTGAGAAAACCACGGTCAAGCAGCTAAAGGCAAGGATTCAGCGGCTTCTCTCCCGCAAGTCCACCCAAAGAACCAACACCCCGTAAGACGGTATTAACTCGCCCTAAAAGCCCAAAATCCCCATGAAAGTACTTTCGTGACAGTCAACGCACCCAGCGAGATCATGGCCCACATGCGCAGAGGCGCATGAAGCCTGTTGGTCTGTAGTGAGACCGCTAATCGCTCCAAGGGCCTCAAGTCCGCGGGCTAGCGCACGGAGCGCAGGGAGGAATTATGCGGACGGAATTAGTAAGGTCGGTCAAGGTAATAATACTCGCATGGCCTGTCATCGGCTCCACCGCGATTATGGCCTTCCTCGTGGTCTTCCGCCGCCCCCTTCGCCGAATCCTCGAGCAATTCAATTGCACCGATGTCGAACGCATCAAAATAGGACCCATCGAGATTGTGAAGCAGGGCCGCCCCAAGCACACGCGTAACCTCCGCCGAAAGAAGAACCCATCAACTCGTCTTCGCCAGATGAACCAATCAAAGCGTCGGTGAACCGCATTTGTCTCTCCCAAACCCCACAACCAAAGCCCGCCTACCCTGGCGTCAGGAATTGGGTGAAAGGCGTCCCTTCTCGGCTCAACGCCGTGTTTCCAACCTGACCATCACGACTAAGGTATGCGCTTGCGGACCACGGTAATTCCTCCAAACCGCTCTTGAGTGCAGCCCGCCCATCCTTAATTTCTACAACTCTGTCCGCGAGCTCCCAGACCAATGGCGTGTGGCAGATGAAAATCACTTGGTTGAACCCTCCCAGATCCATGGCCCGGCGCAGCATCCGCACATACTCTTTGGCGTTGGTGGCGTCCAGTGCACCCACGGTTTCGTCCCGGAAAAGAGTTTCGTAACGAATGCCCTCACCCTGCCGCATGTTGTAGATGGCGATGCCCAGGTTGACGGCTTCGTTGACCAATACGAACTGTCCCCCCGAGAGCTCATCCACGAGGCACGTGCGGTCCAGATTTTTGTTGCGGACCTCGACATCAAAATCGTCCACCATCCCCTTACCATCCGCTTTGGGGCGTTGCGTCCTGAATCGGATTTCGAACTTGTTGTCGAAGCACCCTTCAAGCAAGAAATTGACCAGGCCAGAAACCTCTGGCCCCGCCGCCTGGATCTCGCAGAGCTGGATCTCGTCCGGACCGAAGACCTTGGCAAGATAGGCGTAGTCTTCCTGTTCAGTCCTTGCCGCCCCGAGTTCAGTCTCGACGTGGGCCAGGCGGGTCCGCGCCACTTCCACCTGCTCCTGGCGCTGTTTGATTTGTGCTTGGCGCCCAACGAGACCATCTCGCTCACGGCGGCTGGATACAATCAGGCGGTCCGCGTTTTCAATTTCCCGCCGTGAACCCTGTATCTTAGCGTCGAGATCAGCGAATGCAGAGAGCGCGGATTCCTTCTTCGCCAACTCCTCGGTAACTTCCGCTCGGCCCTGAGCCAGGCGGTCCAAAGCCTTGAGCCGTTCGTCCCGCCGCGCCTCGACGGCGCGCAATTCCTCGTAACCCTGCCGCTCCTGATCAACTTTCCTGCGGTCCCGCTCGCATCCTTCGAGTGTCCGGGTGAGCTCAAAGGATGGGGTGACAATCTGAAGGAGCGAACTGCGCTGGACCTCGACTTCCAGTGAGAGTGTCGCGATCTCTCCTTCCAATCCTGGGACCTTCTGGCCGGCTTCGACGGCGCGGCGAATCTTCGGGCAGGAGGCGTAGGATCCCTCGCCCCGGCAGGGCACTACCGCCAGCTCTTCACGCTCCACCCGCAGCCGCTCGAGCTCGGCCATGTTGTTCCTCAACTCGCCATCGAGAGCTTGGACGGTGCGCTCGGCTTCACGGTTGGAGGTTTCGAGCCCCTGAATCTCCCGGATTTGCCGGTGGAGTTCTTCGATGCGATTAGCCAGTGTCGCGCCTCGTTCCGTCAAATCGGCGAGGTCCTTTTTTCCCGTCAGAAGATTCTCATCTCCCCCTATCTGGCGTTTGGTCTCTGTGATCTCGGCATCGGTCTTGCGCAGGCGCTGTTTCAGAGTTTCGGCTTCGGCCAGGAGCGGCTTCCGGCTGGCCTCCGCTGCCTGAAGCTCCAACAGTCGTTGTTGTGCCACACGCTTCTCTGCCTCCAGCGTCTCAAGGCGGGATGAAACATCTGCAAACTGGGCCTCGATCTCTGCGGGATCTTCAACTCCGGCGTTCGCCAGATCTCTTAAGCTTTTGCACTGGCCCTCTAGACCGGTCGTAACCTTCGCCACTTCCTCTGCCTTTTCCTTTGCTACGGCCACAATCAGGCGAAGGCGGTCCAGGCCGAGCAGTTCTCGAATGAATAAATCCTTCCGCTCGCTCCTCTCCAGCGAAAGAAAGTTTCCTGTACGCTTTTGACTTGAAAAGATGCTGGAAAGAAAGAACTCAGCGGTGCCAATATGTTCCCGGATATGCCCCTCAAAGGGTTCCTTCTTGCCGTTGGTGAGCGGCGCCCCTTCCCCGTTGAAGATGTAGCTTTCCATTTGACGAGATTTGGGATCGAGCTTGAGGAGTGATCGGTATCGAGCACCGTTGACGCTGAAAGTGAGGTCGATTTCTGGCTGCGCATGGGTGGCGAAGTCATACAGTGAACGCTTTTGGCCGGGAAGCTGGCGAAAGAGTGCCGCGAAAATCGATCCGATCAGCGTGGACTTGCCGGCGCCGTTCTCGCCCACGATGGCGATGAGCCCCTCACCCAGAGTATCGAAGTCGACGCAGACCTCATTGGGGAATGCCTCACTTATTCCACGTAGTCGAAGGTGGAGCGGTTTCACGGTGTGTCCTTTCAGAGGTAGTCAGCCTAAAAGTAGATATATATATAAAGGTTGGGGGAGGATTCGGCTTTCTCAACTGGAGAGCGCAGCCTTCTCAACTTCTGCCAGCTTGGCGAGCAACCGCTCCTGACGGTCCGCAGGCGGGGCGCCTTTCATCGTCCAGTAAGCACGAAGCTTTTCTTCGGCCGAGCGAGCGGCAGCAATCGGACCGGACTCCGCCGGAAGGTCCGCATCGTGCTCGATCTTCACCTTCAGTTCTGCGGGGTTGGCAGCCAGCAGCTTCTCCCTTAGATTCTCCTGCTGCTCCCGGCTCAGCTGGCGAGCCGGCCCATTAGGAACCGTCACCACGACTTTCACCCGTGAGTCTTTCAGAGTGACCACATCCAAGCTGTCGGGTAGCCGCAGTTCGCCATCTTCGTAAACGGCGTGAAGCTCAACCATCCGGCGCGTGGGTGACATCCTGAACTCAACGTCCAGGTCCGACAGGTTCGGGCAAAGGTCAGGACCATTCAGCGTCACCAGGTGGTAGCCTTTTTCTTCAACCTCGCTGTAATCGCAGCGGGAAAGTGACCCGGAATACCAAATGCGCGGGGCGAGTTGCTGCCGGAGGTGAACGTGGCTGAGCCCGACATACTGGGCCTTCAGGTTACGTAGCGGATCAAGGGGATACTCGGCACAGCGACCGACCAAAGGCTGACCGCTGCTTACCTTGGCACCCGCCACCCCGAAATGCCCGAAGAAGAGCTTATAGCTTCCAGGCCGCTGCTCAAAGCGCCGGTTGAACTCATCGAGTTGCCTGGCGAAGTTCTCACCTAGACTGTGTTCGTCCCCAGCCGTTTCACCTTTCCTAGGATAAGGGAAGACCGCGATCGCAGCCTCTCCAATCTCAATCATGTCCGGCTCGGCGCAAAGATATATTGGGTGAGCGGCCTTGGCGCGGGACAGAACATGGGAGTAGGCTTCATACTGCACCTCGTCAAGCGGTTGTTGTCGTCAGGAATTCGTCGGTCCGGTGGCTCACGCTGGCAAAATTCAGAGTAACAGGATTCCCCCCAGCCCGCCAACACATCATTCTTCCCTACCCTGCTCTTTCTGAACAGCCTACGCAGTCTTCTGAAGGGAAGCGGCAGCAGCCTCGATTTCTGCCAGCTTGGAGAGCAGCCGTTCCTGCCGATCGGCCGGCGGCCTGCCCTTCATCTCCCAATACGCCCGGAGCTTCTGCTCGGCCGTTTTGGCCATGCTCAACGGCGCAACGTCCGTACCTGTTTCCTGAGGGCGCTCGATCTTCAGTTTGAGCTCGGACGGATTTCCGGCGAGTAACATCTCTCGCAGCTCGTCTTGGGCCTTGCGACTCAACGATTCGTGCAAACCCTTCCCAACAGTTACCACCACTTTCACCCGAGCATCTTTCAACTGCGACGACTCCGAGCCCGGGGGAAGCTGAAACTTTCCGTCTTCATATTTGACGTGCAATTCCATCATTGGTCGCGTGGGGGATCGCTGGAATGACACCTCAAGGTCATCCAAATCCTGCATGAGTTCTGTTTGTTTAAGCGTCACCAGGTTGTAGCCTTTATCTTCCATCTCGCTGTAGTCACAGCGCGACAGGGAGCCCGCATACCAGATTCGTGGCCCCAGCTGTTGCCATAGATGAATGTGGCTGAGCCCGATGTACTGTGCGCCGAGGCGCCGGACAGGCTCTAGCGGGTATTCGGCACACCGACCAGTTAGCGGTTGTCCGCTACTCATTCTTGCCCCGGCCACGCCAAAGTGCCCAAAGAAAAGCCGATAGTAGCCGGGCCGCCGTGCGTATTGCCGATTGAACTCCTCCATCTGCTCGACAAAGGCTTCTTGCATGCCCTCTTCCCGCGGTGTACCCACCCAATCCGCCTTCCGGGGATAGGGGAAGGTGGCTATCGCAACATTGTCAAACTCGATGAGTTCGGGCTCGGTTGATAAATAGATGTTGTGTTTGCCTTTCGCTTTCGCCAGAGCGTACAAATCTCCGTCATTTTCCTCGCCGTGGTTTCCGGAAACAAGCAATACCGGCGCATGTTCCGCCATATGAATCACGGTATCGATCCAGACATTTCGTTCTTTGATCGTTGCCTTGTAGGTGGTCAGGTCGCCGTCAATTACAAACAGGTCTGTTTTCTGGCGGATGCCATCGGACACGAACCATTCCAGGCACCGAACGGTATCACCGAAATACCGGTCTTCCTCCAGATGTACGTCTCCGCAGTGGCTAACGCGCAAGCTCATAAGGATACTCCCCGCTGGTGTTGTGTGTGACTTAAACCATAACTTTGCCGTTCGGCAAGGTTATGCCTTATACCCACCCATTTGCAACGCGAGTCGAGGTGGGCCGGCGGTTCACATCTTCCCCTCCACAGCTCGATAAGTGTCGCAATTTCAGTGTGGGAGAAGGGACCGCCCTTGCTCGCGAAAAGTTTGACTTGAACCATCGTTTGGCCGCCCACATCGTAAGTCCTTTAGATCCATGAGATTTGAATCATAAGATGGCAGTAATGGAAGCATAAAGTGGCGGCGGTCGGGTTCCCTTAACTTTTCTTCTATCGCCCATCTGGGCGGCCTTCGTTTTGGGGTGGCGATCCCCACGGGCATAGAGTGCATGCAAACGCTCCGGAACAGCATCCGTTTCTAGTTGGCGCGCTCTGCATATATAATGGCGTGTTCTGCATTGCAAAGAACTGGTCAGCGATCTAAAGTAAGGCCATGTACAAAACAAAAGCCTTTTCCGCTGCAAGTGCAACATCCGCTCTCACCCGAACCACGATCTCGCGGCGCGAGCCCACCGAACAGGACGTACAGATCGAGATTCTATTCTGCGGAATCTGCCACTCGGATTTACATGCGGTCCGGAACGAGTGGAGCGATTTCATGTCGACGACTTATCCGATCGTGCCGGGTCATGAGATCGTTGGACGCGTCACGAAAATCGGCTCAGCCGTGGCCAAGTTCAAGCCCGGCGATCTCGCCGCCGTCGGCTGCCTCGTGGATTCGGATGGGACTTGTCCGGAATGCAGGGCAGGACTGGAGAACTTCTGTCCGAATTTGACCCTTACGTTCGGTATGCCGGACAAGCATCTGGGAGGGGTAACGTATGGTGGCTACTCCGAGAGCATCGTTGTGGACCAGAGATTCGTGCTGCGGGTTCCCTCAAATTTGAATCTGGCTGCCGCTGCGCCTCTGCTCTGCGCAGGAATTACGACGTACTCACCCATGCGCCGCTGGAATGTCGGGAAAGGCAAGAAGGTTGGTGTCGTCGGACTCGGTGGGTTGGGCCACATGGGAGTAAAGTTCGCGCGTGCGTTCGGAGCCCACGTGGTGGTTTTTACAACTTCTCCCAACAAGAAAGAAGATGCACTTCGATTAGGCGCGCACGAAGTCGTAGTTTCGCGTGATGCCAACGAAATGCAAAAGCACGCTGGTAGCTTCGATTTCATTCTCGACGCGGTTTCAGCCGATCACGACATCAATGCCTATATCAACCTGCTCGCCCGCGATGGCAACCTTACGATCGTCGGCGCGCCTCCGAAGCCTCTCGGCGTGGTCGCCTTTGCCCTGATTATGCGCAATCGCAACTTCTCCGGCTCGAACATTGGCGGCATCCGCGAAACCCAGGAGATGCTCGATTTCTGCGGTCAACACAACATCACTGCCGACGTGGAAGTTATCCCCATCCAGAAGATCAACGAAGCCTACGAGAGACTGCTCAGGTCCGACGTGAAGTACCGATTCTCGATCGATATGGCTTCTCTGAAATCTGAGTAACCCGATGAACAAGCACTTTCGCCTGTCCGGCAGCTATTTTCTCAAATTGGAAGACCTGGGAGT
>Ga0209039_10003202_pt1 | contig 12990 bp, 12 predicted proteins | sample BogFormECP12_OM1_FD_188238 | JGI IMG/M metagenome (GOLD analysis project Ga0209039, IMG submission 188238) | Bog forest soil microbial communities from Calvert Island, British Columbia, Canada - ECP12_OM1 (SPAdes) (version 2) | ecosystem: Environmental > Aquatic > Freshwater > Wetlands > Bog ...
TTTACGCCCTCTGAGCCCGCCGTACCGGCCGAACTCGTTCCGAAACCACAGATTTCTTGCGCGACTGAATCTCCGCTCGTACCCGCCGGACTTCGTCGCTCAGGCATATATCGAACATGGGCTGCCGGGCGTTCTTTATCAGGTCCACGACCTGCCGCGCCGAGGTTCGCAAATAAAGATGAGTGCCGTCGGTAAGAAGGTGACACTCCGACGACGCGCCGACCGTGGCAGCCAGGCTGGTGCCGAATTCCTGTTGCAGGAACCCAATCACCTTGCGCATGCGCTGGAGCGAGAAGCCCCGCCGGCGAAGCTGGCAGATAACCGCCACGGTGACCAGTTCGTCCCAGTCGTAGATGCGGCGGTGCCCCTGGCGGCCGGGCGCCACGATGCCCCGTTCGTCCCACCATTGCAACTGGCGGGCGGAGATTCCGGTCAGGGCGATCACGTCGTTGGATGTGAACTTTCGTTGCATCTTGAGCACGTTCTGTTTCAAACAAGAAAATGGAGAAATGTTTGGAACATTCTAGGCGGTGGCGGCAGAATTCAAGCACATTTCGTCCTTTCCTCTGTTGACTATGCGGGTACTGCGCACACGTAGGGACAGCCGCCCCCGGCTGTCCAACCGAGCGAAGCTCGGCTTCGTGCGCTGAGTGGAGCAAGGCAATCAGAACGCAAGCCCCGGAGGGGCGTCCTAACTTAGCCCCGCGCTTTAGCGCGGGGTAGAGCGAAACGATGAATCAAGTCCCGTAGGAGTCTGTGTCATAGCTTGAGGTCGATCGAAAAAGTGGACCCTACGATGCATTAGCCGCGAAGCGGCGGAACAGGAAAGCCCGGCACGTCAGTGCCGGGTAGGCGGAAGTGGGACCAATCGAGTCCCGCTAGGGACGGCACCCAGGCTACGACACAGACTCCGTAGGGACGGCCGATGTTCTCCCGCACACGCAAAAGCGCGTCCGTTTGTACCTTTCGTGCTTCAGGCATTACCATGAAAGGACAACAAATTCTTTTTCCGGGGCCAAATGAATTGATGATCCGAAAAGTGCATGTGCTCGTTGCGCTGTTCGTCCTATTTTCCGTCACGCTAACTTTCTCCCAGCAAAAAGAGCGGAATCGCAAGCTGGATGCCGCACAAAAAAGTGCGCCCCCCGCGCCCGCGCCGTCGGCGAAAGACGACAAGGACAAAGACGACAAGAACGAAGGTGACCCGCTCTTCAAGGGCATGAAGTACCGTTCCATCGGCCCTTTTCGTGGCGGACGCTCGCTTACCGCAGCCGGAATTCCCGGCGACCCAACCACTTACTACTTCGGTGCGACCGGTGGCGGCGTCTGGAAATCCACCGATGGCGCCAACACCTGGTCCCCGGTTTTTGACAAGGATGGATCGCCTTCAATCGGCAGTATCGCGGTCGCCGTGTCCGATCCAAACATCGTCTATGTAGGCACCGGCGAAGCCTGCATTCGCGGAAACATCTCGCACGGTGACGGCGTCTGGAAGTCGGTGGACGCCGGAAAATCCTGGAAGAGCATTGGCCTGAAGGATTCGCGCGCGATTGGCAGAGTCATCGTGAACCCGCGTAATCCCGAGATCGTTTTTGTCGCCGCGCTCGGTCATCCCTTTGGTCCGAACGCGGAACGCGGCGTTTTCCGCACCACCGACGGCGGCAAGACCTGGGACAAGGTTCTCTACAAAGACGAGAACACGGGAGCGATCGATGTGGTTTTCGATCCGCAAAATCCCAACATTTTATTTGCCTCGCTCTGGGAGGCTCGACGGACTCCATGGTCGCTCTCCAGCGGCGGTCCAGGCAGCGGCGTGTATCGCTCGACCGATGGCGGCGCCACGTGGAAACGGTTGGAGGAGCACGGGCTTCCGAAGGGTCCCTACGGGCGCATCGGACTGGCGGTGGCGGCGAACTCCGAGCGCGTCTACGCGTTGATCGAGGCCAGGGAGGGCGGACTTTACCGCTCCGACGACGGCGGCGACACTTGGGATCTGGTAAACGGCAGCCACGGACTATTTCAGCGGCCGTGGTATTACATGCACGTAATCGCCGATCCGCAGGACGCCAATACGCTCTACGTGGCGGATGTGGAGTTCTTCAAGTCCACCGACGGCGGGCGCAATTTTAATAAAATCAAAGTTCCCCACGGCGACAATCACGGCCTGTGGATCGATCCGAAGAATACGAAGCGCATGATCGCCTCGAACGACGGTGGCGTCACGGTCAGCCTCGATGGCGGCAAGTCCTGGACGCGCGAGGACAACCAGCCCACCGCGCAGTTCTACCACGTCATCACCGACACGCGGACTCCTTACTACGTGTACGGCGCGCAGCAGGATAATTCCACCGTGGCCATTGCCAGCCGCAGCGATGACGGCGCGATTGGCCGCGACAACTGGTACCCGGTCGGGGGCGGGGAAGCGGGATATATTGCGCCCAATCCGGCCGACCCGAACATTGTCTATGCCGGCGACTATCAGGGCAACATCACCCGCTTTGACCGGCGCACCAACCAGGTCAAGAGCATTGCCGTGTGGCCCGAACTTAGCGATGCGCGCGGTGCAGCCGGGCTCGATCACCGTTTTCAGTGGACGGCGCCCATCGTGACCTCTCCGCACGACCCGAACACGATTTACTACGGAGGCGAGCGCGTGTTCAAAACCACCGACGGTGGCACGCACTGGGAGGCGATCAGTGGCGACCTGACGCGCAACGACAAATCGAAGCAGCAGCCTTCGGGCGGCCCGATCACGATTGACGATACCGGCACCGAATATTACGACACCGTTTTTTCGATTGCTCCCTCGCCGCTGGCGAAAGGCCTGATCTGGGCAGGCACGGACGACGGCTTGATCCAGATCACCCGCGATGAAGGGAAGAATTGGACCAACGTAACGCCCAAGGATCTTGCCGAATGGAGCCGCATCAGTCTGATTGAAGCGTCTCCGCATGATGCCGGCACGGCCTACGTCGCGGTTGACCGCCATCAGAATGACGACTTCGCGCCCTACATCTACAAGACGACCGACTACGGAGCCACCTGGAGCCGGATCACAACCGGAATTCCCGACGGAGTGTTTGTGCGCGCTGTTCGGGAAGACCCGAAGAAAAAAGGTCTGCTCTATGCGGGCACAGAGCGCGGCGTCTTGGTCTCTTTCGACGACGGGGCGCACTGGCGCTCGCTGCAAATCAACCTGCCGATCACGCCGGTCCACGACCTGGTCATCAAGAACGACGATCTGGTAGTGGCGACGCACGGCCGCTCGTTCTGGATACTGGACGACGTCTCGCCGCTGCGCCAATTCGCCGATTCCGTTGCCGCGGAAGACGTGCATCTCTACCAGCCCGCGACCGCCTATCGCGTGCATAGCGGAGATGCTCCGGCGCGATTGGTTTTCTCCGGCAAGAATCCGCCCAACGGCGCCGTGATCTATTACTACCTGAAGCAGGCCCCGAAGCCGGAAACGAAGCAGGAAGTGAAAATTGAAATCCTGGACGCGGCCGGCAGTGTAATCCGCAAGTACTCCAGCAGTAGAAACGAGCCGCTCGAGGAACCGCTCGACCCCGACGACAAGAAGCCGGAGAAGCAGATAAAACCTGAAGCCGGTCTGAATCGTTTCGTGTGGGACCTGCATTACGATGCGGCCAACCGCGTCCCCGGCTATTTTCTGTGGGAATACAACGACGGAGCGAAAGGGCCGCTGGCGCTGCCGGGCAACTATCAAGTACGGCTTACCGCCAATGGCAAGAGTGTAACCGCTCCGTTCGAAGTGAAGATTGATTCGCGAGTCACCACTTCCGAGAGCGATCTGGAGAAGCAGTTCAAGCTCGAGATGGACGTGCGCGAGCAGTTGAATCGCGTTTACGACGCTGTGAACCAAATACAGGACGTGCGTGAGCAGTTGGACGGGCTGAAGAAGCGCCTGGTGCCGGGCGCTTCCACGAAAGCCCTGTTCGATGGCGCGAGTGCGCTGGACGCCAAGCTGATTGCGGTTCGCGATCCGTTGATTAATTTCAAAATCAGCGCCAGCGAGGATTCCCTCGCCTACGCGCCCGGGATCGACGCCAGGCTCGCGTTTCTTTCCATGGCAGTGGCTGGCTTCGCCGACTCTGCTCCGACCGAATCTGAGTACCAGGAATTCGACAAGCTGAAAAAGCAGGCCGACGAATTACTGGCGCGCTGGGAGCAGGTGCGGAATGCGGATATCACCAGCTTTCAAAAGCTGGCCGCCGAACAAAACGTCCACTCGATCTATGTGCCCGATGTCAGAAGTGAGCGGGTGCAGGGCCGCAGCGAAGAATGAAGAATAGTGTGGAAGCGGGGCTTTGCCCCGCTTGGACGGGGCGAAGCCCCGTCCCCACACAAGAACTCCTAGATGAACATCTCGTCTTGCGGCACGCCTCCGCCGTTTTTCGGCTGGCGTCTTTTCTGCCCGAGGAAGACTTCGACTCCGGTGCTGATCGCGGTTATCAGTCCGGTGACCTGGCGCAGCGGAGAGAGCACGGTCTTGTGGACGGCATCGCTGGTCTCTTCCACTCTGTCCATGGTGCGATTCAGCAGCTCATCGGCGCGGATGACTTGCAGCCGCGTGCGGTCGAGGGCATCGGTGAGCGTGGCGTCGATTCGGCCCAGTTGATTGCGCACCAGGTTGCTCGACTCCGAGAGGTTGACGGATATGACTGCGATCTGCGGGCGCACTTCCACCAGCACGCTCTGTACCGTTTCCAGCGTGCTCCGCACCGTGTCCATCGTGGGCAGAGCTTTGCTCTTCACTTCGGTGGCCAGAGCTTCCATCTTCGCCGTGCTCTTGCGCACCGAAAGGTAAAGGGCCACGAGAATTCCGGCTTGGATCACGACGGCAAACATCGTTATGAAGATGAATAATCTTAGGAGATTGTCATCTATGGTCATGGCTGCTCCATCATAGTAGCTTCAGGCCGGGTGCCGGGTGCCCCACTCATTCGCGGTTTTTGCGAATGAGTGGGATTATCAAAATCTCCCCGCGCCGCTAGATGTTTTTCGGCGGTTCCACCCCGGCCGTGGTCGTCTCGTTATATGCCTGGCGGCCCGCCTCGTAAGCGTTGCGGAACTGTTCTTTCTGCTGGTTGAGCACATCGCGTCCGCGATCCACCCAGTCACCCGCCTGTTCGCGTGCCCGGCGAGCGGTCTGACGCGCGCGCTCGCCGCCTTCCTGCGCCTTGGAGCGAATCACGTCGCGCATTTCATCGCCGGAGCGCGGCGCGTACAACACACCCACCACCGCTCCCACGCCGAGACCCGCCAGGAACCATAAAAAGCCGTTGCTGTCACGATCCGCCATAACTACCTCCTCAGTTTCTCTGCATATCGGATGGTAGCACCCTGATATGTGAAAGACAATTCACCGCGTCCACGGGTGGTGTCTCAGTTTCAATTGAGTCGCCGGTCGGCTCCCAACCATTCCTGAAATCGTAACAAGATGAACTGTTTGATTACTGTCGGGGCAAACCACAATAGAATGCCGCAGAATTGCATCCTTCCCCATGAGAGCCTACCGCCCCTCTTGGTGGGCTCTCATTATTCTTATCCAAATGTTTTTCTCTCCTCACTGTGCCAGAAGCACGATTTCCTCAAGACTCCAAACGTGATCGGGCAGACCAGCGCCCGCGCCTGCACTCCAAGCGAGAGCAGGTTTTCCACAGCGAGGTTGCGCCGCGGTAGCAAAGAAAAGCTTGTGCCGGGCGCGCCAAAGGCGGAGAATGAGGCGTTTTCGAGGAGGCGCTTTTTGTCCGACCGCAAGTATCGCCAACGCGGATACCAGGATTCCGGTGCGGGTAGTGGACCGAAGAAAGAGTTTGAGAAGCCGTCGGCCCCGAAGAAAGAGAATACCTTCGGGCCGCGCCCGATCAACATGCCGGGAACGCGGACCGTCTCCCGCTGCGCGGAATGCGGCGCGCTGCTGCAAAATCTCACGGCTCCGGTCGGGCAGTGCCCGAAGTGCGGGTTCGCCCTCCACGCCTGCAAACAGTGCGAACACTTTGACCCGTCGAGCCGCTTCGAATGCAGTCAACCGATTCCCGTCAGAATCTCTCCCAAAGACAAGCGCAACGACTGCTCGCTCTATTCCATCCGCGTGATGGTCGAAAAAGAAACCTCCAGCAAAGCCAGTCAGCGTCCAAACGACGCGCGCGCGGCGTTCGACAATCTGTTCAAAGACTGAAGGCAGCTCTCAGCTGTCAGCTCTCAGTCCTCAGTTAAGGCGCGCTCTTTCTGAAGGCGACGTATCTTGGCTCTTGACTGTTTACTCTTAAGGTATTAACCCGTGTTTACTACTACCCCCCTCCCCCCTAGTCTTTGGAATCATGGGGTTAGGGGGTGTCGAGCCGCCAAAGTCTAGAGCGCAAAGGACTTATTTTCAAAGTATTCCGGAATAAGGACTTAGCTGGATTCCTCGGCTAATTCTCCCAAACTTCATAGTTTTGGCAGTGGCTGACTCCCGCTCATCGCCTCAACTTATGGTTATCAAAGGGCCACTGACGATTGGCCTGGAGCAGCCTCGGTGGCCTTGGTTGGGGTTGGCGCACCTCGGCTGCAACAGATCAGAGAACATTGTCGCGCGGGGCCGGTTGGAAGTCTGTGATGGGTGGCCCGGCTGTTTGTGATGAAAAAGGGTTGGAACCTCGCCCGCACCGCTGAAGCGCTGCGCCGCCCAAAATCAGTAGAACACTTCTTCTGAGAAAACGTGGGATGCTCTGCTCTTTGCGGTTTGTGCCGAAACGGAACGATCATCAGTGTCCGAGGCGCTTTTGGGTGGCGCAGCGGTTTACCGCTGCGATACTGTCGTGAGTGAGAGACGGCTTTAGCCGCTGGGGTTCGTGGATGGCTGCTCCGCGCAGAGGCAACACTGGATCCGGAACTTACTTCATCACGGCGGGCACATTTCAGAAGCAGCAACTACTTCAATCGGACAGGATGGGGCGGTTGTTACTTGATGTTCTGCTTGGCTACCGATCGCAAGAGAAATATCTGCTGCATGAATTTGTGTTGATGCCCGATCACTTTCATCTCCTGATCACGCCGCTCCTGACGCTGGAGCGGGCGCTGCAACTCATCAAAGGTGGCGTTTCTTTTCGGGCCAAGAGGGAACTCGGCTTTCACGGCGAGATCTGGGAGAAAAGTTTCTATGATCGACGGGTCCGGGACTGGGAGGAGTATTCAGCATTCCGTCAATACATTCATCGGAATCCTGTGAAGAGAGGACTGGCGGCGGTTCCTGAGGAATATCCGTATGGTTCCGCAGGAACTGGATTGGCGCTGGATGTAGTCCCTCAGCGGCTAAAGCCGTCGGAAGTGAGCGCCTAGATCGCAGCGGTAAACCGCTGCGCCACCCAAAATCAGAAACAACTGAGGTTTTCATCTGTCTGTAAAGCCGTCGGAATTGAACGCCTAGATCGCAGCGGTAAACCGCTGCGCCACCCAAAATCAAGCGCCAATGGCAGTTCCTCCGCAGCCTGCTACGGCTTCTGCGTTGGCCGCAGCAAAATTTCGCTGGCGAAGGATTGCGGAGCCTGCGTCACGAGCATGGCTACGACGTGCGCCACGTCCGCGGCTTGCAGCATCTTCTCGGCATTCTTTCCCTCATGCGGGCTGAACTCGGTGTGCGTGGATCCCGGGCAAATGACCGAGACGCGAATGTTGTGGGCTCGCAATTCCTCGGCGACCGAGTAGGTCAAGCCATTCAATCCCCACTTCGAGGCGGCGTAGGTGGCTGCGTTGGGCAAGGCGTTCTTGCCGGCGAGGGACGAGATGTTGACGATGTGTCCGCTGCGGGCCTTGATCATGAGCGGGGCGAGGCTGCGGATGCAGTAGTACACGCCGCGCAGGTTCGTGTTCAGCACGCGGTCCCAATTGTCGGGCGGGATCTGATGGAGTGGGCCTGCGACGCCTCTGATGCCGGCATTGTTGACGAGAATGTCCAGGCGGTGGAAGGTGCGCTCGATGCGCTCGGCGAGCGCTTCGACCGAATCGAGATCGGTGACATCACATTCGATCACGGAGCTTTTGTCCGAACTTTTGTCCGAACTTTTCTCCGAGCTTTTCCCGGAACTCTTCCCGGAATTCTGTCCGCCGCTCGTCTGGATGGCGGCGGCGGTTTGTTCCAGGGCTGCGCGCGAGCGTCCGCAGAGGACGGTGTGCGCGCCGAGTTCGGCCAGGGTCACGGCGATGGCTTGGCCAATGCCGCGTCCGGCGCCGGTGATGACGGCGACTTGGCCGGCCAGTGGCGGGTGCGATGCGGTGTTCGTCAAAATGGGTTCCTCCCAGAGAACATGATTATTCTATTTTGCATCGCCGGTATTTTGCATTCGCGGAATGGGTTGAGCGGAACCCATACTGGGCGGCGCTGGCCCGCATCTAAGCCGGCAGGACCGATTCAGCGAGCAAGCCGCTTGCCTTAGCGGGACTACATCCTTATAATCCGCTCACCGGAATAATGTTAAGCCGCTGCCTAGCGATGGGCGGCGCATGATTTTCGGGACCAGTCCGTGTGCGTGTCAGTGCTAGTTCATGGTGCAAGCCCGACACCAGGCTTGAGTGGAATCGGGCACGATGTCAACTCCAGCTTCCCCGAAGAGTTAAGGAGCCACAGGAATGAAGAAGATTGTTCTCGCGATGTTGCTGGTAGCCGCGGTTACAGCCGTCGCTCAAACCGCTTCCACGCCAGCCCAACCCGCCCCACAGCAGAGCCCCACGCCGTCTCCGGCACCGCCCCAGAAAAAAGAGATCAAAGACCCGGCCGAGTACAACGCCTATGTGGGCGCGGTACAGCAAACGGACGCCCCGGCCAAGGTCAGCGGCTTGGAAGCGTTTCTAACCCAGTATCCCAACAGCGTGATGAAGGAAGACGCGCTGGAACTTTTGATGGGCGCCTATCAGCAGACGGGCAATCAGGCCAAGACGCAGGAAACGGCGCAGAAGGTTTTGACGGCGAACCCCTGCAACCTCCGGGCGTTGGCCCTGCTGGCCTACACCAAGCGGGCGATGGCGGAAGCCGGCCAGAGCGCGCAACAGAATCTTACCGACGCCGGCCAGTATGGTGTAAAGGGCTTGCAGTGCCTGCAGACGGCGAGCAAGCCGGATGGCACGCCGGCTGCGGATTTCCAGAAACTGAAAGCGCAGACGGCGGTGATCTTCAACGGCGCGGCGGGCATAAGCGCCTACCAGGCCAAGGACTATGCGAAGGCCCAGCAGTTTCTGCGGGCTTCGGTGGAAGGGGATCCGGCCAACCTGCGCGACGTCTATCCGCTGGCGCTCGCTTACCTGACGGCGGGAGCGGCTGAAAAGGACGTGGATGGACTTTTCTTCATCGCACGCGCTTCGAACCTGGCGCAGGGCGCGGGCAAGGATCAGATCGCCAAGTTCGGCAAGAGCAAATACAACAAGTACCACGGCAGCGAAGAGGGATGGAGCGATGTGCTGGCGCTGACGGCCACCACGACTCTGCCCCCGGCCAATTTCACGATCAAGCAGTACGTGCCGCCAACGCCCGCCGAGCAGTGTGCCGATCTATTGAAGACCAAGAAAGTGGAAGAGATGAGCTTCGCGGAGTGGCAATTGTGCCTCTCCGAAGGCAAGCCTGAGGATGCCGACAAGGTGTGGGGCGTACTGAAAGGGAAGCCGCTGCAGATGGTCGCTCACGTCATGAGTATCGACTCCTCAAGCAAAACCGCAACCAAACTGAAACTGGCCGGCAGTTCGGACGATATCGACGCCAAACGTGCCGACATCGATCTGACTATGGGGGCGGCAATCCCGGCGAAGCAGATGCCGAAGGAGGATAGCGACTTCCAGTTCGAAGGAACGCCGGTCTCCTACGTGGCGAAGCCGTTTGTGATGACGATGAACGACGGGGCTTTGCTGGTGAAAGCGGCGCCGAAGCCGCCCGCCCGCAAGAAGCCGGCCGCACACTAGAGTTAAGGTCGCAGGTGTCAGGTCTTAGGAAAAACCTGGCTGGAGAAAATCCCAAACAAAAAGGGCGACCCGGATCGGGCGCCCTTTTTTCTTCTTCCCAGATTTACCAGCCTGGCGGTTTTCCTAAGAGCTGACACCTAAGACCTGACACCTTCAGCGAGCCTGTTTTCTCTCCAGTGTAAGCGGACGCGCGCTGCGGGGCGGACGCTTGGCGTCGGCGCGCAAGGGACGCACATCAATCTTGAGTTCCTGCATCGTCCGGCTGAGCGTGTTCCGGTGCATGCCTAATTGCCGCGCCGCCTTGCATTGATTGCCCCGGTTTTCTTCGAGCACGGTCACGATAAAACGCTTCTTAAACTCACGGACCGCTTCCGAATAGAGGATATTGCTTTTGTACATCTGAAGAATGAGTGCTTCCAATTGATCTTTCACCTGCGGCCTCGTTTCCCTACCTGCACAATCCCAAGAATCTTTTGCCGATAAGTTCGCTCGAACTTGTTTCATAAACCGGTTTCAGAGGGGACGGGCGGTTCCCTCAGGGGCTAAAGCCCAGTGTTTATGCGGCTCGTAGCGGCCCGGCTGAAGCCGGGCCCTTTCCAAAAGCCTATGTACACCACAGTCCTTCGGCAGTCTGAGACGGGGCAAGCCCCGTCTCTACGAAAGCCGAGTCTTTGAGACCCGTTCTAACAAAACCTACTTCGCCGGTCCGGGCGATTGCGGCTGAGTCTTGTCCGTTGCCGAATGCACTTGCCGCATGTAATCCAAGCCCTGGTAGAAGCGGTGGCGCAATGCCGACGGCGCGAGCCAGATCGCTGCTCTTCCGCCTACCAGAAAATACGGAGCGAACTCCGATTCCGCCAGCCACTTCGCGGCGGGCGCAAAAGCGGCCATGGCGGTGAGCACGACAGCCACCACCAGGGCACCCCGCAATAAGCCCAATACCGCTCCCAGAGCCCGGTCAATCGCGCTCAGACCGGCTTTCTTCATTGCCCAGCGCGCGATCCTTCCGGCAAGGCCGGCAACGATCAGGACCGCGAAAAAAATGATTAGGAAACCAGCGATCTCTCCTAACCACGGCGATTTCAAATGAGGCGCGAACCAGTCCGCCAGGCGATGATACTGCCAGGCGGCCAGCAGGTATCCCACGACCAAGCCACCCAGCTTGAAGGCTTCATGGAAAAAGCCTTCGCTGGCTGCCGCAGCCACGGAGAATACCAGAAAGCCGAGGATGATCCAGTCCGCAATGCTCATGGTTCAAGGATCCGAATGCAAATGGTCGAATTCAATGACACCAGCGCACGCGGGCTAAATCTCCAACTCGCGTCCCGTCAACTGACGGTATGCCTCGAGGTACTTTTCGCTTGTCCGCAGCGCAACTTCCTGGGGGAGGGCTGGCGCGGGCGGTTGCTTGTTCCAGCGAATTTCTTCAAGGTAGTCCCGTACATACTGCTTATCGTAAGAATCCTGCGCCTTGCCCGGTTGATAGCTGTCGGCCGGCCAGAAGCGCGAGGAATCCGGTGTGAGCACTTCATCCGCCAGGGTGATGCCCTGGGCGGTTTGCCCAAATTCAAACTTGGTGTCGGCGATGATGATGCCGCGCTGCCGCGCATAATCCGCGGCTTTCCTGTAGATGCGCAACGTGATGTCACGGAGTTGGTGGCTCAACTTGGGATCGACCAGGGTGCACATTTCTTCGAATGAAATGTTGATGTCGTGCCCGGTGGCGGCCTTGGTTGCCGGCGTGAACAGAGGCTCCGGCAGTTGGTCGGATTCCTTCAGCCCCGCAGGAAGCTTGACGCCGCAGACCGTGCCCGTCGCTTTGTACTCCTTCCATCCGGAGCCGGAAAGGTAGCCGCGCGCGACGCACTCGACCGGAAACATCTCGGCGCGCATCACCATCATGGAGCGGCCGCGGAGTTCGTCGGCGTGCGGGCGAATCGCCGCCGGGTAGCGGTTCACGTCGGCCGTGACGAAATGGTTGGGGACGATGTCCTTGAGAAAGTCAAACCAGAACAGCGAAATCTGCGTCAGAACGCGGCCCTTGTGGGGAATGCCGGTCGCCAATACGTAGTCGAAGGCCGAGATGCGGTCGGTGGCTACGAACAGCAGGTGGTTGCCGTCGAGGCAATAGACGTCGCGGACCTTGCCGCTGGCGTGCAACTCCAATTCGGAATAGTCGGTTCGTAGGAGAACAGGATCTAAAATCTGGGGGCTCATGTATAAAATCACCGGGAGAAAACTTTGCGTATTCTAGCTGGCGTGGGAAATTTGTCAACGATTTCAATCACACGTGCCCGGTTACGCCAAACGCCGTCACGCCGAAAAGTGTTGACAGTTCAAGTGTAAGCCAGAAGCCTTGTCCAGAGCTGGTTTTCGAGGGATGGCGATGTGGAAAAGCTGAGGAAGGCTCTGGAAAAAAAGGAGGCGAGTTTTCAACTTAGAAAGCAGAATGCAGCGAATGTTGTCAACGGGGAACTGAAATTTTTTGTTGGCGCTCAGAAAAAACGCGGTCCTCAGTGCAGTCGGTCGTGACCGTTGGTCCGCCGTCTTGTGCGGAAATGGCTCGGCCATTTACGGGAGGCGTGGAACACACGCAGCACCTCCACAATGTTGCCGCGTACGCGGTAAGGAACGATGTATGGAGTGCCGGACACGACCAGTTCCCGGGTTCCGGGTACTCTTCCCGGTCGGCCAGCAGCGGGAAATCGCTGCAGATTCTCGACCGCCCTTGTAATCGCCGCCACGGTCCTGGCAGAAGCATCGGGATTGTCCTGGGCTATGTACTCGGACACGGCGATCAGGTTCGCGCGCGCCGTTCGCAGCCAATTAACGCGCACGTCGCGTCAATCGCCTGATCGTCTGCTGCATTTCCTTGTCGTTGGCAAAGTCACCTCGATCCGCCTCGACAAGAGCCTTTTTGATCTCCCCGATCTGCCATTCGTTGACGGAGACAAACTCCTGGATCGCCTGGGCGGCAACGAACGAGCGGCTCCGGTTCATCGATTTCGACAAACGGTCGAGCTGGTTCTTGAGTTTGGC
>Ga0209039_10003203_pt1 | contig 12989 bp, 7 predicted proteins | sample BogFormECP12_OM1_FD_188238 | JGI IMG/M metagenome (GOLD analysis project Ga0209039, IMG submission 188238) | Bog forest soil microbial communities from Calvert Island, British Columbia, Canada - ECP12_OM1 (SPAdes) (version 2) | ecosystem: Environmental > Aquatic > Freshwater > Wetlands > Bog ...
TACGCCCTTCCAGTTCATCTCAGGCCTCCTGCTACTGTGGTTTGCTCCGGCTTCGCGCCCCCGCGAAATCCCGCCAGGCTTGCAACTCGTACGGGGAAGCTCTAGAAAAACGGGACGCTGGCATTTTATGGATACAATATGCAACCGTCAAACTCATTCCTCCTGTAGAACAGGTGGCGAATTGCCAGAGGTTGGGCACGAGGCAATGAAGGAGTAGTGATACTAATCACATACAAGAATACGGCATATTGTATCCAATGAGCCTGAGGCGCGCGTATGGGCCATCCGGCGGTTGCCAAAAAAGAAGGCCCGGGGACCACCCAGCCACGGCTCGGGCTGGTCTTCAATATCATGCGGTTCGCCCTTCACGACGGGCCAGGCATTCGCACCACTGTTTTCCTGAAAGGCTGCCCCCTGAGTTGCTGGTGGTGCCACAATCCGGAGAGCCGTTCCAGAGAGACTGAAGTGGTATATGTCACCGAACGCTGCATTCGCTGCGGCGATTGCGTCCGAGCTTGCCCCGAAGCTGCACTGGCGTTGGACGAGCAGGTCGTCCGCGACCCACATTTGTGCCGGTTGGATATGCGATGCGTCGATGCCTGCTCGACAGGTGCCCAAGGAATTTTCGGCCGCTGGATGTCGCTCTCGGATGTCATGGCCGAAGTTCTGAAAGACCAGATTTTTTTTGATGAGTCCCGCGGGGGCGCAACGATTTCGGGCGGCGAGCCCTTAATGCAAGCAGAATTCGTGGAGGCACTGCTTGCCGCTTGCCGCGCGCAGCGGATCCACACTGTCCTTGATACTTGTGGTTATGCGGAAAGCCGCGTTGTCGAGCGAATCCGCAGCAAGGTCGACCTGTTCCTGTTCGACCTCAAGCTCATGGATCCGATCAAACACCAGCAGTTCACAGGCGTCAGCAATACCCAGATACTGGAAAATCTACGTCTGCTGGCGGAAAGCGGAAGTGCCGTGATTGTCCGGATACCTGTGATTCCTGGAGTAAACGACGACGACGACAATTTCAGCGCAGTTTCCAGCTTCCTTTCGCCGCTCGGGCTGAGGAACATCGACCTGCTCCCATACCATCGGATTGCAAGCGGCAAGTATTCGAAGCTGGGTTTGAGGTACCGCATGGAAGGTCTGCTCCCTCCCACTGCCGAACACTTGCAAACCATCGCCGCCCTTCTGAGGCGGGATGGGTTTCACGTCCAAATTGGAGGTTTGTCATGAATGAGCGCGTGGCCCGATTGCGTCAGGAAACACTTGAGACAAAACCCTGGGTATCGATGGAACGTGCGGCTCTGCTCACCGAGTTCTACCGCAACGACAAAACAACTTCCGTGCCCATCCGCCGCGCCCGTGCCTTTCAGTATTTGATGGAGCACAAGGAGATCTACATTGGGCCGGACGACCTCATCGTGGGCGAGCGGGGCCCAGCGCCGAAAGGTACGCCGACATTTCCCGAACTGTGCTGTCACAGCATGGAGGATCTGGACGTCCTCAACTCGCGCGAAAAGATTTCCTATGTTGTAAGTGAGCAGGCGCGCCAGATCCACAAGAACGAGGTGAGTCCTTACTGGCGGGGACGATCCGTGCGGGATTTGATTTTCGCGGAGATGAGCGTGGAATGGAAGGCCGCATATGAGGCCGGCATCTTCACCGAATTCATGGAACAGCGAGCGCCGGGACACACGGTGCTGGGGGATGTGATCTACCGCCGGGGTCTGCTCGACTTGAAGGCCGACATCGGGCAAGCTCTGTCTCGGCTGGATTACTTCAATGATCCCGAAGCCTGCGCGAAACGGGACGAACTGCGGGCGATGGCGATTGCTGCGGATGCAGTGATTCGCTTTGCCGAGCGCCATGCCGAAAAGGCGGAGGCGGAAGCGGCATTGGCGGCTGATCCGGCCCGCAAGTCTGAATTGCAGAGGATTGCAGAGGTTTGCCGGCAAGTGCCCGCTCACGCGCCGCGGGACTTCTGGGAAGCCCTGCAAGCGTACTGGTTCACGCACCTGGGCGTGGTGACGGAGTTGAATACCTGGGACTCGTTCTGTCCCGGGCGGTTTGATCAGCACCTCTACCCCTTTTACCGCAAGGGCATGGAAGAGGGCACACTGACCAGAGAAGAAGCGAAAGAACTCCTCGAGTGTTTGTGGGTCAAGTTCAACAACCAGCCTGCGCCTCCGAAGGTAGGTGTGACCGCAGCCGAGAGCGGTACGTACACGGATTTCGCGAACATCAACAACGGCGGTCTGAAGCGCGATGGATCCGACGGAGTGAACGATGTCACCTATCTCATTCTCGACGTCATTGACGAGATGCACTTGCTGCAGCCTTCGTCTAATCTCCAACTCAGCAAGAAGAATCCTGATGCATTTCTAAAGCGTGGTCTCGAGATCGTTCGGCAGGGCTGGGGCCAGCCTTCCATCTTCAATGCCGATGCCGTGGTCGAGGAGTTGCTGCGGCAAGGCAAGTCGCTGGAGGATGCGCGCTGCGGAGGAATTTCTGGATGCGTGGAAACCGGCGCTTTCGGAAAAGAAGCCTATATTCTGACCGGCTACTTCAACCTGCCCAAGGTGCTCGAAATCACGCTCAACAATGGAGTGGACCCGCTCACGGGGAACAGAATCGGAATCGAGACTGGCAGCGCTCGGGATTTCTCGTCTTACCCACAGCTGTTCGATGCATTTCGTAAGCAGTTGCACCACTTCATCGATGTCAAGGTGCGCGGCAATAACATCATTGAACGCCTGTATGCGGAGTACATGCCCGCGCCATTTCTTTCCATTCTGGTCGACGACTGCATCGCGAAGGGGAAGGACTACAACGACGGCGGTCCGCGCTACAACACCACCTACATCATGGGAGTGGCGCCGGCCACTTGTACCGACAGCCTGGCGGCAATCAAGTACCACGTTTTTGATCGCGGGACTCTGACCATGGACGAGTTGCTGGAGGCGGTCGCACAGAACTTTGAGGGGCACGAAAAGACACGACTGCTGTTGTGGAACAAAACGCCCAAGTTTGGGAATGATGACGATTATGCGGACGCCATCCTGCAGGATGTGTTCAATGCCTTTTTCGATGAGGTGAACGGGCGCCGGAACACTAAAGGCGGCTATTACCGGGTCAATTATCTCTCGACAACTTGTCACGTGTATTTCGGATCGATGACCGGAGCAACCCCGGACGGCCGCAAAGCGCGGACGCCGCTTTCCGACGGGATTTCTCCGGTGCAGGGCGCCGACCGGCACGGGCCCACGGCCGTCATCAAGTCAGCCGCCAAGATGGACCACCTGCGGACCGGTGGAACGCTGCTGAACCAGAAGTTCACCCCTCAGTTACTGAAAGGAGAGGAGGGACTCAACAAGGTCGCCCACCTGGTGCGCTCCTATTTCCGGCTCGACGGTCACCATATCCAATTCAATGTGGTAACCGCAGCGACCCTGCGAGCGGCGCAGGCGGAGCCAGAGAAGTATCGTGACCTCATTGTGCGGGTCGCCGGGTACAGTGATTACTTCTGCGATCTCACCCGAGCGCTGCAGGACGAGATTATCGCCCGCACCGAGCACGAGTCCTGCGCCGCTGCTATTCCCGAACTCGCAAAGGTATGAGAGGAGTTGGGATTCCAGGGTTAGGTGTGGCCTACGGCCTCAACTCCAGGTCCACCCATGTGGTGGTTTCGCCCAGCGGCACTACCCATGCATCCCGTTCCGAATTCAGTGCCTTCACCGGGCGATACACGCCAGATTTCACTTTCGCGGGTTGCTCCACGCGCAGACGCGCGGCCCGCGTGAAGGGTGTGGCGGGGGTGAGCCCTACGCGCACGGAACCAGTCTTCGAGTTCACCTCCACCGTGTCGAAGGTCCCAGCGTCCAGAGTGAGCCACAAACCTAACGTGGCCAGGTAAACTCGCGAGCGGAAGGAATCGAGTGGAGTGATCTTCACCACGTCGCCTTCCCTCTTGACGTTGCCGCCAAACGCCAGCCATCCGAACTGCGGGTGATCTGTGACGTAAGTCGCAGTGTTCCAGGCGTAGCCAAAGAAATTTGGCCCGTAATCGCCGGACAGCGGATCTGGTTTCAACATGTCGGGGAATCCGTGGAATGCGGCCGAGGCGAAGCCTTCCTCGTCGATGTCGGTGAGGGCGCCCATGGTTCCGCCGTAGCCCACGCGCAGCAAATAAAAGTCGTCGGGATGTTCTCGATACTCGGCAAGCAGCGGGATCGCGCTGATGCCCGAACCGTAGTGATGTAACTGCCGTTCCAGACGCCGGTCTTTAGCTGCGAAAATGAAATCCCAGTAGCGGCGAGCGCTCCCGTTATAACCCCAGTGCGGAATCGCCGGATCGTAACCGAGTATCGCGCTGAGGGTCACCTCCGCCTTGTCCTGGTAACCGAAGTACTTCGTCCACGCATAGACTTCTTCCTGGCCGGTCGAGTCCCAGGGCATCTCGCTACCGAAGGGATAAGCCTCTGTTTTCCAATGTTCTGTCCGGGCTCGCATCTTCGATTCAAGATTGTCAGCCTGCTCCTTCCAGCCTTCCCGCTTGAGGTCTGTGAGGATCTGAAGAAAAATGTCTCCCTCCATCTGCCCGAAGACCGCGTAGCCCTCCGCGAACTTGGTCATTGCGATGGACGTTTCATAGGCGTGGCTCAAGTACCAGTCCCAAGGATGGCTGGTCACTAGGCCATCGTGGTTGCGCGCCAGGTGATAAAGCACCCAGTACGCCGCCGCCACGTGCGGGTAATCGAAGGAGCGGTCAACCTGTTCGGATGCTTTCTTGTTCCAACTCGTCCACGATCTCCAGTCGAGGTCGCTGCGGTAGTAACCGGATGGCATTTCGTCGGGCTGGTAGTAGAAAAGACTCTTGCGCACGCCGTATTGCTGCGGGCCGTCTTTGTATTGCAGTCCGCCCCACAGAACTTTGTCTGCGAACTGCTCCATCTTTTCGACTTCCTCCTGATTGGGTTGAACCAGTTCTTTCATCATGGCGGAGAGCCAGGCGCCGCCTCCGCCCTCATCGCCAAGGCCAGCGATCCAGGCACGGCTGTCCTGCATAACAATCTGATTGGCCTCGCGATCGTAGGTCATGACGGAAGGACTGCGGTGGAAGGGATCGTTGGCATCCACATACCATTGTTTGGTGGTCAGAAAGTGGCCCATGTCTGCCACCGCCTGAGACTGGGGCTTGATCACGAAATACTGAATCGTCTGCACAGAACCGTCTTCATAGGTCACGCTCAAACGCGAACGGCCCCAGGTTTTGCCCTTCAGGGTGTAAGCTCTCCAGCCACCGACCGAACCATTCTCGCTGATCGAGAGCGCCGCTTCAGGGCTCACCGTCATGGATTTAACGCTCTTGGGAGATTTCAGAAATAGACGAGCATCAATGTCCATGGGAAGGACGTAGCCCGGAATGCCAACCGCGACCGGCCGTCCGTTTTCCGCGAGCGTCTTTTCGATATCGCGGATCGAGTCGGAAAGCAGGAATTCAAGCCCGTACGTTCTTGACTCTCCCGGCGCAAGGCTGAGGATTGTCGGAGGGTTCCAGGGTTGTGCCGCTTTCCACTCGTTCTCGGCGTAGGCCTGACTGTGCACCATCCACTGGTAGAACCCCTCGAATGTGATTCCTCGGGGTGTGGGGTCGGTGAACACGGGTTTCGTACCCCGGCGTCCGGGGTGGTCCAGAATCGGGTTGTAGGCCTCAAACGGCGTCTTGCCGTAGGGCACGACCAGCAGAGCGGGCCCGTGGCCGCTCAGTCGGGTTACCTGCAGATATCCAGCATCTTCGCCAATGTACGGGTCGTAGAAAGAGCACTTGGCGTGTGCCTCTTCCAGCGAACGCTCATTGAGGACATTGTTGAAGATCATGGGAATGCCGAGCGCTCCAATCTGGACGGTTTCTGAAGATTTGTTCTTCAGGGTGAAGCGAAGCACGAGTTTCCCGGAATCGAGCAGCCAAGTGCGCGTGATCTGCAGAGGGACGTCGGAGGGCAACGTGGCCGCTAGATCTGCGGCAGCCAGGACGTCTTTTGCGGCCGGCAAAGCTGTCACCGGATTGCGCCCCGAGGCCGTGGAGTAGTTCTTCCAGTCTCCGGAGGTTCCGGCGCGGAGACGCAGGGTGATATCGCCCAGATGAAAGTAGCCGTCCTTCGAACGCTCGACCAGCAGATCGCCGGGGGTGAAATCGAAATCGCCGGCACCCTTCGCCTTCAGAGCAGCCACTGTCTGCGAGGAACGAACCAGCGTGAGCGTGAAGTCGGGCGTGTCGAAATCCTGTGTCCCCTGGCTGAGCATGGGGCCCGGTGTGGGAGGCTGCTTCTTCTTTTCTTCTTGAGCGGTGGAGGTGTGCGCCATTGCCAACAGGCTGAGGGCAAGACAAATTCGTTGGATCGTCGGCAGTAATAATGAGGAAGAGCGTCTCACGATATCCCTCGTTTCAAACTTTATACTTTATCCAATTCACCGAGCATAGTACCTTAGAATGCTGGCGAGATGGAAGGTGCGAGGAAATCCGAATTTTCTTGCGCAGGCTGGTAGCGGCGTTCAGGCGTTTCGCGCCGACTGGCGCCAGGAGGGCTCAGAAAGAGATGCATAAGGAACCGCGTGCTGAGTGCTTGATGCACCTTCATGTTTGCAGGTTCTTACTAACGCTCGTCATTGTCGCTGGCACATGGGGTTCGGTGCGCGGTCAGGAACTCGCCAAGGCTCCTGGCGCTCAAGTGTTCTCTCTCACCCCAAACCCGGGTTACTTCACGGAACCATCGGTGGCCGTCAATCCCAGGAATCCGCAGCAGGTCGTCGCCGTATTTCAAGACAACGCGCACGCCGCCTATTCGCAGGATGCCGGTCATACCTGGCAAGTGGCCGTGGGCGTGGACCCGGCGAACTACCGTGTCTCGGGCGACGTGTCTGTGGCTTTCGACCAGCAGGGACGCGTCTTCATTTGCTACATGGCCTTCGACAAACTGGGCAGCTTCAACTATTGGGCGCACGGCGCATCGCGCAGCGGTCTGTTCGTGCGGCGTTCGCTCGACGGCGGGAAAACCTGGGATGCGAAGCATGTCCCGATCATCGAACATCCTAGCGAACCCGGCATTCCGTTTGAGGATAAGCCGTACATTGTCTCCGATACTACGACGAAGAGCCGCTATGCCGGGAATCTCTACGTGGGATGGACACGATGGACTTTGACGGATTCCGAGATCATGCTCTCGCGTTCCACTGACGGCGGAACAACGTGGTCGAAACCAATCGAAATCGACCTCCATCCTGGCCTGCCTCGGGACGACAACGGCGCGGCCGAAGGATTCGCGGGGACGGTCGCACCCGACGGCACGTTGTACGCAGTGTGGAGTCAGGACGATGACATTTTTCTGACCTCGTCGCACGATGGAGGACAGACGTTCTCCCGCGCGCGCGCCATCATCCATACCGCGCCCATCATGTTTGCCATCCAGACGCTGGACCGCGCTAATGGCTTCCCGCAAATTGCCATCGATCCGAAGAGCGAGCGACTGTACGTAACCTGGAGCGACTATCGCAATGGCGACCTCGACGTGTTCTGCGCGACCTCCGCGAACAAAGGACGCACATGGTCTGCTCCGGTGCGAGTGAACAACGATGCAGTTCATAACGGCGCCGACCAGTTCTTCCAATGGCTGGCAGTCGATCCCGTAGACGGCTCAGCCAGCGTTCTCTTTTATGACCGGCGCGGAGATCCGCAAGGGCGAAAACAAATCGTGGCCTTAGCCCGTTCCACCGATGGCGGACAGAGCTTCATGAACTACGCGTGGACTACGGAGCCGTTCGAAGCGGGCGGCGTTTTTTTCGGAGACTACACAGGACTGGCTGCGTATGACGGCCGCGTCTATGGAGCCTGGACCGAGAAGCCGCCTCCTGCCCCGGAAGGAGAAGCGAAGACCGGGGGAAATCCGCCCAAGCCGCGTGGCACAGTGGTCAAGGTCGGAGTCGCTGACTTCAAGGCCTCAGCCGGCAGAGGCTCGCCGTGATGCAGCCCTCACGAGAATCATCCGGTCCGGAGTTTGCCCGTGGTCTAAACCTCTTCGACTCAACCATGCTTGTGGTCGGGGCCATGATCGGTTCCGGTATTTTCATTGTTCCTGCCGAGATGGCCCGCCATGTGGGAAGCGCAGGCTGGCTTTTGGTGGCTTGGGGCGTAGCTGGGGTGCTGACCATCGCGGGGGCACTCTGCTACGGAGAACTCTCAGCCATGATGCCCCACGCCGGCGGAATGTACATCTACCTGCGTGAAGCGTTTTCTCCGTTGTGGGGCTTTCTCTACGGCTGGACTTTGTTCTCCGTAATCGAAACCGGAACCATTGCCGCGGTCGCAGTTGCCTTCGCGCGTTTTTCCGGCGTGCTTTGGCCGTTCGTCTCGGAAGAGCGATATCTGGTGTCACCAGTCCACGTGTCCACCCACTACGCGATCTCCCTTTCGACGGCTCAAGCACTCGCCATTGGGGTGATTGCGCTGCTGACCTTCAGCAACACGTTGGGACTCCGCTATGGAAAGATCGTCCAGAACATTTTCACGGTCGCCAAGACTGGCGCACTGGGCGGTCTGATTGTTCTGGGGATTGTGTACGGGCGCAATTCAACGGCGGTCTCGGCAAATTTCGGCAGCGCATGGCATCCTCACGGCGTTGATGCCCTGGGACCAGGGCTGGGCGCCGGAACCGTGTTTGGCCTCTTCGTGGCCATCTGCCTGAGCCAGACTGGGTCGTTGTTCTCCGCCGACTCGTGGCACAACATCGCTTTTGCCGCCCCCGAAGTGAGAAAAGCGGAACGTAACGTCACGCTTGCGATGGTGGTCGGCGCAACCATTGTGATCGCACTATATCTCCTGGCTAATGTGGCCTATCTGGTCACGCTGCCTCTGGAAGCAATCCAGCACGCGCCGGCAGATCGTGTGGGAACCGCTACCTTGCAGGCCATCTTTCCGCGATTTGGCTCGAGCGTGATGGCGGCAGCCATCATGATCTCGACTTTCGGCACCATCAACGCGCTCACCCTCACCGGGGCGCGAGTCTACTACGCGATGGCTCAACAGAAACTCTTCTTCCCTTTCGCGGGCAGACTCAATGCCGCAAGAGTGCCGGCATCCTCGCTAAAGCTGCAAGGGCTGTGGGCTGCCCTTCTGGTGCTGCCCCGCACCTATACTCCGGCAACTCGATCCTGGGGAAACCTCTACAGTGACTTGCTGGAGTACGTCATCTCCGCAGCCCTGATCTTCTATGTACTCACCGTTGCAGGCGTGTTCCGCCTTCGCGTACTGCGGCCCGACGCGCCCCGCCCTTATCGCACGCTGGGATATCCGTTCGTTCCGGCGTTTTATATTCTTGTGGCCACGCTCATTCTCATTGTGCTGTTTGTGTATCGCCCCTCAACCACGTGGCCGGGGCTGTTGATCGTGCTCCTGGGGATACCTATTTACCTGTTGATCCGCTGGACGTCGCGCATTCAGGATGCGCAGCCGCCGCCTCAAAACGCGCACTTTCAGAAAGCGGAATAACCGTTGTCACGATAACCGTTGTCACGAAATCATCGGAGGGCTCGGATGTCTTTGATCAGACGAGTTAGAACCTTGAATCCTTGGATGCCGTGCCGGCGAGTGGTCCTTTGGCTGGCGATTGTCAGTCTCGGCTCGATGGTTGCCCACGGGCAATCTCCCGCATTGGCGGAGTTGTTGCACAGGGAGTTTGTTGCCAAAGACTTTGCGGTAAAGTCGTTCGGGCCGGTACGTTGGCTCAACGGCGGAGCGTCGTACGCGACCGTCGAGCCTTCCGCCAAAACAGAAGGGGCGCGCGAACTGGTGCGTTACGACACCGCCAGCGCTGCGCGTGAGGTTCTGGTTTCGGCGGCGCAGCTCACACCGCCCGGAGGCGATAAACCGCTGGCCGTTGAAGAGTACACGTTTTCGGCGGACATGAACCGCCTCCTGGTCTTCACCAATTCGCGGCGTCTCTGGCGCGAGAACACGCGCGGCGACTACTGGGTGCTGGACCGAAAGTCCGGAGCCTTGCGAAAGCTGGGAGTGGGCGGACCCCCGTCTTCTCTTATGTTCGCCAAGTTCTCTCCCGACGGTTCCAAAGTCGCTTACGTGCGCTTCAACAACATCTTTGTTGAGGATGTCGAAACTGGAGTGCCGACGCGGCTCACAAATGACGGGTCGGAGAAGATCGTGAACGGCACCTCAGACTGGGTCTACGAAGAAGAGTTCAACGTACGCGACGGATTTCGCTGGAGTCCTGACGGCAAGCGCATTGCCTACTGGCAGTTTGATACGAGCAAGGTCAAGAACTTCCCCCTGGTCTATGACACGGGAGCGCCGTCCAGAATCGAGACTGGCATCCCTTATCCGGGGCTCGGCGTTTATCCCACAGTCCGACAGATTCCCTACCCGCAGCCCGGAACAGAGAATTCCTCCGTTCGCGTCGGTGTCGTGCCTGCCATCGGCGGGGAAACACAATGGATGCAAGTCCCCGGCTATCCGGACCAGAACTACATTGCGCGCATGGAATGGGCTGGAGATTCCGACACGCTGGTTCTCGAACATCTAAATCGTTTGCAGAACACGAATGATGTTCTGCTCGCCGACGTGAAGACGGGCACCGTGCGCGCCGTCTACCAGGACCGGGACGCGGCATGGGTGGACGTGGTGGATGATCTGAGATGGGTCCACGGTGGAAAGGATTTCGTCTGGGTTAGCGAACAGGACGGCTGGCGGCATGTTTACCTGATTTCGCGAGATGGAAAGCAGGTGCGGCTGATAACGCCGGGCGCCTTCGATGTCATGGATGTCGTCGGAGTCGATCCCGCGGAAGAATGGCTTTACTACATGGCGTCTCCCGACAACGCCACCCAACGATATCTCTACCGGACTCGGCTTGCGGGCAAGGGCACGCCCGAAAGGCTGACGCTGGCAAACCAGCCGGGCACGCATTCCTATCAAGTCTCGCCGGACTTACGCTGGGCCATCCACTCATACTCTAGTTTCGATACGCCGCCCATGACCGAGCTGGTGCAGCTGCGAGACCATAAGGTACACCGGACTCTGGAGGACAATGCGAAGCTGCGCTCCAACGTCAAGGAACTGGTCTCCACGCCAACAGAATTTCTTCACGTGGATATAGGCGAGGGCGTGGTCCTGGACGGCTGGCTCATGCAGCCGCCGAACTTCGAACCCAGCAAGAAATATCCGATTCTGGTCTATGTGTATGGCGAGCCAGCGGCGCAAACCGTGGTCGATCGCTGGGAAGGCCGGAACGGCATTTTTCATCGCGCCCTCGCGCGCGAAGGATACGTTGTCGTCAGCTTCGACAATCGCGGGACGCCGGCCCCGAAGGGACGCGCCTGGCGCAAGATTGTTTATGGCAGCGTCGGGGTACTGTCCTCCAAGGAGCAGGCATTGGCTATCGAAGCCCTGGAGCGGACGCATCCATACATAGATACGAATCGGGTCGCGGTCTGGGGCTGGAGCGGCGGGGGCACCAACACGCTGAACCTCATGTTTCGGCATCCCGAGATCTACAAAGTTGGGATGGCCGTCGCTCCGGTACCCGACCAGCGCTTGTACGACACCATCTATCAGGAACGCTTTATGGGATTGCCCGAGGACAACGCGGACGGCTATAAGGCGGGATCTGCCATTAACTTTGCGGAAGGACTTCAGGGCAAGCTATTGCTGGTGCATGGCTCGGGCGATGACAACGTGCACTATCAGGGCACAGAGTTGCTGGTCAACCGGCTGATCGAACTGGGCAAACCGTTTGACTTCATGACTTATCCCGGACGGACCCACGCCATTGTCGAAGGCCCGGGAACGACCTACCATCTCTATAGTTTGCTGGCACGGTTCTTGGAGGACCACGTTCCGCCTGGGCCAGCCACAAAGTAGCCGGTCTCGATGGATACTACATGCGCTATAGTAGGTTGTTGCCAGGAAGGAAAACTGGCGAGTTCCCAGCGAAGAGTCCACTGAAATGCGTCTAGAAACTGCATCCGATTCAGCCATTCCGCGCCAATCGCTCACTTCGGCGGTGGCCGATAAGTTACGCGATCAGATTATTCGGGGTGAAATTCCGGAGGGCGCCCAGCTGCGCCAGGACGCGATTGCGAGCCAGTATCGCGTAAGCCGCATTCCAGTTCGCGAAGCCCTCCGCCAACTCGACGCGGAGGGCTTGATCGCCATCGTCCCGAACCGCGGCGCGGTCGTGCCAGCTCTTTCTCCTAACGATATTGAAGAGCTTTTCTCGATTCGGGCGTTGCTCGAACCGGAGGTCTTGAAGCTTTCGATTCCTCACCTCACCGAACATGACTTTTCTGAAGCTGAAGCAGTGTTACGCAGGTATGTCAGCGAACTTCGGCGGGATGATCACGTTTCTTCGTGGGGAAGGCTGAACTGGCAATTCCATTCCATCCTCTATGCCCGCGCGGATCAGCCCCGATTCATGGCCATCATACGCAACGTCAATAACAGCGGCGAACGCTACACGCGCTTGCAACTGTACCTGACTCATGGCATGAAGCGGGCCAACGAGGAGCACCACCAGATGCTGGAGTTGTGCCGCCAGCGGGACGTGACCGGGGCCTGCAAACTCCTGCGCCTGCACATCCAAAATGCCGGGGAATCCTTGAAGCAAGCTGTCGAACAAAAGCGAATTCTGGCTCAGGCCGATGCGGGCAACGACGAGTGACGCTTCGAGCCTTGAAAAAGCCCTGGCAGGCTGCGGAAGAAGTCGGAAAGGTAACCTCAGCGGCTGAAGCCGCTATTGAAAATGGGTCCTTATCGCAGCGCTGAAAGCCTGCCCTGAGCGCAGTCGAAGGGCGCTGCGCCACCCCAAATCAGGCTTTCTCCGCAGCTGCTAGTGGGCTGTCGCAGTGAAAACGTTAGCCGCGAACCATGGCGAGGGTGCGCCTCGCTGTGCTCGGCGGGGCGGACGAATGCGTCCGCCCCTACATCG
>Ga0209039_10003204_pt1 | contig 12987 bp, 13 predicted proteins | sample BogFormECP12_OM1_FD_188238 | JGI IMG/M metagenome (GOLD analysis project Ga0209039, IMG submission 188238) | Bog forest soil microbial communities from Calvert Island, British Columbia, Canada - ECP12_OM1 (SPAdes) (version 2) | ecosystem: Environmental > Aquatic > Freshwater > Wetlands > Bog ...
GTCTGGGGCTGCTGCTGGCCGGGATTTGGGGCATCGGGACGGTGCGGCAATCGGACCCGCACGCCTGGGTGCGCCCAATTGGCTCGCAGCCTGGGCCGGTGCGGATATTGCAGTTTTATGCGAGCGTCGGCAGTCTGACGGCAGGTCAGAAAGCGCTGTTGTGTTACGGCGTTGAGAATGCGCGGAGCGTGCGGATCTCGCCCATGCAGCAGCGCGTCTATCCGGCGGCCAGCCGCTGTCTGGAGATTCTGCCGGAGCACACGACGCACTACATGATCATGGCGGAGGGCTACGACGGGCAGGTGGCCACACGTTCCTTAACGCTGGCGGTGCAGGCGGCGCCGGTTTCGCCGCAGATCCTGAATTACGCACGGGGGAGGAGGCCGCAGAGAAATCGGGGATGGGTGGGGATGCTTGGGGAGCCGGGGGAGCCGGTGCGATTTGACACTGTGAGCGAGCGTTTGATTTAATGGAACGAGGGCGATACTCCTCAGTAGCTCAATGGTAGAGCATTCGGCTGTTAACCGAAGGGTTGTAGGTTCGAGTCCTACCTGAGGAGCCAATTCACAAGCGCATCGATCTGGCGCTGTCCATTACTAACCACTACCAACGAACGCCAACCGCTGCCGATCATCCGGCTTGGGTGCCCAAGTCAATATCGGCTGTTGACCATGGATCGCCGCACCGGCGTGGCCGCCCGTAGTCGCGAGGTTGAAGGCATTTGCGTTGAGCCGTCCTCAGGCGCATAATGGGTCCAGAAAGTTGACCTTTTATGCACACCCCTGCTTCGCCCAGCGAACGCCAGAAAGAACTCTACCAACTCGCCGAATCGCAAAGCGGCTATTTCACTACGAAGCAGGCGGCCACCCTCGGGTACGGGAGCAACAAGCGGATCTACCACGTCCGAGCACGTAACTGGGTTCGCGAGCACCGCGGAATCTACCGGCTGGCACTGTTCCCGGAACCCGAGCGCTCGGACCTGATGCTCTGGTGGCTCTGGTCGCGTGACCGAAGCGACCGGCCGACTGGCGTCTTCAGTCACCAGACCGCGCTCAGCCTCCACGATCTCACGGACGCTAATCCAGCCAAGCTGGACCTCACCGTCCCCTCGAACTTCCGCCGCGGAGTTCCCATTCCAAACGTCCTGCGCCTACATCGCGACGACGTCCGGGCTGAGGACCGGGAAATCCTCTACGGCGTTCCTGTGACGAATGCAATGCGAACGATTCTGGATGTCTGGCAGGAAGGATCGCTCCCCAAGCCTGTTCTTCGCACGGCCTTTCGCGAGGCGATGAAAAGAGGCAATATCACCAAGTCGCAGGTCGGCATGCCTCAGCAGGATGCTGAACGGACCCGGGTGCTGGCTGAGATTCGGAAAGGAACGAAGTGATCCCTGAACGAAGATACGCCTCAGGCATCGCGCTCCGCACCGCCCTTGAGGAACGCATCAAGCGGGTGTCCCGTGAAGAAGGGATCGATCTGCAGCGCCTTCGCCGGCAAATAGCCTTCGATAGGTTCCTTGCCAGGCTTTTTCGAGTGCCGAACAAGAACTGGGTCCTGAAAGGCGGCTACGCGATGGAACTCCGGTTCCAAACCGCGCGCACCACAAAGGATCTTGATTTCACCGTGCGCTCCACCCCGGCCGGGCCCGACGCCGTACTTCTCAAGCAGCTCCAGGATGTGGGAGCTGTAGACGCTGGGGACTTCTTCACTTTCCGCATCGGCGAGGCGATGATGGACCTGGACGGAGCACCGTATGGTGGAGCGCGGTACCCAGTGGAGTCCATCATGGGCGGGCGCACTTTCGTGAAGTTCCATTTGGACGTAGGAATCGGCGACGTCGTACTTGACCCGCTGGAACAGGCCAAGATGCGTGACTGGCTTGGGTTCGCCGGCAACTCGCCGCCATCCGTTCCGATGATCCAGCGTGAGCAGCAGTTCGCAGAGAAGCTTCACGCATACACGCTGCCTCGGACAGGGGCACCGAACAGCCGGGTGCGCGATCTGGTCGATATGATTCTTCTGATTCGGTCCCGGACGCTTGAATCGAGCCGTGTCGTGCAGGCTCTTCATGCGACCTTCGATCTTCGGGTGACGCACCCGGTTCCCAAGACTCTCGATCCCCCGCCAGAGGACTGGAGCGCACCATTTGCGAGGCTGGCGGCGGAGTGCCGCCTCGATCTCTCCGCTACCGAGGCATTCCGGATCCTGGCGGACACAGGGTGTTTGGTTAACAGGGCGTTGCGGACGGCGGGGTAGATTCAACGGTTACTGAAATTCGCTGGAGCCGCCCTGGCAGACCGGCGCATGGAGGACACTCTGGCGCGCGCGGACACCGCACTCCGCACGGCCGAGGCGTTGCAAAACGAGGTGCAGCCAGCGATCGATGGCGCTGTGGCAGTGGAATCGGGACGCGAATCAGCCTGGGGGCCTGCTAACACCGGCGCCGTGCGGACGGCTGGCAGCGCTCCGTGAGAACCCACGGCGGCTACGGACGGATTACGGTAGTACTCAAAGGCAAACCTGTGTTACGGTATGAATGGTTCCACTTTCACCTGGCATGAACGGACTGTTGCTGAAGATCAGACGCGGCGAGACGCCGTTTTATCGCCGGTTGAAATTATTTGCGGCCGCCGTGCGGTCGAGCGCTTTGCCGGTGCCGCGCTTTCTCCGCCCCGTGTTGCGCGTGGTTTACCACGCACTGCACGGGGCCGCCGTGGCGTTGCGCTGGGCCTACTCGTTTTTCCTTTGCACGCCGCTCTTCACGGCACGCTGCGAACGGGTGGGGAAGCATCTCCGGGTGGCCCGCTTGCCTTTCGTCGTAGGACATACCCTCATCCGCATCGGCAGCAACGTGGATATCGCCGGCAAGACGAGCATCCATAGCGGCCGGATATTCGACGATCCGACGCTGACGATCGGGGACCGGGTGGTCATCGGGCACGGGGTAGTTTTCGTGGTGAACAAAGAGATTGTGCTGGAAGACGATGTCATGATCGCCGGCGGGTGCGCGCTTGCGGATTCGGACGCCCATCCCCGCGATCCCGAACGGCGATCCAAGGGATTGCCCCCCGCGAAAGAAGACGTGAAGCCGATTCGTATCTGTAGGAGCGCATGGATTTCCGGGGGGGCTCAGATTCGTAAAGGGGTGACGGTCGGCGAGGGCGCCATTGTGGGAGTCAACAGCGTGGTCCTTACCGATGTTCCCGCGCACTGCATCGTTATGGGCAACCCGGCCAGGGTGGTCGGTTTTGCCGGCGGCGCCCGGAAGCCGGCCGAGACTGCGGCGGGCTCCGGAGACTGATGGAATGAACGAACGTCAATCGCGGATTCAGTCGATTGTGCAAAGCCTCTCGCACGTTGCGGGAGCGGATCCGTCATTGCAGGAACGGTTGTTCGATTCGGGGATACTCGACTCTTTCGGCCTTCCGGACCTGGTAACCGCCTTGGAACTTCAATTCCGTTTGACGATTCCCGACTCCGATCTCCTGCCGGCGAATTTCTCCTCCATACAGGCCATCGACGCCTATATCGGACGGGTGCGGAAGGACGCGTAATGGCGTTCATCAAGGGCTTTGGTTCGTACCTGCCCGAGCGCGTGGTGCCCAACAGCGAGATAGCCGCGCGTGTGGGCTGCGATCCGAAGTGGATCAGCGAGGTGTCTGGTATCTGCGAACGGCGCTTTGCCCAAACGGACGAGTCGGTAGCCGCCATGGGCGCGAGCGCCGCACGGGACTGCCTGGGCCGCTGTTCCGTAAACGCCTCCCAGGTAGGGCTTTTCATTTTCACAACCGGTTCCGCGGAGCGCCGGTTCCCTTCTCCGGGAGTCGAAATGACGCACCGGCTGAGTGTGGCCGGCGCGCCGGTCATCGATTTGCCCATGGCCAGCGCGGGATCCCTATTCGGACTCGGCCTGGCGTCCCTGCTGGCCGAGGCGTACGGCGAAGTGCTGGTGGTCGCGTCGGAGAAGATGTCCTCGATCGTTCTTCAAGAGCCGCTCGACCGGAACACGGCCATTCTTTTCGGCGATGGCGCCGGCGCCGCCCTGGTCAGTTCCAGTGAAGGCCTTGCCCGTATCCATGCGCCGGTTCTACATTCCGACGGCGCCTTTGCCGCCGACCTCCGGCTGGGGCTCGCCGGCTCGCTGGAGATGAACGGCCCGGTTGTGGTCCTGCAAAGCTCCCGAAAGATCCCCGGCGCCATACGCGAAGCCCTCGAAGCAGCCGGGGTTAGCGCCCAGAACGTGGACGCATTTCTGATGCATCAAGCCAACCGCAACCTCATCACGCGCGTCGCCCGGGCCCTGGATGTGCCCGTCGAACGGTTCTACTGCAACATCGACCGCTACGGCAACACCTCCTCGGCGTCGATGTTTATTGCCGCAGCGGAATGGTCTTTGTCGGCGGGATTCCGGCCTGGGCAGCCGGTGCTATTCGCGGCGTTCGGGGCGGGCTTTCACTGGGGCGCGCTGATTGCGGCGGGAGTGTGACGTAAGCCGGCGCCGGCAGGCAGCCCAAAAGTTACCGCCTGTCCGTCCTCGCCGCTTCGTTTCTGGAACTCTCGCTCGGCGGCCGACGACATGGCGATCGCCAGGCCTCCTAATGCCGGCCCGTAGAAGAAGTACGCGAAATTCAGAAACGCGATCGCCACGCAGAAACCCGTCATGCCCAGCATGACGCAGAACGCCGCGTTGCGGATGTCGACGCAATCCGGCCTGCGGCGCGCTTTCCGGTATGTCTGGCTCAACAGGCGCGCGGTGGAGACGAAGCCCGCCACAAAGAACAGCAGGCCCGGAAACCCGCACTCGCTGGAAGCCTGGAGATACGAGTTGTGGGCGTCCCGCCAATAGCCATGCCCCATATGGATGCCCGAGTACGTCGAGAACTGCCCGGGCCCTACGCCTAGGATCGGGTGCGTGATGGTGTACTCGATGGTCCTTTCCAAGAGTTCTCGCCTCACCATCAGGGACTCGGCCGCGCCGGCCTGTGTGCCGCGGTCTTCCGTCGAAAACGTCAGGACCCGGTCCATGACGTGCCTTGGGACTGCCGTCGCGGCCGCTCCCACAATAAGCGCGCCCAGTATCAGCACACCGATCCGCTGGAGTATGGTCCCCCGGTATAGGAAGAACAGTATTTCCGCCAACAGGCCCAGTCCGGCGCCCCGCGATCCCGTAGCCAAAATCATGTAAATCCCCGCGGCCACCGCCGCGAACATCGCTACCCGTACCACCAGCACTTTGGAACTCAGGCCCAGCCAGAGTATGAAAGGGACCATCAGCAGCAGGACACCGGCGTAGTCGTTGGCGTTCGCCACCGTCCCAAATGTCAGCGCGAGCCGCTCCTCGCTCGCCGGGTCCCGGAAGAAGTGTCCCGCCGCCACGGTGATCCCTCCGCTCCACGCAATGGCGTACATCACCTTCCGGCAATCCCCCCAGGTGACCGCCAGCCCGGCGATCACGAACAGCACCGGAAGCTCGACCTTCCAATAGCCCCAGACAAAGGGCAGCGAGCCGCTCCGCCAAGTGCTGAAGGGGGACACCGCGGCCATCCAGAGCCCATAAGCGGTCCAGTAGTAGGCAGGCCTTCCGCGGAAGCTCCGCCAGAAGCCACCGCTCAGCACTAGCCCCGCCATTGCGGGGATCCCGAAAATGTACATTAACAGCGGATTGAAGTGCAGCACCACATGCAGCATCTGGTTCAGCATGCTGAACCGAACCACCAACAGGCAAAGCCCCGTCGCGAATGCCACGGCGTGCAAAGGGTCATGGGCCTCGGATTCCGCATCCGAAGTCGCCAGCGGCATTGCGCGCGCGGGCATTTCCCACGGTGCGGCGCCGCGCCTGTCCGTCGCCCCGGCCCCTCGATGGATACGGCTGCCGATCACAAGCCACTCCAGCTTAGCAGTTCTCCTCGATCATGGGTTACAATCGGGTTCGCCGGCACTTTCCGACCGCCGCCATGTTCGCGCGCCTGCTATCTATCGTCCGCCTGGCGTTGGCCGCCGTGGGCGCCGTCCTTCTCATCGTCACCTTAACCCCGCTCGTCCCCTGGACCGCCCTTCGGCTCTCCTCCAACTGGACGGATAGCGATGGCGATGTCCTGATCGTCTTGGGGGGCGATAGCATCACCGCCAGCGGCTTCCCCTCCGGCAAATTCGTCGGAGAACGGACCTACTGGCGCGCGCTCGCCGCCGTCTATGCCTGGCGGGCCGGCCATTTCCGCTACCTGCTGCTGTGCGGCGCCGATATGGGCCAGACTGTCAAGCCGCTGCTGGTTGCCTCCGGCATCCCGGAACAGGCGATCCTTTCGGAAAACCAGTCGACCAGCACCCATGAGAACGCTCTCTTTGCCAAACCCATCCTCGCCGGACTCTCCGGACGGTTTGTCCTGCTCACCAGCGATTACCACATGTTCCGCGCCGCCCGCTCGTTCGCGCACGAGCGTATCCCGGTCGTCACACGGCCCTGCCCCGATATCAGCAAGACTTCCCGCCCCCTCACATACCGCGTTCCGGCCTTTTGGACTCTGTCCGAAGAACTTGTCAAAATCGTGTATTATCGGAGCCGCGGATGGATCTGACGAAGAGAAAGTCATGCGCGGTCCGAACCGGCGCGTTGACGCCCATCCCGGAACGCGGCGGCAAGGATTGGCCGCCCGTCGTGGTGGGGTGCGTGCACCAGAGCGGGCTCAACCTGATGCGGGATTTTGTCCGGAAAGGCGTGCGCGCGGTAGGCATCGATTATGTCCGGGAGCACGAAGGCTTCCGCTCGATATACGGCGAGTCCCGCGTCTGCCCCAATCCGGACGAAGACCCCGGCGGATGGCTGGTCTTCATGCGGGAGTTGGCACGCTCGCTGGGCGCGCGCCCGGTCTTCATTTCCGCAGCGGACGTCTTTGTGTCGGCGCTGGGGCGCCACGCGGCCGATCTGCGCGAGGCTTTTATCTTCTCCGCTACCGCGGAGCTGCATGCCGACCTTGGCACTAAGGAACGGCAGTATGCACTGGCGGAACGCCACGGATTCCCGTGTCCCCGCACGGCCTACATCCGGAGCGAGGCCGATCTCGGGGCCTTCACGGCGGTGGCGCGGTTCCCGTGCGTGCTGAAACCCCGTCATCAGCGGGAGTGGGAAGCGCTGCCCCAGGGCAACCCATTGCGCGGGTTGAAGCTGATTTTCGCCGAATCGGCGGAGCAACTCGAGGAGCACTACCGCTACACACTGCCGCACCAGCCAGACGCGATGGCGCAGGAATTCATTCCAGGCCGCGACGACACCAAGTATTGCTACCTGTCGGTATATGCCGGCGATGGTTCGCGGATCGGAAGCTCGGTGGTCCGCGAGTTCCGGGCCTTCCCGATTTCATTTGGCTCGGCAAGCGTAGTGGAGCCGGTGGTCGATGAGGAAATCGAAGATCTTTGCGACCGTTTCCTGCGCGCCCTCGACTACACCGGGATTTGCGAAATCGAAGTGAAACGCGATGCCCGGGACGGCAGCGTCAAGCTGATTGAGGTGAACCCGAGGTTTAGCGGGACGGGTGACGCGGCCATTTACGCCGGCGTGGATGTCGGCTGGCTCCACTATCTGGATTTATTGGGCTACAAGCCGCCTCCGGTCAAAGCCACCCGGCTGAACTTCCGTCATATCACCATCCGGCGGGACTTCCCGGCGATCCCGCCTTCCCTCGCCGCCGGTCTGGTGACATGGGGAGAACTCTTCCGCTCGTACCGTCCGCCGCTCGAGTTCTTCGATTTCGATCTGCGGGACTGGCGCGTGACGGCCCCCACCATGAAAGAAGCATGCCGCGCACTGGTGGGTGGGACGTTACGCGCATGGAAACTGAGGGCCTGACCGTCAATGGGTGCGCGCCTCGACAAATTCAAAACGCTCAACGGCCTGGCTGGCCGCCTGGGGCTCACCCCTGCCAACCGGTGCAGGCTCCTGGCTTCGGACTATTTAAAGAGGATTCAACTGAGGGCGCCGTTCCTGCCGCTGGTTCGTCTCAAGCTCTCGTTTCAGTTCGAGGGCCGGCCGGTTTCTCTGACGCTCCGGTCGAACGGCGTGGACTGCAACCTCCTGAGCGGAGTTTTCGATCTCCGCGAGTACCAGGTTCCGGGAGTGCGTCCCCGGCGGATACTCGATCTGGGAGGAAACATCGGCATGGCCAGCGTGTTTTTCCACGCCGCCCACCCCGAAGCTGAGATTGTGGCGGTGGAAGCTCTCCCCGCCAACGTGCCGCTGTTGCAGGAGAACTTCCGAATCAACGGCATCCCCGGCCGTGTGATGGGGGCCGCCGTAGCGGACCAGCCCGGCAAGGCTACGTTCTTTCTGGGGCAGGCCGACAATTCCAGCTTCGTGCGCCAGCCCTGGATGAGGGGCGACGCCATCCAAGTGGACTGCATCACCGTCCCTGAAATCCTGGTACAGGCCGGATGGGACAAAATCGACTTGCTGAAAGTGGATATCGAAGGCGCCGAAAGGGCTCTGTTCCGCGACTGCGGAGCCTGGATCGGCAAAGTCGGCGCGCTGGTGGCGGAGTTGCACGACGGCTACACCGTCGAGGAGTTCGACCGCGACACCCTGCGCCTCTTTCAATGCCGCCAGGTATTTGAAAAGGGTCCCACCGGCAACTTGAAAGGCGTGGTGGCGGTTCGCAAGGCAGCCGCGGGATAGTTCGCTGCCCGGCGTTGGCGTGACGGGCCTACCGCCGGAGCCCCCGGGCCTCCTCCGCCGCCTCGATGTAGAAATTCTCGAGCCGCCCGACTGCGCCCGTCAGGTCGAAGTCCGCCCTGACCCGTTCCAGGCCCTTCCGGCCCATCGCCACCCGCAATTTCTCGTCCTGAAGCAGCCTGACGATCGGCTCCGCAAATGCTTCCGGCGTGCGGCATCTCACCAGACATCCCGTGACGCCGTCGGTCACGAGCTCCGGGTTGCCGCCGACGTCGGTCGCCACTACCGGCAGTCCCGCCGCCATGTACTCCAGAATCGCATTCGGCAGCCCCTCGCTCAGCGACGAAAGGCACGCGACCGACATCCTGGCCAGATAGTCGGGCACTGGACCCTTCCCATCGGTGAAGAACACCCGATCCCCGATCCCGAGTGCCGCGGCCAGCCTTTCCAGTTCCTCTTTCATTTCCCCATAGCCCACCAGCAAAAACACCGCGTCCGGCACGACCGCAGCCACCTTCCGCGCGGCCTTGAGGAAAAGCGGCAGGTCCTTTACCTCGCGATAATTCGCCACCGCCCCGACCACCCTGGCGTCAGAAGGTATCCCTAACGCCGCGGCGGTGGCCAGGTCTCCGGCGGAAGAGGCGTAGCGGCCAAGATCCACGCCGGTATAGAGAACCGTTATTTTCTCCGGCCGGAGCCTCTCCGCCGCGGCGACTACTTTCTTGGCATATTCCGAATTCGTCACGACGCGCATGGTAAAGGCATCCAGAACGTGGAAAAGGTTTTTCTTCGCCGGCGTGTACCAGTAGCCCGAATTCAGCCGGCTCGTGATCGCCGCGCTGCCGCGCAAACCCAGTCCGGCAAGGACGTTGAACATATCCGCCCTCATCATGAAACTGTGCACCAGGTGGATCCCGTTGCGCTTGATGTACTCGCGAAACTTCCATGCCAGGCGGAAGCCCGCCGGGGAGTACACCCGGCCCACGGGAAACACGGCCGTGCGGACGTGGCGGCTCAGGTCCTTCAACAGCTCACTCTCCTCGAAACAAACGACGTGCGGCTCGAACACCGTACGGTCGAGCCGCATCGCGAGAGCGGAAACCAGTTTCTCCGTTCCGGCATCCTCTTTGACCGTGTCGAGGAGCAGGCAGACCTTCAATAGTCCGCGATCAGGCATCTTGTACCCTGTCAGACGGGCCGGGTGCATCATCCGCCCGGAACAGGCCGCCCTTTTCCGCAGCATAGCGGCGCGCAAACTCGGTCAGTGTGAGCGGATGGAACCGGCCGCGCGCCGCTCCAAGAAGGGTGCGCATCTGGCGATACAGCCGGTCGATCGACTGCTCATCCTGGAAGGTGGGGCTGCCGCCCGGCATGAGTTCCGAGGAATGCAGCATGAACTCCACATAGGGCCGATGTTCCGCAAGGGCCCGCCGCAAAAGGCGCAGCATGGCGCGGGTGTTCCCGCCGTTGGGACGCAGCCAGCTCAGCGGCGGCATCAGGCGGTTCAGCGCCGCCCGGACCACGCTCCTCGGGGCCAGCCTGGCGCGCAGCCGGTCGGCCCGAGGCCATAAGCGCATGATCGTCATGGGCGCTTCCAGAAGCGGACTTCCTCCCGGCCGGCACACGTCATCGAAGTCCAGGAAATATGGTTCCGACAGCGCCATCGAATAATCCGGCCCTTCCGATTTGCCCGGCGAAGACCTCCAGGACACGCCTGGAGTTACCGAGCAGTCTACGATATAGCCATGATGACTCACCGCCCGCGCATATTCGCCGTCAAATCCCCACCGGCCCGCCCGATGGCTGGTGATCGGGCACTCGAACGTCTGCTGGAGAAGCGCCGTGTGCGCCGCCACTTTGGCCCACAGGATCTCCGCCGGGTATTCGGTCAGGTACGGCTTGTGTCTGAAATCGTCGGCGGTCAAGGCGTAATCCGGAGGGGAGTTCCACGCGTGAATATGGCAGCCAATCTCCGCGGCCGATCTACGCAGGACATCGCGCGCAAAGCGGCCGAATACCGGGCACCGCGCCATCTCGTAGTTCACCAGGTAGGTCGGCCTGAGCCCGTATTCCTCGCAAACCCGCTGAAATCTCGGCAAAAAACCCGAGTTCTCCGTTGTGATCCGGCGCGAGTCGGACCACAGGTTATCTCCCTCGGTGTCGATCGTGATCAGAAACGCGGGACGATCCATCGAAGCGGCTACTGTAACATCCGGCATCTCTGTTGGAAAACGCGCCGCACTCGATTATTATCGAGGTTGGCATGCTGAAACGCGCGCTGAAAACCGCTCTCTCTGGCGCAGCCCTCCTGCTCGCGTTTCCGCCAGCCGCGGTTTCGGCCTTTGGCAGGTGGACAGCGGCGTATGAGTTGTTCGCCCACGTCTATGCCCTGGCGCCTGGACTCCTCGGCGACTATCTCCGGATCGCCTATTATAAGTTGACCCTTGCCGAATGCTCGCTCTCCAGCCGGATCTCGTTCGGATCGTTCTTCCCCCATACCGAAGCCCGGGTGGGCCCTCAAGTATACATCGGCCCCTACTGCATCGTCGGAACAGCTTCCATTGGCGAGCGCACGCAGATCGCCTCCGGCGTGCAGATTCTCAGCGGGGGTCATCAGCATTCCCGCGACGCGGGGGGTGGATTATCGGGCGCCCGCCGCGATGCTTTTTCCGCCGTCGCCATCGGCGCGGATTGCTGGATCGGAGCCGGCGCCATCGTCATGGCGGACGTGGGAGCGGGTTCCACCATCGGCGCCGGCTCGGTGGTCTCGCGGCCCATTCCGCCGTGTTCGGTTGCCGTAGGCAACCCAGCCCGTGTCATCAAACAGGCCGTGGATGCCGCAGGCGCCTGACGCCGCGGCGCAAATCGGCGCTAACCCTGCCGTGCCCCCCGGAACGAAGCGCCGTACTCCGCCGTTTCGGGAATCACCGTTTCTAAGGCAAAACCGAACGCGTGTAAGTCGGCTTGCAGGTCGGCGTAAGGATAGCCGACATTCACATGACTCTCGCCTGTGATGACGCGGACGTTGCGCAACCAGCTATTGTTGCGGCGCAGGACATCCTTCTCGGCGCCTTCGATATCGATCTTCAAAACATCGATCGTATCCCACCCCATCTCACTCATGATCTGCGGCACTGGCATCACAGGCACGGGGATCACCTTCAAGGAATCCTCCACGGGGTACACCGAGTTGCACTCCGGATGGGCCGCGATATACAGATCGACGGTTCCCGATTCCGCTCCCACCGCCGCCTCGAAGACCCGCGCACGGATGCCATTTAACGCAACGGCGCGCTTCAGCAGCGGAACATTGTAAGGGGACGGCTCCACGCAGGCGATTTCCGCCCGCGGAAAGAGCCGGCTCAGGTATACGGTGGCCATGCCAATATTGGCCCCCAGGTCGAGAATTCGCCGCACCCCCGAAGCCTCCAGTAAGTAGTCCTGCCGGACGAAGGTCCGCGCCAGCAGCACGTGATCGTAGGGGTTGGTCCGAAGCGGTATCTTGCCCCATTCCGGAAGATCGATGACTACCGTATCCGGAAAGAACTTTTGCAGCGCGGCGCGCCTGCCGAAGTAGTAGGAGCCAAACAAGTTCGCGGTTGAGTGCCAGCCGAGCCTCAACTGCCGCGCCAGCCCCCACAGACGCGCCGGCTGCCGTATGCCGATCACGGCCGTATGCTCTCTTTCATATATCAATCGCCCTTTTGCGGGGCTTCGACAGCCGCGATTCGGCTGCCTGGTAAAAGCGCGCGCTGTGCTAAAATCCGCAGGTGTACTTCGAGAGGGTCCTCGTCAAGGCTCGCAATGTATGCGCGCCGCATCTAAGACCGTTGGCCCCGGCCGTGCGGGAACTCCGAAAACGTTCGATCGCTGTTCTAATGTACCATGGCGTAGGGGACGAGCGATCCGCCATTCCCGATTGGTGTCAGGTCCCCGTCAGTGAGTTCCTGCATCAGATGGAGTTTCTTCGAGACCGGTACCGCGTCCTCGCGCTGTCCGAAGTCATTCATCGCGTCGAGAACTGGTTGCCCTTGCCGGACCGCACGGCTTGCCTGACCTTCGACGATGGATTCAGGAGTGTGTATACCTGCGTTTGGCCGATCCTATCGAGATATCAACTGCCGGCCACGGCATTTGTCGTGACAAGTCTGCCCGATACCGGGATGCCGCCTTGGCCGGGCCGCGTTTTATACGCGCTCGCCAACACGACGCTCTGTTCGGTGCAGTTGGATGGCATGGAATGGCAATTGAGCAAAGGGCGCGAGGGCGCGGCGATTTACGGACGCATTGTGGATCGGATCAAGACTCTGCCAAGAGAGGAG
>Ga0209039_10003205_pt1 | contig 12986 bp, 9 predicted proteins | sample BogFormECP12_OM1_FD_188238 | JGI IMG/M metagenome (GOLD analysis project Ga0209039, IMG submission 188238) | Bog forest soil microbial communities from Calvert Island, British Columbia, Canada - ECP12_OM1 (SPAdes) (version 2) | ecosystem: Environmental > Aquatic > Freshwater > Wetlands > Bog ...
GCGACGTGGTCATCATCAGGTATGAAGGCCCGAAGGGTGGGCCGGGCATGCAGGAGATGCTGTACCCCACGAGCTACTTGAAATCGAAGGGCCTTGGAAAGCGTTGCGCGCTGATTACCGACGGCCGTTTCTCCGGCGGGACTTCCGGTCTGTCGATCGGGCACGTTTCGCCCGAAGCGGCGGAAGGCGGCGCGCTGGCGCTGGTGGAGGAGGGCGACCGGATCGAGATCGATATTCCCCAGCGTTCGATTCGCCTGGCAATCGGCGAAACGGAACTTAGCCGCCGCCGGGAGGCCATGGAATCGAAGGGGCCGGATGCCTGGAAACCCGCGGCGCGGCGGCGCACGGTCTCGACCGCGCTGCAGGCTTATGCGGCGCTGGCAACCAGCGCGGCGCGCGGAGCGGTGCGCGATCTGGGTGGCCTGGCGCGGCGTTAGCTAGGGCGCCCCAACATCGCCGCCCGCCGCCCCCGCCACCCGCGCGCGATCGGTTACACTTCTCCGAAGGAGCCATTACTTGCGAATTCGAAAAGCGGTCATCACCGCCGCCGGTCCCGACCAGCGCGCTCTCCCGCTGCAGACCCTCATCGACCGCGATGGGCGCGAGAAGACCGTCCTCGGCATCCTCATCGAACAGGCCCTCGCCGCCAAGGTCGAAGAGATCTGCGTGGTGGTCTGGCCCGGCGACGAGGAGCGCTACCTTCAGGCCGCCGGCCACCACGCCGGCGCGGCCCACCTGGTGGCGCAACCCCAGCCGCTCGGCTACGCTCACGCTCTGTCTTGCGCCCGCGAGTTTGCCGGCGGCGACCCGTTCCTCCACATGGTCGGCGACCATCTTTACGTCAGCCCCGGCCAGGCCAGCGCCGAGCGGATCGTGGAGATCGCCCAGTCCGAGGGCTGTTCGGTTTCCGGCGTGCAACCCACCCGCGAGCACCTGCTCCGCATGTACGGCGCCGTCGCCGGACGCCGCGTCGCGGGCCGCGAAGGTCTCTACCGCATCGATGAGGTCGCCGAGAAACCCACTCCCACCGAAGCTGAACGGCGCCTGGTGGTCCCCGGACTGCGCGCCGGGTACTATCTGTGCTTCTTCGGCATCCACGCCTTCACGCCCACCTTCATGGAGCTTCTCTGCGCGGCCATTGACCGCCCTTCCGGCACAGCCGTGACGGTCTCTTCCGTGCTGGCGGAGCTCGCCCGCCGCGAACAATACCTGGCCGCGGAGGAACCCGGCCGCCGCTACAACCTGGGCACGCGCTATGGCCTGCTCACCTCCCAACTGGCGCTGGCCCTGAGCGGCAGCGACCGTGCCGACGTGCTGGCGCAACTCCTCGAACTGCTGGCTGACCGCGAACTGGCGGCGGGAAACCGGCAGTGAGCCGCCTGGTTGCCATCGTCACCGCGAGCGACCCGGCCGTTCGCGACCGCTCGCTCGACGCCGTTTGCCGCGGCCTGTCTCTCGAAGAGCTGGCAGCCGAGTGCGCCGCACTCGACCGCTTCCGCCGCTCGAGCGATAATCTCTACGAACGCGTTCGCGCGCTGTTCTTCCTGTACGCCATCCACCGCTTCCACGTGCCGCTCAACCAGCCGGCCGGAGCGCCCGCGCGGATTCCCTACGCCGGCTACACCCATCTTCTGAAGCGCCGCTTTGACGAGGCCATCGACCTGTTCCTGGCCGCCGAGCGCGCCGCCGGGCCCGGCGCCGTCATCTCCAGCGCGCTCGCCGCCGCCTACCGCGGCCTGGGCTTTCAGACGCTCGCCGACCAGGTACGCCGCAGCGTCCGCTCCGTGCGCGGCAACCAGTGGATGTTCCGCACCGGCCACCCCGCCGACTATCCCCTGCGCCTCCGCCCCGAGCTCCTGCGCCGCGACGCCGGTCTCTTCCCCATCCTCCGCGAGTGTACGCCAGTGCGCATGGACCTCAGCCACAGCGGCTGGAGCGACATCTTTTTCCTGGGCATGGATTTTCCCGAAGGCGCGCGCGTTCTCAACATCTCCATCGATCTCAGCGTGCGCACTGATTCCCGCGCGGCCTCGCCGAAACCGCCCGTGGAAGCCTGGCTGCGGGTGATCGACCGCCCGGTGCTGCGCCTCGTCAGCGTGGATCTGGGGGCCATCGCCGAAATCTCCACCGTCCACGAAGTCTTCGATTTCGCGCGCGATTACCTGGGCCTGCTCAAGGCCGCGGTTATCGCCAGCGGCCTGGTGCCGCCCGGCATGGAAGGCGCCACGCAGCCCCTGCCCGACCTGCTGCGCCGCCTCACCGGCGCGCTCGGCCTGGGCATCGAAATCGTCTCCAAGGTGAACGACATCCCCAAGGGCAGCCGCCTGGCGGTCTCCACCAACCTGCTGGCCTGCCTGATCGCGGCCTGCATGCGCTCGACCGGGCAGATCCACACGCTGGCCGGCGGACTGGAGGAGTCCGACCGCCGCCTGGTGGCCGCGCGCGCCATTCTGGGCGAGTGGATCGGCGGTTCCGGCGGCGGCTGGCAGGATTCCGGCGGCGTCTGGCCGGGCATCAAGCTCATCTACGGCGTCCCGGCCGCCGAGGGCGATCCCGAGTTCGGCATCAGCCGCGGATGTCTGCTGCCACGGCACCGCATCTTCAACGGCGAGGAAGTCCCGCCCGCGACGCGCAAGCTGCTGGAAGACAGCCTGGTGCTGGTGCACGGCGGCATGGCGCAGGACGTGGGGCCGATCCTCGAGATGGTCACCGAGCGCTACCTCCTCCGCGGCGAACGCGAATGGCTGGCGCGCCGCCAGGCCATCGGCATCCTCGACGAGGTGATGGACCGCCTGCGCCAGGGCGATATCCGCGGCATCGGCGATTCCACCGGCCGCAACTTCGCCGGGCCCATTCAAACCATCATTCCGTGGGCCGGCAACCTCTACACCCGCACCCTGATCGAAGGCGCCCGCGCCGCCTTCGGCGACGATTTCTGGGGCTTCTGGATGCTCGGCGGCATGTCCGGCGGCGGCATGGGATTCCTGTTCCACCCGCGGCGCAAGGCCGAAGCGCAGAGCCGCCTGCAAGCCATCATGAGCGAGACCAAGCGCCGCATGGAACACGCCGTTCCGTTCGCCATGGAGCCGGTAGTCTACGACTTCGCCATCAACGAACGCGGGACCGAGTCCACGCTGCTGTGCGGCGAGCGCGCCCTCATGCCCGCCGGCTATTACACTCTGGCCGTCCCTCCGCTGGTGCGCACCGAAGCCCGCCTGCTTTCCCCCGCGCGCCGCGCCGAGCTGGACCACTTCGCCGCCGCCTGCCGCAACCAGCCCGATTTCGCCGGCATGGTGCAGCAGATGTTCGACCACTTGCTGCCGCGCAGCCAGGAGAAATCCGCCGACGCTCCCCATACCCTGGAAACCATGCTCCAGCAGCACGGTTTCGATGCCGTGCAGCACGCCCAGATCCAGGCCGACATGCGCGCCGGCCGCATTGGCCTGGCGCAGAACCGCCTGCCGGTCAACACCGTCATCGAAGACGTCCGCCCCGGCGACTTGGCCGACGCCGCCGCGCTCCCCGAGTCCTGCCGCCGCACCGGCGAGCAAGCGCTGGCCGCGGGGCGCGTCGCCGTGGTTTCGTTCGCCGGCGGGGTGGGCAGCCGCTGGACCAAGGGCGCGGGCGTGGTCAAGGCCCTCAACCCGTTCTGCCAGATCGGCGGACGCCATCGCAGCTTCGTCGAAGTCCACCTCGCCAAGAGCCTGCGCGCCGGCCGCCAGGCGGGCTCGCTCCCGCCGCACGTGTTCACCACCAGCTACCTCACGCATCGCGCCATCGAAGAGCATCTGCGCGCGTGCGGCAATTACGGCTACCCCGGCCCGGTGCTGCTCTCAGGGGGCCGCGCCATCGGCCTGCGCATGATCCCCACCGAGCGCGATCTGCGCTTCGCCTGGGAGGAGATGCCGCAGCAGTTGCTCGACGAGCGCGCGCAGAAAGTCCGCGAGAGCCTGCACGCCACGCTCATCGACTGGGCGCGGCAGGCCGGCGAAGGCAACGACTACACCGACAACCTGCCGCTGCAGTGCCTCCACCCCGTGGGCCACTGGTACGAGATCCCCAACCTGCTGCGCAACGGTACGCTGCGCTCGCTCGTGGACGCCAATCCGCGCTTGAACTACCTCATGGTGCACAACATCGATACCGTGGGCGCCGATCTCGACCCGGCCCTGCTGGGCTGGCACATGGAACAGGGCGCGGCCCTCACCACCGAAGTGGTGGCGCGGCACGTCGAGGATCGCGGCGGCGGCCTGGCGCGCGTCGGTGGCCGCCTCCGCCTGGTGGAAGGCATGGCGCTGCCCAACGAGGAAGTGGAATCGCAGCTTTCCTTCTATAACAGCGCCACCTACTGGATGGATATCGACCGCGTACTGGCCGCCTTCGGACTTGGGCGCGCCGATCTGGCCGACGACGCCAAGCTGGCTGAAGCCACCCGCCGCATGGCCGCGCACATGCCCACCTACATCACCCTCAAGGACGTGAAGAAGCGCTGGGGCAAGGGCCAGGAGGACATCTTCCCGGTAGCCCAGTTCGAAAAACTGTGGGGCGACATGACCGCGCTCCCCGGCCTGGAGTGCCGCTACGTGGCCGTCCCGCGTCTCCGCGGCCAGCAGTTGAAGGAGGTCGCGCAACTGGACGCCTGGCTGCGCGATGGCTCCGCCGCCGCGCTGGAGCGGCTTTGCGGGTGGGGGTGATGTGGGGCAGGTTGTCAACCCGCCTTTTCGCCGATTAGACCGACTGACAACCCGCCCCACAAGGCCGCGGCAGGCCTTGCGCAGTAGAAGCAGACGCTCAAAGGGACCGCTTCAGATCGCCCAACTTGCGCCGGAACTCGGAATCCGAAACATGCGCGGCAAGCTCATCGGACTCTTCCAACCCGCTCCTGACCTGCGCATCGACCTCGTCCTGGTTTTCGTAGTAGTAGGTCAGTGCGCCGTGTATCTGAGCCAACCAGAGGTGTGGGTGTTGAAAATGGATCTCCTCCGGACTCGATCCGTAGGCGATCATATCCACCACGACCTCCATGACCTTCACTTTCGTGCCGCCGATCCAGGCGATGCCCCGATCATCCAGCTTGATCTGCGTGGCGAAGGCGACGGTCACTGCTTCTCTCCTGGCATCCGTATACGCGAAGGAAAGGCGGGCGGCAGCCACCGTGCGAGCCGCCGGTCCGGACCAGCGCCGTCAGCGGCCGCTATGGAAGGTACATGAGCGAGACGCCGTCAACCTGGCCCAGGTGTTTGTTGAACCAGTAAAGGTCGTTCTTGTCCGGACCCGTGCGAGACCATGCCGGGTCGTTGAAGTAGACCGTCTCGTCATCGCCGATGCCCGTGATGACTATAATGTGGTCTTCACCATTCCAGTCTCCCGGGGCCCAGAGCGGACCGTACATCTTCAGCTTTTGGGCCAGAAACTCCTTGGTCACGGCATCGGGTACTGGAAACGACCGGAAGTTCAATTCCTTGGCGAGTTTGATGAAGGTGGCCGCGTTGCCTGCCTTCACGTCGGCAAGCTTGAACTCATCCCCCACCGGATTGATGTCGGCGGCATGTTTGAATTGATAGATCATTCGGGCGCAGTCGTGCCAGCACGAGTAATTTTTCAATCCCTTAATGTACGGCACCCTTAAGCGGACGCCGGCGAAGGATTGCTGTGGCAGCTCACCCAGGCCGTCCGGGACATAGATCACTCCCGGTTTGGCGGAGGAGCTGAAAATCCAATTCTTCCCGTCGGCGGTCGCCTTGTTGCACCCCACGTTGGCGTAAAGGTAGTAGTTGATATTGTCAGGGTTCGTGGTATTGAAGTTGAAGATGATCAGTTTCTTAACATCCATGTGGTATCGGGCCGCAATTTTTCCCCAGTCGTCGCCATCTTTGACGCGCACGGGTATGCTGTTGTCGGGCCGGTAGTCCCTGGGCAACGGAGGGGTGGGTGGTAATCCTTTCGGCTGTTTTCCTGACATACGATCTCCTGTTTCCACTTGTTACGCGGCAAAACGCGCCAAAAGCGCTCAGCCCGTGGTCCGGCCCGGAATCGCCGTCGCCCCCGTTTTGCCAGTTTTAAGCAAAACGCCACTGGAGCATAATACCTGGAGGTCCGTAATCGACTGAAAGGAATCGGTCACGTCGAAGACTGGGACACATCCCGCGGCTTTTCTCAGACTAGGCTGAAAGTGAATTCTTGGCAGAAGAACGAGGCTAACTGATTGAAAGGAATGGCGGGGACGACGAGACTCGAACTCGCGACCTCCGACGTGACAGGCCGGCGTTCTAACCAACTGAACTACGTCCCCGCAGGGTCACGCAGACTTCTTCATCCTACCACGCCCGCTTTGCCCTCCGCAAAACTCGCGTGCGATCTGGTACCTTGTGGAACATGCGAACTCGCCTTCCGATTCCTCTTCTTCTCGCTCTCGCCCTGCTCACTGGCTGCGCCTCCAAACCCACGCCGGAAGATGCCCGGAAGTTTATCGACGACGCCGAGCAGAAGCTCCTGGTTCTGCAAGTCGATCAGAACCGCGCCGATTGGGTCAAGGACACCTACATCACCGACGACACCGAGGACCTCGACGCCAAATTCGACGAGCGCGAAATCAACGCCGCCGTCGAGTACGCCAAGCAGTCCACGCGCTTCGACGGGCTCGCCCTCGATCCCGTCACCGCCCGCAAGATCAAGTTGCTGAAACTCTCCCTCACCATCGCCACCCCGGCCGACCCCAAGGAAAGCGAGGAGCTGACGCACATCGTCTCCAGCCTGGAGGGCGCTTACGGAAAAGGCAAGTACTGCCCCAGCGGCCCCGACAGTTGCCTGGACATCGAAGCCATCGCCAGGATCATGGCCGAAAGCCGCGATCCCAAGCGGTTGCTCGACGTCTGGACCGGCTGGCACTCCATCGCCCGGCCCATGCGCATGAATTTCGGGCGCTACGTCTCGCTCGCCAACAAGGGCGCCAGCCAACTCGGCTTCCCCGACAACGGCGCCATGTGGCGCTCCCAGTACGACATGCCGCCCGAGGAGTTCTCCAAGGAAGTCGATCGCCTCTGGGAGCAGGTTCGTCCTCTCTATGTTTCGCTGCATGCCTACGTGCGCGCCCGGCTGCACGCCAGGTATGGCGCCGCAGTCCCGGCCGACGGCCCCATTCCCGCCTGGCTGCTGGGCAACATCTGGGCACAGGACTGGGACAACATCTACCCCCTGGTGCAGCCGCCCAAGGCCGATCCCGGCTACGATCTCACCGCGCTGCTCAAGAAAAAGGACACCGATTGGCGGCAGATGGTCAAGTATGGCGAAGGCTTCTTCACCTCGCTGGGCTTCGATCCGCTGCCCGGCAGTTTCTGGGACCGCTCGCAATTCCTCAAGCCGCGCGACCGCGACGTGGTCTGCCACGCCAGCGCCTGGGATATCGACAACGTCAAGGACCTCCGTCTAAAGATGTGCATCCAGATCACCGGCGAGGACTTCCTGACCATCCACCACGAACTGGGCCACAACTTCTACCAGCGCGCCTACGCCAATCTGGCGCCCACCTTCCGCAACGGCGCCAACGACGGTTTCCATGAAGCCATCGGCGACACCATCGCCCTCTCCGTCACCCCCGAATACCTGGTCCAGATCGGCCTCCTCGACAAGGCCCCCGACGCCTCCAAGGATATCGGCCTGTTGCTGCACCGCGCCCTCGAGAAGATCGCCTTCCTGCCCTTCGGCCTGGTCATCGACCAGTGGCGCTGGAAGGTCTTCTCGGGCGAGATCCCCCCGGAGAAATACACCCAGACGTGGTGGGAGCTTCGCCGCAAGTACCAGGGAGTTGCGCCGCCTCCGGGGCGCACCGAACTGGACTTCGATCCCGGCGCCAAATATCACGTGGCCGCCAACGTCCCCTACATGCGCTATTTCCTCGCCGACATTCTCCAGTTCCAGTTCCACCGCGCCCTGGCCCAGGCCGCCGGCTGCACCTCGCCGCTCAACCGCTGCTCGGTTTACCGGAACCAGGCCGCCGGAGCCCGCTTGAAAGCCATGCTGGAGATGGGAGAGAGCCTTCCCTGGCAGGACGCGCTTGAGAAGATCGCCGGCACGCGGCAGATGGACGCCAGCGCCATCCGCGACTACTTCGCCCCGCTGCAGAAGTGGCTCGACGAACAGAACCGGGGCAAACCCGTCGGCTGGTAAGGACTCGACGGCATTGAGGGACGGGCGCTTCCGCCTGTCGGCTCACGGATAAAGCTGGGCCACTGGAAAACCGGGCAAGTCCTGCGCCGCCTGCGCCCGCAGGTCCTCGTTCAGCCGGTCAAGGTATTCCACGGCCTTAATAAAAGTAAACGCGGCCTGGCTGTTCGGTCCGTAAACACCCACCACCAGGTCGCATAGCTGGCGCAGGCGGACGCGGGCAGTGCGGATCTCGGCGCCCAGGTCGCGATGCTCTTCCAATGTCAGCGGAATAATGGTCCCGGGGCGCATTCCATCATTAGGTGCGGTGGGAGTCGGCAATTCGAATAAAGGCCAACTCCTTTTGTAAGCGTATCATGCGGACATACCCCGAGGCCAGTTGGGCGGCCCGGCAGCCTCCCCGCCGCCCCTGGGCTGCTATCATCGTCATTTGCTCATGCAGCCGGATTTCCTGATTATCGGCGCTGGCGTGGCCGGGTTGCGCGCCGCCATCGAACTCGCCCCGGCCGGATCGGTGCTGGTGGTGGCCAAGGAGAGCCTGCACGAATCCGCCTCGGAGTACGCTCAAGGCGGCATTGCCGTCGCCTTGAGCGACGACGACGAGGTGGAGTTGCATGAGCGCGACACGTTGAACGCCGGAGACGGCCTGTGCGACCGCGCCGCCGTCCGCGCCCTGGTCCACGAGGGGCCCGCGGCCATCCGGCAACTCATCGACTGGGGTGCGGAATTCGACCGCGATGGCTGCAAACTGGCGTTCACCCGCGAGGGGGCGCACAGCCGCAACCGCATTCTGCACTCGCACGGCGATTCCACCGGACGCGAGATCGCCCGCGCCCTGCACAGTAAGGCCGTATCGCTTCCCAGTGTGTCGCTGCGCAGCTACTCCTCCATCAGCGATCTGCTGCTGGACGGGAACGGCGTCGCTGGCGCCATGTTGAACGGCGAGCCGGTTCGGGCGCGCGCCGTCCTGCTGGCCACCGGCGGCCTGGGGCGCGTTTTCCTCCACACCACCAATCCGGAGGTGGCCGCCGGGGACGGCGTCGCCATGGCGTACCGGGCCGGGGCCGAGATCCAGGACATCGAGTTCGTGCAGTTTCATCCCACCGCCCTGCACCTTCCGGGAGCGCCTTGCTTCCTGCTCTCCGAAGCCTTGCGGGGCGAAGGCGCCCTGCTGCGCAACACCGCCGGCGAGCGCTTCATGGAGCGCTACCACCCGCTCGCGGAACTGGCGCCGCGCGACGTGGTGGCGCGGGCCATCGTGTCGGAAATGGCCGCCACCGGAGCCTCCCACGTCCTGCTCGATCTCTCCCACCTCCAACCCGGCTTCGTGCGCGCGCGCTTCCCGCGGATCCACCAGACGTGCCTCCAGTATGGCGTGGATCTCGAACGCCAGGCGGCTCCCGTGGCCCCCGCCGGGCATTACGCCATGGGCGGCGTCCGCACCGGCTTGGACGGGCGCGCCAGCCTGCCGCGTCTTTTCGCCGCGGGTGAAGTGGCCTGCACCGGCGTGCACGGAGCCAACCGCCTGGCCAGCAACTCGTTGCTCGAAGCCGTGGTGTTCGGCGCGCGGGCCGCCCGCGCCATGCGGTCTCAGTCCTCCACTCAGCCCGGCGGTCCCCTCACGGTCCCGGCTGAACCAGCCGCCGGCCAGCGGGCGGAGATGCTCTCGCTGGCCGGGATTCAAACTCTCGCCTGGCGGCATTGCGGCATCATCCGCGAGGCAGCCGGCCTGGCGGCGGTGTGCCGCCGTCTGGAAACCTGCGCGCCCGCGCCCGAAGTGCGGAATCTGCACTCCGCAGCGGCGCTCATTGCGCGTTGCGCGCTGGCGCGCGAAGAAAGCCGCGGCGCCCACTTCCGCGCCGATTATCCCGGAAAACGCGCCAGGGCGCTGCATTCCATTGTGAAACGGAATGCCGCCATCCGCTTCCAGTAGGGGCATGCCGGTGGTTGCGGCCAAACCCGCCGCACAGTCCTCACGCTGCTACAATCGCAGAGATGGACAACCAAGTCTTTGCCGCCTTCAATACCACTTCCGGCGCCTTCAAAGTGAAGCTGTTCGCTGACAAGGCCCCCCGCACCGTCGCCAATTTCGTGAATCTCGCCTGTGGCGCCAAGACGGGTAAGCCCTTTTACGACGGCACCATTTTCCATCGGGTCATTCCCAATTTCATGATTCAGGGTGGCGACCCGGAAGGCACCGGACGCGGCGGTCCCGGCTACAAATTCGCCGACGAGTTCCATGCCGATCTCAAGCACTCCAAGCCCGGCATCCTCTCCATGGCCAATGCCGGACCCAATACCAACGGCAGCCAGTTCTTTATCACCGCGGCCGCCACCCCGCACCTCGACAATAAACACAGCGTGTTTGGCGAAGTGGTCGAGGGCTACGACATAGTCAAGAAGATCTCCGAGGTCCCCCGCGGCGCCCAGGACCGCCCCAAGCAGGAGGTCCGGATCCTTTCGATCGCGATCGAGAAAACGTAGCCGAGGCGTGAAACTCGCAATCTTCGGAGGTACCTTCGATCCCATTCACGAAGCCCACCTGGCGGTCGCGCGCGAGGCCGCCGGCCGCTTCGGGCTGGATCGTGTTCTGTTCATCCCCGCGGCTCATCCTCCCCACAAGGACGGCGCCACCCAGGCCCCCTACCTCGACCGCTTGCGCATGACCGAACTGGCTTGCGAATGCGACCCGCGTTTTGAAGCCTCCCCGCTCGAAGCCGGCACGCTGCGCAGCTACTCCATCGACACCATCGAGAAGCTGCGCGCTTCGCTCGCTCCCGGGGACGAGCTTTACTTCATCGTCGGCGCCGACGCCTTCTCCGAAATCCGCACCTGGCGCCGCTGGCGCGATGTGGCCCGCTCGGTCCGTTTCGTGGTGGTGAGCCGTCCCGGCCACGTCTATGACGCGCCCCCGGAAGCCGCCATCGAGCGTCTCGACACCGTGGAGATGGCCGTTTCGTCCTCCCTCATCCGCGCCGCCCTGGCTCGCGGCGTTCGCCCTGCCGCCGTGCCGCAGCGGGTCCTGGAGTACATCCTGGCCCACCATTTGTATGTTTAGATCCAGTTCGGGAAGACCGGCCGCCCCCGCGGGCCCCGGCTACGCCCCGCCGTTTCCAACCGTCACATCCCTGTGTCGGGTTACCCCCGGAGAGGGGTTCGCTCCCGGCCCTCCGGATTCGGCCAAATTGAAGACCCTGTTGAATTTAGAACAAAAAGAGTACAAACTGTTTTATGCGGGGAATCCCCTTGGCATACGGCGTGCAAGTCGGGATATGCTAAAGGCGTCTCTCCGCTCCGGACTGCCTAATGGATGGAGGTTTGCCTTGAACAAACGGTACGCTGCTTTCCCACTGATCGCCCTGGCCCTGGTGGCCGCAGGGGCCGCGCACGCTCAAACTCTTCAGTTCTCGCCCAGTTCAGTCAGTCTCTATGCCCTGAATACGGCGACCTCTTCGGCTCAGCAGACTATCAATGTCACCAGCAGTGACAACACCACGGTGATCCCCTTCAACCTGGCGCCCAATACCGCCTGGATCAGCGTGCTGTCGGCCACTCCCTCGGGCGGCTGGAAGACGCCCGCCTCAGTCACGATCGGCGTCAATCCCAGTCTGCTTCCGCTCGGGACAAGCACCGGCTTGCTGAACTTCAGCGGCACCGGGTTCTTCCAGCAGGTCACCGTGAACGTCACCGTGAGCACCATCGGCGTTACCCTTCCGGTCACCGGCGGGCAGACCAGCATCCTTCAGCTTGGAACCTACCAGGCCGGAAGCACGGTCTACCCGCCCGCCATATCGGCGCTGACCGTTGTCGGGGACACCACCAACCTGAAGATCACGCAGGGGGCCACCGACAACTGGTACACCTTCCAGCAGTTCGGCACCCAAGGGAGCATTGCCGTTCAGGTTTCCTTCAATCCGGCGGTCGCCGCCTCGCTCTCGCCAGGAACGCTCACCGGGGCTCTCACCCTGACACCTGAGCTCTCCAACCCTCCCGTCACCATCCCCATCTCGCTGATCGTCACTCCGTCTCCACAGGTTACGGTGACCCCGGCCTCCCTGATCTTTAACTGGCAGCGGGGAGGGGCCAACGTGACGCAGCAGTACCTGACCCTGACCTCCAATTCCTCGCAAGCCATCGTTCTGAACGTATCGGCGCCCGGCATCAGTTGGGTCACGCTGCCCGTTTCCAACCCAACTATTCCCGCCAACGGCAGCGTCCAGGTGGCGGTCACGGTTCCGCCGCCCGCCGGCGACGCACAGCCAACCGGAGCCAACAATGGACTGATTCAGATCTCCATGCCCGGAGGCGGCGGGCTGTTCCCCAACGGAAGCACCAGCCAGTCGATTCCCATTCTGCTCAATGTTTCCAACTATCCGGTAATGTTCGTGCAGTCCTCTACACTGGGCTTCACGAGCCGGTTCGGCAGCAGCACCGCGACTCCCGCGTCGCAGGTGGTTGCCCCCACTACCAGCGGAGCGGCGGTGTCATACACCGCCGCGGGCGTGCCGTCGGACAACTGGGTGATCGTCGCGCCGCCGGCCGGCAGCATCCTGAGCACTGACAGCGGGTCGTTCACGGTTTCAGTGAATCCCGCCGGCCTGGCGCCGGGAACCTACCAGAGTAGGATCACCGTGACTCCGCAACCGAATGGCAGCGGCCAGGGGCCCCTCACCATTCCGGTTTCGCTGACCGTGACTTTCCCGAACGTCCTGCAGACCAACATCCCGGCCAACTCCATGGTGTGCGCCGGAACGCCGTGCCTCGTCTTCCAGTACCAGAACGGACAAGCCAGGCCCGCTTCGCAAACGGTGAACCTCTCCAGC
>Ga0209039_10003206_pt1 | contig 12981 bp, 10 predicted proteins | sample BogFormECP12_OM1_FD_188238 | JGI IMG/M metagenome (GOLD analysis project Ga0209039, IMG submission 188238) | Bog forest soil microbial communities from Calvert Island, British Columbia, Canada - ECP12_OM1 (SPAdes) (version 2) | ecosystem: Environmental > Aquatic > Freshwater > Wetlands > Bog ...
GCGCCCAGTCGCTCCGGCAATTCCTGCGGCGTCGGCACTTCGTACCGAATCGGTGTGTCTCGAATCTTTGCCTTTGCGCGCACAATGCGCTGCGCCAGCGTACGCGGAGTGATGAGGAAGGCCTTTGCTATCTCCTCGGTTGTCAGCCCGCACACCTCACGCAAGGTGAGCGCAACGTGCGCTTCCGGCGCTAGAGATGGATGACAGCAGGTAAAAATCAGGCGCAGCCGGTCATCCTCGAGGTTGTCCTCTTCATTGGACCTTTCCGCTGAACTCCGTTGCGCTTCGAGATATCGCACGAGCTCGCCTTGAGACGCATCGAATCGTGCCCGTCGACGCAGAGTATCAATGACTTTGAATCGGGCTGTTGAAATCAACCATGGTCGCGGGTTACCGGGTACTCCACTCCTCGGCCACAGGCTCAGCGCAGACGCAAAGGCTTCGTGCATCGCCTCCTCGGCAAGATCAAAATCACCGAGCAAGCGGATCAGAGTTGCCAGGATCCGTCCCGAATCCACGCGATAAAGGGAGTCGAGCAAATCGCGTATCTGCTCCGTGGAACTCTCGGACATGACGACGACTTTAGCAAACCAGCTACCCCGAATCAATTTGGCAAACGGCGGATCGATGGAAAGTGCCCAGGTCGTGAATCTGAAACCTGGAGCAACAGAACCGCTTCCTCGGTTGACGCAAAATCGCCAATTCGCTCATTGAGCTTCGTACAAGCTCAACACTTCCGCGTTGCTCTGAGTGACGGGGCACTCGGAAGCTATTCCGGTCCCGAAGTCCCCTTCGAGGAAGTTTGTAGTGGCATCCCGCCAACTGCCTGAAATCCGTCACGCCCTGCACAGTCGCGTCCACGGTATAATCATCTTTGCCGTGAGCGCTCTAGGGATGAGGGAAGGCCGTGGCCAAAAATATCGAAAAGGAAATCGCCAAGCTGCGCGACGAAATCCGTTACCACGAGCACCGCTACTACGTGCTCGACGCCCCGGAGATCTCCGACTTGGAGTTCGACAAGCTGATGCAGCGCCTGAAGGAACTCGAACTCCAGCATCCCGATCTCGTCACGCCCGACTCACCGACGCAGCGCGTCGGCGGCGCACCCGCCGCGGAATTTCCCAAAGTGCGCCACCCGGCGCCGATGCTGAGCCTCGACAACACTTATTCCGTTGACGATTTGCGCGACTTCGACCGCCGGGTGCGCGAGTTGGCGGGCCGTGAGCGGGTGGAATACGTGGCAGAGCTGAAACTCGATGGTCTTTCCATGGCGCTCACCTATCAGGACGGCGAGATGGTACGCGGCGTCACACGCGGTGACGGCGAAGTGGGTGAGGACGTGACCTCCAACATCCGGACCATTCGCTCCGTGCCGTTGCGCCTCGAGGCCAGGAAGTTGGCGCTGATCGGCAATCCGGCGCGATTTGAAGTGCGCGGTGAAGTCATCATGACCCGCAAGGCGTTCGAGCAGACCAACGCCCAGCGCGAGGCGGCCGGTGAACCGAAGTTCGCCAACCCGCGCAACTCTGCCGCGGGCTCCATCCGGCAGCTCGACCCGCGCATTGTGGCGGCGCGCAAGCTCGACATGTTCATTTACTACTTATTGGTGAATGGCGCGGAACTGCCGGGCGAGCACGCGCAGGCGCTTGAAACGCTCTCCCAGATGGACTTCAAGGTCAATCCCCATTGGCGGCGCTGCCCGGCGTTTGACGATCTGCTGGCTTACATTCAGGAGTGGGAAGCCAAGCGCGACAGCCTGGATTACGAGATTGATGGGATCGTGATCAAAGTCAATGACACCCGCCTCTGGCAGGAGCTGGGAACCACAGCCAAATCCCCGCGCTGGGCTGTGGCGTATAAATATCCCGCGCGCCAGGCGACCACGCGCGTCAACGATATCCGCGCCCAGGTGGGCCGCACCGGCACGCTTACCCCGGTGGCGGATTTGGAGCCGGTGGACGTGGGCGGCGTCACCGTAAGCCACGCGACGCTGCACAACATGGACGAGATCGATCGCCTGGGCGTGAAGATCGGCGACACGGTGCTGATCCAGCGAGCCGGCGAAGTGATTCCGCAAGTCGTGAAGGTGGTAAAGGCCGTGCCAGACGGGCGCGAGTTCGTGATGCCGAAAAAATGCCCGGTGTGCGGCGAGGAAGTGCATCGTGCCGAAGGCGAGGTGGCGTACCGCTGCGTCAATACCGCCTGCCCGGCCAAACTCAAGGAATCGCTGCTTTATTTCGCCGGGCGGCGCGCCATGAATATCGATGGACTGGGTGACGCGCTGGTGGACCAGCTTGTGGATAAAGGTCTGGTGCATGACGTGGCCGACCTCTACAACCTGACGCACCAACAACTCGCCGATCTCGAGCGCATGGGTGAGAAGTCCGCGCAAAACCTGCTGGATGAAATCGAGCGCAGCAAGCAGGAGGCGCTGGCGCGCGTGATCTTTGCCCTGGGCATCCGCTTTGTGGGCGAGCGCACCGGGCAGTTGCTGGCCAACCACTTCGGTTCGCTTGATAAACTTGCCCAGGCAACACCCGAGGAATTGGTCGAAGCGGAAGAAGTGGGGCCGCGCGTGGCGGAGGCCATTCAGGAATTCTTCCAGGAAAAGCGCAACCGTGAGGTCATCGAGAAACTACGCAAAGCCGGATTGCAATTCACGCAGGAACAAACACGCAAAACGGAGGGCAAACTGACGGGAAAACAATTCGTGCTGACGGGGACCCTGCCCACCTATTCGCGCGATCAGGCCAAACAGTTGATCGAAGAGAGCGGCGGACGCGTGGTGGGTTCGGTCAGCAGGAAGACCGATTACGTGGTGGTGGGCGCCGACTCCGGCTCCAAACTGGAAAAGGCGCGCGCGCTGGGCATCAAGACCCTGGACGAGGCGGAGTTGCGGAAGTTGCTCAACCGCGCTTGACTATTCCCCCATCGAGGGCTACTCTCCAACTAACAAGTCCGCCCGAACCTCGCAAGCACGGGCCCCATGGAGGGCTGCTGATATGACCACACCTGTTTCCATTCTTAAACCGAAGCAGGTTAACCGGGGAGGTGCGCTATGCTTTCCGTTCGCTTGGTGCAAATGATCGAAGACCATGCGGAGGAGTTGACCGGGGAACTCATTAAAGACCTCAGGAGTAATCCACGAACCCCGCATTACCATCACCTGACCTTCGAAGAGTTGCATTATCGGACCTACTCTGTTTATCGGAATCTCGGGCACTGGGTCAGCCAAAGGAGTGAGGAACCGATTGCGGCTAGCTACGCGGATCTGGCGATCCGCCGTTATGCGGAAGGTGTTCCCCTCGAGGAAATCGTTTTTGCCCTGGCCTCGACGAAGAACCATTTGTACTCTTACGTTCAGTCCACCGGCCTGATGGATTCCGCCGTAGAATTGCATCAGGAACGAGAACTCCGGCGCTTGATCGGAAACTTTTACGACAAGGCGATCTACTATACGGTAAGGGCGTACGAGCGTGAGGCGGCCTTGTTCCATCCGCGGAGCGCGATGAAGGCAGCGGCCTGATTGCACTCGTCACGCCTTTTGCAGTGGCGGATTCAGCCAGAGGACGACGGTGCGGGGGAGAAGTGTAAGAAACCCGCCCTCTCTGTGGCGACAACGCGGGATTGGGTATTCAGGGTGTCGCGTCCCTGGTCCACGGGAAGTTGGCCGAAAGGTCTAGGGTGAGGCGTTCACCCGCTTTCAAGGTGTGTGTAAGGCCCACCACCACCACCGGTTCGGCGCCCACTTCCGTTTTGACCCCCACCACCCGGTAGCGGCCGGCGGCCGGGACCCCTGCAAATTCGTATTGTCCATCGCGATCCGTCTCCGTCGTCGCCACGGAGCGTAGTGTGGGGACAAGGTCTACGGCTTGCCGGAGGTTTTGGGCGCAGGTTTTATAAGCCCGCACGGGATCGGCGTTGGGATCTGCCACGGCGTGCCGGCAACCCTCCTGTAATTCGACAAGAGGCCGGCTATCATCAACCCGCAGGAGGTAGAGTTTGAGCTTCGGAATGGGGTCGGATTGCAATTTTCTCCCCACAACTTCGTCGATCGTGATATGACCCGTGACTCCCGCAACCGGGACTTTTACAGTTGAACGTAATCCTTGCCCGCCGCACAAAATGACACAGGAAAGCAACACTGAACAGCTTAATGCGAGGATTTGCTTGCGCATGGTAAGCCTCCAGGCCAAAATGGTTAGACTGTGGCCGCTGGGATAAACTCCCTTCGACCGCACATGGGGCGCGGCGAACGGTCAGCGGCCTTCACCCGCCTAATGTCCGCTGCACGATTGAGAAAGAGAATATTCATGCAGACGATACCACTGTGCCTTCCTTTGTCAAGAGACATGATGTCGCCCGCATATCTCGTTTTCCGCTATCATTTGGGAATCGCCCCACCGTCGCTCAACCGGTTGGGGTAAGGAGTGTCATAAAGATGCGCATTGCCGTTTCAGTTGCCGAAAAGGAGAAAGCGAGAGGTGTGGAATCGCCTTATTTCCAAGCTCTTCTGGCGGCGGGCGGCGAGGGGAACGATATTGAACTTGTATCAGCCTCGGACGCGCCCCGCGTGCGCGCCGAGGATTACGATGGAATCTTATTCGCCGGCGGAGAAGATGTGGATCCCGCCTTTTATGGCGAGGTGAAGCAACACGAAAGCGTTCAAGACCACCATCCTCGTGACGAATTTGAGTTCTCTCTGCTCGAGGGCGCCTTGGCGCGCCGGGCTCCCATCCTGGGGATTTGCCGCGGCGTGCAGATGATCAATGTGGGATTTGGCGGCACGCTCTACCAGGATATGAAGGAGGACGCGCAAGCGCCGCTGCCGCATCAGCAGACGGACCTCGGCAAGTCGCGGCAGGAACCCACCCATACCGTGCTGGTGACGGACGCTGAATCGAATTTGGGGGCGATCGTTCAGGGCGCTTGCCGCGTCAACAGTCTGCACCATCAGGCGGTAAAACGGCTGGGGCGGGGTTTGAAAGTAACGGCGCGTTCGGAGGATGGGTTTGTCGAAGCCGTGGAATCCGCCGGGGAATACCCTTTCCTGATGGCAGTGCAGTGGCATCCGGAGGAGATGGTTAGCAACTCCGCCGAGCAGCGCGAAATTTTTGTGCGCTTCGTCGCGAAATGCCGGGAGAGAGCGGCGCGTAGATAATCGCTGGGGAACCTCGGAGCGGCACGGCAAAGCCCCAAGAGAAAATCAAAGGGCAAAGGGCAAAAGTGAAAACCTATACCTGCAAGACATTTAGCTAAACAAGAATTTGCGGTATCGCAATGCGCGGTACATCCACTGGGGATAGGCCGCGATGAACAGGAGCGAAATGAGGGACGAACTCATTATCGAACCTCGGGAAGTCCACGACATGATGCAGAAGGGCGAGAGATTCCTTCTGCTCGACTGCCGCGAGCCGTGGGAGCATCAAACCGCCCGCATCGAGGGGGCCACGCTGATTCCAATGCGGCAGATTCCGCAAAAGCTCGATGAAATTCCGAAAGACCAACCGGTGGTGGTTTACTGCCACGCCGGAATGCGGAGCTTCAATGCCGCCACTTGGCTGAAACAACAGGGAGTGAATGCGCTCAGCATGACCGGCGGCAGCGATCGATGGTCGATGGAGATCGATCCCAAAGTGCCGAGGTATTGAAGGACACCCTACCCGGGGCTATGCTTACGCCGTCGTCCAAAGCCGCAGGAGCAAGGGACCATGCCAACCAAGATTCTATTTGTGCAAGGCGACATTACGGATATGGCTGTAGACGCGATCGTCAACGCCGCGAATACGGACCTTACGATGGACGCGGGTGTGGCGGGCGCCATTCGACGTAAAGCGGGGGAACGCATTCAAGAGGAGTGTGAGCGCCTGGCGCCCATCCGCCTGGGCGAAGCGGTGGTGACCACCGGCGTAACTTTGAAAGCGCTTTTCGTAATTCATGCTGCCAGCATGCGGCCGGGGGAAAAGGCCACCGCGGAATCCATTCGGCTCTCGACCCGCGCCAGTTTGATGCGGGCGGAAGAGAAAGGGATTCGGAGCATGGCTTTTCCCGCCATGGGCACGGGCGTGGCGGGCTTCTCCATGGCGGAATGTGCCATGATTATGCTGAAAGCCGCGCTCGATCACATCAAGATACGCACGAGTCTGGAGAAGATTTACTTCGTGCTGTTCGACGACGCGGCGCTCAAGGTGTTTGAAGAAGCCTACCAACAGTTAACCGCCCGCCCGGCGGTGCGGGCGCTGTGAATCTGACCCCTGATACCTGACGCCTGAGTTTCCCTTGAGCCACACAACTCTCAAAGAGCTGCTTCTTGACACCTTGCGGCGCACCGGGCCGATGACCTTTGAGCGCTACATGACACTGTGTCTTTATCACCCCGAATTCGGTTATTACACCCAGGGGCGAGAGCGCACCGGCGTCGCAGGCGATTACTTCACCAGTTCCGATCTGCACCCGGTGTTTGCCCGCTTGGTGGCGCGGCAGGCCGCCGAGATGTGGAACGCGATGGGACGCCCACAGCCTTTCACCTGGGTGGAGATGGGCGCCGGGCGGGGGCTCTTCGCATCCGATTTCTTGAGCTGGTCAGCGGGCGCATTGCCGGAGTTTGCCGCCGCACTCGATTACGTCGCCATCGAGCCGGGCTCCCCCCAGCGCCAGCGCATCGAAGCACGGCTGGCGGAAATGGGAATGGGCGGCAAGGTCCGGCTGCTTGCCAATCTCGAGGAACTTGCGCCTGCCACGGGCTGCTTCTTCTCGAGCGAACTCGTTGACGCATTTCCGGTCAGCGTGGTCACGCGCACAGGAGGACATCTCAAGGAAATCTACGTCATCGCGGAGGGCGGCGACCTCGGCGAGAAGCCCGGACCGATCAGCGACCCCGCCATCGCGGCTTATGTCGCCCGCTATGCTCATCAACTCGAGGAGGGCCACCGCGTGGAGGTGAACCGGCAGGGTCAGGAGTGGATTCGCGCGGTCGCTCGAAAGTTGACCTGCGGCTTTGTGCTGACCATCGATTACGGCGACATGGCCAATCGGCTCTTCACCCTCGATCGTCCGCGCGGGACTTTGCTGGCTTACCGTGGCCACACCGCGGCGGAGGATTTCTTCACGGCGCCGGGGGAAACAGATTTGACCGCGCACGTGAACTTCAGCGCGCTGATCGACGCGGGAAAAGCCGGGGGGCTGGAGTTCGCGGGATTCACAACCCAGGAGAGATTTCTGCTGGCGCTCGGCGAAGCCAATCAATTTGCGGATGTTTACGATCCGGGTCAAACGGAGATGGAGATGTTACAGGCGCGGTTAAGACTGAAAAGGTTAATCTCTCCTGAGGGAATGGGAAACATTTTCAAGGTCTTTGTCCAGCAACGTGGGATTCCCAACACCGGGCTTACGGGATTCAAATTCGAGCGCGGCGATACGGATACTCAACTGGACTGCGCCGGGGCCTTGTAGGGCTTTTGGACATAACGATTGGCCTCGTCAAGCGCCCCCTGCGTGTTGTCGTTGGTCTGCAAGGCGCGCTGATATTCATTAAGCGCGCGGTCGCGCTGGCCTGTCACGTCGAAAATCTTGCCGAGTTCCAGATGCGACCAAACCTCAATCCACTTGGGGTCCAAATCGCCATCCAGGCAGCGGCGGAATTCTTCCATCGCCGCATTATAATTGCGCAGCTTGAAATGGATTTCACCCAGCCGGTAGTGGGCAAGTGAGCTGTTGCTGTTGACCTGCAGCACCTCCTGATACTGCTTGATCGCATCCAAAAAAGCCTGTTCCTGGACCAGTTGATCGGCTCGCGCCATCTCCACCTGGTATTTTGTCTGCTCATCGTACTTCAAGAGGCGGCTGCCCGGGTCCACCAAGACGCGCAGGGGCTTGGTGCGGGTGTCGATGGTAAAGTCCACCGTGGTTCCCACCATGTCCACCCGCTGGGTAACGGGTTTGGAGCCCTGGCACATGACCCGGATCTCGACCGGCATCCGGAAGATATCCAGGTCCTGCTGAACCTTGCCCACGACCTGATAGCCTTTGGGGAGCCGGTATACAGCCCAAGTGCGCTTGAACTGTGGGACGCCGGAGGAATTCACCCATTGCGCGAAGAAGAAGGTCAGCTCCTGCTTGGAGGCCTTCTCCGCCAGGCTTTGAAACTGGTCGGTGGTAATGGACTTCCAAGCATAGTGCTCCACCATCGTCCGCAGGGTCTTGCGAAATGCTTCCTCCCCGATCACCCAGCGTAGCATGTGAAACACCATGGCGCCCTTATCAAAAACAATCGACTGATACTCGGGGGTAAACTCGTGCAGTTGCCCGGCTTGGGCGATGGGCGACACTTCCTCGTGGGTCAGCGCACCAACTTCCGTATCGCGCATCAAATCCTCAAAGGCCGCGTCCCCCGCGGCTTCCTGGACGTACAGGGCTTTTGAGTACTCGGCGAGGCCCTCATCAAGAAACGCATCGTTCGGGGTCGCGGGACTCACCAGGCATCGCCACCACAAGTGCGAAATCTCGTGCGCCAACAGCCGGTAATTGACCGGGTTTGTAAACGCGCGCGAGGCGAGCGCCACCACGCCCGGGGCCGTATATCCCCCCACCGTCTCGTCGCCAATTTCAACGATGGCCAGGTGAGCGCTGGGCAGCGGGCCGAACACTTCGCTATAAAAGGCCAAAATCCTGGCTGCCGTCTCACCGTAACTGGCGGCAAGATTTTCATGACCGGCCTTGAGGTAGAGGGTGATGTCGGCTCCTGCTGTCGTGCCCGGCTGCACCACATAGCGGCCCGCAATCACCGTAGCCGGAAACGAGAATTTTTCGAAGTTAAAGGTATAGGTCACCTTTCCGGCTTCCCGTATCGGCGCGGCAGCCTTCCCGGAGGCAATCACCGTCTCGTCCGATGGGACGGTGATATTCATCGTGGCGGAGAAGCGGTTCATGCTATAGGCGCTGAGGGGGAACCACCGGCCCGGGTAGAGAAGGTAGGATCCATCGGAGCCTACGTACGCCACTTTGATGCCTTCCACCGGGCTGCCGTCGGCCGAACTGAGCATTCCCCCGTAAGTCACGGTGATCGAGGCCGGCTTTCCCGCGGGCAGTGGATTCAGGAGCGACAGGTTCAGAGCCTGGCCTTCCTGCTTGAAAGAAACCTCCTGGCCCGTGCCATCCACGACCTTTTGGACACGCAAATTGCTATGTAATTCAAATGCGAGCGAGGTGATATCCGTGTTGGGGACGATGTCCACGCGCGCCTTGGCGCTCAGGAGGTGTTGGGAAGAGAGTAGCTCGGCATCGATGACGTAGTTCTTGACTTCGAAGCGTTGACCCCCGCCTTGCGGCCGGCCCCATGCCGGAGCCATTCCCAGGACCACACCTAAAAGCGCGGCCGGGACCCTCCACCAGCGATGCCAGCGGACACAGTGCGAAAACGCAGCCAGGTTCACGGATCTAAATCGAGTCATTCTCGGCTCCCCTCGCGAAATCGTTCCAGTGTGCGCTCCGCGTCGGCGCTGCAACTCTGGCAGCGAAATGTTCGCCCTGCCTGATTCATCTCACGCTTCATCACCAGCAAGATGGTCTCCCCGATCTTGGCGCACAGCCGGCGCTTTCACTACCATCTTAACCACTGCGTTAGGGCCGTGCGATGGATTTCCGTCTTGCCGTCAAGAGGAAATGTAACCCTTGAATTGGATTATGAGGCTGGCTTCCGCGTTGCATGCCGCCGGGGTCCATTTCGGTGGAACCGCGATGATTCAACCCGCCTTCCAGGTTGTCTGGGAAGACTGGAGCACCCCCACAACCGCGTCCGCGGCGCGTTCGATAGCTCCTCCCTGCCCCAACCGCGGTCTTAAGGCTTGGAATCCCCGGATCATCACTTCGCGCGCCTCGGGATGATCCAGTAAATATTCTACCCGTGCGGCCACGTTGGCGGCAGTGAAATCGTGTTGGATCAGTTCGGGCACAAGCTCTTTATTCGCCAGGATATTCACCATGCTGTAATAGGGGACCTTCACCAAGAGTTTCCCCACCAGGTAGGTCAGGGCGGACACGCGGTATACAACCACCATGGGACGTTCACGGATGGCCGCCTCCAGCGTGGCCGTGCCGCTCGCTACCACCGCGACCTCCGAGTGTTGCAGCGCGTCATAAGTGGCGTGAACAGCCGTGCGGACCGTGGCTCGGCCCACGTAGCACTCCAGCAGGGTGGTTTCCAGCCAACGCAGGTCAATAGTGGGCGCGACGGCTAGCACGAACTGAAGTTTTCGATTCAGGGTCAAGCGGGTGGCCGCGTCAAGCATCACCGGCAAATTCGCCGTCACTTCCTTCTGGCGGCTGCCCGGTAACAGGGCAATGGTCGGAAGGGAGGCGTCCAGGCCCACTTTCGCACAGAACTCCTCGCGCGTCAGGTGCGGCCGCACCATGTCCACCAGCGGATGCCCGACATACTCCACCGGCACGCCCGCCTGTTTGTAAATCTCCTCCTCAAAATCGAAGATGACGATCATCTTCGCGATGCGTTTCTTCAACTTCTTCACGCGCCCCATGCGCCACGCCCAAACCTGGGGGCTTACGAAGTAGACCACGGGTATTCGCCGCTTCTTGAGCTGCCGCGCCAGCCGCAGGTTGAAATCCGGAAAATCGATGAGGACAGCAAGCTGGGGTTGGCGGCGGTCCACTTCCTGGAGGAGCCGGCGGAAAGCACGATAGACGCGGGGAATTCCCGAGACGACTTCCGTGATGCCGACCATGGTGATCTGGTGCGAGTCCACGATGGTGTCCACGGCCGCCTGCGACATGGCTTCGCCGCCGCAGCCGAAGACTTCCAAACCCGGCACCCGCGCCCGGAGAGCCCGCGCCAGGCCCGCGCCATAAATGTCGCCGGAGCGCTCACCGGCGACGATCATGACCTGGGATACGGGACTCGGCACTCGGGACTCGGCTTTCATAATTTGAAACAGTATTATGCACGAAAAAAACCGCAAGAATGCAAATGGAATCGGCAAATTGTCGTCACAAAACCGCAATTCTCTGCAAATTTCATGTCGGTTAGACGTAAATGTCCGAATCTTAAACATAAATGTCCGACTTTTTCCGGGCATTTTGTCTTGGATTTATTTGTTTTCATACACATTCCGGCTTCGATCGTATCTTTTTTTATTTTCTTCCAGCAAATCCTCTGCCTGACGCCCGCGAAGGTGTGGGTGAGGCGCCACAATCGCCGTAGGTCCTGCGTCATTTCCGCTTCACTGTCGAGAGACATGCACCCTACCTCAGCCTCTAGCCCCTGATACCTGGCACCTGACACCTGGCCCCTTTTCTCCGGTGCGCGATTTCACCAAGACAAAGCTCTCCATCTCGTTGTCCCGCAGCATGGCGGCCAGAGCATGGGCACACGTTGACTAATTGACCATAACGACCAAGAATATCAGCATGTTGGCGGCTAGAATCCTACCGGTAGGAAAGCCGCGTGCCAAGTCTTCCGTCCATGCTCATTCCCGGCCGGCCCCAGGAGAAAGGAAAGGGCAAAAGGTCGTGGCGACTGAACACCCGCGACCCGCATGCCGTATCAATAAGAAGCATCCTGCTTAACTTCCGGGGGGAGGCGGCTACACAGCCAACTGATGACAAGCAGGCAGGGTAACTTCCTAGATGCGGGGGAGTCAGGGGTTGCACTTCTACTAGTACTACTATGTTAAGTAGTTCTTGAACTTCTCCGTGAAAAGTTTTAGTATGGGCGCATGAAGCCCATACCTTGGAACGCCAAACTTTGGAAAGAAAGCGTGACGCAATTCCTTGAGTATCTGAATCCCCTGATTGCAGGGCTCGGCCGAAGCGAGCGGCGCGTGGCCGCCACGCGCTACGTGGAAGGACTGCTGATGCCGGGGCAGCGCAAATCGATCATTCCCATGGCGGAGCGGCTGGGCGTGGACCCGCAAAGGCTGCAACAGTTCGTGACCGACAGCCCGTGGAGCGAGGAAGAGATGTGGCGGGCGATCCGACAGGAGATCATTCCACATTTGTAACCGTTGGAGGCCTGGGTGGTGGACGAGACCGGCTGGGTCAAGCAGGGCTCGCACTCGGTGGGAGTGGCACATCAATATTGTGGGGCGGTGGGCAAGCAGGCCAACTGCCAGGTGAGCGTGGAAGTCGTGGTGAGCGACGGGTGGATCGCCGCGCCGGTGGCGGGGCGGTTGTATCTGCCCGAGGGTTGGACGGGGGACCGGCAACGCTGCCAAGCCGCGGGAGTCCCGGAGGAAGTGGCGTTGGCCACCAAGCCGGAACTGGCTCTGGAAATGCTTCGCCAAGCGCGGCGCGACGGCGTCCCTCCGGCACCGGTCTTGGGGGATAGCGCCTACGGCCACAACGCGGAATTTCGCGCCGGGGTGCGCGCCCTGGACATGGAGTTTTTCCTGCAGGTCGATGGGCACACGCTCAAGGGATGGGATCACGAGGTGCGGACGGAGGTGAAGCGGGTCCGGCGGCATGTTGGCGAGGGAGAAGCTCCCGCCGCCACCTTGGCGGAGTTGACGAGCAGAATCCCGGAGCACGAGTGGAAGAAGTGCTCTTGGGTGACGGCCGGCGGGCAAACCCGGCGCAGGCGTCTGGCTTGGCGCCAGATCTTTCTGCAACACGACTTGCTCCACGCGGGAGGCGATCTGGAAAAAGTCTGGCTGGTGGTGGATTGGCCGGCGGGGGACCCTGAACCCTATCACGATTCCTTGGCCCATCTCCACCGTCCCCCCACCAAAGCCCGCTGCTTGAAACTGAGCCGTTCCCGCTGGCACATCGAACCATACTTCCAGCGCGCCAAGGATGACTTGGGGTTGGACCATTTCGAAGGCCGCTCGTGGCGAGGGTTTCATCATCATCTGGTGCTTTCTGCCGTGGCTTATCTCTTTATCCTGACCGTCTATTTACGCCGCAAAAAAAACTTTTGGTGCGACGTGGGAACGGATTCTCCACACGATCCAGCCCTGGCTGGTGAGATGGAGC
>Ga0209039_10003207_pt1 | contig 12973 bp, 11 predicted proteins | sample BogFormECP12_OM1_FD_188238 | JGI IMG/M metagenome (GOLD analysis project Ga0209039, IMG submission 188238) | Bog forest soil microbial communities from Calvert Island, British Columbia, Canada - ECP12_OM1 (SPAdes) (version 2) | ecosystem: Environmental > Aquatic > Freshwater > Wetlands > Bog ...
AATGAAGCTGGTCGCACCGCTGAAGTGGTCACCCGCCAGATGCGCGAAGGATTGCAGGGCATCCCGCCAGAACAAGCCGCCCAGATTGTGATTGCCTACGAGCCGGTCTGGGCTATTGGCACCGGGCGAGCTGCCAGCGGTGAAGGCGCCAACCAGGTGGTGGCAGATGACATTCGCAAGCCGCTGCAGGAATTGTTTGGCGAGCAGGTTGCCCAGGCTGTGCGCGTGTTGTACGGCGGCTCTGTGACCGGCGGCAATGCAGCCGAATTTTTTGGCCAGCCGGAAATCGATGGCGCCCTGGTAGGTGGAGCAAGTTTGAAACCCGACTTTATCCAGATCGTCCAGGCAGCCAGAAAGTAAATTTTTTGCTGCAGCATTGGTATGATTTTCTTCGTTCACCCCGGCTGTTTCCGGGGTGAATGATTGTTTGAATGCTTTATCCCTGAATCGGCTTGCCGGGTTAGCCTGGAACGTGTATGCTTAACCCTGGAGGAATTTTTGTGCAGCCCATTTTAGAAAACGAACATTATTCAGCCACCTGCCAATTTTGTAAAATAATTCGGTCACAGGCTAATAGTCAAATTGTATATGAGGATCAGGACACCCTGGCATTTCTGGATACCCGGCCGCTTTTCCCAGGACATACCTTATTGGTACCCCGCTGGCATATTCCCACGCTTGCGGAACTGCCCGATCAACTGATTGAGCCATTTTTCAAAAATGCCCGTTTGTTAGCGGTGGCGGTTGAAGGCGCCATGCTGGCAGATGGAACTTTTGTAGCCATTAATAACAAGGTCAGCCAGAGTGTGCCGCACCTGCATATCCATATCGTCCCCCGCCGTAAGGGAGACGGAATGAAAGGTTTTTTCTGGCCGCGCCACTCTTACCGTGATCAGCAAGAGCTGTTCCAGGTTCAGGCTTTGATTCGATCTGAAATCAGCCGGATACAGGCTGGAAAATAATTCAATCCATTGGCCTGTATTTATTCTATAATGCAATAATCGATCCTGATGAATAGCTCCTGCTCTACTCTTAGAAGACGAATAATTGTTTAGGAGGAAAAATGGCTGTTGAAGCCCAGTCAGGCATCCAGGGCGAGCGAAGGTATAATCGGCGTGTTTTATCGTGGGCCTGGTACGACTGGGCTAACCACGCTTATATCACTACCACTGCCTCGACCTTTTTTCCTCCTTATTTTATTATCATTGCTACCCCGGCCTTTCTGGTAACCGGCGCTTCGGCCAGCGATGTGGTTGCCCAGGCTTTAGCCCGCGATACCGCCTCGAATATCTTCGCCCTGACGGTTTCTTTCGCTTTGTTTGTGGCTGCCATCCTGGCGCCGCTGGTGGGTGCTTTTGCGGATATTAGCGGTTTACGCAAGCGCTTGCTGGTTATCACCACCATCGCTGCCAGCCTGGTTTCTTCTCTAATGTTTATTCTGGTCACGGGCATGTGGCAGATGGGCCTGCTTTTGTATTTCGTATCCCAGGTCGCCATGAACCTGGCGCTGGGCTTTTCAAGCAGCCTGTTACCGCATGTGGCCCAGCCGCAGGATATGAACCGGGTTTCCAGCCTGGGTTATGCCATGGGCTATATTGGGGGAGGCGTGCTGCTGGCAATCAATACCGCTCTCTTTTTATCTGCAAAACAATTGGGTCTCGATAGTAGCCTGGTGATACGCATCGCTTTTCTAACTGTGGGAATCTGGTGGTTGGTGTTTACCCTGCCGCTGCTCATCAATGTTCCAGAGCCGCCTGCCACACCTTTGGCCCATGGTAGCCGGGGCAGCGCTTTCCAGGACGCCTTTGTGCGGATTGGCAACACGCTGAAAGACGCCCGCCGTTACAGCGAGTTGTTTAAAATGTTGATTGCTTTCTGGTTTTACATGGAGGGCATCGGCGCGATTATCCTGCTGGCAACTTCCTATGGAGCCGCACTGGGTCTGGATACGGCCATACTGATTGGAACGCTCTTGTTGACCCAATTTGTGGCCTTTCCCTATGCCTTGATTTACGGCCGCATACCCGTTCAAAGCAGTAAATGGCGCAGCGCTTTTGTTTCCATGCTGATCTGGACAGGGGTAACCTTTCCGCTGATGGGCATCTATGCCAACCTCAACGGTAAAATCAGCATCCCCATCACCTTTGCCATGATCGGCGTCGATCAAGTATTAGGCGTTTTGTTTTCCTGGCTGGCAGGGCGGCATTTGTTCAGCCGCTTAACGGATCGCCTGACCACCAAGCGAGCTGTCATTCTGGGATTGGTGATTTATACGGTGATCCCAATATGGGGCTTTTTCCTGCGCAGCCAGGCCGAGTTTTTCCTGATCGGCTGGTTGGTGGGCACCGTCCAGGGCGGCACGCAGGCGCTCAGCCGTACCATCTACGCATCCTTAACGCCCAAGGCCAAATCAGGCGAATTTTTTGGTTTGTATGGCTTGAGCGAAAAATTTGCCGGCATCCTTGGCCCATTGGTTTATGGCATCGTAGGAACTGTGACGCACAATCCACGCGCCAGTCTTTTATCCATTACCTTCTTCTTCCTGTGCGGTATCTATATGTTGTGGAAGGTGAATGTTGAAAAGGGCGCTCAAGTTGCCGCGGCGGAAGAAGCGCAGATCGAAGTGCAGCGAGCAGCAGATTGAACGGGTTGTTTTTGCTGGTGGCATGTTTGATTCCCTTCTTACTGGTCCAGCGTTGGCTGCACCGGGAAATCCAGGCTGTATTTCTATTGCTTACCCGCCGGCCTACTATATCCATGGGCTTGTTCTCCTTGCTCTTTTTTCCGGGAGTTTTGCTGCACGAGGCCAGCCATTTTGTGATGGCGCGTCTGATGGGCGTGCGAACGGCAGGTTTTTCGCTGTTGCCGCAGGTTTTACCGAACGGCCAGTTGCGCCTGGGATATGTAGAAACCGCCCAGGCCGATTGGGTGCGTGATGCTCTAATCGGAATGGCGCCACTCATCACCGGCGGCATCTTAATTGCAGTTCTGGGAACTTACCAGTTGGGTCTGATCCCTCTGGCAGGCTATATCGAGCAGGGCAATTGGAATGTCCTCCGGCAGGCGCTGGCAGGTTTACCTGATCAACCCGATTTCTGGCTATGGTTTTACCTGGCATTTGCAGTCAGCAGCATGATGATGCCATCCGCCTCTGACCGGCGCGCCTGGCTGCCGGTGGCAGTCACGATCGTTATCCTGTTTGCACTGGCGGCGCTGGCAGGCGCGGGACCCTGGTTGTTAGCCAACCTGGCGCCACTCTTGAACCAGGCTTTCTATGCGATTGGGTTGGTATTTGGCGTCAGCCTGCTGCTGCATTTTCTGCTGGTGATACCGGTCAGTTTACTGCGAGTTCTATTGAACCATCTGACTGGCCTGACCGTAGGCTAGCCGGATAGATATTGGATAAAAAATATTCAAAAAAGGATCGAAAAAATGGGACACAAATCAACTCCTTCGTATTTATCACCCAAACTTGAGCTGCGAGCTTGCCCGCAAAAAGGGGGCCATGGTGTTTTTGCCAAGCAGGCGCTGGCTGCAGGTGAGTTGATCACCGTCTGGGGCGGTGAAATTGTAACCGCTGAAGAACTGGCGCTGCTCCCACTGGAACGACAAACCCACGGCATCCAGGTGGAAGAAAATATTTACATGGTATCGCTGGTTGATGATGACCCGTCGGACTTTGTGAATCATTCCTGCGATCCAAATTCGGGCATGTCTGGTCAGATTGCCCTGGTGGCGCTGCGGGATATTGCCGTGGACGAGGAAATCTGTTTTGACTATGCCATGAGCGATTCCAGTGATTATGATGAGTTTGAGTGCGCCTGCGGCTCACCAAACTGCCGCAAAAAGATCACCGGAAATGATTGGAAAAAGCCCGAGCTGCAAAAACGCTATCAAGGTTACTTTTCCCCTTACCTGCAACACCGCATCGATCGTTCATAATTCAACCTGTCAAGCACTTATGTGCGGGTCCTGGCAGTTCCAGGAAATTGAATAGCTCCAATGAGTTGAGTAGAATAATGATTGGCTCAATCAGCTATTGGAGGGAAAACCACTCATGGAATTGAAACATAGCACCCGCATTGCCTGGAGTGCCCTGGTTGTGGCGTGGTTCTTTGACTTTTTTTCTGGCAAAAAGAGCCCGGCATTTCGTTTTTTATTTTTGTTATTGTCTGTCTGGCGGCTGGCGCTTTGCTGACCGGGTGGGAGGGGTTACGTCCGGCCAAAACCAGCCTGGTTTTAGCCGTACCGGCGCTTTATTTTGCCGCCACCACTTTTTTCCGGCAGGAGCCGTTTACCCGCTTTGTTAACCTGCTGCTGGCGCTGGGCTGTCTGACCCTGATGGTACTGACCTGGCGCGGCGGCCAATGGTTGAATTACAGTTTGAGTGATTATGTCTGGGGGACTTTCAAGCTGTTCATCAGTTCGATATCCGGCGGTTTCCGGATATTATTCCGAAATTCCAGGAAAATAGAAACCGGGCAAGCCCACACGGTTGTTGAATGTGACTCTGCCTCTCAGCTCCCATTGGAGAGTCACACCGAAAAAAACAGGCCGGCTTATCCGGCCAGGAAGCAGGTCTACTCGGTTATCAGAGGACTACTGCTGGCTTTGCCTGTGGTCGCTTTACTGGCTGCGCTGCTCTCTCAGGCCGACCCGATTTTCTCAAAAGAACTGAGCACTTTTTTAGGCAGCCTGTTCTCGGAAAAACTGGGCGAGTATATTTTCCGGGCCTGTTATATTGTCATTTTTGCTTATGTACTGGTTGGCATCTACGGCCACGCCCTCAGCCAGAATAAGGATGAAAAACTGCTGGGACTGGAAAAACCCTGGCTGACGCCTTTTCTGGGCTGGACCGAGGCTGTGATCGTGTTGGCCTGCGTGGACTTGCTGTTTGCCTTCTTTGTGGCAGTTCAATTTCGCTACTTTTTTGGGGGGCAGATCAATATCACCCTCAATGGTTATACTTATGCAGATTATGCCCGGCGCGGTTTTGGAGAAATGCTGGCGGTGGCAGTGATCAGCCTGCTGCTGTTTCTGGGTTTGAGCGGGATTACCCGGCGCACACAGCTGCTGGACAAAAGAGTTTTTTCGGCGCTGGGAGTAGGGCTGGTTGCGCTGGTGGCTGTCATCCTGGTGTCTGCCTTCCAGCGTCTGCTGCTTTATGAAGCTGCCTACGGTTTTTCACGTATTCGCACCTATACTCACGTATTTATGATCTGGGTGGGTGTGCTGCTGCTGGCTTATGGCCTCTTGGAGTTGGTTAACCGGCCGCCTGCCTTTGGCCTGGCTACTGCCCTGGTGGCCATTGGTTTTGGGATTTCGCTCAACTTTGTCAATGTGGATGCCTGGATTGTGACACAAAATGTGGCTCGGGCTCGCCAGGGTGCCAGCTTTGACCAGAATTATCTGGAAGGATTATCAAGCGACGCTATACCGGCTTTGTTTGAGCAGTTCCACAGCGCAGATATGAGCGCGAGTCTCAAAGCTGGGCTGGGTGAAGTGCTGGCCTGTCGGAAAGCGATGGAACCATTGGCGGATAAAAACCCGCCGGCCTGGCAGTCTTTTAGTGTCAGTAAAGCTGAAGCCAGTGCGCTTTACCAGCATTATGCCGGCGAGCTGCAGGCTTATGCGCTGATCCCAACCAGCGTTGGCTGGGAAGTGAAGGTAAAAGACACGATTATTCCCTGCACCACCTCCAACGGGACGAATTAAATCTGCTATGTTATTACTACAGGTTGTTTTGAGGCGCATTTAAGTCAATCCTGATATGTCATTGCGAAACCGGTAAATCATTTCTCCTTGCTTATTTTCTTCTAATACAAAGTTAATTTTATTTCGATAAATTCTTGCTACTATCAAACCAGCAAGAAAATTGAAAAATCCGAGCAGTGCGCCTGTTATTTGATTCTATTGGCTCGTTTCTCGTCAAAGGAGTGGGCAATTATGAATCTGGATAAATACACACAAAAAGCGCAGGAAGCCATTCTGCAGGCTCAACAAATCGCTCAAGAGTACAGCCATCAAGCAATCGAGCCGGCGCACTTGTTGCTGGCTTTGCTGCGCCAGGAAGACGGCATTGTTCCGGCCCTGGCAACCAAAATTGCTGGCAGCCCGGCAGCCCTGCTTCAAGAAGTTCAGCAAGAGCTGGAAAACCGGCCAAAAGTTTACGGCGCCAATATGGAAGTTGGCCTGTCTCGCGCCGCCTCAGATGTTTTAAGCGCGGCCGAGCGTTACGCTAAAGGCATGCAGGATGAATATGTCTCAACAGAACATATTCTGCTGGGCCTGACTGAGAGCAGCGAAGGCAAACGTCTCAGCCAGAACGGCCTGACCAAAGATGCCATCCTCAAAGCGCTGGTCTCGGTGCGCGGCTCGCAGCGGGTCACTTCCCAAAACCCGGAAGAGACCTACCAGGCGCTGGAGAAATATGGCCGTGATCTGACCGCCATTGCTCGCCAGGGCAAGCTCGATCCTGTTATTGGCCGTGATGAAGAAATCCGGCGGGTTGTGCAGATCCTCTCGCGGCGTACCAAGAATAACCCGGCCTTGATCGGTGATCCGGGCGTTGGTAAAACGGCCATCGTAGAAGGATTGGCCGAACGCATCGTCAAAGGCGATGTGCCGGAAGGTATCAAGCATAAAAAGTTGATCCAGTTGGACATGGGCGCATTGGTCGCCGGGGCAAAATATCGCGGTGAATTCGAAGAGCGGTTGAAGGCAGTTTTGAAAGAAATCACAACTTCATCCGGTGAAATTATTCTATTTATTGATGAAATGCACACGGTGGTTGGGGCCGGCGCAGCCGAAGGCTCTATGGACGCCAGCAATATGCTCAAACCCATGCTGGCGCGCGGTGAGCTGCACATGATCGGCGCCACAACCACCGATGAATACCGCAAATACATCGAGAAAGACCCGGCTTTGGAACGACGTTTCCAGCCGGTGATGGTTGAGGAACCCTCCGTCGAGGATACCATCAGCATTTTGCGCGGCCTCAAGCAGCGCTATGAAGTACATCATGGCGTGCGAATTACAGACGCAGCCGTGATTGCAGCGGCTACCTTATCCAACCGCTACATCACCGACCGGCACTTGCCCGATAAGGCCATTGACCTGATCGACGAAGCGGCTGCCCGTTTGCGTACGGAGATTGATTCGAAACCCCAGGCGCTGGATCAGGTAGATCGCCAGATCATGCAGCTCGAGATCGAGCGCCAGGCGCTCCAAAAAGAAAAAGACAAAGCTTCCATCGAAAGGCTGGCAAAATTGGAACAGGAACTGGCCAACCTGCGGGAGCAATCCAACGAGATGAGCACCCGCTGGCAAAATGAGAAGAAAGCCATCTCCGAGTTGCGCAGCATCAAAGAGCAAATCGACCAAACCCAGCTAGAAATGGAAAGGGCCGAGCGCGCCGCCGATCTGGAAAAGGCGGCTCGTTTGCGCTACGGCACGCTGCGCGAGCTGGAGACACGCCGCGCCGCCGCCGAAAAACAACTCCAGCAAATTCAATCACAAGGCGCTCTGCTGAAAGAAAATGTGGATGCCGAAGAGATCGCCGAAATTGTGGCGCGCTGGACACGCATCCCGGTCTCGCGGTTGCTGGAAGGTGAAACACAAAAGCTGCTTCACATGGAAGAGCGCTTGCACAAACGGGTGGTCGGGCAGGAAGAAGCCCTGCAGGTCGTCTCGAACGCTGTCCGGCGCTCGCGGGCCGGTCTGCAAGATCCAAACCGGCCGATTGGCTCATTTATATTCCTGGGCCCAACCGGTGTTGGCAAGACCGAGCTGGCGCGTGCTCTGGCTGAATTTTTGTTCGATGATGAACGTGCTATGATCCGCATTGACATGAGCGAATACCAGGAAAAGCACACCGTCAGCCGTCTGATTGGCGCCCCGCCAGGCTACGTGGGCTATGAAGAAGGTGGGCAGTTGACTGAGGCTGTGCGCAGACGTCCCTACGCGGTGGTGTTATTCGATGAAATCGAGAAGGCCCACCCCGAGGTATTCAATGTGCTCTTACAACTTCTGGACGATGGGCGTCTGACCGATGGCCAGGGCCGCACGGTTGACTTTCGCAATGTGGTTGTGATTATGACCAGCAACCTGGGCAGCGAACTGTGGGCCAGCAACCGCTCGCAGGTCACCCGTGAAGAGGTGACCCACCTGCTGCAAAGCCAGTTCCGTCCGGAATTTTTGAACCGGATTGACGAGATTGTGGTGTTCCACATGCTCACCCGCCAGGATCTGAATCAAATTGTGGATATCCAGTTAAAACATGTAGCAGCTTTATTGGCCGCAAAAGGCTACCAATTGGATGTGACGCCGCAGGCTAAAGAGTACCTGGCTGAGGCCGGTTATGATCTGGATTATGGCGCCAGACCACTCAAACGGGCCATCCAGCACGAGTTGCAGGATCCCCTGGCAATGCAAATCCTGTCCGGCGACTTCCACCCCGGTGACACCATCCGGGTCGAAAAGACCTCAGAAGGTCTGATTTTTACGCCGGTTGTTGAAGGTGAAGTGGTTGAATAAGAAAATGATGGGTTGAATACAAATTGTCTCACGCAGAGGCACAGAGTTCGCGGAGAAAGGAAATGCTATTTTTCTTTTTTCCCCGGCGACTCGGCGTCTCTGCGTGAAAAACCCTATCCAATTCCATCAAACAGATCCCTCTCGGTTTTCCCCGGCACGGGCGGCGGGTAAGCCCGCATGTACATTTCGCTGGAAAAGAAAAGCCTTCGCAGGCTGTTGCCTATGCTCAGGCCATTATCGCCGCCCTGGCTGGCGTGACAGGCCGAGGCTTCATCTTTGATGCGGGAGACCGGCCGGTAATCGATTCTGGCGTTGATCGGAAAATCGACCTCGGCCAGCGAGGTGATGTCGATATCCTTGTTTTTGCCAAAATGGCTGGGGTCGCGGCCTACCAGGCGCATCAATCGCACCACAACGCGGATAAAGCCGCGCGGCATCGTGCTGAAATAGAACTTCTGTGGGACGTAGAGCGGCAGCTCATCGGCCGGAGCCTCGCCGTCGCGTAACATCTCGAAGGCCCGCACCGTGGCATTGTGGATGGCGATATGGTCGGGATGTCGGTAGCCGCCGATCGGGTCGAAGGTAATCAGCACCTGTGGGCGCAGCAGGCGGATATAATGGGCTACCTCGCCGGCCACTTTATCCACGGGCTGGGCCGCCAGCGCCAGGGGATGGCTATTGTCCGGTGAGCCCGGCATGCCCGAATCACGATAATTGAGGAAATGCACACCGGCCAGGCCCAAAATGCCGGCTGCACAGCGCAGCTCGCTTTCGCGCAGCTCGGCAACGGTGTCATAGCCTTTCATATGTTTGGCGTCCACGTCGCCCACCTCGCCACGCGTGGCGCACACCAGGTGCACCGCCACGCCGCGCCGGGCGTACAGCGCCAGCGTACCGCCGGTGCCAAAAGTTTCATCGTCCGGATGCGCCAGCACCGCTAAAAGTGTTCGTTGATCTTGTTGCATTAAAACTCCCATCCCCCAAGATGTTGAAATAAATCTAGCCAGCTCGGGAAAATAAAACTCGTGTAATTATAAAACGAGGCCGGTGAATATGGTTAATTGTTGAATGAGTTCATGGTAGGACGGGTTCGCTTTCGATATTGTTTAGTTCTAATACCGTAGCACCTGCGGGTCGACTTCTTTGGCCCAGGCGTTGATCCCACCGCGCAGATTTTTGACGTCATGAAAGCCGGCCTCCTGCAGGATACGCACGGCATAGGCCGACAGCAAACCGACGTGGCAGAATACCACGATCTCCTGGTTGGTATCGAGCTTGCCCATTTCTTGTGGAAGCAGGTGAAAGGGGATGTTTTCTGCGCCCGGAAGGCTGGAAATCTGCATTTCCACCGGGTCACGCAGATCAATCAGGCGGATGGGATCGCCCTTCCTCAGACGTTCGGCCAGATCGTGGGGGTTGATCTCAGTTTCGCTGTTAGAGTGCAGCTCGGCGTGGTCATTGGCTGGAACGCCGCAGAAATCTTCGTAATCGATCAGGTGGGTGACCGTCGGCTGAGGCCCGCAAATCACACAGTTCGGGTTTTTTCTGACATTAATAGATTGCAGCGAAGCATCCAGGGCGTCGTATAGCAGCAGCTTGCCAACCAGGGGCGTGCCGATCCCCAGGATCAGCTTGATCGTTTCGGTAGCCTGCATGCTGCCGATGGTGCCGGGTAAAACACCGAACACCCCGGCTACCGAGCAGGATGGCACCGAACCGGGTGGGGGCGGTTCCGGGAACAGGCAGCGGTAGCACGGCCCGCGGCGCGCATCAAACACGCTGACCTGGCCTTCGAAGCGGAAGATCGATCCGTATACGTATGGCCGGCCGGTCAGGACGCACAAATCATTGATCAGGTAGCGGGTGGGGAAGTTGTCGGTGCCATCCACCAGGATATCGTAGCCGCTGGCAATCCGCTCGGCATTATCGGATGAAAACACCTCGTTGAAAGTGTCCACCTGAATGTACGGGTTGAGGTCCAGCATGCGTGCCCTGGCCGACTCAACTTTCAACTTTCCTACCTGTGCGCTGCCGTGGATGATCTGGCGCTGCAAATTGGAGACGTCGACCACATCATAATCGACCAATCCGATGTGCCCGATCCCGGCCGCCGCCAGGTACAGGGCGATGGGCGAACCCAGCCCGCCGGTGCCAACCAGCAGCACTGAAGCTGCTTTCAACTTGCGCTGGCCTGCCAGGCCAACCTCCGGGATCATCAGATGGCGGGAGTAGCGTAAGATTTCATCTTGAGAGAGCGCAGGCAGCATCGCAACCTCTTTTCTTATGGATATAGAATTACATACCATACTGATCATACCAAAAAGACAGCTGATCCGGAACAGGTCATACCTAATTGCCAACCGCTTTTATCGGCTTCATGATCACTTTGGCTTTGTTCGTAAAATTCGAAAATTCGTCTCATTCGTGTTTAATTATTCAATTGGTAGTAATATGTTATTTCTTGCAATATATGGTTTTCCCCGATCAGGGAGGGTCAATGGACAAAGCACAGCAGTATCGCGAAATACTGAGATCGAGCACAGATTGGCAGCCATTTTTATTAAAAGAATCGGGCCTGCCGGGACCGCGCGGCAACCTCGAGCTGATGCAGGCCGTGGCTGACGAAGGCAATGAACAGCTCTTTTTGGATTATATTTCCTTCAGCCCGCTGGCAGCTCCTTCTAACGATCCAAAGGAATTCCTGGTGGCCTGCGGCGTGGTCGGCCTGGGCAGATTGGCGGCTGAAGGTGATTTAAGATGGATGGAAACCTTGCGCGGTATGGCTTCTGATCCGCGCTGGCGCACCCGCGAAGCGGTGGCCATGGCCCTGCAGCGCCTGGGTAAGAACAATATGACGGTTTTATTGCAAGAAATGGCCGTTTGGAGCCGTGGCAATATGCTTGAACAGCGCGCCGTGGGGGCGGCCTTATGTGAGCCGGTTTTATTGACGCAAGCGTCAGAAGTTAAACTGGTTTTAAAGATCCTGGATGAAATCACGGCCTCTTTACCACAAGAGCAAGAGCTGCGTAAGGGCGAAGAATTTCAGGTTCTCAAAAAGGGCCTGGCTTACTGCTGGAGCGTGGCGGTGGCGGCCTTGCCGGCTGAAGGGGAACCCTTGATGGAAAAGTGGCTTACCTGTGGCAGCAACGACCGGGATATCCGCTGGATCATGAAAGAGAACCTTAAGAAAAACAGATTGCAGCGCGCCGATGCAAAATGGGTGGCAGAATGCCTTTTGAAATTGGAGACATCCTGATAGAATAGGTGCGGGGGTTCGTGAGGAAGTAAAATCTAAATAAATCAGGGAGAATACCAGTTAAAGCTATGAGCCGTCCGACTACATCCATCCGCGTCCCAGTCAAAAAAAGTTATGATATGCCTTCGATCTGCTGCACCTGTGCAGCCCAGGCCGGCAAGCACACCAAGAAGATCTTCCTGTATGGAACATCCCAGGGCCGTCGCTACACGGTCAAGTTGGATGTACCGGTTTGTGATAAATATTACCGCGAGTCCAGAATTACCCTGCTGCTCGGCCTCCTGGGTGGTCTGATCATTGGCTGTGCGCTGGGATATTTTATTTTCACCACGAATTTGTTGGCGAGCTACACTCAGGCGGGCCGGATTGGCCTGATGGTGCTGGGGTTAGTGGTTGGCTCGTTTGTGGGCAACATTTTGGCCGACTGGTTGAACATGATGCGCAAGACGGAGAAAGGTCGCGATTGGTATGTGTCGCACCAGCAGCCTGTAAAATTAGGAAATAATCCAAAAGATAATAAAGCCGGTCCAAACGAAAAAAGCACGCTGGTTTTTCGTTTCAGCAACCCGGATTTTGCCGCCCAGTTCAGGGACAAGAACCGCGGGGTAATGGTTAAATAAGCGGCTATTTTCGATCGGTTAATTCAACAATACCTCATATGAGGTATAGACAATACCTTGCCTGATTGATGTAACCCTTCCAGGAATGAGCTATAGTCAACTTTGGAAGATTCCAGGTTTGTAAAAGCTGATTTATAAATTCCCATCTAGGAAGGAAGGCGAAATGGCAAAAGTACTTATGATCCACCCGGACCGGTGTACTGGCTGCCGGAACTGCGAGTTGGCCTGCTCTTTTGGTCATCAGGGCGAGTTCCGACCGCGAGCATCCCGCGTCCATGTCTACAGTTGGGAGCGTGAAAGCATCTCGGTCCCAATGATGTGCCAGCAATGCGAGAGCGCTGCCTGTGTTACGGTTTGCCCGACCGGCGCCATGCACCGGCTGAGCCCGGAGAGCCTGGTCGAATGGGATGCCACCCGCTGCATCCGCTGCCGAATGTGCACCATGGCCTGCCCGTTTGGCTGCGCGGTGTACGATTCGGCTACCAGCAGCATCCTCAAGTGCGATATGTGCGCTGGCTCTCCTGAGTGCGTAAAATTCTGCCCGAACCATGCCCTGGAGTAT
>Ga0209039_10003208_pt1 | contig 12973 bp, 8 predicted proteins | sample BogFormECP12_OM1_FD_188238 | JGI IMG/M metagenome (GOLD analysis project Ga0209039, IMG submission 188238) | Bog forest soil microbial communities from Calvert Island, British Columbia, Canada - ECP12_OM1 (SPAdes) (version 2) | ecosystem: Environmental > Aquatic > Freshwater > Wetlands > Bog ...
ATTTGGCTGCTTTTTTTGGTATCAGATTTAATGAAATGGATTTCCAGTCAAAACTTCCAAAATCAGATGATCCTTCCAAGGGTTTTGTTGGTAGTTATAAAGGGACCCGCGGGCAAATTCCACCCAATTCTTACGGAGTCTATGCACCGCCGGTTGCAAAATTATTAAGGAATTATGGCCTGACTGCATCCGACGTAAAAAACTTTTCCTGGAATGGCATTCGTAATGAGATCGCTGCTGGCCGACCGGTAATGGCCTGGGTAGTTGGAGATGTCTGGCCAGGTACCGCGATCTTCTATACTGCCTCGGACGGAAATACCGTTCAGGTCGTGCACTTCGAACATACCGTGATTGTGATTGGCTATGACCAGCAATCGGTGACTATTTTGGATGGTGATACCACTTATAGCCGCTCCATTCAAGAATTCACAAATTCCTGGTCTGTGCTTGGAAATATGGCCATCATCGTCCATTAATTCGATCGAAAAAACGGTGTTTCCGGTTATTAACATCCGAAAACACCGCCTCTAAACTCAAATCGATTGCCTTATCAGGTGCCTGATTCCCAGGAATTAAGATAAGATACTTGCTCAGGACTGAGCTTGTCAATCAATACGTTCATAGCAGCCAGCTTTAGACGGGCTATCTCATGATCAATTTCCTGCGGAACGCTGTAAACTTTTTTCTCGAGTTTTGTGGCGTTTTTGAGCAGGTATTCTACACTGAGCGCCTGGTTTGCAAATGACATATCCATCACACTGGCCGGGTGACCTTCTGCGGCAGCCAGGTTGATCAGGCGACCTTCACCCAGGATATGAATGCGGCGACCGTCTTTCATTACATATTCTTCAACAAACGGCCTTACTAACCGCTTGGCAGTCGCTAATTCTTCCAGAGCCGGGATATTAATTTCGACGTTGAAATGGCCGGAATTTGCAACGATTGCACCGTCTTTCATGACTTCAAAATGTTGCCGGTCGATTACATTAATATCGCCGGTAACCGTAACGAAAATATCACCAATTTTGGCAGCTTCTTCCATCGGCATAACCCGGTAACCATCCATTACGGCTTCCAAGGCGGGTAATGGATCGACCTCTGTAACGATGACATTTGCCCCCATCCCGCGCGCCCGTGAAGACAAACCACGTCCACACCAACCGTACCCGGCGATCACGAATGTCCTTCCGGCCAACAAAATATTGGTAGCGCGAATAATACCGTCCAATGTGGATTGACCTGTACCGTAACGATTGTCGAAGAAATGCTTTGTCATGGCATCGTTGACAGCAACAATAGGGAAAGTCAGTGCATTGTCAGCAGCCATTGCCCGCAGGCGGATCACGCCCGTGGTGGTCTCTTCGGTTCCACCGATCATGGTTGGGATTAAATCGCGGCGCTCTTTGTGCATCGTTCCAACCAGGTCTGCCCCATCATCCATTGTAATTTGCGGTTTATGGTCCAGCGCGGCATGGATGTGCTTATAGTAAGTTGCATTATCTTCGCCCTTGATCGCAAATACAGAAATCTCATCTTGAGACACTAATGAAGCCGCCACATCATCCTGGGTAGAAAGTGGGTTAGAGGCAGTCAATACCACATCGGCCCCGCCGGCCTGAAGTGTCTTCATCAAATTAGCTGTCTCAGTAGTTACGTGCAAACAGGCTGAGATCCGAACACCTGCCAGCGGGCGTTCTTTGGCAAAACGTTCCTTGATCAGCCTTAGAACGGGCATTTCTCGCTCTGCCCACTCAATCCGTCTGCGTCCGCCTTCAGCTTGTTGCAGATCTTTTACATGATAAGTTGACATCCAAAAATCCTCCTAGAAAACTGCGTTTCGTAATATTGTTAGTTATTGATCAGATGATTTTTAGTTCTCTAACAGAACATCCAAAACTCCGCCATCGTCAAAGTACTTTCGATAACGGTCAACAAATTCGGATCTGGTATAGTTGTGATTCAGCGTTCCGCTTTGTTCCAAACAATAAGTTGCAGCCAATGCGCCCATCTGGCCACAGGTCTGCCAATCAAGGCCAAGATCATAACCACGTAAAAAACCACCCCGAAATGCATCGCCCACCCCGGTCGGATCGACGATTTTTACAGGCGGGATGACCTTAATCTGGAAGATGTCACCACCGGTATAGATTGTGGACCCTTGCTCTCCAAATGTGATTACCAATAAATTGACCTTTGATAAGATATCTTCAAGCTTCAATCCTGTGTGCTTTTGCAATAATTGAAACTCGTAATCGTTCAAAAAAAGGCTGTAAGCACCTTCTACCCCCTGGCGTAATTTTTCCGGATCAATTCTGACAACTTGCTGGCCAATATCATACAAATATGGAATACTCAGTTGAGAGCATTCTTCTGCGTAGAGCTGCATGGCGAGCGGATCATTTGGCGAAATAACTACCAGATCAACATCTACCGCAGATAAGCTGCGAATGGAAAGCTCTTTTGCGTGGGCCATTGCGCCAGTATAGAAACTGGATAGCTGAATGTGGGCGAGGTCAGTGTTGGCGAAAAAGGAAGCGGTGTACTCGCCCGGAATGACTTTAATATAGTCCGTATTGATACCATTGCTATTAAGCCAGGCCCGGTAATCCTCAAAATCCTCACCGACCGTACCCATTACGATTGGATGTTCTCCAAGCAAAGCCAACGTATAGGCAATGTTTGGAGCCGTCCCCCCTTTCTGACGAACCATAGAATCAACCAAAAAAGATAAACTCAGGCTTTCGATCCGTTCCGGAAGGATATGGTCACGGAAATATCCAGGAAAGGTCATCAGGTAGTCATAAGCGATCGACCCGGTACAGACAATTGTCATAAACCAGTCCTCTATTCTTCGATCATTAGTTGGGAAATGTTTCAGCCTCCTAAAAAGACAATCCCCGACAGTAAAAGACGCTCTCTCAAAGAGCGTCATCCAAAAAGGCAACTAAAGTTTAACATGCAATCCATTGTTTGTCAAAGTATTGACACTTTCTCAGTCATCCGGTTATAAGTAAGGAACACTGTACATGGTACAGACCAGACTGAGTGCGTAAATCGATCAGAATACCTTGCATCAGCCTGGATTTCCAGGATCAGCATCAATTTGAGAAATAACAAAAATACGACATGAAAAGACGTTGGATATCCATATTCCTGATCATCGCTTTGATCAGCATGGGCTGTGATCTTACATCTATTTCACTGCCACGCCTTTCGGCGGTCACTTCCACTCCAACAGCAAGCCAGACACCAACGGTCACACCATCCTTAACTCCATCTCCTACGCCATTGCCAGCCGCCCAAAACAGCCAGGGAGAACAAGATCTCTTTGTGGGCAATTATGATCAGGCTCTCCACGATTTTCAGAGCGCCATGAGCAGTACCCAGGATGCTGAAACGCAAGCAGAAGCCATGCTGGGAATTGGTAGGGTTGATTATTTGACCGGAAATTGGCAAGGCGCCGTGCAATTACTAAACACGCTGGTCCAGCAGTATCAGGAGAGCCAGGCACGTGTGAAAGCTTATTATTTCCTCGGTCAGAGCTACACACAGCTTAATAACCCTGCTTTGGCGGCTGAGGATTACGGGCATTACCTGAGCTTGCAACCCGGTGTTTTAGATGCCTACGTTCAAGAGTTGCGCGGCGATGCTCTGCTCAGCGCCGGTGACCCGGATGGAGCTATATTAGCTTATCAAGCAGCCATTAAAGCCCCCCGGTTAAGCGATCCTGCTTCGGTTGAAATCAAAGTCGGTCAGGCTTACGCCTCTAAGAAAGATTACGACAACGCCATCCGTACTTATATGTCCATTTATCAAAACTCAAACAGTGATTACGACAAAGCGCAGATGGATTTCTTAACCGGCCAAATATATCTGGATATCAACCAAACTGAACAAGCCTATGCTCGTTTCCAGGATGCCGTTACAAATTATCCAAAATCATACGATTCCTATTCAAGTCTGGTTGAGCTCGTCAAAGCTGGCATTCAAGTCGATGATCTAAACCGCGGCCTGGTAGATTATTATGCAGGACAATACCCATTAGCCGTTGAGTCACTTAATCGCTATGTAACAAACACACCCAAACATGACGGTACACCTCATTATTATATGGCTTTAAGTTTTGAATCTATGGGGAAATATGATTCAGCCATCTTACAACTGGATGATTTGATCCAACAATATAAAGGGGACAGATTTTGGGCCACTGCTTTTGATGAAAAATCGAATATTGAATGGGCTGATCTCAATCAATATGACCAGGCCGCTCAAACCCTGCTTAGTTTTGTCAGCGAGACTCCGAATGCGCCTGAAGCGCCCGGCTTTTTGTTTGAAGCCGGTCGCATTCAGGAAATGGCCAACAAATTGACAGATGCCGCATCCACCTGGCAACGCTTGATCAACGAATATCCTAGTGCAGATCAAAGTTATCAGGCGCTCTTTTTAGCAGGTGTCACTCTATATCGTGCAGGTAATTATGACCAATGTCTCACGATTTTTGAGCGCAGCCTTGTTTTAGCCACCAATCCAGGCGATCAGGCAGCCGCCTATTTATGGATCGGAAAAACCCAGCAGGCCCAGAACAAAACCGATGCCGCTCGCGCTTCCTGGGATCAGGCAGCTCAAAGAGATCCAACCGGTTATTACAGCGAACGGGCCAAGCAGTTGCTAAATGGCACACCGCCCTTTTCGCCAGATCAAAATTACGACCTGGGTTACGATCTGTCGGCTGAACGCCCGGATGCAGAAACCTGGCTTAGAGCAAAATTCTCGATACCAGACAGTACAGATTTGGATAGCCTGGGATCTCTTGCTAACGATCCACGCATGATACGCGCCGATGCTTATTGGCAGCTTGGCTTATATCAAGAATCTGAAACGGCTCTCGCAGACCTGACCAATTCGATAAAAACAGATGCTGCCGACAATTTTCGCATCCTGCCCCATTTGCTTGACCTGAGTATGTACCGTCTGGCAATTACCGCCAGCCGGCAGATCCTTACCCTGGCAAACCTGGACGATGCTGCTTCCCTGAATGCCCCAATTTACTTTAATCACATCCGTTTCGGAACTTATTTTAGAGATCAGGTAGCAGCAGCAGCGCAAGCAGATAATTTCCACCCTTTATTTCTGTTTAGCGTCATCCGGCAAGAAAGCTTATTTGAAGGCTTTATCGAGTCCTCTGCAGGCGCTATTGGAGCCATGCAAATTATGCCGGATACGGGTAAAGAAATCGCAGGCCAGATGGGCTGGCCAAGCGGATATACCACCGATGATTTAAACCTGCCAATGATTAATATTCGACTTGGTTCGCATTATCTGGCGCGCCAGCGCGATTACTTCAAAAATGATATCTATGCCACCCTGGCAGCCTATAACGGCGGGCCAGGAAACACCCAATCTTGGCAAAAGCTTGCTCCGAATGATCCCGATTTGTTTTTGGAAGTGATACGCAGCTCTGAAACCCGCCAATATATTATGCAAATCTTTGAGTTCTTACAGATTTACGAGCAGATTTATCAGCGCAAGCAATAAGCAGATTAATTATAAAAAAGGACTTCCATTTCCTCTTGAAATTGGAAATCCTCAGGTAAACCGGGCGTAAGTCTAATAAACCAGCAGCTTCATCGGCTCTTCCAGAAAAGTCGATAAAAATTGCATGAACTGTGCTGCTTCCGCCCCATCTGTGGCGCGGTGATCCGCTGAGATGGTTGCTTTCATGCGTGTTCCAACCTGGATTTCACCGTCTACGACTACCGGAGTCTGCCGGACTGCGCCAACTGCCAGGATAGCAACTTCCGGTGGGTTAATAATCGCAGCAAAATTCTCGACATTATACATACCCATATTACTGATCGAGAAGGTCGATCCTTCAATATCCTCAGTGCGGACTTTCGATTGACGGGCCCGTCCGATCATCGCACGCATTTCGTTTGAAATCAGTCTCAGCGGCTTGGTGTCTGCATCCTTACAAACAATGGTTAACAACCCTCCCTCAACTGATACTGCTACTCCTACATTGACATGACCGTGCCGGATGATATCCTTGCCTGATAAAGATGTGTTCAAATTCGGGAATTGACGCAGGCACAAAGCAACCGCTTTAACGATAAAGTCGTTGATTGATATTTTTTGATCTTCTGGCAGGATTTTGTTGCTCTCATTCCGCAAGCGCATCAGTTCAGCCACATCATAATCATGGGTTACGTAAAAATGCGGGATTTGCTGCTTTGATTCAGTCATTCTCCTGCCGATTGTCGTTCTCAAGCGGGCTAATGGGATGGTCTGATCAGCAGGAATCTCACCCGGCACCCAGGCTGCCGGCGGTATAACAGTGCCTGGTGTGACCGCAACCGGGCTTTGTTTTGACAGAACGGGGGCTGGCTGAACGATTGTCGGCGTCATGCTAGATGTTTTTTCAACTGCCAGGATCGCTTCAACATCTTTTCGTACGATCCTTCCTTCTGGGCCACTGCCGGTCACACTACGCAAATCGATACCTTGCTCTATCGCCATTTTTTTAGCTAACGGCGATGCTCGTAAAAATGTGTGTTCGATTGCAGGAGGCACTGGCGCAGGTGTTTGAATTACCTCAGTAACAGCAGGCGCTTGCTCGGCTGATTTGGATGAACTCACTGCTTCACCAATTACTGATGGGCCAGTCTCGGGAATATCCGTTACTTTTTCGTTGGGCGCCGCAATGATCGCGATCGGTGTACCTACCGGCACAACGGTGCCTTGATCCACCAGGGTTTTATAAACGAAACCCGAAAAACCCGATTCGACTTCAACCGTCGCTTTATCTGTTTCAATCTCGGCTAAAACATCGCCTTTGTTGATAGGCTCGCCTGGGCTCTTTACCCAACGTACCAATGTACCTTCTGCCATGTCAAAACCGAGCTTCGGCATGGTTACTGTATCCGCCATTACAGCACCTCCTTTACCGCTGCAACCACGGTTTCTACCTGGGGTAAAGCCAGTTGTTCAAGATCTCGATTATAAGGTAAAGGCACATCCGCTTGGTGTACTCTTTTGATAGGAGCATCCACATAATCAAAAGCCTGCTCGTAGATCCTGGATGAGATTTCTGAACCGATACCGTAGGTGCCCCAGCCTTCTTCTACCACCACACAACGATTTGTCTTTTTAAAAGACTCGATTATCGGATCGGTATCTAAGGGTCGTAAGGTGCGCAGATCGATCACCTCTGCCTCAATTCCATCTTTTGCAAGTTCCTCGGCTGCCTTCAATGAAGTATCGACTGTCTTACTATAAGCGACTATGGTTACATCCTTACCTGGGCGTGCCACACTCGATTTGCCGATTGGCACAACGTAGTCTCCATCAGGGACTTCACCGCGCAGTTGGTAGAGGGTAGCATGTTCAATAAATAAAACGGGATCATTCGACCGGATGGCGGATTTTAACAACCCCTTTGCGTCAGCAGGATTGCTTGGGGAAACTACTTTAAGACCGGGAAAGTGTGCAAAAATCACATCGGGTGTCTGGGAATGAGTAGCAGCCAACTGGCGTCCTCCGCCACTGACCGTCCGGATGACCATGGGTATAACAAAATTGCCTGCAAACATGTAATGCAATTTTGCAGCTTCATTGACGATATGATCCATGGCGACAAAAGCAAAATTGATCGTCATCAGTTCAGCTACAGGACGTAAACCGGTCAAAGCCGCACCGATTGCAGCGCCGACGATTGCCGCTTCAGATATGGGTGTGTCGCGTACTCTCTCACCACCAAAATGGTCAAAGAAGCCGCGTGTCACAGCGTAAGACCCGCCCCATACGCCAACTTCTTCGCCCATAATAAATACATTGGGATCACGCTCCATTTCTTCCCACAGAGCTTTGGATATTGCTTCACGCATTGTTATCCGAGCCATTGCAAACTCCCAATTATCCTTCAAAGTAAACGTTCTGATAAAGTTCTTCCGGGGCAGGATCAGGGCTGGCCTCAGCAAACTGAATTGCCTCCTGGATTTCTTTTAGAGAGTGGTTGTCCTGCTCATCCAGTTCTGTCTCGCTCGCTATATCATTGTCGATTAGAAAACGCCGGTAGATTCCGACCGGATCCTCTACCTGCCACTTATGGATCTCGTCAGGATTGCGATACCTTTCTGGATCGCCCATCGAATGGCCACGAAATCGATATGTAACCGCTTCTAAGAACTGGGGACCGCTGCCTGCGCGGATTTCTTCCAATAACCTCAGTCCAGTTTTACGAACATCCATGACGTTCATGCCATCCACGCGTTCACTTTTCATACCATAACCGGCGGCCTTTTGTTGAATCTCAGGTACAGCCGAGGCTCGATCAACCGCTGTTCCCATACCATATTGATTGTTTTCACAAACCCATAGAACCGGTAGATTCCAAACCTTGGACAGATTAAGCGCTTCGTGGAAGAAACCAATGTTTGTAGCTCCATCGCCGAACATACAAATGGTTACAGCATTGTGTTTTTGATATTGGTCCCCAAGCGCCAACCCTGCCGCAATGGGTAAGTGTGCGCCAACAATAGCATGGCCACCCCAAAAATTCTTGCTCACATCCGCCAAATGCATCGAACCACCACGCCCTCTGGACACGCCGGTTGCCTTGCCTAACAATTCAGCAAAGATGAACTTTGTCGGTATACCGCAGTTGATCGCTACGCCATGATCCCGATAGGCAGTTATTACACGGTCTTCTGGCTTACGCGCCGAAACCAGGCCAGTGCTGACGGCTTCTTCTCCGATATATAAATGCAAAAAACCGCCAATTTTACCCGCCTGGTAAAGTTCTGCTGCATTTTCTTCCATATGCCGTATAACGACCATTTGGAAATACAGATTTAAGTATTCTTGCTTCTCCATAGAAGCAAATCCTCCCTTTTTAGAGACATCACTAACAAGTTCTGAAATCATAAATTAATTGTTAATATTTATTATAATATTATTCCATATTGTAACAGAAAAGGATGAGAGTATTCTAAAGTTCCTGTGTAACGTAAATGGATTCATATTTTCACAAACTATACGAAGCCGTTGCCAAAAGATAGGCCGGTAGTAAAAAAATTTTGTGCAGATCAAATAATAAAAGGGTCTGTATGGCAAAATTTTGCCATACAGACCATATCATTAATAATTCTGTTTAGAGATTGGTTTAGAGATCGACCTTCATCCCTTTGCCATGTTTCAAGGCTGCATGTGCAGCAGCCAGGCGGGCAACCGGCACACGGAACGGCGAGCAGCTTACGTAATTATTGCCAAGCAAGTGGCAGAACTCGATCGAGTTCGGATCGCCGCCATGCTCACCGCAAATGCCAACTTCCAGGCCAGGCCGGGTCTGGCGGCCTTCTTCTACTGCCATTTGCATCAATCGGCCAACGCCTTCACGATCGAGGGTTTGGAACGGGTTCTTCTCCAAAATACCTTCTGCTACATATTTAGGTAAGAAGGTACGTTCTGCGTCATCACGGCTGTAACCGAAAGTCATTTGCGTCAGGTCATTGGTGCCGAATGAGAAGAACTCGGCCAATTCGGCGATTTCGCCAGCCGTTACTGCGGCGCGCGGGATTTCGATCATTGTTCCAAACTTGTAAGAGAAATTCAAACCTTTTTCTTCCATCACCTGTTTGGCAATCCGCACTAACCTGGGTTGGATCCATTTCAGTTCATTCACCGTACCGGTCAAGGGGATCATCACCTCGGGTTTGACTACGATACCCCGTTTTGTACAGTCACTGGCAGCTTCGAAGATGGCTCGTACCTGCATCTCAACGATCTCAGGCATATAAATGCTCAGGCGAACACCACGTAAACCCATCATCGGGTTACTCTCGTGCATGGCGCGAATACTGGCTAAAAGTTTTTCTTTTTCAGCCAGGCCTTTGGTCTCGCCCTTCACTCGCATTTCGATAACCTCTTCGAACAGTTTTTCTTCGTCGGGCATAAATTCGTGCAAAGGGGGGTCAATTAAACGGATAATAACCGGATAGCCGTTCATTGCTTCAAACAAGCCATCAAAATCAGAGCGCTGATAAGGCAGCAGCTCATCCAATGCCTCTTGACGTTCTTCGTGTGTTTCGGCCAGAATCATGCGCTGAACGATAGGCAACCGGGTTTGCTCGAAGAACATGTGCTCGGTCCGGCATAGACCGATACCTTTGGCGCCGTAAGCACGCGCCCGGCGGGCATCTTTCGGATAATCTGCGTTGGCCCAAACCTGTAAGCGGGAAATCTCATCCGCCCAGTTAAGCAGGGTTAAGAGGTCAGTTTGTTCTTCCAGTGAAACGGCCGTTAATTCCAGTTTTCCGGTGAAAACCTCTCCGCTGCCACCATTCACAGAAATCCATTCACCCTCTTTTACGGTCTGGCCCTTGCAAACCATCAGGCGGTTTTCAAGGTCAATCCGGATGTCCGATGCACCGACCACACACGGTACACCAAACTGGCGGGCAACCACCGCTGCATGCGAGGTTGCGCCACCCTCACTGGTCAAAATACCCTTGGCAGCCAACATTCCATGCACATCATCGGGCTTGGTAAACGGACGCACCATAATCACATCCTGTTTTTCTTCCTTACCCATCTTCTCAGCAGTGTTGGCGTCAAAATAGACCTGACCAACTGCCGCACCCGGGGATGCATTCACACCTTTTGCAAAGAAGCGTCCCTGGCTGCGGGCAGCTTCGATCGTCTTGTCATTGAACTGCGGGTGAAGTAAGTTATCTACTTGCTCGGGGGTTACACGAGCCACTGCCTCTTCGCGAGTGATTAGATTTTCATTTGCCATATCGACGGCAATCTTGACCTCGGCGGCGGCAGTCCGTTTACCATTGCGGGTCTGGAGCATCCACAACTTGCCGCGCTCGATTGTGAACTCGACATCCTGCATATCTTTATAATGCAGTTCAAGTTTATTGGTGATATCCATGAACTGGTTGTAGGCTTCTGGAAGTGTCTTAGAGAGGTTTTCGATCTTTTCAGTATTACGAATACCTGCTACGACGTCCTCACCCTGGGCATTCAGCAAGTACTCGCCAAACATCTTGCTTTCCCCGGTGGATGGGTTGCGGGTAAATGCAACACCGGTACCGGAATCCCAGCCCATATTGCCAAAAACCATCGTCACAATACTGACCGCCGTCCCCAAATCATCCGAAATCCCAGCTTTGCGGCGATAGTCAATAGCTCTTTTACCATTCCAGGATTTAAAGACGGCTTCAGTAGCCAGCCGCATTTGCTCCAATGGATCCTGAGGAAAATCAAACCCCTTAACCTTTCGGACAGTCTCTTTGAATTTTACAATCAGCACTTTCAAGGCTTCCGCTGACATATCAGTATCCGATTTAAGCCCTTTTTCCGCTTTATAGGAATCCATCACAGATTCAAAAGATTCGTCCGGCATACCCAACACCACTGAGCCGAACATCTGGATCAGCCGTCGGTATGAGTCATTGACAAAGCGCTCATTATTGGTCAGCTTAATCATTCCCTGGGCTGTCTCATCATTCAAGCCGATGTTCAAGACAGTATCCATCATGCCGGGCATAGAGAATTTTGCACCGGAACGGCAGGAAACCAGCAATGGATTTGAAGCATCACCGAATTTCTTACCAGCCTGTTTCTCCACTACCTTGAGAGCATCCATCATTTGATCCCACATGCCCTCAGGGAATTTTTCGCCCCCAGCCAAATAAGCATTGCAGGCTTCGGTTGTAACCGTGAATCCGGGTGGAACCGGAACGCCGATACGTGTCATTTCGGCCAGATTAGCCCCTTTGCCACCTAACAATCCCCGGACATTATCCCAGGAACCGCCGACGTAAGCCTCAGCTTCGTCAATTTGGTTAAATAAATAAACCCATTTCTTGACCACTTTACTTTCCTCCTGAGCAAAAATTATAATTGCCCGTATTTTCCGGACAAATAATTAAATTCGCACCAAATAAGAAATTTTACCACAAAGGCTAAAAATCGATACCAAAAAGCACAATTTACTTTGTTACTCAAATAATTTCTTTTGTAAACAGTTTGCAAGGAAAATTTACGTCTATTTTTAATTAAATAAGCTAGAATAAACATACAATGGAGGCAGCCAAAATGAAGGTATTAGTAATTGACGATGATCCTGCTATGACTGATTTGCTTAAGATACTGCTTTTGGCAGTTTCTTCAAATGTCTATACTGCTAATACTGGTATTGAAGGGATCGCATTAGCAAGATCAACAGATATCGATATTATCATTTTGGACTTAATGATGCCCGAAATGGACGGTTGGCAGGTATGCAAATCTGTCCGTGATTTTAGCTCAGTACCAATTTTGATCTTATCAGCGCTGGACAGCCCAGGTATGGTTGCAGCCGCCTTGGATGCCGGCGCAGATGATTATCTTATTAAACCTGTTACCAGTAGTGTGCTGATTGCTCATTTAACAAAATTAATCAGAAGAAATCATCGGTCAGACCAGAACATGATGAGTTCTTTAAGTAATGGGGGAAAGCCAATCGTTGCTAATCTGTAGTAAAATCAAAAAAGTGTGAAAGCTGCTCAAAGAAAGGATTAGCAGATGATCCAATCCTCCGCCTCGCAAAAGTGGGGATCGGGGAATGTTTTCTGGTTTATTCTACTGCCTTTGATAGCCGGCATTTTGCTTTCTTTACTTATTCCCCGACCTATTGTCGGCGTCATTTATCTCAATGATGCCATCCAAAGTAATACAGCACAAGATATGATCCAGGAGATCATATACGCTCGCCAGAATCCTCAAATAAAGGCGGTCGTTCTGGTTTTAAACAGCCCTGGCGGTACGGTCACAGATACTGAATCTGTCTACATGGAGTTAAGCCGACTGCGTGAAACTAAACCGGTAGTTTCCGTTGTTGAAGATATGGCTGCCAGTGGAGCCTATTATATTGCCGTAGGCACCGACTACATCTTCGCTAAACCCAGCTCGGAGGTAGGCGATGTGG
>Ga0209039_10003209_pt1 | contig 12971 bp, 11 predicted proteins | sample BogFormECP12_OM1_FD_188238 | JGI IMG/M metagenome (GOLD analysis project Ga0209039, IMG submission 188238) | Bog forest soil microbial communities from Calvert Island, British Columbia, Canada - ECP12_OM1 (SPAdes) (version 2) | ecosystem: Environmental > Aquatic > Freshwater > Wetlands > Bog ...
TTACGAGCAACGGACCTGCTGGGGCAGGTTGAAACAGGAATGACAACTTTGCAATAGCGTTCGGCTAAGTCCTTTGTTTGCGTTGTTGTCATTGGGAGCAACGGACGTGCTGGGGCAGGTTGAAACAGGAATGACAACTTTGCAATAGCGTTCGGCTAAGTCCTTTGTTTGCGTTGTTGTCATTGGGAGCGACCGGTTGTCGGGCGCGAGGAATCTGCTTTTCGCTCCGGCTGGCAAAGAGCCAATACCTCGCCGCGTCGGCGGCAACAGCTCTCGCCCGTCATGTATCCTGAAGACTCCCGCATGTTTGAGAATCGTTCATCGGCCTCTGACCGCCGCCGGTCAGTGGCGCTTATCGTCTTACTGTTCGCTCTGTTGCTGGGAACGGCGACGGGCCAAAGCGCGTCGCAATCAACCGAGCCCCCCAAGCAAGTCCCGGGCGTTGGCGCAACCATACAAGACCAGCCGCCGCAAGCGCAGCCTGCGCCAGCGCCAGAATCACAAAAACCCATTACAAAGGCCCAGGCGAAAGAACTCTTTCGCTCGGTTGACGAGATCTTGCAATTCGTCAGCCAGGACACCGGCCTTCCCATCAAGCACAAGGTGAAGCGCAAGCTCATTACACGGGAAAAGGTTGAACGCTACGTCGAAAAGCGGATGAAAGACGACAAGGACACGCAGCGGCTCGAGCGTTCGCAACTCGTCCTGAAGAAATTCGGCATGATTCCTCCGGACTACGATTTGCACACGGAATTCCTCAAGCTCCTCCGCGAACAGGTGGCCGCCTTTTACGATTCCAAAACCAAGACCGTGAATCTGCTGGACTGGGTGCAGCCGGAGTTGCAGAAGACCGTACTGGCCCACGAGTTGACGCACGCCTTGCAGGACCAGGCGGTTGATCTGGAAAAGTGGGGCCTCGCCGGCGCGAAAGACGATCTTCCGCTCCCTGATCAGCAGGAGCAGGTGGTGGAAGAAGCCCAGGCCGCTCGCCAGAATGTCACCGAAGGACAGGCGATGGTCGCCATGCTCGACTACACGCTGGCTCTCGCAGGCCAGAGCGTTCTTTCCGCTCCCGACGCGGTGAATGCGATGCGGGCCGCGATGACGGAAGGACCAGACTCACCAGTACTGGCCGCATCTCCGGTGTTTCTGCAGGAGTCGCTCATGATGCCCTACACCTTTGGATTGGATTTTGTGCGCGAAGTCCTGAGCAAGAAGGGAAAGAGCGCAGCCTTTGCCGGCATGCTCGAGCGCCCGCCAATTGACACCCGTCAAGTGATGGAACCCGGCACCTACCTGGAGGGGCAAGATGTGGCGCCGCCGACGATCCCAGATCTCGACAAGCTGATCGCTCCCGACTACCAGCGCTATGACTTTGGCGGGATGGGTGAATTCGACATTTACCTGTTGGCCAAGCAGTATGCCGGCGACACCGATGCCAAGCAGTACTACACGCATTGGCGCGGCGGCTATTACCTGGCGGCCCACGCCAAATCGGCGCCGAAAGACCAGATCGCCTTGCTCTACCTCTCGCGCTGGGCCTCGCCCGACGCCGCAAAGGCCTTCGCGAAGCTTTACAGCGGGTATGTGCCCAAGCGATACAAGGTGCCGCCCGGTGCGGCGCCAGTCTCTTCCGTCGGTGGGGTTGAAGCGGGCGACATGGTGTTCCAATGGGACCTCGGACCAGAAGGGAAGGTAGTCATTCAAACCCACGCCAGTGATGTTTTGATCCTGGAAGGGTTCGACAACGCAACCATGGACCGCGCTCGCGCAGCGCTGCTGCCGGGCTCGGTCCGGCCATGATGATCACCCTGACGGCCCCTGTGTTCCACGTCACAAATCGCTGTGACATAAGTATTACAATGCGTTTCCCGCAGCCTTGTTAGTCTGGCAATGGCTCTGCTGCGCTGGCGCGCGGCGGGCGATCGACAAACTCACGAGGTCACATGGTCCGGCAAGACAAAAAAATCAATTGGGTCACTTCCTCCTTCATGGTGGCGTTCCACATCGGCGCAGTCGCGGCGCTATTCATGTTCAGTTGGCCCGCGCTCTTCACTGCACTGTTTCTTTACTGGGTAGCCGGCAGTCTCGGCATCGGCTTGGGCTATCATCGCCTGTTGACGCACCGCGGCTTTAAATGTCCGAAGTGGCTGGAATACTTCCTGACCCTCTGCGCCACGCTGGCGCTGGAGGGCGGACCGATCTTTTGGGTAGCCACGCATCGCCTGCATCACCAGCTCACCGACAAGCCCGGCGACCCGCATAGCCCGCGCGACGGCGGCTTCTGGGCGCACATGGGATGGATCATGAGCGGCGAAGCCATGCACAACAAGATCCAGGGCCTGCTGCCCTACGTGCCCGATCTCCGCAAGGACAAGTTCCACGTCTGGCTCAGCGAATGGCACTGGATTCCGATGGTTGTCGTCGGTCTCGTGCTCTTGGCCCTCGGCGGCTGGAAGGTGATGTTCTGGGGCATCTTCCTGCGGACAGTGATCCTGTTGCACTCCACCTGGTTCGTGAATTCGGCCACCCACATGTGGGGATCGAAGCGCTTCGCCACCGATGACGATTCGCGCAACCTGTGGTGGGTCGCCCTGCTGGCCTTCGGCGAAGGCTGGCACAACAATCACCACGCGCATCCCCAGTCGGCGCGTCACGGGCTGGCCTGGTACGAAGTGGACTTCAATTGGTACGCGATCAAGGCGTTTGAGGCCGTTGGACTGATTTGGGACGTGAAGCTGCCCAAGTTGCGCGAAGCCCGCATCCAGCCAGTCGTCGAACCGTCCGCCAAACCCGTCGAGCAGCTGGTCGGCGCCTACAGCGGCGACTAAACGGCAGAAACGTATTCCCTCGGAGCGGCGCTACATGCGCCGCTTTCGTTTTGGCGGGTGAGAGTTGGCCATTTCGGCTGGTCTCGAAAAGGGTCCTTTGTGAGACTGCCTACGGATGAATGGCGCCCCCTGCGGCATACGTCACTGACAAGTTCAAGCCCATTGGGCATTCTTCGCGGCAACTATTTCCGCCATTTGATACAAAGTCGTGATACCGTGCAGAAGCAAAGAAGCCCCATGCGGTAAGGGACTACCAGAGAATTGCCAGGAGAAAGTCATGAACCAAGAAGGAAAAGGGATTGGAGAACAGGCAACCACTACACCCGACAGCGCGAGAGGCATCGGGGAACAGGCGACCACTACGCCCGACAGGACGAAAGGTATCGGGGAGCAGGCAACCACTACACCCGACAGCACGAGAGGTATCGGGGAGCAGTAACCAACTGGAACGCACACCAGACGTGATCTCATAAATCCGATTTGAAAGGGCACGGCTTCAGCCGTGCCGCTCCGGGCATCGTAAACACAGGGGCTTTAGCCACGGAGGGAATTCGATCTTCGTCGGACTGGCATTTATGAGGCAGCTTCCAGCCTGGATTGCGTCTGTGGCTCTGTGCTGAGGGCGTCAACAGCGCCGCACCTCGAAGCCCGCATCAAGACCGTAGAAGAAACGCTTGCCAAACCGGAAGATGCGTTGGTCGGCGCCTACAGCGGCGACTGCACTGCAGGAACGTGTTCGCTCGGAGCGGCGCCACCAGCGCCGCTTTTGTTTTGGCGTCAGCGAGCTACCCTTTGAGGTTGTCTCGAAAAGGGTCCTTTGCGCAACAAGAAAAACGCTCGACTTGATGCCGAGCGTTTCCCACAAAGGTTAGGGGGTATGAAAAAAACGGCTTTTCAGGCTCTATTCAGCCATGGTTACAGGGAGCTAGTTATAGTTATAACCTTTGGTTGCGTCTTGTAATGCGGTCTGGCCACGCTTCACGCGATCAGTGGAAAGATCAAATCCTTTAGCTTTCCCTTCTTTCTGTGCCGCTACTATGGCCTCTTGTGCGACTTCCCAGTCCTGTCTTATGGCAACCAATATACTTATGCCCTGCTTCTCCGCGGGGTCCCTGCCTGACATTGTTTTGAATTCGCCGATTCTATATTCGCCGGACTCATACACATTCCTTTTGTTTTTGCCTATCTCGGCCTCAACTTTCCATACCTTATCGGGGTTGGCTCCAATACCACTGACGGCACCGGCGCTTGTATTCATGGACTGGAGGGTTGCGATGGTGCCGCCTGCAAGAGACTTTCCAACTTTCTTGCCAGCACCGGCGGGCTTGTCGCCCCCCTCGAAAAACGCCGTGTAATTTGCCGACTGCACAGCCATAGGCACCCCACCAGGCACCCTGGGCGTGACAGTCCAGGAAGCCTTCATGCCGTTTTCGGTGAAGGTTACATCCGTCCCTAATTTCGGGTCGAAGACAACAACGCTCGCATCGTTCAGGCTTTTAACGATAGGTTGATTCGGAGGCGGGGTTGTGGAAACGGGATTTGGCGGTGTTTCATTCTTGGCGACGGCGGAGGGCTCGGTATTAGTATTCGCGGCCGCGGCTGGGTTTTTCTGACCGAGGTACGCTGCCCATACTTGATTTATAACAGGTTTGAAATCTCTGCCGTCGGGAGCAATGCCGCCGGGAGGGCTTATATATACGGTAATCTTCTTACTTTTATCGACCGAAACCATTGCCGTCCCATCAGGGCCAGTTAAACTAACCATGTGACCGGAACGACCGCCTTGATACTCGGTGACTGTATAATCTTTGCCGTCTACCTTGACTGAGGTCTGCTGCTGGGCTTGGGCGGCAGCGACTACGGCGACCGTCGCGACGATGGTTGAAAACAGCTTTTTCATCATTTCCTCCAGGGTACATCAGCATAGCATTTTCCAACTCCGATGATTCACGGGTGCGGTACCGGATGCGCGACTGTGTTTCGAAACCGGCAAGTTTTGAGACGCTTTGCGGAGGCCCTAAAATCAAGGGTTCCCGCGTCTCAAAAGTCTGTCTCAAGAGTGCGCGTTGAAAAGTGGCTCCCGAGTGCCAGAAACGGGTGATGAGATATCAGCACTCATTCTCGAACGCACACAAGCCCTTATTGCCGCGGCTGGACTAAGCTGAGGGCGTCAAGAGCGCCGCCCTTTGCTATTTACCGCGCCAATAGCCAAATCCTAATTTATGCACGAGTTGCCAGAGCGCGCGGCTTCGCTTACCTTAGATCGATGATGCAGCTAACGCCCGACGAGATCACCCGCCTGTCGCCCGATGAAAGGCTCGCGCTGATTGCGCAGCTTTGGGACAGCCTGGACGACGACCAGATACCGTTGACTACGGCGCAGCAAGCCGAGCTGGAGAGCCGCCTGGCGACGCTCGATCACGACCGCGCACAAAGCGTTACGTGGGAAACCCTGAAGGCCGAACTCGAACAACGTTGTCCTGAACACGCGCCACTATCCACTTTCCACTAACCACTACCCACTCCTCCAGCCCGCAACTAGCCACTAGGCACTAGCCACTGGCCACTGCACACAGTGCTATCCTTCCTCTGAAAGCCGATGCGCATCACCAGTCGCAAGAAAACCATCGCATTTGCCATCACGCTCGGCGTGCTTGTTGCCGCGGTGGCGCTGGTGCTCAACGTCAGTTGGATCGTGCTCAACTGGCGTGAGGTCGTTCCTCTCATCCTGGGCGTCATCTTCTTCGGATTCATCATCGCCGGCGTCATCCTCAACACCATCTTCCTGGTGCGCGAGGTGCGCCGTAACGAGCAGCAGGACAGCTTCCTGAACGCCGTCACGCATGAGCTGAAAACGCCGATCACCTCCATTCGGCTGTACCTGGAGACGCTGCAACAGCGCGAGGTGGACGAGGCACAGCGTCGCGAGTTTTACCAGGTCATGCTGGAGGACACGCAGCGACTGATGGAGACCGTCGACCAGGTACTGCGCGCCGCGCGCGTCGTGCAGAAAAACGCCGTGCTGAACAAGACCGAAATCGAGGTCGGCCCACTGGTGCAGGACGCGGTGGGGTTGGCCCGCTCGCGTCATCATTTGCCGCCCGAGGCGATGGCTTGGGAACTCGACGGCAAGTCCTCAGAAAGCCTCAGCGTGGCTGGGGACCGCGATGAGCTGTCGACCGCCCTGTCCAACGTGCTCGACAACGCGGTCAAGTATTCGCAGAAGGACCCGCGCATCCGCGTGGAGGTGGTGACTCCGGACCTGCAGCGGGTGCTCATCAAGGTGGAGGACAAGGGAGTCGGGATTCCGCGCGGCGACCTGAAACGCGTTTTCAAGCGCTTCTATCGAGTGCTCACGCCGGGCTCGACCCAGGTGAAGGGAAGCGGCCTTGGGTTGTTCATCGTGCAGGCTATCGCACGCCGTCACGGCGGGAACGCTTATGCGGAAAGTGAAGGCGCAGGCAAGGGAACGGCCGTGACCATCGAGCTACCGAGGTACCGGCAATGACGGGTCGGATCCTGATCGTGGAGGACGAAGAACATCTGGCGCGAGGGCTCAAGTTCAATCTGGAAGCTGAGGGCTACAAGACCCAGGTCGCGGGTGACGGCGAGACCGCGCTCGACTTGTTGCTGAAGCAGCATGCCGACTTCGATCTGCTGGTGCTCGACGTGATGCTTCCCGGCAAAGATGGGTTTACCGTAGCCTCCGAGTTGCGCAAGGCCAATCACTACATTCCTCTGCTGATGCTCACTGCGCGCGGTCGTTCGGAGGATGTTCTCAACGGCTTTGCCGCGGGTGCTGACGATTACCTGCCCAAGCCGTTTGACCTGAACATTCTGCTGGCGCGCATTCAAAGCCTGCTCCGCCGCCGCGAATGGAGCCGTGCGCTGGTGACCGATCCGCCCAACCAGTCGCGCATGGCCGAGCCCAAGGCTGCGGACTCGCTGCGCGAGTTTGACGTGTATTCCTTTGCCGGCAAGCAGGTGGACTTCGGCACGCTTGAGTTACGTGCCCACGGCAAGATCTTTCGGCTGACGCTGATGGAAGCCGAACTTTTGCGCCACCTCATCCGCAACAGCGGGAAGATTGTCTCCCGAAAATCCATTCTGGAAGAAGTGTGGGGTCTGCGAGAGGATACGGATACGCGAGCGATCGACAATTTTATCGTTCGCTTGCGCAAGTACATCGAGAAAGATCCATCCCATCCTCAGCACCTGCTAACCGTTCGCGGCGTGGGGTATCGCTTTCTGCCGGCGCTGGCTGAGTAGAGAGGTTGAACTCCTTGCGTCAGCAGGTTGGTTGAGATCACTTGCCGAATTCTAGGACCGTAATATCGGCGAACCGCCGCACCTCGGGCGGAGGATACGACGGCTGCAATTTCGCCGCGAGGGCCGGGGAGCGTTCTTCCAGGTCGCGCTCCTCTCTCGATCCGTAAAGCACCACCCACACGCGACGAAACTGATGTGGGTTCGAGCTGAGCGCCTGCAACAAGTCCCGCTCGTCTTCGCCGCCGGCGTAGTATTGCGGCGCGAAAACGTGCAGCGCAGGCTGGCTCGTGGCCCTGCCGCTGTAGTAGTCGAGCATGATGCGCGTATAGAAGGGAAAGAAGACGACGGCATCTCCCGGCAACGCGGATGCAAGGATCGCGCTGCTGGCGCTGCGCCAGTCTTCGCGCGGCTTATGGTAGTCCTTCACGATTGTGGGTATGGACATCGCGCACAACGCGACTACCAGCACAACTCCCACATGCATTTTTCTTAGCGCAGCCATTCCCATCGCGGCCAGCAACATCGTGGCCGGCAGCGAGAAGATCAGGTAGCGCTGCATGAAGATGGGATGACGTAGCGAGACTGCGGCCGTGATTGCAGCGGGCAGGACTGCCCACGACACAATCAGCATCCCACGCCAGAAGCTCTCAGAGTCACGCCCGCGAGTGCGTGCAATCGCAACCAAACCGGCGATCCACAAAATCAAAGCTAGAAACACCTTCACTCCGCTCCCGCCATAAAACATGCCGAGGTGCCATAGTTCTCTCGGGCTTGCTTGCGGCATCCAGATGAAATGCAGGTTCTCAGGCGCGGCACGAAATATGTAAGTCAATCCAGGAATAGCCGTGACCAGGATCACAAGCCCGCCGACGATAGTTGGTTTCCAGGGCGGTTTTTTGCGGAAGAATAGCGAGCAAGCTTGCGCCACCGGCACCAGGGCCGAGAAGTAATGACTGTAAAAAGCGAGAATACAGAGGATCGTCCACAGCACCCAGTCCCTGCGCCGGTCGCCTTCCACCGCCCGCACGAAGAAGTACGAGGACAGGAGCACGAACAGGATGGTCAATGTGTAACTGCGGGCTTCTTGCGAGTAATACACGTGCGCCGGACTGAAGGCGAGGAGGGCAGCCGCCGCTAGCGCAGGTCCAACACTGACGAATCTCCGAGCCATCACATACATCAACGGAATGGAAGCGACACCAAACAGAGCGGACGGCAACCGGAGGCATGTCTCGCTGCGGCCCAGGAGAATCCAGCCGCGCATCACGAGAAAATAGATCGTCTGCGGGTTAGCTTCGCCGTGCCACCACACCCAAATGAAGTGGCTCCACGATGCGCGGGCCAGCGCGACGGTGGCGCCCTCATCCAGCCACAGGCTCTTCGTACCGAGATGCGACAGCCGAAGCCAGGCGCCCGCCGCCGTCAAAAGAGCCAACGCCAGAATTGTGCGGGTAACGATCTTTTTTTCAGCCGGCAATGTGTGCCGCATCGATCCGGCGTGCGCGAGCGGAAGCTCGCTGGCGGTGGACATCTTACCGGGCCCGGGCCAGCACCAGCGTTACATCGTCGGGTTGTTCGTTCCCACCGATCCAATCCGCTACGGCTCCCGTTACGACGTCGCTGATGCGCGAGAGCGGCTGATCGCGATGGAGTTGAATCAACTCGACCAAGCGGCCTTCGCCGAATTCGCCAAACTCATTTTCGGGCTCCGTCACACCGTCACTGAACGCCACGAAAATGTCGCCTGGCCGCATCGGAATGCGCGACTCCTCGTAGCTCATGCCATCAAACAGACCGACTACGGTTCCGGATGTATCCAATTGCGTCACGCTGCCATCCCCCGTAATCACGTAGGGGGGGAGATGGCCCGCGTTCGAGTAGGTCAGCGTCCGCGCTGCTGCGTCATAGCTGCCCAGGAACATGGTCGCGTACTTCTCCGGTGGCGTACTGCGATAGAGCTGGTAATTGAGCGTGGCCATCAACATTCCCGGAGAAAGACGACTGTCATGATTGCTGTTCCCGCGATAGTACAACTGCACATCTGCCGTAGTCTCGCTGCCTCCGGTCGCGACCGCAGCAAGTGCCAGTTTTGGTTCCAGCGAATAAGCCCGCACGAAGGCGTGTACCGTCGCCATCAGAAGTGCCGCCGAAATTCCTTTGCCACTGATATCGCCTACAGCCAGCACCATACGGTCGTCGTGCAACGGGATGAAGTCGTAATAGTCGCCGCTAACGGTGCGTGCCGGCCGGCACACTCCGTGTACTTCCAGTGTCGAAAGCTCTGAGATTTGCCGCGGGAACAGCAACTCCTGCACTTCGTGCGCAATTGCTAATTCGCCTTCGAGACGCTGCTTCTCCTTTTGTTCCGCAATCAGGTTGGACAAAGACGCTGTCATGGAGTTGAACGACTCCTCCAGGGAAGCCATCTGGTCGCGAGTTTGGATTTGAATGCGATGGGAGAGATCGCCGCGATTCACATGCTGAGTCGCCGCATAAAGTTCGGCCACTGACTTCGTCACGCTGCGGGTAAGCCGTACGCCGATCAACAGCGCAATCAATTCGATGAATCCGAAGAAGATTGCGATGCCCAGCAGGACTTGGATGAAGATTCCGGCCTTGGTGCCCAGAGTGCCGAACAAAACGTTGTAGAGCGTCGACGGACGCGTACCGACCACGATAGCGCCCGTCAACTCCTTTCCCGTCTTCCAGTCGATGGAGTTAAACAGCGTCCACCACTGGAATTCGGGATCGAAGTTGGTCGCGGCCGGCAGCACCCGGCCTGCTCCCACATTTTGTGGTGCGTTCGTCAAGTCCTTTCCTGCCAACGTCACTCTTGACTTTGCTCCACCTAAGTCGATCGTGACGCTCTCCTTTGGTTGTGTCGGCGCTTTTGGCCGGGAGGAAGTCGCCGGCGTCCTGTCGGCATTGCCCTCGGTGTCGGGCGGATAAAGACTGACCGATCCCACCCGCGCCGCCCGCTGCAGCAATTCGGAAGTCATCGGTACGTTGGAGATGACCGTCATATGCCGTGCTCCGGCGTCAACGTGCTTCACAGTCCGCAAGTGCAGCCGTCCTTCGTCCATCACGAAGCTGCTCAAGTCGTTCTTGACGGTCTCAGGCAGCGTGCCGCGAACTTCTGCCGTCCTTCCGTCCGGCTCGATCACGAACCCCCTGTCACCCTCCAACACGGTTACGGTTCGCTTGTTGAACGCTTCATCGGAGGCACTGGAAATCTCTGCCGCCAATTGCGGAGTCAGCTTGCCCGCCTGGTTCAGTGTGCGGAACTGCGCTGCCAGGGCATTGTTGGCGGCGGTCAAATGTTGCAGCTCGGTGTCGAGGTCAGCCAGCGCGATATAGGTGGCGAACTGTCCAGCAAAAAGATAACCAGCCAGCAGCCCCATCGAGATCAGCAGCACAATGGGAATGACGCCGATAAACACGTAGGTGACGACCAGGCGGTTGCGCAGCCGCCACATCAATTTCTGGCGCGCCCATCGCATGCCCTTAACCAGGAGGCACACGACAAATACATACGTGATAAATGCGCTCCACCCACTCAGCATGGTGCCGCTGGGCGAGCGCGCGATCAACCGCCACAGTTGCAACACCAGTGCCAGGCCGCCGAACCACAGAGTTGTCTTTCCCAGCTTGCTGGTGGGACGCAACATCCGCCTCAGCGCGAGTCGTATTTGTGTCGGGTTGGGAAGCTCAATCACGGTCTGCCTGGGTTCAGTTTGTTTTGTTAGCGGATTATAACCGTGACGCGGCACGCGCCACCTGTATCTGTTCTACGGCTCTCCGCATGGTAACGTTCCCGAGAACTGGTGACTTGCACATCCGCGGGGCACAATTTCCTCCCATGGAAGCACCCGACGGATGTTAGATCTCCGGATAGAGATCAAAGAAGGCATCGATGCTCTGGCGCAGCTGCTTTTCGATGTCATCCTTCGATCCCTCGACAATATGAAGGCTGACGCGAGCCTCACGGCCGTTCTTAAGCTTTACCTGAGCTTCGCCCACCTCTTCGATTTCCTCTGAAGGTAGCAGACGCATTCCATACACCAACGTGAGCTTTGCCATGCCGTCGATTTTACCGCCCATTCTGACGCGGCATCGCTGGGTCACGATAATTCTTGCTTGAATATGTGCTGGCCAAGTCCTTGGAAGGGCCTCGACGCGGCCGTTGGTCGTCTGAATCGTCCGCACAAGAGTTGCACTGTTGGACTCGTCGATAGCGCGCGATTTCGCAAATCCGCAGCGCTTGCTAGAATCCGAAGGGAGCTAGTTTTCCGCTCAACTGATAGCAAGGCCACCATTTGCTGGATCGAGCGATCTTGAGTACAACGCTTCCGCATCTTCCTACGTTTCTGGGAATCTATTTCTACTTCTATGACCGACAACATTCGCAACGTCATCATCATCGGCTCCGGGTGTTCGGGTTTGACCGCTGCCATCTATGCTGCTCGCGCCAATCTCAGCCCGTTGGTCATCGACGGGCATGAGCCCGGCGGACAACTGGCCATCACCACCTTGGTCGAGAATTTTCCTGGTTTCCCCGACGGGATCCAGGGGCCGGAACTCATCGACAACATGCGGAAGCAAGCTGCGCGCTTCGGTGCGGAGTTTAAGACTGGGCATGTGGTCAGCGTCGATCTGAGCCAGAAGACCGAGGGGCTTGGCACGAAGCCCATCGAAGTGAATCTGGGTCGCGACACGCTGCTGGCGCGCGCGCTAATCATCTCGAGCGGCGCTTCCGCACGCTGGCTCGACCTGCCGAATGAGAAGGCTTTGATCGGCCATGGCGTCTCTTCGTGCGCCACGTGTGATGGATTTTTCTTTTCGGGCAAGGAGATCGCAGTCATCGGTGGTGGCGACTCCGCCATGGAAGAGGCGCTCTTCCTCACTCGGTTTGCCTCCAAGGTGACCCTCATTCATCGCCGAAGCGAATTTCGCGCGTCGAAGATCATGCTTGACCGCGCCCGTCATCACGACAAGATCGAGTTCCTTACCGACACTGTGGTTGACGATGTCTACGACATCAGCAAGAAAGAGGTTACAGGGTTGCGGCTGCGCAACACAAAGACTGGCGAGCAGTGGGATTTTCCCACCAGCGCCATGTTCCTGGGCATCGGGCACACTCCGAACGCTGACTTTGTCGGCAGTCAGCTTGCTCGCGATGGCGAGGGATACCTGCTTCCTTCCGATGGGCACGTCTGTACCAGCGTCCCCGGCGTGTTCATCTCTGGAGACGTGGCCGACCGCCACTATCGCCAAGCGGTCACGGCGGCTGGAACGGGCTGCATGGCGGCTTTGGAAGTGGAGAAATACCTCGAAGAAATCGGCAAGTAGAGCCGTTTTGCGGGCGTGACGCCGCGCAGGTCGCGGCGGAGAGCCCGCAGGCGATATCCTGAGTGAGGCCGAAGGCCGAATCGAAGGATCTGTTAAAACCACGGGGATTCAGGTCCGCCCTGACCATGCCTGACACATCCGGCTCCGACGAATTCCAACGCGCCGAACAGGCCGCGCAGTTCGTTCTCGGACGCACCAACTTGCGGCCGCATATCGCTCTTGTGCTCGGTTCCGGACTCGGTGGATTTGCTGATGCGTTGGAGAACTCGGTCCGCATCCGCTACGCTGAAATTCCTTTTTTTCCGCGCAGCACTGCGGTTGGCCACGCCGGGACACTGGTCATCGGAACCGTTTCAAACATCGCGGTCGCGGCCATGCAGGGGCGGGTGCATCTCTACGAGGGCTACTCGGCGCAGCAGGTGGCATTTCCGGTAAAGGTGTTTGGCCGGATGGGAGTACAGGCCGTAGTTCTTACCAATGCTGCCGGTGGAATCAACCCGAGTTACGGACGTGGCGCGCTGG